>Ga0299913_10001872_pt1 | contig 16115 bp, 17 predicted proteins | sample RVTome_9_FD_201360 | JGI IMG/M metagenome (GOLD analysis project Ga0299913, IMG submission 201360) | Soil microbial communities from uranium-contaminated site in the Upper Colorado River Basin, Wyoming, United States - RVT155D38 (version 2) ...
ATTAGGAACGCGGGTATCAGCGCTTCCACAGGTCTTTGGTCAACAAGACCAGGACCGGGAAGATCTCGAGACGACCCACGATCATCAGTGAGGAGAGCAGCCACTTGGCCAGTGCGGGAAGCCCGCCGTAGTTGGCTGCCGGTCCGACGTCACCCAGTCCCGGTCCGATGTTCCCGATCGAGGCGGCAACGGCACTGGTCGCAGTGACCAAGTCGAGACCCTCGTCGAGGTTGGCATCGATGAAGGCGAGGAGGAACACCGAGGTCATGAAGAGGAACATGTAGAAGAGGAAGTAGGACTGCACCGCCTCCGCCACCGGGTCGGTCACCCGTACCCCACCGAATCGGGTGATGAAGACTGCCCTCGGGTGGACCAGTCGGCGCAAATCGGCATAGGCGGCCTTGGTCAGAACCCCGATGCGGAACGTCTTGATCGCACCGGCAGTCGAGCCGGCCATGCCGCCGATGAACATGAGCCCGACGACGAGGATCTGGAGAGCGGGACGCCACAGCCCGAAGTCGGTGGATGCGAATCCTGTGGTCGTTATCAGTGAAACCGAGTTGAACACCGCATCCCTGATCGCGTCCACCGTCGGCTGATCGCCCCACAAGCCACCGGCCACGATGACCACCGCGAGTGCGGCGATGAAGGAGTACAGCTTGAACTCGGAGTTTCGCCAGTACTCCCGGGGGTCCGCCAGAGCCCGGTAGTGGAGGGCGAAGGAGACTCCGGCGGCGAACATGAACACGGTCACCACCCACTGTGAGTAAACGCTGAACCCGGCCAGTGAGTCGGCCTCTGTGCCAAAACCCCCGGTGGACATGGTGGTGAAAGAGTGGATGACCGATTCGAAGACATCCATCTCTCCGACGGCGAGAAGGACTATCTCGATGACCGTGATCCCCGCATACACGAGCCAGAGTCGCTTGGCGGTCTCCTGGAAACGTGGAGTGAGCCGGTCGGGGACCGGTCCCGGTGACTCCGCCCTGGCCAACTGCATGCCTCCGGTCCCGAGGAGGGGGAGTATGGCCACACCGAGGACGATGACACCCATTCCCCCCATCCATTGGGTCAGTGCGCGCCAGAAAGAGATGCCGCGGGGGAGAACCGACGGATCGGCGAGGATGGAGGCGCCGGTGGTCGTGAAGCCAGAAGTCGTCTCGAAAACAGCGTCCGTGATCAGTGGTATCGACTCGGTGAGCAGATAGGGGAGGGCTCCAAAGATCGAGAACACGAACCAGGTGAGGCCAACGGTGGCGAAGCCTTCCCTGACGCTTATGGAGGTCGGTCGTCGTACGAGGCGCCTCGCCGCAAGCCCGGCGATCGCCGTGATCACCGCGGATATGGCAATGCCTCCTGCCGTCTCGTACTCCGAGTAGATCAGCGACACCACGGCCGAGGCGGCCATGGCCAGGGCGACGAACAACAGCATCGACCCGATGACGTAGGAGACCGTCTTGAGCAACTGGAGGGCAGGACCCTGGCCGCGAAGAGCGGGCTCGACCGTCATCCGGTGAAGAGCGCGGTCGATTCCTTGATGTCCCTCGAGAGCGAGAAGAAGATGATGTGATCGCCGGCCCTGATCACCGTAGAACCGTCGGGCACGAATGTCGTCCCGTTTCGAGACACGCCACCGATGATCACGCCCACCGGGAGCCGGAGTTCGAGCAGGGTCTTGCCCACCGCCTCGGACCTGGCGGCGACTTCGATCTCGATGGCTTCGGCGTCGGTGTCGGAGAAGGTGGCTACCTGCTCGATCTTTCCGTGGCGAACGAAACGCAGGATGGCGCTGGCGGCCATCAGGCGGCTGGACACTGCGGCGTCTATTCCCACTCCGGCGAGCAGTCCGACGTACGGGATCCGGTTGAACCGCGCGATCACCATGCCCGCGCCCGATGCCTTGGCCACCAGGCAGGCCAGTAGGTTGACCTCGTCCCATCCGGTCAAGCCGATCGCCACATCCTTGTCGCCGAGATCGAGCTCTCCGAGCATTTCGGGGTCGGTCGGGTCGTCGTTGATCACGAGGACCTTGGGATATTTCGATGCCAACTTGGCTGCCTTGGAGCTGTCCTCGTCGACCAAGACCACGTCGATGTCAGCCGCGAGCATCGCACGTGCTGCGAGCTCGGCCAGTCGGGTCCCGCCCATGATCACAGCCCGGTCTATGTGGCGACGCCTGACCCCGATCAGCTTGGTCGCGTGATCCACGTTGTCGCCGGTCGTCATCAGCAGGGCGTGATCTCCTGGCCTGACCACGGTGTCACCGTGAGCCACGATCGTCTGGCCGTGTCGCACCAGGGCGGCGACCACCCAACCCCATTCGGCGGAGCGTGGGCGGAGCACGCTGAGGGGACCCCTCGTGATGGGGGCGTTCGCCGCCACCCTCCCTCCGACCATCACCAGCTTCCCCTCGGCGAATTGGATCATCTCGCTGGCCCCGCCGTAGCCAACGATGTCGACCAACTCCTCGGCTGCGGTGGCCGACGGGTCGATGACGACGTCGACACCCAGGCGGTCGGCGCCCTCGCGAATCTCCGGATCCTCGATGCGGGCGATCGTCATCGCGACTCCCATCTCCTTGCCGGCGTGACAGGCGAGGACGTTGGCGCCGTCGGAGTTGGACACGGCGATCAGAAGGTCGGCCTTCTCCGCTCCAGCCTCCTGCAGGGTATGGCTACTGGCGCCGTTCCCAACCACCACCAACGCATCGATGCGATCCTGCAGCTCCATGGCCCGGCTCTCGTCGTCTTCGATGACGACGACGTCCTGACCCTCTGCGGAAAGACGCTCGGCGAGATAGGAGCCGACCGCACCGGCTCCGATGATGATCACGCGCTTTGGCAGAGTCCCTGAGGGCACAGCGGAGACAGGCTAGACCCCTGTGCGAATCAGCAGGTGCGCGCCCGGTCGGTACGGAACGGAAGGAGACCGGGTGGCCCGTACAATGACATCTTGTCCCAGGGAGCCTGATGAACTTCGAAAGCCCAACAGCCGTCGCCGATGCGCTGCGATCGGTCGACTACCTGCCTGACGACCGAATATCCCAGGTCGTGTTCCTGGCCGGCCGTCTCGACAAACCGATCCTCGTCGAGGGGCCGGCCGGAGTCGGCAAGACCGAGCTGGCCAAGAGCCTGGCCCGTGTCACGGGCCGCGACCTGATCAGACTCCAGTGCTACGAGGGGCTCGACGAGTCCAAGGCCCTCTACGAGTGGAACTACAAGAAGCAGTTGCTGAGGATCCAGTCGGACGTCGACCACGACTGGGAGGACATCGAGCAAGACATCTTCTCCGAGGACTTCCTTCTGACCAGGCCGCTGCTCGAGGCAATCCGATCCCCGGATCCCGTGGTTCTCCTCATCGACGAGGTCGACCGGGTCGAGGTCGAGACCGAGGCGCTCCTGCTCGAGATCCTCTCGGACTTCCAGGTCTCGATTCCGGAGTTGGGGACGATGGAGGCGAAGACGCAGCCGATGGTGATCCTCACATCCAACAACACCCGTGAGCTCAGCGAGGCGTTGAAGCGCCGCTGCCTGTTCCTCCACATCGACTACCCCGATGCCGAGCGGGAGCAGGAGATCCTTGCCGCACGGGTTCCCGGTCTCTCAGAGCACCTGGCCGCTCAGGTGGCCAAGGTGGCGCGCTCGATCAGGAACCTCGACCTGAAGAAGGCTCCTTCGGTCTCAGAGACCATTGACTGGGCGCGCACGCTCCTTGCCCTGTCCATCGATGACGTCGACGAGGCGATCCTGGGCGACACCCTGCACGTGCTCCTCAAGTATCAGTCCGACATCGAGAAAGCGGCCAAGGAGCTGACCTCGAGCGCCCAGGCCTAAATCAGTGCCATGCTCGGCATAATCACCGGCTTCATCGACGAGCTGAGGGCGGCGGGTGTCCCGGTATCGATGGTCGAGGCAATCGACGGGATGCGAGCGGTCGAGGCCATCGAGATCGGTGATCGGATCGCTCTCCGAGAGACGTTGCGAGCCACCCTGATCAAGAACCTTCGTCACGAGAGTGCCTTCGACACCGCCTTCGACGTCTACTTCTCGACCCTTCCTCTCGGCTTCGGTGACCCGGAAGACCAGGGCCTGTCGTCCGACGCCCCCTGGCCGGAGGGGGCTGAACACCCCGAGCAGCCTCCTTTCGACCTCGACCTGTTGCTCGACTCCTTGCTCGAAGCTCTGGCGGGCCTCGACGAGGAGGCAGTCCGGCGCGGAGCGCGCACCGCGGTCGACGAGCTGGCCGGGATGGAGCCCGGGCGTCCCGTGGGAGGGACCTACTACCTGTACCGCACCCTGCGGCGTCTCGACCTCAAAGAGCTGGAGGAGCGTCTGCTCGCGGCGTTGATGGAGGACCAGGACCTCTCCGAGTTCGACCAACGCCTTCTCCGCGAGGAGGTCGAGGCGAGGATCGAGCACCTTCGGGAACAGATCGAAGAGGAGATCCGTCGACGCCTCGTCGCCGATCGGGGGCGTGATGCCGTGGCGCGCACGTTGCGCCGGCCCCTCATCGAGGACGTCGACCTGATGCATGCCACCACCAAGGACCTTCAGGAGATGGAGGCGGCGATCGAGCCGCTGACCAGGAAGCTCGCTGCCCGTCTCGCTCGCCGTCGTCGCAAGCGGGAAGGACGGCTCGACTTCAAACGTACGATGCGGCGTTCGCTTGGGACCGGGGGAGTGCCGGCCGACCCCCAGTTTCGCCATCCCCGCCCCCACCGTCCCGAGGTCTGGCTCCTCTGCGACATCAGCGGGTCGATGGCCACGTTCTCCAGATTCACCCTTCAGTTCACCCACGCCATGTCGACCCACTTCTCCAAACTGCGCTCATTTGCCTTCATCGACACCATCGACGAAGTCAGTGACTTCTTTGGGCCGGGCGTCGACTTCGGATCCGCATTGCAGCGGGTCACCACCGAGGCCGAAGTGGTCTGGCTCGACGGTCACTCCGACTACGGCAACTCTCTAGAGACTTTCAACGCCCGCTACGGCCGTCAGCTCACCCCGCGCACGACGGTGATCGTCACCGGTGACGCCCGCAACAACTACCGCCCGCCACGGGACTCTGTCCTGGGCGAAATCGCAAAAGCGGCCCGGGCCCTGGTCTGGCTCAATCCCGAGCCTGAGGCATACTGGGACACCGGAGACTCGGCAATGTCCCACTACGCCAATCACTGCACATCTGTCCATGAGGTCAGGACTTTGCGTCAGTTGGAGCAGTTCATCGAGGACTTGACCCTTCCCGGCTCCCGACCACTCCAGAATGCCTAAACCGTGAGGTGTTGGCTGCCGATGTAGTGGCAGAAGCCCCCGATCCGGGGCCAAGATCAAAGGTGAACCACAATGGGCTCGCGGATACTGGTAGTTGAGGACTCGGCCGTCATCAGACGGCTGATAGAAGTCTGTCTCCGCGCCGCCGATCTCGAGATCGTCACCCGTGATGATGGGAAGAGCGGTCTGTCGGCGGTCAGTTCGGAGTCTCCCGACCTTGTCGTCCTCGACATCGGGCTCCCGGGTATGGACGGGTGGGAGGTGCTCGATCGGATCCGGAGGGACGAGTCGACCAAGCACATACCGGTCGTCGTCCTCACCGCTCACGCCGAGGAGGAATCCCGGCGCAGAGCCAACGAAGGTGGCGCCGATGCCTTCGTCACCAAGCCCTTCCAACCAAACGACTTCCGCTCGACGGTCCTCTCGCTGCTCGAGTAGGGCTTCGTCGTGACAATCAGCTACTGCGGCTGACGCTCAAACCGGCTCCTTCGCTATCACCTCGGCCAGCCGCTGGGCGAGGTCGACCACCCGGTTGGAATAGCCCCACTCGTTGTCGTACCAGGACATGACCTTGACCAGGTTGCCGCCGAGCACCTGGGTCGCTCCGGCGTCGAAGATCGAGGAGTGGGGGTTGCCGATGATGTCCGTGGAGACGATGGGGTCCTCCACATACTCCATGATTCCCGCCATCGGGCCCTCGGCCGCTGTCTTGACCGCGGCATTGACCTCTTCGATGGTGACGTCACGCTCCAGCTCGACTACCAAGTCGACGGTCGAGCCGTCGGGCACCGGGACCCGCATCGCCATCCCGTCGAGCTTGCCGGCCAGGCGGGGCACCACGTCGCCAATGGCGGCGGCCGCTCCGGTGGTGGTGGGAATGATGTTCTCGGTGGCGGCCCGACTCCTACGTAGGTCCTTGTGCGGCACGTCGGCCAGCACCTGGTCGTTGGTGTAGGCATGGACTGTGGTCATGACTCCCTTGACGATGCCGAAGCTGTCGTCGAGCACCTTGGCCAAAGGCGCAAGCGAGTTGGTGGTGCACGAGGCGTTGGACACAATGATGTCCTCTGAGTCGAGCTGGTCGTCGTTGACCCCGAGCACCACGGTCTCGTCCACCTTGTCCTTGGAGGGCACGGTGAGGATCACCCGCTTCGCGCCAGCGTCGATGTGCTTCTGGAGCGATGCCCGGTCACGGAACACGCCAGTCGACTCGATGACGATGTCGACGTCCAGATCTCCCCAGGGGAGTTGCGACGGGTCGCGCTCCATGAGCATCTTGATCCGGTGCGCTCCGACCGTCATCAGTTCGTCTTTCACCGTGACTTCCTCCTCGAATCGGCCCATCACCGAGTCGTACTCGAGCAGGTAGGCGAGGATGTCGTCGTCGGACAGGTCGTTGATGGCGACCACGTTGAGCCCCGAGTCGGGACGGGTGGCGATGATGCGGAAGACCGCTCTGCCGATCCGCCCGAAACCGTTGATAGCGACGTTGGTCATGTTGATTCCCCTCCGTTGAGATAGGCGGCGACGCTGGCGGTGACCTCGACCGCACGGTTGGAGTACCCCCAACCGTTGTTGAACCAGGTGATCGTCTTGACCAGGCTTCCGCCAGTCACCATGGTGGCCAGGCTGTCGTAGACACCGGAGTGGGTGACCGACCTCACATCGGAGGACACAATCGGGTCGGCGACGTACTCGATGATTCCCTGGTAGTTGCTCTCACATGCGGATCGAACCATCGAGTTGACAGTCTCGACGTCGGTGGCGTTCTCCACATCGACGACCATGTCCACCGTCGAGCCGTCGACCACCGGGACGTTCAGTGCGACAACTGACAGCTTGTCCTGGAGCTCGGGCAGCACCTGAGTGATGATCTCGGCCGAGTTGGTCTCGGCGGGGATGATGTTCTCGCCCGCGGCCCGGCTGGTTCGGTAGGAGTCGGTGGGGACATCGGCGAGCCGCCCGGCGTTGGACATCGCCTTCACCACGGTCATGAACACACGCTTGATCCCGAGCTGGTCGTTGATCGTCTTCAGGATCGGCGCGGCGGCGTTGGATGTGTTCGACCCGAGGGCGATCTGGTCGACATCGGGTCCGAGGACCTCGTCGTTGATCCCCCGGAGGAGTAGGGGGATCTCGCCGGGGATCTCGGGGCTGGAGGTGAGGATCACCTTCTTCGCCCCGGCCTTGAGATGCTGGTCGAGAGACTCCTTGCTCCGATATCGGGAGGTCGTCTCGAGGACGACATCGACTCCCAACTCGCCCCAGTCGGCGTCCCCTGGCTCACGGGCGTTTAGGAAGGCTACGTCTTGGTCCCCGTAGGAGAGCACACCGTCGGCGTAGGAGACCGGAGTGGGAAACCGGCCGTATATCGAGTCGTACTTGAGGAGATAGGTCAGGGCTTCGGGATCGGCGATGTCGCTGATCGCCACCACGTCGAGGTCGGAGCGGTCGTGAAGGAGCCGCATAACGTTGCGGCCGATGCGTCCGAACCCCATGAGCCCGATTCGGGTTGTCGTCATCGAGACTTCCTTTCTGCTGACAGCTATTGGCAGACCCCTTGGCGACCAGAACCCCACACGATAGGTTCGATCGCGGAGAGTGAGATGCTGATAGGGCTCGTGCTGAGCACGGTTTGCCTCGTGGCTCCGGTAGACGGGCCGATTGTGGGGGATTATGCACCAGTCGGCTCGTACGGCGGTCATTGGGGGGTCGACTTCGCCGTCCCGGCTGGAACTGCTGTGCGCGCCCCGGCTTCGGGTCGGGTCACCTTCGCCGGCTCGGTGGCGGGGATGCGCTCGGTGACCATCGAACCGGTCGCGGGCTTCAAGGTCTCGTTGTCGTATCTGTCCGAGATCACGGTGTCTTCGGGGTCGGACATCGAGCGGGGCGAGGTGGTAGGCCGCGCCGGCGCGCCACACGGCGAGGAAGGGGTGCACCTGTCCACTCGGATCGAAGGCGAGTACGTCGACCCCGAATCTCAGCTCGGGTGCCGCGACACCGACATCACCCGGGCCCTGCGTCTGGTGACGCCGCCCGGCCCCTATGCTCGCCAACGTGCGCACAGGGATATTGGGCGGGACCTTCGACCCGATACATATCGCCCATCTTCACGCCGGGGAGACCGCGCTCCACGCCTCCGTACTCGACCGGGTGCTGTTCATGCCCGCCGGCGATCCGTGGCAGAAGGAGGGGCGGGAGCTGACTCCGGCCGTTCAGCGTCTGGAGATGACCCGGCTGGCCATCGAGAGCGTCGAAGGGTTCGAGGTCGACGAGCGTGAGATACGGCGGGACGGTCCCACCTACACCATCGACACGCTCAACTCGTTTCCCTCCGAGGAGGAGCTGTTCCTGATCCTGGGCGCCGACGCCGCAGTCGGATTGCCTACATGGCATCGCTGGGAGGAGGTGGTCGAACGGGCCGGAATCCTGGTGGTGCCGAGGCCGGGAACCGACCCGGCAGGCGTTTCGGATTTGGTGCCGGCCGCAAAGATCCTCGACATGGCTGCGCTCGATGTCAGCGGCACCATCATCCGGGCGATGGCCGCGGCCGGCCGGCCCTATCGCTTTCTGGTCCCGGCCAGGGTGCACGATTACATCGAGACGAACGGTCTCTACACGCAACCCGGATCAGGCGATAGGGTGGTGGGCGCAAACGAGCAGGAGGAATCCCCGTAGACAGCGGTAGAGAACAGGCCCGGGTGGCGGCGGACGCCATCTTCAGCAAAAAGGGCATGGACATCGTGTTGCTCGACGTAGAGGGGCTGTTCGTTCTCACCGACGTCTTCGTCATCGCCACGGGGACCTCGCGCCCCCACGTCCAGTCGTTGGCCGAGCACGTGGAGGAGAGGATGTCCGAAGAGCTCGGTCTCAAGCCATTGCGCAACGAGGGCAAGGCCGAGGCGGAATGGATCCTTCTCGACTTCGGGGATGTGATCGTCCACCTGTTCCAGGCGGCGCCGCGAGACTTCTACGGTCTCGAGCGGCTTTGGGCCGACGCCGAGAAGGTCGACTGGGTGGAGCCGGTCGTCGCCGACGGGTGACGATTCCGCGTTGGCGGCGTTAGCCGATCCAGAGATCCCCTATTCCCACCGGGTCGTCGAGGAGAGGCTCGAGGTCTACTTGGCGTCGGATCCGACGACTCCTTCGAGCGGGATTCAGCCGGCTAGGGCTGCTGTCTGAATCACCTGGGTCAGGTGGAGAAGGAGGGTTACCGCCAGGGCGAGACCGAGCGGAACAATGGCGGACACCGCAACCGACCAGCCCCATGCCGACGAGTCTTTGGTTTCGCCCCGAGGAGGATCCAGTGCATTGAGCCGATCCTCGATGAGCGTCGAGCTCGAGGTCCCGAGTTTGTGCAGCGCAGAACGAACATGCTCCCTTTCCGATGCGGTGTCCGCCGATTCTTCGTCGGCCCACCGCTCGAGGGCCAGTCGGAGGGCGGTGATGGCCCTCGGTACGAGCGGTATGAACCACAAGCCGTGCCCGACGCCGGTACCCACGAGGAGAAAACGCTGGTGATGACGACGCAGGTGAGCGATCTCATGACGGACCACGGCGATCAGTTCTACAAGTCGGAGGTCTGCAACGAGCGACTTGGAGACCAAGATGAAAGGCGCAGGGCCCGGAATGGCCACCGCGATCCTATCGCGCATCGGAAGCAGGACTGCACTGTGACCGGCAACCGCGGTCCGGATGCCATGGACGGCGCCCTCCCGGAGTCTCGCATTCGCTCGCACACTGGCACTGACGCCGATCACGGTGCGGACAGCGACGGTCAACGCCAAGAAGCCGGCAACCGCACCAAATGCCGGGGAGGCCCCGAGCAGGTGGCCCCCAAGTCGGCGGCAAGCCGCGGCAAGCTCATCAGCTCCCAGGAGTGAGAACGCGATGGGCAAGGCGGCATGGATCAGACCCGCTTCGAATAGCACGAATCCGGCACCGATCGAGAAGACCGTCACAACCGCCCATGCTCCGGGATGACGTGCACGGCGAATCAGTGGCAGGGCGAGGGCAGGGAGGGTGACGAGGTTTAGGGCTAGGACGAGCCTGACCCCGTTCATGAGCCCAGCAACCTGCGCAACTTCGAGCGGTCGTCGGGTGGGAGCTTGTCGACGAACTCGAGGAGTGCGAGGCCTCGATCGTGAGATTTGTCCAGGAGTTGCTCCATGTGGGACGCCACGTACTCCTCCCGTGTCTCGGACGCCCGGTACTCGAAGCTCTTACCCCGCTCGCGGCGCTGCAACTTTCCTTTCTCATAAAGCCGGGTGAGGACAGTTCCGACCGTGGTGGGGGCGACATTCCGGGTCAAGAGCGTCCTCACCTCGACGGTGGTGAGCCAAGCTCCTTCGTCCCATAGGATGTCCATGACCGCACCTTCAAGGACGGGTTTTCTCGCCATCGCATCTCCGTTCGAGGCTGTGACCCTACCGGTCGGACCCCATGCATCCACCCGATTCCGACAATTTGTAGTGCACACCACCGACAATATGTAGTAAGTTCTGAGGGAGGAGGAAACCATGCTCAGATCCGCCTTGGGGCGAACCGCCCTTTTCGCATTGCTCGCAGGCCTGCTCGTCGGCGCCTGTGGAGACTCGACCGCCGAGACCACCCAAGCCGAAGGGACTGATATGGCGGAGATGATGTTCAGCTTCGGCGAACCCGCCGAAGCTGCGAGCGCCGATCGGGTCATCGAGATCGCTGCCAACGACGACTTCAGCTTTGCTCCCGATGAGATCACCGTTTCGGCAGGAGAGGTCATCACTTTTCGGGTCGTCAACGAGGGGGCACTTCTCCACGACTTCACACTCGGGGACGAGGCCATCCAGGAAGAGCACGAGGCCGAGATGGCCGAGATGGCGGAGAGCGGGGAGATGATGATGCATGACGAGCCCAACGCCATGTCCATCGACCCCGGGCAGACCAACGAGATGACCTGGCATTTCACCGAGACCGGGTCGATCCTGATCGGGTGCCACCAGGTCGGTCACTACGCCTCGGGAATGAAGGGAACGATCACGATCCAGTCCTGACCAGGCGACACACCTCATCACCGGTCGCCGAGGGATGCCGCACATTTTGCGGGCCTTTGGAGACGTCTGGCTTGATGAGAGTTGACCACACTCCGACCCCCGAGAATCGGTTGGCCTCCCAATGTGGCGTGATCGGGCGATCGGTTCGACTGGGCGTGGGCCAGCTTCCCTCGGCCGGTTGTTGACCACGTGACTCGTCCCTTCCATTCGATTTGTTGATACCGAGCCTGATAGCGGCGACGACGTTGCGGGCAGCTCCCGGTGTCTCGGCGTTCGACTTCGGGCCATTCGGAGCCCGGCGGCCAAGACACCAGAAACCCGACCCCACGAGTACCGGTGTACCGGGTTTCAGTGGCGAGGAGGTTCTGAGATGGTGGACCTAGAACGAGTCAAGAGGGAGCGTCGTGCAAACCAAAGTCGTACAGAACCAATCCGATCCAGCCGCACCGCCACACCCCGTCCCCGAACCTGTCATCCACACCGTGGGGCTGACAAAGACGTTTGGACAAGTCAGTGCCCTCGAGGGGATCGATCTGACGGTGCCTCGTAACTCCATCGTCGGGTTTCTCGGACCGAACGGGGCAGGCAAGACCACCGCCATCAAGCTGCTTCTGGGTCTGAGCCGCCCAACCTCGGGCAAGGCGACCCTCTTCGGCATGGACAGTGTCCAAGACAGCCTGGCCATCCGTTCGAGGGTGGGCTATCTGGCGCAGGATCCCCGCTTCTACACACACATGACCGCCCGGGAGACGCTCGAGTTCACGGCACGCTTCTTCTACCAGGGACCGGCAGCGGCGATCCGCGCCAGGATCGACGAGACCCTCGAGTTGGTGGGGCTGGCAGACAAGGCCGATCGGCCAACCAAAGGGTTCTCGGGTGGCGAACGGCAGCGGCTTGGCATCGCTCAGGCCCAGATCAACTATCCCGACCTGCTGATACTCGACGAGCCGGCTGCGGCCCTGGATCCGGTAGGCCGTCGTGACGTGCTCGATGTCATGGAACGCCTTCGGGCCTACACCACGATCTTCTACTCGACTCACATCCTCGACGACGTGGAGAGAGTGAGCGACTACGTGGCGATCCTGGACCACGGCCGGATGGTGGCCAGTTCCTCGACCGCCGAACTTCTCGACGGTGACTCCACCACATACGAGCTCACGATCCGAGGCGACGAGCAAGCGACGCTGCGCGCCCTGCGGACACATCCGTGGGTGAGCGACATCAGGTCCGTTTCCCAGAACGGCTCGACCGCCTTGACGATCAGCGTCACCGACGAGCGAGCCGCCGAATCAGGGCTACTGCGATCGGTGATCGCCACTGACGACATCGTGGTCACCGCCTTCGGCAGGAGACATTTCAACCTGGAGGACGTGTTCCTCCAACTAGTCAAAGGACAGGGAGAATGACCTCGATCACAACAGCTGCCACCGTCGAGTCCCCATTGGCCCCAGTCCAGGCGACGGGATGGCGGGGCGGTCTGGGCAATCTCGTTCGCAAGGAGCTGGGCCAATGGTGGGCCACCCGGTTGTGGTGGGTCCAGACCCTGATCTGGGTGTTGCTGCTCAACGGTGTCGCCACTGTGGTCATGCTCGAGGGGGCGGGGATGCCTTCCGAAGAGGTGGTCACCGAGGCGGTAAACACGTTTCTCCAGATGGGCGCCATCACGATAGGAATCGGTGTCGTGCTGACCATCCAAGGAGCGGTCGTTGGGGAGAAGGAACTAGGGACCGCCGCCTGGGTCATGTCAAAACCCGCTTCGCGCGCTTCCTTCGTTCTTGCCAAGCTGATCGCAAACTCCGTGGGCTTTCTTGCAACCGCCCTGCTGATCCCTTCCCTCATCTTCGTGGTGCAAGCGCAGTTCATGCTGCCCGTGTCCCTCGACTACGGGCAGTTCGCACTCGCCGTCGGCGTAGTCGCTCTGTCGGTGCTCTTCTACGTCGTGTTGACGATCGGGTTGGGCTGCATGTTCAAGGGTCGCGGCCCGGTGGCCGGACTCGGCATCGGCCTGGTGCTCGTCGGTCAGTTCTTCAAGGGGATGCTTCCCCTGCCTTTGGTGATGGCCACGCCCTGGCTCCTTGGCGATGTGGCCGCTTCCTATGCGCTGGACTCCCCTCCAGAGTTCAACCGGATGATCCCGATCATCGTCACCGCTGCGGTGGCAGTCGTCTTGGTTTGCCTGGGGATCTGGCGCTTCCACCGTGAGGAGTTCTGAAATGGAGGAGCGGCGTCGTTGCCGAGGTCACAACTGGAGAGCTCATGGACGCCCATCGAGGTGCCCGGCCCGGTCGCCGCGTGGCATACTGGATCCTCCCGGTCGCCAGATCGGGGCTCGGCAAGATCGGACTCGCCCATGGGCACCACCGTGCCACTGTCTGTTGCGACCAGATCGACCCGGGCCGCCACGACGCCTGATCGCTGGATCACTCTCCTGATCGGTAGGTCGAGCTAGTGGCCAGAGCAGACGCAGCGTGGCACAGTCGCCGCACATCGGTTGCATGGGCAGAGGTGATGTTCGCCCCTCGGCAAGGTTGGGGCGCGTCGGGGTCGATTCGCCTGGCGCTCCTTGCATTCGGTCTGCTGGTGGGCTCCGCGGCCTACATCGACGCTTCCGCGCGTGGTGTACCACCGGAGTTGAGCCTGAGCGTGTTGGCCGGCTACAGCTGGGCCTACCTGGTAGCCGGCTCCATCGCCTGGTACGCCCGGCCGGACAGCCGGATCGGCGGCCTCATGACCGCGGTCGGCATCACAGGACCGATGCTCCTGTTCTCTGGCTCGGAGGTTCCCGGGCTGGGCCTGCTGCCCTTGGTTGCCGTTCCTCTGATGAACCTGTTCCTCATCTGGTTGGTCCTCTCCTACCCGAGCGGACGGCTCGGCTCGTGGCTCGACGTGGCGACCGTCGGCGCTGTCGCCGCGGTGGTCGCGGTCGTCAATCTCCTGGTCAGGTTGATCGGTCCCGAGGTCCTGGACTACGGAGCCTGGGTGATGCTGACGATCTCCACCTTTCTGCTGGGGCTCATCGTCCACCACAGCGTCAGGGCCTCCACCACGGCCCGGGCGGGCCTAGCGCCAATGCTCGTGGCGGGGGTGTTGGTGGCGATCTTGTTCAGCGGCGAGAGCTTGGCATGGCTGGTCGGGATCACAACGGACCTCGGCAGCCCATTTCGCTGGGCCATGTTGATTGCGCGTGTCGCGGTTCCCGTCGCGGTTCTGGTCGGTTTGTTGCGTCAGAGAATTGCACGGGCTGCGGTCGCCGACCTGCTCGTGGACCTCGGGGTCAATCCTGGGCCGGTAGATCTTCAAGCGGCGGTAGCGCGTGCCCTGAGAGACCCCTCGGTGAGGCTGGCCTACTGGCTACCCGAATTCGATTCATACGCCGACGTCGACGGCCGAAAGATCGAGTTAGAGAGCGCACCTGGTCGGTCGTCCACACCGGTCAAACGTGACGAGCAGACGGTGGCCATGCTTGTCCACGATTCCGCACTCGAAGACGAACCACGACTGCTGGCGTCGGTGGTGTCGGCCATTGGGATGACCATCGAGAACGCCCAGCTACAGGTCGAGTTGCGGGCCCGGCTGGAGGAGCTGCGAGGTTCGCGCGCTCGCATTCTCGAAGCCGAGCAGTCGGAGCGGCGACGATTGGAGAGAGACCTTCACGACGGCGCTCAGCAGCGTCTGATCGCCCTGACGTTGGAGTTGGGCGCGTTAGGGGATCGGCTGGACGGCGACGCCGAGATACGGACGAGGATCGACTCCGCCCGCCAGGAAGTGACGGCCAGCATCGCCGAGTTACGCGATCTCGCCCACGGCATCCATCCCGCAGCGGTGAGCGACCACGGTCTCGCTGTTGCCCTCGAGTCGGTGGCGACTCGTGCCACTGTGCCGGTTGAAGTGATCGGAGCCACCCAGGACAGAATGCCCGAGCCGGTCGAGCTGGCCGCCTTCTTCATCGTGTGTGAGGCTCTGACCAATGTCGCTCGACATGCCGAGGCCACCTCGGCGGTGGTCGAGCTCGAGCAAAACCCGGGAGCTTTGATCGTCGAGGTGAGAGACGATGGGATCGGGGGAGCTTCTGCGGACATTGGCTCCGGCCTGAGAGGTCTGGCCGACCGTGTCGAGGCCCTTGGCGGACGTCTCCAGGTCTGGAGCCCTGTGGGACGAGGTACCCGCCTCCGGGCGGAGATCCCATGCGGGTGATGCTCGCCGAGGACAACGTCCTTCTTCGGGAGGGCTTGGTCAGACTGCTCACCGAGAGCGGTATTGAGGTGGCGGGAACCAGCGGCAACGCCGACAAGCTGCTCGTCCTGGTCGACGACGACCCGCCCGACGTGGCCATCGTCGACATCCGGCTCCCTCCCACACACACCGACGAGGGGATGAAGGCGGCGTTGAAGATAAGAGCCGGGAACCCTGATGTCGGCGTGTTGGTGCTGTCCCAATACGTGGAGGTGGGTCTGGCCATGCAACTGTTAGGGGACTCAGCAGCCGGCGCCGGATACCTGCTCAAGGATCGGGTGAGCAATGTGAAGGACTTCCTGGATGCTGTAGCCCGGGTGGCCGACGGCGGCTCGGCCATCGACCCCACCATCGTCTCGGCCCTAATCGCCAAACAGAGGAAGAGTGACCCCTTGGACCGTCTCACCCCACGAGAACGCGAGGTGCTCGCTCTCATGGCGGAAGGTCGGTCGAATCAGGGCATCGCCGACCGGTTCGTGATCACGTTGCGGGCGGTCGAGAAATACGTGTCGAGCATCTTCAGCAAACTCGACCTCCCCACCACAGGCAGCGACTCCAAACGAGTTTTGGCCGTCTTGCT
>Ga0299913_10001873_pt1 | contig 16114 bp, 13 predicted proteins | sample RVTome_9_FD_201360 | JGI IMG/M metagenome (GOLD analysis project Ga0299913, IMG submission 201360) | Soil microbial communities from uranium-contaminated site in the Upper Colorado River Basin, Wyoming, United States - RVT155D38 (version 2) ...
ATCCACCATGGTGGCTCGTAGTCTCCGAGCTCGATCACCGACTTGTCTCCGAACGGCCCGGTCGCGTGCTTCGCATTGAAGGGGTCGCGGATGAGCTCGCTCGTTCCGTCGTTATGGACGAGCTCGAGGAGGTACTCCATCCGGTCGGCGTCGGGACGCGGGAAGTGCAGCGTCCACGTGTCGTCGCCGGACGCGCGCACGAAGTCGATCCCCCAACGGGGACGCACGATCTCCTGCAGCAGCTTGACCGCGCTCAGCTCGTGGTCGGGATCGGGGAAGCGAAAGAGGATCGTATCGGCGCCCAGGGACGGCCCCGCGTCAGGCGAGATCGGTCACCTCCGCGGCTCCCAGGAGAAATAGCGAAGCGCCAGCAGGAGCCCGGCGACGCCCCACGCTGCGACCACGAGGAGATTGCCGTCCTCGAATGCGCGGCCGGTGGGATCGAAGGCAGCGAGCATCGAGTGCGCGTAGTGCCAGATCGGGAAGATCTTGGCGAAGGTAACGAGCCACGAAGGTGCGTCCTCAAGCGGGATGAACACGTCGGAGATGAACAGCAGCGGCAGGATCGTGGCGTTCACAACGGGCGGAGCGGCATCCGCGTTGGGAACGATCGCGGTATGCGCGAGCCCAAGCGCGCTGAAGGCGGCTGCTCCGATGACGACGATCGCGATGACGTTCCCGATGTCGTCGGTCGGCAGATCTACATCGTAGAAAACCGCACCCGCAAGGGCGACGACAACTACCAGCAAGAAGGCGATGAACGTCGCGTGGACGATGCGGGCAAGGAGAAATGAGATCGCGGGCAGCGGCGTGCCTCGGACACGCTTCAAGACTCCTTCGTCGCGCAGGAAGACCATGCTGATGGACATGTTCGTGAAACAAGCGGTCACGACGGAGAACGCGGCGATCGCCGGTACGTAGAAGGTCGAGCCCGTGATCTCGTTCCCATCGACCTCCGCGACGACGTTGTTGCCGAAGATGAGATTGAAGATGACGAGGAACATCAGCGGGAACGCGAACGTGAAGAACGCGGCGGCAGGGTTGCGCCAGAACGACTTGTTCTCGTAGTAGAGCTGGCGCCCCGTGAGTGCGACGGTGTTCATCCTTGCTCCTCGACCTCCGGGCTCTGTTCTTTGGTCAGGTCGAGATAGACGTCCTCGAGCGTGCGCCCGGGAGGAGCGATCTCTCGGATCTCTATCCCTACTTCGCGTGCCAAGCCCTCGAGCCGATCCGCGTCGTGTGTCGCCACCGTGTACGCCCGCCGCGGCTCCGCTCCAGTCTGCGCGGCGAGCTGTTGGGGCGTGCCTTCGGCGACGATCTTCCCCGACACGATGATCGCGACGCGGTCCGCCAGTATCTGGGCCTCGTCCATGTAATGGGTCGTGAGGAACACGGTCTTTCCGAGTTCCTTCAGGTTCTGCACCATCCCCCACGCATTGCGTCGTGCGGTCGGGTCGAAACCGGTGGTCGGTTCGTCGAGGAAGAGCAATTCGGGGTCTCCGGCCAGTCCTACGGCCACGTCCAGTCGTCGCAGTTGCCCTCCGGAGAGTTTGCGTACGAGAGAGTCGCGTTTCTCGGTCAAGCCCACCACTTCGATGATCTCGTCGAGCGGACGAGGTGAGGGGTAGAAGCTGCGGAACTGGTCGATCACCTCGGCCACGGTGAGGAACCGGTTCACTCCGGTCTCCTGCAGCACGATGCCGATGCGTTCTTTGAGCGCGCGCTCACTCTTCCCGGGGTCGTGGCCCAGCACCGTGACCTGGCCCGAGGTCCTCGATCGATGTCCTTCGAGTATCTCGACCGTTGTGGTCTTGCCGGCTCCATTGGGACCGAGCAGGGCGAAGATCTCGCCCTGAGCGACGTGTAGATCGATCCCGGCTACCGCTCGAACGTCGCCATAGGACTTCTCGAGCGCGCGCACTTCGATCGCGTTGTCCGGCATGGGGACCAGAATAAGCTGGTGGGCATGGCCGGGTTCCTGCAACAGCCGCCGGTGCTCGAGGACGCGTGGGCGTCGGACCGAGTGCTGCGAGAGACACTCGAGTTCTACCTCGGTGACCCCGGGTTGTTCGCGAGCGCGGAAGGGTTCCTGGCCGGAGTCGGTCGAAGAGCGACTGCCGCCGAGACACTCGCGCTGTCGGCGCGCGCGGAGCGCGAGCCGCCCGAACACATACCGTTCTCGCCCTTCGGCGAGCGGATCGACGAGATCCGCGTGTCGGACGCGTATGTCGAGCTCGGCAAGTGGGGGGTCGAGATCGGTGTCACCGCGCTTCCTTACGAAGACACCGATTATGGGGACAAGGCGCGCACCGTGTGGGCGGCCCTGATGATGTTGTGGGGACCGTCGTCCGCGTTGTACTCGTGCCCGATCGCGATGACCGATGCTGCGGCGCGGACACTCATGGTGCACGGAACCACCGCAGAGGAATCGGCGGTCGTCGAGCGGCTAACGACCCGCGACGTGACGCGCGCGTGGACGAGCGGTCAGTGGATGACCGAGATGACCGGCGGCAGCGACATCAGTCGCACGCAGACGATCGCGCGTCGCGACTCCGATGGGAACTGGCGGCTGTACGGCACGAAATGGTTCACGAGCGCGACCACCTCGGAGATGGCGCTGACCCTCGCTCGTCCCGAGGGGGCCGAGGAAGGGTCGCGCACGCTCGCGATGTTTCGGATCGAGCGCTTCCTATCCGAGGGGAGCCGCAACAACATCGCCGTGCGCCGTCTCAAGGACAAGCTCGGCACTCGCTCGTTGCCGACGGCGGAACTCGAGCTCAAGGGCGCTCTCGCTTACCCGGTGGGCGATCCGCTCGAAGGCGGAGGGGTACGCAGGATCGCGACGATGCTCAACATCACGCGCATCCACAACGCCTTGGGCTCGGTGGGCTCGCTCGCTCGGGGTCTGGCGTGGGCTCGGGCCTACGCACGGGTCCGGGAAGTGTTCGGGAGACCGCTGAACGAGATGCCCGCCCACCTGGCGACGCTGACCGACATCGCCGTCGATCACGCTGCGGCCCTCGCGCTGGTGATGCGCTGTTGCGAGCTGACCGGCCGGATCGAGCACGGTACGGCGAGCGAGCACGATGAGGCCGTGCTGCGCGGGCTCACCCCGATCACGAAGCTCGCGACCGCCCGCTGGGCGGTGGCCGGTGCAGCCGAGGCGATGGAGGCGGTCGGCGGGGTCGGCTACTGCGAGGACTCGACCCTTCCGGCACTGGTTCGCAACACTCACGTGCAGCCGATCTGGGAGGGGACCACGAACGTGCTGTCGCTGGACCTGTTGCGAGCCGCGCACAAGGAAGGCGCGATCGACGCGTTGTTCGCCGACATCGAGAGCACCACGGAGGCAATCGCTGGCGACCAAGCGGTGTCGGACACCGCGGCGGCGATCAAGAGCGCGCTCGGCGAGCTACGGGAGCGGTGGGGCCGCATGGGCTCCGAGGATCCCGAGGCCTCGGCTCGGTCGTTCGCGCTGAGCTTCGCGTCGACGATGGCGTGCGCGCTGCTCGCGAAGCAAGGCGCGTGGGCGGCCGAGCGTGGCGACTTGGGGACCGCGGCCCGCGCCGAACGCCTCGCCGGACGCGGATTGCTGCAGCCGCTGCCGCCGTCGGACCTCGGTCTGGGGATGGATCGAGGTTGAAGGTCGTGCTCGGCTCCGACGAGGCCACCGAGCTCACCACAGCCGTGGCCGCCGACCTCGAGAAACGGGGCCACGACGTCGAGCTGATCGGCCCCCCCGCAGGTGAGCAGATGAGTTGGACCGAAGCCGGTCACAAGGTAGGCGAGGCCGTCGCGTCGGGAAAAGCCGATATCGGTGTGTTGTTCTGCTGGACCGGCACGGGCTCGTCGATCGCGGCGAACAAGGTCCCAGGTGTGCGCGCTGCGCTGTGTACCGACGCCGAGACCGCTCGGGGCGCGCGCAAGTGGAACGATGCGAACGTTCTCGTGATGAGCCTTCGCCTCACGTCCCTGACCGTCGCGTCGGAGATGCTCGACGCGTGGTTCTCGGCGGAGGTGGACCCCTCCGAGGCCGAGAACATCGCGGCGCTGGAGCCCTAGTAGCTAGAGCGGCTCGAACTTCCTCGGATTGTCGAGGTACTCACGCGCGCTACGCGCCAGACGAGCGGCGTGGAAGCCGTCGAGGTAGCGGTGATCCATCGTGGCGCTGATCGTGAGCATCGGGCGAGCTACGACCTTCCCCTCTACGACTGCGGGCTTCTGTTCGACCTGCCCCACGAGGACGAGGAACGGGATCCGGTAGTAGTAGGCGAGCGGCGCGTAGGCATGCTGGATCCCGAACATCCCGACCGACGAGACCATCACGCTGCCGAAGGCCTGACGCGGTAACCCATACTTCTTCAGATCCAGGTCGCGATCGGCGGTGAGCCAGGCCGACAACCGGATCGACCAGCGCAGGAAGCGCAGGGGCGTCTTGTCGAGCATCCGTTTCGTCTTGCCGAACTCGGGATCACCCCCGGTGCGGATCTTGTCGGCCCGTTCGGCGAGCTCCTGGGCGATCTCGACGACGGTCTTCTCGTCGGCGCGTTCGACCTTCACGCCGGAGAGCTCGGTCCCCTCGCCCATGGACACGATGAAGAAGACGTCGACGGTGTCGCGCTGAACGAAATTCGACCTGTAGATGCGGACGTTGAGATCGCGGTTCTCACCGAGCGCGTGCGCCAGGGCCTTTCCGACCATGTGGGTCACGGTGACCTTGGCCCCCGTCTTCGCACGAACGTCCTCTATGAAAGACAGGATCTCGCCCGCGTCGACGTCCAGGTCGCCGTAGATCTGGGGGTCCATCGGCTCGCCCCACGCGGCCGAGGTGATCTTGCGCCACCCCCGGATCTTCGTTTTCCGCCCCATGAGATGGCAAAGGATGCCGCACACTTAACCGATGCGCTGGCTGATCGGGCTCGGGATAGTCGCTGCGCTCCTGGTGGGGGGCGATAGCTGGGTGAGGTCCTACGCGGAGTCCACGGTCGCGGGACGCATCGAGCGTGACCTGGCAGGACCGGGTGACGTGGAGGTCGAGCTCGGTGGCTTCCCGTTCGTGGTCGGGCTGCTTACCGGCGATGTCCCGAACGCGACCGTCACCGCGCAAGATGTACGGCGGGGGGGCCTGCGCCTCGACCGGCTGACCATCGAGGCACGGGGCCTGGAGGTCTCGATCGCCGCGGTAGACAGACGCACCGGCGTTGCCACCGTGGAGGAGGGCAGCGGGACGGCCGTCGTTAGCCTCGATGTGCTCGCGCGCTTCATCGCGCGCCGAGGAGACCTGGAGCGCGTTCGCATCGAGCAGGAGGTGATTAGTGCCATGGTCCCGGCTCTCGGTCGACGGGTCCGCGCTCCGCTTCGTCTCGAAGGCGGTCGCATCGTGATCGGGACGCCGGCGATCGAAGACATCATCGTGCCCCTTCCCGCAGCGTTCTCCGGGATCCGCTACGAGACGATCGAGATCTCGGAAACGAGCGCCCGGCTGACCTTCCGCATGCGCAACGTCGCGCTACGCTCGTTCTGATGCAACCTGCCGAGGCATACGAGAAGCGTGACTCGGTCCGCTTCCTCGACGTCCGCGAGTACTACGAGTACGACGCGGGACACATCGAGGATGCGGTCCATATCCCCTTACGCCGGCTGCCCGAGCGTTTCGAGGAGCTTCACCGTGATGAGACCATCGTGGTGGTCTGTCAGATCGGACAGCGCAGCGACCTGGCCGCCCGCTTCTTACGCGATAGAGGCTTCGACGCGCACAACCTCGAGGGCGGTGTGACCGCGTGGGTCCACGAGAGCCTTCCCATGATCTCGGGAAGCGGTGTCCCCGGGGAGGTCGTAGATGGATGGGCTCAGACCCTCGAGGAGCCCACGTAGAACCACCCGTGGACGAGCGTCCTTCCTCACCGGGAGGACTGGCGTGGCCGCCGCCGAACCCTGTCGGGAGGACGGACGACAGGGAGTAGCGGATGGACCCGAAGATCATGCGGCGAGCGGCCGCGCTCGTGGTGCTCGTCGTTGCCCTCGCGCCCTCGTTCGTGCCTCCCGCCGCGGCCAAAGACACGCTTAGATCCGCCTCGTCGTGGGAGTTCTTCAAGAAACAGCGGCCCCGCCTGCTGAAGAAGCTCGCGCCTCCGTTCGTCGAGTGCTTCGCGCGACGCGACTCCCTGATCGATCCGCTCAGTCCCATCTTCCATGGCTGTCTGGATTGGCACTCGGCGGTACATGCCGCCTACTCCCACCATGTCGTTTACAGACGGACCGGCGACGAGGGGTTCCTGACCCTCGTCGAGGATCAGATCGCTCCGGCCGGCGTGTCGTTGGTCCCCGCCGAGGAGGTGTACCAGCGCGCGAAAGGGTTAGACCTTCCCCTTACGGAGAACCCTTACGGGTTCGGGTGGTTCTTGGTACTGGCGCGGGAACGAGAGCAGTCCACGAACAAAGAGGATCTCCGCGCGATGGCGGATCATGCAGCCGAGCAGATGATCGTCTGGTTCGAAGAACGTCTCGCCAGCGGCGACGCGCGTACGTTCATCCTGAACCGAGCGCACCCCAACTATTCGTGGTCGCTGATCAACCTCGACGTGTGGGCCCGTTACAGGAAAGACAAGGGCATCCTCGCGGCCGTAAAGAAGGCAGCGAAGCCGTTACTCGACAAGGGATTGGACTCGGCCTGTCCGGTTGACATGGATCAGGCAGACAACGCGACGGGATTCCAACCGGCGTGCCTGATGCGCCTGGCCGCGGTCGCGCACATCTTCGGCGACAAGATGAAGAGCTTCGTCTCGTCCCGCGTCCCCAACAGCTATCGCATCGCTCCGATCGAGGAGCCGTCGGGATGTCACGCGGGCGGACTGAACTTCACAAGGGCCTTCGCGCTCTACCAGCTCTACCGGGTGACCGGCACCACCGGCTACCGGGACAACTACGCGCAGCTCATCTCCTTTCACGTAGGCCGACCCGACCTCTATATCGACCCCGACTATCTGGGAAACCCGGGCTACCTGTGCTACTCGCACTGGGTCGCCCAGGTGGGCGTCCGCGCGATCTCGCTGAGCTACGAGTAGCGCCCGTCCCTAGGTGATCTCGACCACGGTTATCTCCCACGGCTCGCCGCCATCGGAGGCAAGCACCTGGTAGGTGCCGGCAGTCGTGGGGCCCGGTCCCTTGAAGACGGCCAGACCGTTCTCGTCGGTGACGGTCTCGAAGTGTGCCTCATCATCCGAGCTGATCAGGGAGAAGTACAAGGTCGCGCCCGTGATCGGGTCGCCGTTCGCGTCCCGGTACTCGATCGTCACCTCGACCGCCTCCCCGGCGGCGAAGCTCGTCGGCCCGAAATAGGTCGCAGGGCCGAAGCTTGTCTGGAACTCGATCCCCTCAGGCTCCGCGGCTGGCTCGGCCCCCTCAGGCTCGGCGGGTTGCTCGGCGGCGGGGGCCTCTTCGGTCGCGGTCGGCGTGTCGTCACTGCCGAGGAGTGTGAAGACCAAGATGAGGACGAGAGCGAGAGCGAGCGCCCCTCCAATGGCCATCACCGTCGGCGAGAGGCGCGGGAAAGACACCTCCGTTCCCGTCACGGGCTCGGGCTCCTTGGGCGGGAGGCCGAAGGGATCGGGCGTGGGGGGGCCGGCGAGCTCGGGGACGATACTGTCCTCGTCTCCGATGTAGCTGCCGGCAATGGGGTGAGGCTCAGTCGTCGTGGCTTCTTCTGGCGCAGGGGCGGCGGCGGCCGGATCGTCGGTGCTCACGTCTTCCTGCACCCGGTACCAGCCCTCGAAAAACCGCAGCTTCACCTCGGTCGACAGGCGCGAGAAGAAGAAGTCGAACGACTCAGTGGGATCCGTGGTGATCTCGGCACCTAATTCGGACGGAGGCGTGTAGGGGGGCATCAGGGCATCTTCAGGGTGGGAGTCGCGGGCTGCCAGGCCGATCTTCACGGCAACGAGCCTGAGTCCTTCATCGACGTCGCCGGTTCGGATATCTCGAGCGAACTCCTTCTCCGGGAGAAGGTCCTCGCCGAATCCGTACTGAGGGTCGAAGGTGGAGGCCAGCGTCTCCCACGAAGGGGTCCCGATCACTTCCTCACGGAACCACGCAGCCCAGTCGTCGTCGGTCCACCCCTCGACCAGCTCTCGGGTAGGTCGCCCTTCGAGCCCCGGCAGATCGCCGAGTTCCCCGCGGGTGGCGTCTGGGTCGGTCATGGATGCCCCCTTCTCGCGCGCGCATCTGCCGATCGCCACCCCATCCCGCCGCGCCCCACGTGCAGGATCTGGGACGGGCAGTACCTCTTTTCAGTCTCTGATAGGTGGTCGGCCCCGACAAGGGGGGTTCGACCGGTCCACTTAGAGCCGACAGTCGAAAGTGGGCCCGGACCCATCGAAGGAGGCTTGTGGTAGCGAGATCCCGGTGGGTCAAGAGATGGGGTGTTTCTCCCTGATCTCTCTCCGATTTCCCTCCGATCTCTCCGTCGAGCCGCCTCGCGATCAGATCAGTTGAGCGCCGCAAAGCTATGGAGTTCGTCGCGGCCGCTTACTCCCAATTTCGTGTACACGTTTTGCAGATGATTTTCTACCGTGCGTACAGAGACCACGAGGCATTCGGCGATCTCCTTATTAGATCGCCCGCGAACGGCGAGTGCGGCGACCTCCCGCTCGCGCTCCGTCAGCGGAAGTGAACCTTCAATGTCGGCGAGGGCCGGCGTCCGGGCCCCTTCGCACAGTCCGGCCAGCGCTCCGGCACGGGAAGCGGTCGCCAGTGCCCGGCTTCTCGACTCCGATTGTCGGTAGAAGTGGGCGGCCTCGGCGGCAGCCTCGGCAGCAAGAAGGAAGGCGCCCATTTCCTCGAAACTCACCGACACGCTCTCAAGAGCACCCGGGTCGCGGTTGACAAGCGCCGTTGTATGTCGCGCGAAGGCTGGGATGAGAAGCCCATCGGACTCTTCGGTGAGACAGGTCAGCCGTTTGGAGACAAGGTCCGGTTGCCCCAAGCGCGCCACGTCATGAAGAGCGATGGCCTCAAGCCCACGGGCGCCCATCCCTTCCATGGAATCGGCCGCAGCAATGGCTTGCTCGATCGCGGTGGAGATCCGGCCTTCACATGCACACGTCCAGATATCGGGGAAGAAGAACCATGCATCGAAGAGATTGCGCGTCGGCAAGCGGTTGGATTTGGCCTCTTGCAATGCCTCCTTCGCTCCTTCTGTGTCACCTAGCAGCGCAAGGCTGTGCGCGAGCTCGACGAGGAAGAGTGCGAGCTGCCCGGCGATGTTTGTTTCACGTGCCAGGACGATCCCCTGTCGGAGTGAACGGGACGCGGTCCGCACCCGTCCCTGCATCCTTAGGAGGAGTCCCAACAGTCCCTCCATGAACGCGGGTGCCCAATCGGGTCCGGTTTGCAGAGCATCGTTGCGTTGCCGCTCGAGCAGGGCGACACCCTCGCTCAGCCTGCCGCTGAAGAAGGCGGCAAGCGACCGGTACGTGGCTATGGCGATGGGCCCGTAAGGGACCTGAGGCAGGATCTCCTCGATCTGCCCGAGGTGGCGATCGAGGAGCTTCAGGCCCTCTTCAGGGCGTCCGGCATAGATCAGACTCTCGCCGACGGCTCCCAGCGCCTCCAAGGTGGCGCGCGGCGACGCGCCTTTGCGCTCGAGAATCGGACGTCCCGCTTGAATGGCTTCATCCAAACGAGCCGTGAAGAAAAGAAGGTAGGCGCGGCCGGCCGCCAGCTCGTCTTTCAGATCGACATCGCTAACAGAGCTCTCGGCGCCCGAGAGCACGTCGAATGCCTCATCGCTGTAGCCGAGATCCCAATAGAGGTTGTTGGCGCGCGCCAATACCGCACGGACAAGCTGCGCGTCACCGTCGGCCTCAGCCACGAGGCGCGCGAAGATTTGATCTGCCTCCTCGAAACTTCCCTCGCCCATCAATGAGCCGGCCAGTACGTGCGCGGCTTCGGGTCCTCCCCCGACTTCCGCTGCGGTCTGCGCCAGCCGTTTTGCCAGGGAGTAGTCGTAAAGCAAGAGTGCTCGCTGGGCGGCCTGCAGATAAAGAGCAGGATCCCCGGATTCCCCGGCCGTGAGCCGCCACGCGGCGATGCGCAAGAGGTCGCCCGATCGCCGTGATCCCGTTCTTTCCAGCGCCTCGGCCAGCTCACGATTGATGGTGGCGGCACGTACGGGGCTCAGCTCGGCTCGGAGGACCTCTCCGTAAAGCGGGTGGCTCGTCCGGACCTTGATGCGCCGACGCTGGATGGTTTGCTCGATGACGTCCCGGCGCTCCAGACCGTCGATGGCGCCCAAAGAGGCGAGAGATTCGAGTATCGAAAACTCGATCGGCTCTCCCACCGCGACGATCTCCATCGCCTCTTGCTCGTTATCGTCGAGGCCCTCGAGACGCCAACCAATCACCTCGACGAGTCGAGGATTTGGAGTCACGGGCCCTTTCCATCGCCAAACTCCTTCCGTTTGCACGATGGTGCCGTCGTCGAGTGCCGCCAGGACAAGCTCTCTCAAGAACAACGGGTTGCCTCGAGTGAGTTCCCACAGGCGGTTGCTAGTCGTCGCCTCGATCTCGGAGCCGAGGGCGGCCTCGAGAAGCTCATCGGCCTCGGGTTGGGACAGCGGCTGAAGCTCCACCCGATCGCACACCTCGTCCTTCCACAGTCCGACGATCGGATCGGGTACGGGTTCCCCCGTGCGCACAACCAGAATCGGAAAAGCCCTCTCGGTCAGAGTCAGGTGGTGAAGGAGCGCGGCGGAGTGGTCGTCGAGCAGATGCGCGTCGTCCACCTGAATGAGGATCCGTGCATCTCCCGATTGCTGCAGCATCGCCTCGGCCGCGGCGCGGAGCACGTTGGCGCGCCCGGGGCCTGAGGGGACCGCCTCGGGCAGCAGGTGAGCCAGTGCGCCGAAGGGAATCGACGCCGCGGCGTGGGTGCCGATCGCCGAGAACGTCGTGAACCCTTTTTTTTCGGCCGCCTCCACGCACTCGCCGGCAAGACGTGATTTTCCGACGCCCGCGGCACCCGCAAGCACGATGCCCCCCCTGCCTCCGTGGGCCATTGCCCGTTCGACGAGCGCGAGCTCTTCTTGGCGGCCCACTAACGGCCAGGCCGTTCGCATATCGGGGTTCATGCTAGGGAGGGCCCATCGGCCGAACAAGGCACTGGCGGCTCCACGACCTATCGTATTGCGAGATCTTGAGTAGCACTCTACTCATGACCCCCCGGCGGCACCCTTCTACGGTCGTCTGGTGGATCGAGACGCGGCCCTGATGCGGCTTCCCGAAGCTCACGCCGAGGCTCTGCGGCTGCGCGACCGCGGCGTCGGGGAGGAAGCCATCGCCGAGTTGCTGGAGATCCCCATCGAGGCCGTGGCGCCCCTCGTGCGCATAGCCGAGGCCAAGCTCGCCCGGCTTCTCGACAGCAAGGCACCTGAAGCGGATTCGGAGATGGGAAATGGCGATGGGGAGAGGAGAACTCATGAAAAATCGCGTTAGTACGTTCGTAGCTCTCGCTTTGTGCGTGATTCTGGGCGCGGCTTTGATCACCCCCGCCGTGGCCCACGTCGGCGGCGTTCGCCATCTGTGGAGACAACACATCAAGCCCAAGCTCGCCGGAGAGGGAACGCTCAATGCGACCGGAAACCCGGTGCACTGGACGAAGCTGAAGGGAGTACCCGATGGGTTCGCCGACGGCGTCGATGACGTTGGCGGCGCGGGCGGTGGTGGAGACATCACGGCGGTCAACGCGGGACCGGGCCTATCCGGCGGTGGTGCCTCTGGGGACGTGACGGTGTCGGCGGACTTCAGCGAGGTCCAGGAGACGATCGTTGGAAGCTGTCCGTCCGGTAGCGCAATGCGCGCGATGGGTGCCGGAGGGCTTCCCTTCTGTGAAAAGTTCGGCCCGTCGGTCTTCTCCGGGCACAAGAACGGCCCAATAGCCTTGCCCCCAGGTTTCGGGACGGTGGGCTCACTCTCACTTCCGGCGGGAAGCTATTTCATAATCGCCAAGGCATGGGGGCGGCCGGTCGCCGGAAACTCAGGATCCTGGCAGATTCAATGCAATTTGAAGGCGGGCGCTGACTTCGACTCCCAGTCGAGTCTCGGTGACCATCAGCTCGACCGGGCAACGATTGCCTTGACGGTCGTTCATACGTTTGGCTCTCCCGGATCTGCCGTTGTGGAGTGTGCGGATGTTGCCGGCACCTTCGGAGACAGCGAACTCTTCTCCCTAAAGATCACCGCAATCTCTGCCGGCACGGTGTCTAACGTGGCACTTCCCTAAGCGAAAGGGCCTTTCATGATTCGCAAGCGAATCCTGTCTGTTCTGATTGCCGTCGCCCTGCTCGCTCCCATCGCGATCATCAACTCGCCGGCGCGGGCCGCGCCGACCGTGATCGATTTCGAGTCCTTCGCGACGGGCACCCTGCTGACCAGCCAGCTGTCGGGGCAGGGCGTCACGTTCCCTCAGGGGCTCGAGGTCTACCAGTGCGAACCGTCGAGCTGCATCGCGGCCCACTCCGGCACCAAGGTGGTGCACGGACAGTTCGCGGGCGAGTTTCAGCGCGATCCGTTCGAGGCCGTCTTCACCACGCCGCAGAAGCAAGTGTCGCTGTGGGTGCGTAGCGATGCGCAGTTCACGCCCACCAAGAACATCATCGCCACGATGAACGCCTACAACGAGAGCGGAAACCCCGTCGGAAGTCAGACGAAGAACTTCTCGAGCGGCGCGGGTTGGCAGCAGCTCACGGTGGGCAACTTGTTCGGGTCCGCGACCATAAAGCGCGTCGTCGTCTCCGGCGGGCAGGACGACTTCGCACCGACCAACTTTCTCGCCTACGACGACCTCTCGTTCGAAGGGGGCGCCGACCCTGAACCTTCTCCGTCTCCGGATACATCCCCGCCCAATGTGACGATCTCCTCGCCCGCCGGCGACCCCACGATCCGGGTACGTCAGATCTTCGTGGAGGTGACCGTCGCGGACGACACCGGGATCTTCTCGGTCGTTGGGGACATCAGCGGCTCCTCTGGTGTCGTGGCGACAATGGACTTCTGCGGATCAACTTTTTCCGGGACATGTCCAGCCTCCCCGACCGAATTTTCGCAAGCGGTGTCGCTTCCCGATGCTCCCAACGGCTCCTACCAGGTCAGGATCGAGGCCTGTGATCCCTCGCTCAACTGCCGTACGGGTATCGTGCCCTTTACGCTCGAGGTGATCGAACCGACCGCGAGCAGCGTCTTCATCCACAGGGTCGAAGCCAACCAGGCGGTGCAGGCGCGAACTTCGACGCTTCCCCATCCCAGCGATCCGATCCCGGACGTTCATCCGGGAGTACATCTCGTGGCCGAGAAGAGCGTGTTGATCCGCGCCTACCCGCTGGGCGTCGGTGGAACGGATCCCAATTACAGCGCACGCCTGCGATTAAGGATCGAGCGCAGGGACGGGACCACCCTGCATCGGACGATCGCCCCGAACGCAGGTCCCACCTCAGTCGCCGTTCAGCAGGACCCTGTCGATCCGGACGCCCGGCGCGACGCGGTCACCCTTATGCGATCCAAACCCGGGACGTCGTTGAACTACGTCATCCCCGAGGAGTTTCTCGGCAACGCGCGCATCGTTGACATGAAGTTCAGGCGAGGTGCTAGAGACATTACGGGTACCGTGCGCCTGCGGTTCTCGCCTCCGGCACGCATCTTCCTCAACGTCGTTGATCTCACGGGCACCTTGATATCGGGAACGCCCCCCGGCAATGTGCAGACGAACATCATCGACTACCTGGAGGCGGCATTGCCGGTTGCCGATGTGACGCTGCTCTCACGCCGTCGGCTGACGGTCTTCCCAGACGTGATTCTCACCGACATCATGGGGGACTGCGGTTACGCGCTGTGGACCCTGTGGAGCGCTTACGGAACCGATGACGCGCCGGCGCGACCATCTACGAGCGCTCCGAACGTCGTCCCAACCTTGGGGATCATCCCCACCGGTGCTTTCGGATCCACCTTGGGATGTGCCTATATCGGTGGCGGCGTCGAATCGTCATCGGGCCTCTCCGACATCGAGCGAGTCGGAGGCAGCGCGATCACGGAGACGTGGGGAGACGTGGCGGCGCAGGAGATCGGTCACACGCTCGGCCTCATCCACGCGGGAAACTCTCATGGCGAGTCGAGTGGGGGGAGCGCCGAATCGACTTGGTACCCGCACGGGAGCCTGGGGGAACGCAACTACGGCGTGATCCTCGCGCCGGCGTCCCCGCCCGGGGATGCCGACTTCGGAACGTGGTCGTTCCTGCTGATCGATCCGTGTCCAACAACCGACGACACTCAACGAGTCCCGAACTGCACGATCCCAGCGACCAGTCTTCCGCACGACTTCATGTCGTACGGTTCCAGCTCGACGAATCTTGGCTCGCTTGTCACCTCGGGCAGCAACTGGATTTCCGACATTACATCCGACCGCATCAACAGCTTCATAGTGCACGACGTCCCTCCACGGACCTTCAGCAGAACGCTGAGTGCCGCTGCAGCGGTCGAATCGTCCGGGCGGGTTGATGCGCTGCTGATCGACGGCGTCGTCGATGAGTTCGGCAACGCGACTCTCCTTCCGATCCTGCGCAAGGACCTGCCTGCGTCACTCACGGAGCCTGGGGAGCCGGGCCCGTACCGGCTGCGTCTGCTGGATGGGTCGGGAGGCGTTTTGGCAACGAGATCGTTTGACGTGATGGAGGTCACCGATCACGGGACGCATTTCCACTTGTTCCGGCAGGCGGTGCCGTTCGTGGACGGCGTCGCTCGAGTCGTCGTCGAGAGAGACGGTGATCCGCTTCTGGATGAGGTCGCAAGCGAGAACGCGCCGACCGTAGAGATCACCGCTCCGGGCGGCGGCGAGATCTTCCCGGACGGTGTGCTCGAGGTCGCCTGGCAGGCGTCGGATGCGGACGGCGACGCGCTTCGCCACCTGGTCCAGTTCAGTCCCGACGGCGGATCGTCGTGGCAGGGTTTGCAGCTCGTCACGCCGGGTCAGCCGTTGCAGGCCACCGTCGACGTCTCGGAGCTGATCACGGGACGCCACGGCCTCATTCGAGTCGTGGCTTCGGATGGCATCAACACGGGCGAGGACACGACCGAGGTGTTCTTCTCGGTTGGCACCGATGCTCAGCCCGCCAAGGACAACCTGGTGGACCGCGAGTTGTCTCTGCGGATCAGGGCCGCGAGGCGCCGCGCGATCGGCGCGCTCAGAGCTCCTGATGGTCCTCCCTCATGCATCGAGGACATGAGAGTGAAGCTCAAGCGCAACGGAGACGTGATCAAGAGAGGGTTCACGAACTTCCGAGGCAAGGTGCGGTTCCGGTTGCCGAACCAGAGAGGCCGTTACCAGCTCGTCGCGCCTCGGCGCCGAGCCGCACTCCTCGTGTGCCGGCCCGTTCGATCACCCGTCCGACGATTCAAACCTGTATAGCTATTCGAATTCCGACCCGGTCAACTTCTGGGATAAGACTGGCCAAAGTGTAGGAGGTCTGGAGTTCCCCCAATTCGGTGGACACCCAACCCTTGCTTCCGCCCAAGGTTGTGCGAGTCCAAATTGGCAGGTCACGCGTGCCCATGTTGTGTGTGCCCTACCAAGTGCTCCTAACAGGTCACTATTCGAACTTGCCCGACCTGCGGTTTCGCGGGGGGACCTCGTGAAACTCCCCTGCCAATCCACCGTTTCAAGCCGACCGTGCCCAGGTGCGAATCCCCCATTCTGTGATTCCCCCCATGATTCGAACCCTGTGCACACGCAGATGCACAATGACCTGCGTCTTCACAAGTCAACCGGTGCTACTAACAGGTCACTACTCGAACCTCCATCACCTGCATACTCTTTGTACCGCGAGAACCTGAAGGGTCAGCCTTAGCCCGTCACCTTCGAATAGGAAGCGCGGGTCGGAGCGGAGCAGGTTGGACCATTCCTGGTGGAAGGAGGAGTCATGCGAAGAATCATCGGTTCGGGACCGTCCCCCAGCCTCGTGATCTCCATGGCTGCGTTGGTCGTGGCGATCTCGGGTTCGGCAACGGCGCTCTCGGGAAGGAACAATGTCGATCACGACGACCTGCGGAAGCATGTCGTCCACGGGCCGAAGATC
>Ga0299913_10001874_pt1 | contig 16112 bp, 13 predicted proteins | sample RVTome_9_FD_201360 | JGI IMG/M metagenome (GOLD analysis project Ga0299913, IMG submission 201360) | Soil microbial communities from uranium-contaminated site in the Upper Colorado River Basin, Wyoming, United States - RVT155D38 (version 2) ...
CGCCGTTATGCGCTCAGGAGCCGTGATCTCGATGCCCATCGGATCGCCGTTCTCCATGTAGTCGACGAGAATCCCGTCGCCCTGCTGTTCCGTTCGAGCACTCTTCGCGTCCGACGGCCGCGGCAGGTAAAGGTATGCCGCCAGGACTCGCCGCTTGCGAAACGTCACCTCCAGGTATCGGTCCCTCATGCTGTCACCGATCGACGGGGTATGCGGTGATCACGACGACGATACGATCCACGCCGTCGGGCTCGAAATATTACCTCCCACCGTTCCGATCCGTGGGCCGTCGTGACCACCCATCGGCCCTCGACCACATCCGGGCGGAGGCCGCTTCATCGACCGCACAGCTGCGCGGGTAAGGACCGGCCCTTCTGTTGTGGATCAGAGTCGTCAAGCAGGCGGCTGCCGGCAACCCGTCGCGCACACACCGCCGGCAGTGTCGACCCCGTCACCAGGAATGCGCTACGGTGCGGGGGTTGCCTGACAGCGACCCGGCCGGCATGTGAGCCGCGGCGCGCAAGACGCGGCGTCCGCGGGGGTCTCCCCCCTTTCGCTGCGGAGGGGACGGCGCGATGATCCGCAGGTACCGCAGGGAGGAGCGTGATGCCGAAGACCGGCTTCTTCACAGGCGTGGTGACCGCCGGCGCCGCGCTCGTCGTGCTCGTCTTCGCCGGGCTCGTCCTCCTGATGCTCTTCGCGATCTATGCGTGGATCGCCGCCGTCATCGCGTTCGTGCCGGTGATCTACGTCGAAGCCAAGCGCTATTGGGTCATCACCCATGAGAATCCGGCGTTCATCGTCCCGCTCCAGCTCGGCTTTCTCATCTCGGGCGCGGCGGCGTTCACGCTCGACCTGATCTTCAAGACCCATGTTTCGGTGCCGGCGATGATCGACGCGCTCGAGCTCACCCATTACGTGGCCGCACGGCCTCAGCCGCTCATCGAGAGCGTGCTCGACTACTACGCCTTCGCGCTCGGGCCGACGCCGTGGACCTGGCTGCGCTATGTCGGGTTTCACGTCGCGATCGTGCTCGTCTTCGCAGGGGTGCTGCGCCGGGTGACCCCCGACGAGGAGCGCGAACCCGAGCCCCCGATGAAGAGGAACCTGCAGGTGCTGGTCTTGAGCGCCGTGGCGGTGGGGACCTCGGCGGTCACCCTGTTCCCGCTGACGATCTGGGCGATCATCGCGCTGCGCAACCTCCCGAACTGAGCGCTCCGTACCGCCGCCTAACTAACAATCGTGCGGCACAACACCCATCCGTATCAGGCAAGCCACGGCGCTGCTGAGACGATGTCAGATAACGTACTGGCCGCTGGCGGCGCCGCGCGAAGCGCGGTGTTCGCGGAGGCCGCGTCAGCGGCCGGAGCCGCGGGCGGACCCGTTATGTGTCGGGTGCCCGCCGCTCCGCAGGCCGCGGGCGAGCTGAGCTACGAACCGAAGCCGCGACCTCTCCTAAGCCACCCGGCAACGGGCCAAAGAGTGGCGTAGCCGAGACCCATGATCACGGCGACGGTAATCCCCTCGCCCCACGTAGGAGCCTTTCCTGACCGACTCAGGACGTCTCCATGCCCCGTTGCCAGAAACGCCGTGACGAAGCTCAAGCATGCCGTGACCCCAGCTAGACACCGCGACAACCATCGCCCAGGCGCTCCGTGTTCGTGCAACACTGCGGTGCCACGATAGATCGTTATCGCTAGTATGGCCGCCACCCCTACCGCGACGATGTAGACGAGGACTGCCACGGTACCTCCGTTGCTTGGTTGAACACATGCAGGTGCATGTCCCAGAGGCCAGGGATCAAACATTTGCCGCGACCGTCGATGCGTCGCGCGTGGTCAGGCGGCGCAAGCTCGGCCACGGGGCGCAGGGCCTGGATCCGATTTCCCACCACGAGAACGCCCATACGAGGGCGCACCACGCCCTCAACGACATCCACAACGGCGATGTCGTCCAAAAAGAGCACATCCTCCCGCTCACGGTCCGCAGCAGTGCAGGCAGCGAGCACATCAGCAATGGACAACCAAAGGAGCGCGTTTGTCCGCATCCCTAATCGGTGATCCCGGCTTTTCGGCGGGCGCGCTTCACGACGTGCTGGACGGTACGCTCGCTCAGGTGCCGTCCCTCCCGCTGCCCGAGGAGCGGGACCGGTCACGCCCCGGGCTCCCTGCGCGCCGACAACGCTCGGTCCACCTTGGCGACCACGCTCTTCGGGCTCGGATAGGCGAGCGGTCCTCCGGCGTAGGCCGTCCCGTCCGGTGTCTCGACGCTGAGCTCGAGGAGCCGCCCACGCTCCCGGATGACGGTCGCGTCGGGGTGCTCGCGCTCGAGTCTGGCCGCCACCCTGGCGGCGATCGCGGTCTTGAACGGTCAGACCGGGCAATGACGTACGGTGATCGTCTGCAACGCTCTCCTCCTTCCTTTGCCGGTCGCGGGCTCCGAGTGGCGGTCAGGCGCCCCCATCGGATCTCCGCAGCTCGAAGAACACGCCGTCCCACGGAGCGAACATGCGCTCTCCGTCGAGGATGAGAAACGACCCCGGCGCCGTCCACGCGCCCGGGCACCCGACCTCGACCGTCTCCACGACCTCCCTCTCGAGCCCCAGCGCCGAGGGCCGGATCTGGTAGTGGACGCTGAACGCCCCCGGGGTCCACGTCCCCGGCGTGAAGGTCGGCTCGTCGCAGGTGGTCCCGTGCCACGACACCCGTGACGGGGCGTAGGTCGCCGTGCGGCCCACCCACGCCCGGGCCTCCGCGTCCGACATCGCCGAGACGAACCCGCTCGTGTACGCCACGACCCGCCACTCCCCGAACACTGCGCCCGGGGTCGCGGGCCGCTCCGCACACCCCGGCGGCGCCCCGCCGAGCAGCACCAGCCCGATGATCACCGCGCGCCACACGCTCGTCCTCCTCCCCCCGCGGGGGGGACGCTCGTCCGCGAGGGCCACGGTGTGAACGTGGCGTCGTCCGGCTCGTCGCGCGAGCGACGGGCCCCCGCCGTTGCGGAGCCCTGCCGGTGCCTATAAAGTAGACACAGTCTAGAACGTAGACAGCGAGGAGCCATGCCCCCATCACAGAGCCTGGGCGAGTTCGAGCAGCTCGTGCTGCTCGCGATCCTCCAGCTCGGTGAGGACGCGTACGCGGCCGGGATCCGGCGCGAGATCGAGGAGCGGGCCGAGCGGAGCGTGTCGCGCGGCGCGCTATACGCGACGCTCGACCGGCTCGAGCAGAAGGCCTATCTGCGCTGGGAGACCGAGGCCTCGACGCCGGCGCGCGGCGGGATCCCGCGGCGCCGGTTCATCGTGACCGCGACGGGCATCGCGGCGCTCCGCGCGTCGCTCGAGGCGATCGTGCGTCTGTCGCGCGGGCTCGAAGCGCTCCCGCTCGGCTGATGCCCCGCCGACGGCCGGACGGCCCGCCCGCGTGGGCCGAGAAGATCCTGATCGCGAACCAGCGGCTCGAGACGCGGACGCGGTTCATCCGGGGCGACCTGCGCGAGGAGTACGAGGTCCGCCGCGTCCGCTGGCCGCGCTTCGTGGCGGATATCTGGTACATCGCGCAGGTGCTCTCGCTCTCTCTCCAGCTCCCGCCCAGCCGCTGGAACCGGTCGCCGTGGAGCCTGGTCGACTCGGCGCTCCAGGACCTCCGGTTCGGCGCCCGATCGCTGCGCAAGAACTGGGTGTTCACGGCCACCGCGGTCGGCACGCTCGCGCTCGGCGTGGGGGCCACGACGGCGGTGTTCAGCGTCACCAACGCGATCCTCTTTCGACCGCTCCCGTATCCCGACGCGCACCGGCTCGCCGTCATCGACACGAACACGGGGGGACCGGGGTGGTACGGGTCCTCCCAGCCCGAGATCATGGACTTCCGGGACGGTCTCGATTCGTTCGAAAGCATCGGGGCCGGCGGGCGCACGCGGGTCACGCTGGCCGACTCGACCGCGCCGCGCCGGGTCGATGTCGCGCTCGCGTCGAGCGAGGTCCTGCCGATGTTCGGCGTGTCGCCCGCGATGGGGCGTCTGTTCACGGCGGAGGAAGATCTCCCGGGCGCTTCGCGGATGCTCGTCGTGAGCCACGCCTTCTGGCGCCAGGAGCTCGGGGGCGACCCCGACGCCGTGGGTTCGGTCATCACGCTGAACGGGAGCCCGGTGGAGATCATCGGGGTGATGCCGGCGGGGTTCGCCTTCCCGGACCGCGACGTCATCGGGTGGAGCCCGCTCCGTCTCGATCCGGCCAACCCGAACAGCCGGGCGAACCACAACTACCCGGTGATCGGACGTCTGAAGCCCGGCGTGAGCTACGAGGCGGCGGCGGCCGAGCTCGCGGTCCACACCGCGCGCATCCGCGAGGCGTATCCCGAGAACTACGAGGTGCGCGGGTACCGCACGCGTCTCCAGTCGCTTCACGAGAGCACCACGGGGGCGACCCGGCGGCCGCTACTGCTGCTCCTCGGCGGGGCGCTGCTCGTCCTGCTGGTCGCCTGCGTCAACGTGTCGAACCTGCTCCTCGCCCGCGGCGACGCGCGGGAGACCGAGCTCGCCGTGCGCGGCGCGCTGGGCGCCGGCCGCCTCCGGGTCGCGCGTCAGCTCCTTCTCGAGAGCGGTCTGCTCGCCGTGGCGGGTGGTGCCGTGGGCGTCGCCCTGGCCTTCGCGGGGATCCGCGGGCTGGTCGCGCTCGCGCCGCCAGACCTGCCGCGACTCGATCAGGTGGGGATGGACACGACGGCCGTGCTCGTGTCGCTCGGTCTCGTCGTCGGGAGCCTCGTCCTCATCGGGCTCGTGCCGGCCTTCCACGGCGTCAGGAGCGACCTCCGATCGGCGCTCGGCGCGACCCGGGGCGGGAGTGGGCGGCGATCGAAGCCGCTCCGCCGAGCCCTCGTCGTCTCGCAGCTCTCGCTGGCCGGGCTCCTCGCGATCGGCGCCGGGATCATGCTGCGCACGCTCTCGAATCTGTACGACACGGACCTCGGGTTCCGCCCGGAGCGGACGCTGAGCCTGACCGTGAGTCCGGCCGGCGCGGGGTATCCGGAAGACGAGGACCGCGCCGCCTTCTATCGACAAGTTCTCGCGGGGATCGAGGCGATCCCCGGGGTCGAGGCGGCGGGCGCGCACCTCCAGCGGCCGCTCGATCCCCAGTCGCAGAACTGGTCGCTGGCGCTCGAGGACGCGCCGCCCGCGAACATCTCCGAGGCGCCCGACTCGTGGGCCCAGATCACGACGCCGGGCTACTTCGAGGCCATGGGGATCCCCCTGCTCGAGGGACGGCTGTACACCGAGGCCGACCGGAGCGACGGACCGCCGGTCGTGGTGATCAACCGCACGATGGCCCGCGCCCTGTGGCCGGACGCGCCGGCCCTCGGCAAGCGGTTCCGCGTGTTCGCCGACGGCTGGCCGTACATGGAGGTGATCGGCGTGGTGGCAGACGTGCGCGCCCACGGCATCGACCGGCCAACCGAGCCGCGCTTCTACGCGCCGCACGCGCAGGCCGGCCGCACCGCCTACTTCACACCGCTCGAGATGCACGTGACCGTGCGCGCCGCCGCCGACCCGACCGGGGTCGTGGGGGCCGTCCGGCAGGCGATTGCCGCCGTCGATCCCACGGCACCGGTGTCCGACGTCCGGACGATGGAGGACCGCGTGGTCGCCTCGGTCGCCGACCGGCGGTTCATCACCGCGCTCCTCCAGGCGTTCGGCGCCGTCGCTCTCGTGCTCGCGGCCGTCGGCGTGTACGGCGTGATGTCGCTCGCGGTGAGCGATCGGGCTCGCGAGCTCGGGCTCCGGAGGGCGCTCGGCGCGCCCGGATCGAGCCTGGTCCGGATGGTCCTGCGCGAGAGCCTGATTCTCGCCGTCGCCGGGGCCGCCCTCGCGGTGGTCGGCGGAGCCGCGCTCGGACGGCTCATCTCGGGGCTCCTGTTCGAGGTGTCGCCGACCGACCCCGGGACGCTGCTCGTGGTCGGTGTCGTCCTGGCCGCCACCGCCTCGCTCGCGGCGGCGATCCCCGCCGGCCGCGCCAGCCGCGTCGACCCGATGGAGGTGCTCCGTGCCGAAGGTTGACCCGCGCGCCGTCCTGATCCCGCTCGCCTTCGCCTTCGCTCCGGTCGCGACGGAGGGCCAGGAGGCCACGTCCGCGCTGACCGCGACCGAGGTGCAGGAGGCCGAGGTCGCGCCGTCCCCGGCCGACTCCGCCGCGATCCGCGCGACCGCGCTCGACTACATCGAGGGCTGGTATGAGGCCGATCCGGCGCGCATGGAGCGATCCCTCCACCCGCACCTCGCGAAGCGTTTCTTCGAGCCGCTTCCGGACGGCGGCGTCCGGCTCACCGACACGAGCGCGCTCGAGCTCGTCCAGCAGGTGCGGGCCGGTGGCGGGTCGAGCGTTCCGGCGGCGGAGCGGCGCACCGACGTCGCGATCCTCGACATCTTCCAGGACGTCGCGAGCGTCCGCGTCGACGCGCACGGCTGGATCGACTACATGCACCTGGCGCGAGCCGTCGGGGAGTGGCGGATCGTGAACGTCCTCTGGGAGATCCGCGAACCAGCCGACAGTCGTCCCGCCGGCCGCTGAGCCCCGGCTCCCCTGCCCGAACCGAGAACGGGCCTGCGATCAGAGCTGGTTGTAGCGTCCCCGGATGTCGACTTCCGGGAGCTCGTCCGCGAGGAGGCCGATCTCCTCGTCGATGAGACGGCGATCGAGCTTCTCCCCGCTTCTGCCGACGACCGACGCCGCGTCGGAGAGATCGCGGTCTCTCGTGGACAGGACTTTGAAGAGGACGAAGTCCTCGGGAGAGAGGACGCGCACGGTCCGGTCGCGCAACGGGGCGGTCGACGCCCGTTCCAGCGCCGCGCGGGCGAAGCGGTCGCTTCGTGGACGGACGAGATCGATCGTATTCAGACCGAGATCTCCTTCCCCACCCAGGAGCGTCAGCCGGTCGAGCACCAGGCCGCCGAAGACCATGCCCTCGAAGTTCAGGTCGGTGGGGAAGCCCATCTCCTCGAGGGCTTCTCCCACCCGGTGCGCGCCCAGAGAGGCGACGGCCAGATCCACGTCACGGGTCTCTCTCGGTTCGCCATAGGCAGCGAGGAGGAGACCGCCGTACAGCGCATGGTTCTCGCCCGTCCGCTCAGCCGCGTCGAGGGTGATGAAGGCCGCGCTGGTCGGGTCGGTCAGATCCACCACCGGGACTCTCCCGTCTCGAGAACACCTCTCGCCCGAGCGCGCGCCATTCCCGCGTGCATCGCCGCAGGGTGAGACGGATGCGCGCCGCCTCCTCCAGTCGCCGGGCGAGCTCGTCGCGACTCATCGTCATGGCGGAGAATATAGCGCTGACGAGCGCATGAGCACGGTCATGTCGGCCGGAGCGACCTTCACATGTGTCGCACGCCGGAGCCGGATGCGGCCCCGCTTCGGGCTCGCGTCAGGAGTGCTGGAGGCCGTTCAGAAGGCGAGGTCCTCCGACACCTCGTCCTCGCGGTACTCGAGCAGCCCCAGCAGCACGAGCCCCGCGCAGGCGATCGCGAGCGTGTAGAGCGGGGCGATCCCGCCGGCGACGATCACGGCGACCGTGGTGAGGATCGAGAGCACGACCCGCTTGACGAGCCACTGCCGCGTCGCCCGCCACCACGCGGCCGCCATCCCGAACGTGAACAGGAAGAGCCCGGTTCCCAGCGCGGCCCGGCCGGGGAGGGCGAGGGGCGTCTCCGGGTGCATCACGATCTCCTCGATCCCCACCGCGAACGCGATGATCCCGAGCGCCAGGGGGAAGTGGAGCAGGCTGAACGCGTCGCGCGCGAGCTGCGACTGCCGGATCCCCGACGCCTCCTCGATGGCCCGATCGAGCTCTCCCTTGGCACAGGCGAAGTAGCTCCACCACATCGCGCAGGTCGCGGCGACCGAGAGCGCGCCGACGAGGAGCAGATCGCCGGTGAGCGTGGCGCCTGATAGCCCGCCGGCCGCCACGATGAGGGTCTCGCCGAGCGCGATGATGACGAATAGCCCGTGCCGCTCGGCGAAGTGCTCCGGGTGGAGGTTCCAGCCCTCCACGTCGGCCCCGACCAGGGCCGCGATCAGGTCGAGGACGATCGCGCCGCCCCAGAACGCGTACTGGAGCGCGCCGCCGCCCGCGAACCCCCCGGCGAGCACCGCGACCAGACCGAACACGGAGACCAGCCCGAACCTCCGGACGGCCGCGTGCTGGGTCGGGTCGGCGGCGCGGGCGACCCAGGCGTACAGCCCGAGCCCGATCGTCCTCACGAGCACGTACGGGATCGCGAACCAGATGGCCCGGTCACCGAAGGCGCCCGGGACCGAGACGGCCATGAAGAACGCGACCCCGGTCGCGGCGAGCGTCCCGAGCTCGACGGCCGGGTGCGTGGTGTCGGCCGCGTTCAGGGCCCAGGTGAACTGCGTCCACGCCCACCACACGAGCCAGAACACGAGGATCGACTGACCGACCCCGGTCCAGTCGAGGTGGTGGTGGAGGAGCCCCACGACCTGGGTGACCGAGAACACGAACACGAGGTCGAAGAACAGCTCGACGAACGTGACGTTCTGGTCGTCCGGTCCGACGATGGTTCGCGCGCTCACGGGGTCGCGCCCCGGTCGGTGCCCATCGCGTCTCCTCCCCGCCATTCGAGGACGAGGTTCCCCCATTCGTCGACCCGGCAGCGCGCGCCCGGCGGCACCAGCGTCGTCGTGCTGTACTCGACCAGGACCGCGGGGCCGTCGAACCCGTGCCCCGGTCCCAACCGGTCGCGGTCGACGAGCGCGCCCTCGTGTGTCTCGCCGCCGTACGTGATCCGGTAGGATCCGAGGATCGCATCCTCCACGGACCCCTCCGCCGGGTCGCGGGGACGCAGATCCGGCTTGTCGGTGGTGGCAGTCGCCCGCACGCGCACCGTGACGATCTCGGTCGGGCGCTCCGGATCGGCGTACCCGAAGCGGCGTTCGTGGGCCGCGTGGAAGGCCGCCGCCAGGGCTGAACCCGGGCCTCCCTCCGACGGCCGGCTGCCCCCCGGCCCGGAGGTCGATACGGGGAGCTCGAACCCCTGCCCGACATAGCGAAGCTCGGCGAAGCGCTCGAACCGGAGCGAGGATTCGGGGAGCCCCTCGCCCGTGAGCTCCTTCCGACCCCGTGCTTCGAGCCGGGCGAACTCGGCCTCGAGCGCCCCGGGCTCGAGCGCGTCGGTCGGCCGCATGATCGTGCGCGAGAAGTCGCGGATGGGATCGGCCAGCAGCATCCCGAGGGCCGATAACGTTCCGGCCCCTTCCGGGACCAGCACCCGCGGGATCCCGAGCGCCCGGGCGAGGTCGGCGGCGTGCAGACCGCCGGCGCCCCCGAAGCAGACGAGCGTGAAGTCGCGTGGATCGAAGCCGCGCTCGAGAGAGATCACCCGGATGGCGCGCTCCATGGTGGTGTTGGCCACCCGGATCACGCCCTCCGCGCAGGCGGCCGGCTCGAGTCCGAGCTCATCCGCGAGGGCGCGCAGACGTGGACCGACCGCATCGGTGTCGAGCGTCGACTCTCCACCGAGGAAGTGGTCGGGGGAGAGCCGGCCCAGGAAGAGGTTCGCGTCGGTCACCGTCACCCGCTTTCCCCCGCGGCCGTAGCAGATGGGACCGGGATCGGCGCCGGCGCTCTCCGGGCCGACACGGAGCGATCCGCCCGGATCCCGCCAGGCGACCGAGCCGCCACCCGCGCCAACGGTGTGGATATCGATGACGGGGACGCGGATCGGGAGCCCGTCGATCTCGGCCTCCGAGGTCCGCGTGAGCCCCCCGGCGCACAGGCTCACGTCGGTCGACGTCCCGCCCATGTCGAACGTGATGACGTGGTCGTGGCCGGCGCGTCGCCCGACCTCGAACCCGCCGACCGCGCCTCCCGCCGGACCGGAGAGGATGGTCTGGACCGCGAGCCGTCCGGCCGCCTCGAGCGGCAGCACGCCTCCGTTCGAGGCCATGATCCGGACGCGGTCGGCTCCGAGCCGCTCGCCGATCCGGCCCAGGTAGCGCGACATCACCGGGCCCACGAACGCGTTCACGGCCGTCGTGCTCGTGCGTTCGTACTCCCGGAACTCCGGCAGCACCTCGTGCGAGGCGGTGACGAACGCGTCGCATCGGTCGCGGAGCGCGGCGGCCAGTAGACGCTCGTGCTCCGCGTTCGCGTAGGAGTGGAGCGTGCAGATGGCGATCGAGGCGGCTCCCGTGCCGGCCACCGCCTCCGCCACGCGCGAGACCTCCTCGGGCTCGAGCGCCACGAGGACCAGGCCGGTCTCGTCGAGCCGCTCGCGCACGCCGAACCGTCGTTCGGGCGGCACCAGCGGCTCGGGCTTCGTCACGGCGAGGTCGTAGATGTCGCGCCGGGCCTGCCGCCCGATCTCGATCACATCCTCGAACCCCGCGGTCGTCACGAGGGCCACCACGACCCCTTTACGTTCGAGTAAAGCGTTGGTGGCTACGGTCGATCCGTGGATGATGCGGGCCTCGGAGAGCCGTTCGGGGCCCACCAGCGCGGCCAGGCCATCGAGCACCGCGCGGGCGGGATCGTCGGGGGTCGAGGGGAGCTTGTGGAGCCGGATGCCGTCCGTGGCCACGACCACCAGGTCGGTGAACGTCCCTCCGGTGTCGACGCCGACGATCACGGCCGGGCTCCCGCGCGCGGGTGAAGGTTCGGGAGCGCTCGGCGTCCGGGGGCCGGTCTCCCGGTCCCGATTCTACCGGGGGATGCGCGGTGCCCGCGAGCGCGGCGCGATCATGCGCTCAGCGTCTCGATCTCCCGGACCTCCTGGTCGGTGAGCCCGAGCTCGTACACGCCGAGGTCCTCGGCCATGTGCCGGGGATCCGTGGTCCCGGTGAGAGGCACGATCCCGATCGCGAGCGCGAAGGCGAACACGATTTGCGGAACCGTGGCCCGGTGCCGGCCCGCGATCTCCCGCACGACGGGGTGCCCGATGGCCTCCGGGTTCGCCGTCAGGAGCGAGAACCCCTGGTAGACCACGTCCCGAGCCGCACACACCCGGCGGACCCCGGCGTCCCAGCCGGTCCGGGCGAAGCAGCGATTCTGCACGAAGGCGGGCTTCACCCGGGCGAAATCGTACAACCCTTCGACCTGCTCGGCCGTGACGTTGCTGATCCCCAGCAACCGGGTCCCTCCGCCGTCGTGGATCGCCTCCATGGCGCGCCACACCTCCCGATCTGCGTCCGCGAGCCCCACCCGCCGGGAGGGCCCGTGGAGGACGTAGCTGTCGATGCGCTCCACGCCGAGGTGCTCGAGCGAGCTCCGGAACGACTGCGCGACCTGCTCGGCCACCGGGACGCGCGGATCATAGGGCATGCGGTGATCCTGGCCCGCGACGTGGGTGAACTTCGTCTGGACGAAGACGTCTTCCCGCGAGAGGGTGCCGTCCTCGAACGCCCCGGCGAGGGCTCGCCCCACCCCGGCTTCGTGGTAGTGTCTGGGCTGGTTCGCCGTATCGAGCCCGCGAAACCCGGCCGCGAGCGCCTGACGCACGAGGCCCTCGGTCCGGTCCTCCTTCCATGCCGTGCCATAGAGGAAGGTCGGGACCTCGACGTCCCTTACGGCGAGGACGCGGTGGCCGATCGATCGTGTGTCTCGTGCCATGAGGGTCCAACGGTAGGGGGTCGGGTCGCGCGGTTTCAAGCCGCGCGGGCACCGGGCAGTCGCGCGGCGGCTCGGGGTCAGTCGTGCCGGAGCAGGCCGGCGGGATCGATCCGCGTCGCGCGCCGGGCGGGGATGAGCGCGGCGAGCGCGGCCACGAGGAGGAGCGCTCCCGCCGCCGCGCCGAGGACGCGGACGTCGATCGTGGAGATCCGGAAGAGCTGGCTCTCGAGGAAGCGCGAGAGCGGCACGGTGAGCGCGATCCCGGCTGCCACCCCGACGACCACGGGTCCGATTCCGCTCATGGTGAGCTCCCGGACCACGTCGCCCGGCGTGGCACCCATCGCCAGACGGACGCCGGCCTCGCGCCGCCTGAGGTTCACCATGTAGGAGAGGAACCCGTACAGCCCCACCGCCGTGATCGTGACCGCGACGATCGCGAAAGCCCCCACCAGCGCGGCGTTGAACCGGTCGACGGCGAGCCTCGCGGCGCGGAGCTCCGTGGCGGGGCGCACCGTGACGTCGCTGACGAAGCCGAGCCGCGTGGCCGCGGCCCGTACGGCCTCGATGGACGGTGGAGGTCCGACGGTCCGCACGAGGAGACGCGGCAGGGCGTAGAAGTCGTACCGGCCCGCCACCTGGGCGATCGGCACGTAGGCCGTCGGCCGCGCTTCGCGGTCGGGCGAGATCTCGCGCAGGTCGTCGACCACGCCCAACACGCGCCGGGGCGGACAGTCCGTGCAGAGGTTCTCGCCACGGAAGCGGCCGATGTGGAGGGTCGCGCCGCGGCCGTCATCGGCCACCCGGTTCGCGAAGGCGCGATTGATCAGCGCCACGGGCTCGGCGCCTTCGCCGTCCGCCTCCTCGAACGCGCGGCCCCAGCCGAGCGGGACGGGGAGCGTCGCGAAGTACTCAGGGCTCACCGCACGGAGCTCGATGTTGGCCGAGTGTTCCTCGCCCGCGCGTGCCAGCGTCGCCACCACGTTGAGCCCCCGCTCGAGCGGCGCGTTCGCCGACAGCGCGACCGAACGGACGCCGGGGAGCGCCGCCACGCGCGGGAGAAGCTCGCGCGCGAGCCGCGTCGCGGGCGCCCCGGGCGATGGATCGTCGGCGTCCGCCCGTCTCGCAGGCCGCCCGCCGACCTCCGGCTCGACGGGAGACGGCCGGCGCTCGCGGACGAGCTCCACGCTGTAGAGCCCCTCCGGCCGAAACCCGAGGTCCACCGTGAGCAGGTTCCGGAGGCTCGCGAACAGGACCGCCGCGCCCGCGAGGAGGACGAACGAGGTCGCGACCTGGCCGGCCACGAGGGCCCGGCGGACGCGTGGCCGCCGGTGTCCGCCCTGCGTCCCCGAGCGACCGCCCGCGAGCGCGTCGAGGAGCCGGGCGCGGGCCGCGGGAAGCGCCGCGGGCAGTCCGGCCACGAACGCCGAGAGCGCCGCGACCGCCGCCGTGAACCCGAGGACGCGGAGGTCGATGCCGATCGCGTCCGCGCGCGGCAGATCCGTCGGGACCAGCGACAGGAAGACGCGCAGGCTCGCGGCCGCGATCGCCGACCCGATGACGGCCGCCACGAGGGCGAGGACGAAGCTCTCGGTCAGCATCTGGCGCGCGAGCCGGGTCGCGGGCGCCCCCAGCACCGCGCGCAGCGAGAACTCGTGCTCGCGGACCTGGCCGCGTGCGAGGAACAGCGAGATCACGTTCAGGCACGCGATGAGGAGGACGAACCCCGCGCCGGCGAGGAACCCCCACAGCGCGGTCCGCAGCCGGTCGCTCACATAGGGCTCGAGGTAGCCGTCGAGGGCGTACGCCTCGTCCTCCTCCACGCGATCCGGGTACGCCCGCCGGAACGTCGTGCCGAGCACGGCGAGCTCGGCCACCGCCGTCTCGCGCGTCACGCCGGGCGCCAGCCGCCCGATCGCCGTGTAGTTGTTCCCGCGCTCCTCCGCCGCATCGGGCCCGAACCGGAAGGGCAGGAACAGGTCGCCCTCGTCCGGCAGGTCGACGAGGCGGAAGCCCTCGGGCATGACCCCGATCACGGTGTGGGGCTCCCCGTCGAGCGCGATCGTGCGTCCGAGCGCGCCGGGGTCGGCCCCGAGCCGGTCGCGCCACACCCGGTCCGACACGACCACGACCGGCGCGTCCGTCTCCGTCTCCTCCGGGGTGAACGCGCGCCCCCGAGCCGGCTGGACCCCCATGGCGCGGAAGAAGGAGGGCGACACCCGCAGTCCCTCCACGACGAGGGCGTCGGGTCCCCCGCCGAGCGCGAACGAGACCGAGCGACGCGTGGCGAGGCTCTCGATCGAGCGGGCGTTCCCGGCCACGTGGCCGTACTTGAGCGGAGAGAGGGCGCTCACCGTGCCCCCGCCAGCCCCGAAGCTCCAGCCCACTCGCACGATCCGTTCGCCCTCCGGGTAGGGGAGCGGGCGGAGGAGGACGCCGTCCACCACGCTGAAGATGGCCGTGGTGGCCCCGAGCCCGAGTGCCAGGGTGAGGACCGCCGTGAGCGCGAACCCCGGGTGACGGCGGAAGGTCCGGAGCGCGTGCCGCACATCGCCCGCGATTCGCTCGAGCGCCCGCCACGTACGGGCGTCGCGCGTGGCCTGCTTGTGCCGGCGAGGGTTTCCGAACGCGCGCCGAGCGGCCCGCTCGGCCCGCTCGCGGCTCATGCCGCGCCGCACGTTCTCCTCGATCTCCATCTCGAGGTGGAACTCGAACTCGCGGTCCACGTCCCGGTCGAGGCCCTGTCGGCCGAAGGAGTCGCGCACGAGGAGAACGAGGCGTCGAAGCGGGTTCACGGGCATCCTCCCGGCTCAGGCGTGCTGGAGGACGCGGTGCACGGCGCCGGCGAACTCGCGCCACCCCGCCGTCTGCTCGGCGAGCTGCCGCCGACCGGTCGCCGTCAGCCCGTAGAACTTCGCGTTCCGGTTGTTCTCGGAAGTACCCCACTCGGAGGCGACCCAGCCCTTCCGCTCCAGCCGGTGAAGGGCCGGGTAGAGAGATCCCTGGTTCACCTCGAGCACGTCGCGGCTCACGTGCTGGATGCGCCGCGAGATCGCCCATCCGTGGAGCGACTCCTCGCTGAGGACCCGGAGGATCAGGAGATCGAGCGCTCCGTGAAGGAAGATCGAGTTGGACATGCCGGGTCCTTTCCCCTTGTTAATCTACAACAGTCTACCGCGGCCCTGTAGATTCGCAAGGGGTCGTGGGTCGGCGGGCCGAGACTCAGCTCGAAGCGTCCGGGGCGGTCGAGGACGTCGAGTCGGCCGGAAAGTGCGTTCCGGCGACGGGCCGGTCGTCGGAAGCGGGCGGAGCCGGGTCCGTCGGCCCCGGCGCGCGCAGCCGACCGGGGTAGGTCAGCCGGCGCCATAGCCACTCGAGCGGGCCGTACCGGAAGATGCGCAACCACGCTGCGCTCGCGGCCATCTGGAACCCGAAGATGCCGATCGTGGCGGCGGTCCAGCCCGCGGGTCCCATCGTCCCGGCGAGCCCGAGGCCCGCGCCGTAGAACAGGAACACGGCGAGGACGGACTGCCCGGTGTAGTTCGTGAGCGCCGCCCTCCCCGCGGGGACGAGCGACCGGAGCACCCGGCGCCCGGGCGCGAGACGCCAGAGCAGGGCGAACCCCGCCGCGTAGCCCAGCGCGAGCGGCGTCACGCCGAGCGCCCGCACGATCTCGAGCCGCACCTGCTCTCCGGTGTAGGGCTCCACGCCCGATTCGAGCATCGAGGCGAGGACCCAGTTGAGCGGAAGACCGATCGCGAGCCCCCACCCGCAGATGCGACGCAGGAACCGAGGCTCGTCCGCGAGCCGTCCCGCCATCAGACGCCGCCCCGTCCACAGACCGATCAGGAACGTCCCGAGCACCTGGAAGAAGAACCCGCGCTCGAGGATGTCCGCGATCCTGTACACCGAGTTCGACAGGTTCTGGAGAAGCACGTCGCGCCAGCTCCCCTCGTGCGGGACGTGCCATGGCGCGCGGCCGACGTCGTATCCCCACCCCGTCATCACCCCGCGCCCCCACTCCTCGAACGCGAGCTGCGGATCGAGCGTCCCGCCCGACTCGACGATCAGGACACGCTGGATCACCGGCGGGACCGCGATCAGGAGCGCACCGAGGACGAGCGCCGAGCGATCGAGCCGCCGGAAGGCGAGCAGCACGAGCCCGCACACCGCGTACAGGTGGAGGATATCCCACTGGTACAGGAGCAGGAGGTGCGCGAGGCCGAACAGGAAGAGCAGGAGCATCCGTCGCGCGTACAGCCCCCCGATCGGACGGTCCCTCTCCGCGGCGCGCACGAGCTGGATCGCGAACCCGATGCCGAAGAGGAGCGAGAACAGCGAGTAGAACTTGTGGAGCACGAGCCAGTCGTGGACGAACCACAGCGCGTCGCCGAGCGGCGTCACGAGCTCCGCGCGGGCCGCGTCCGGCATGTAGATCCACGCCGTGAACCAGCGCATGTTGATGAGGAGGATCCCGAACAGCGCGAACCCGCGCAGCGC
>Ga0299913_10001875_pt1 | contig 16104 bp, 16 predicted proteins | sample RVTome_9_FD_201360 | JGI IMG/M metagenome (GOLD analysis project Ga0299913, IMG submission 201360) | Soil microbial communities from uranium-contaminated site in the Upper Colorado River Basin, Wyoming, United States - RVT155D38 (version 2) ...
GCCCCGAGCCGTCGACGGCCGAACGCGCCGATGCGCTGGCCGCCGAGCTCCGCTGCCCCGACTGCCAGGGTCTGTCGGTCGCCGACTCGCCGACGACCTCCGCCCGCGAGATCCGGCGGCAGATCGACGAGCTGATCGCCGGTGGCGCGACCGACGACGAGGTCCGCGCCCATTTCGTCGCCCGTTACGGGGAGTGGATCCGGCTGGCTCCGAGCGCGACCGCGCTCTGGGCGCTGCCGTTCGTCGTGCTCGCCATCGGTGTCGCGGTGCTGGTCACCTGGCTCCGCGCGCGCCGCGGATCGGTCGAGCCGGCGCCCCCGACCGTCGGCGACGAGGAGCGACGACGGCTCCGCGAGGAGGCCGACGCCCTCGATGCCTGACATCCTCATCGTCTTAGCCGGCCTCGCCATCGCGGCCGCCCTCGTGCTCTCCCCGCTGCGCCGCCGTGCTGCCGAGGGCTCCGGCTCCGCAGACGATCGTGACGTGGCCGAGCTTCGCCACCGCGTGGCGCTCGAGGCGCTCCGCGACGTGGAGGCCGACCGGCGTGCCGGCTCACTGGACGATGCCGCCTACGCCTCCCAGCGTGCCGACGCCGAGGCGCGGGCATCCGAAACCGGCAGGGCACTCACCGCTGCCGGCGCCACGGAGTCCGCGGCAGGGCCGGTCGGCGACGGCAGGCGGGCGGCGGTCGTTGTCGCCGGACTGATCGGTGGTGCGCTGGTCGTGGGTTGGCTCCTGCCCGGCGCGGGCATCGCGAACCGAACGGTCACGAACCAGGCACTGGCGGCCGCAGAGGCGGCAGAGGAGGCTCGCCAGGATCGGATCGGTGAGCTGACCGCCGACCTGGCGGCCGACCCGGAGGACACCGCCGTGCTCTCCGACCTGGCCGACGCGTACCTCGCCGGGTCCGAAGCTCAGGATCTGTCGGCGGCTGCTCAGGCCCTGCAGCTGCTCATCGCGCTCGACCCGGAGCGCACCGATGCCTACGAGCGGATCATCACGGCCTACCTGCGCGCCGGGGATGCCGCCAACGCCCGTGCGGCCCACGACGCGTACGCCGAGGTGGAAGCCGCCGATCCGGTCGAGCTCGCGTTCTTCGACGGGCTGATCGCGCGTAGAGAGGGTGACGCCGAGCGGGCGATCGCCGCGTTCGATCGGTTCCTCGAGCTGGCTCCCGACGATCCACGCGCCGAGATGATCGCGGGGCTCCGCGACGAGGCCGCCGGCTCGCCCTAGTCGGCGACGACCCGACCGAGCATCCGCTCCATGGCGTCGAGCTCGTCGGGGGACATCCGGTCGAGGAAGTGCTCCGCCACGCCGCGCAGATGGGTGGGCGACGCGGCTCGCAGCCGGTCGACGCCGGCATCGGTGAGGGCGGCCCACTGGCCGCGCCGATCGGTGTCACAGGTGGCGCGCTCCACCAGGCCCTCGGCCACCAGCCGGTCGACGAGCCGCGTGACGCCCGACCGCGACAGGAGCAGCCGATCGGCCAGCTCGCTCATGCGCAGGCGTCGCTCCTCGGCGCGGGCGAGCTGCACGAGCACGTCGTAGTCGGTCAGTGCGAGGCGCTGCTCCGCCTGGAGCTCGCGCTCCAGCTCGCGCACGACGCGAGCGTGGGCGCGGAGGAACGCGGCCCACGTGGAGAGCCTGGGGTCGTGTCGGGAGATCGGCTCGGTCATCGGTCCATCGGTCCATCGGTCACGCAAGTAATTGCGCGTACAACTAGATTGGTGATATCGTTGCGCTGTCAATCATACACGCGACCTCACCTGGAGCCTTCCCCGCGATGACCTGGACTCTCGACCCCGCACACTCGTCCGTCACCTTCAGCGCCAAGCACATGATGCTGACCACCGTCCGTGGCAGCATGCAGATCCGCGAGGTGGACCTCGATTTCGACGCGGGGGACCTCACCGCGTCGTCGGTGCGCGTCAGCCTGGACGCCGCCTCGATCGACACGGGACAGGAGGCGCGCGACCAGCACCTGCGCTCCGCCGACTTCCTCGACGCCGAGCAGCATCCGACCATCGAGTTCGCCAGCAACCGCATCGAGCGTGCGGGTGAGGACTACCGGATCCACGGCGAGCTGACGATCCGCGGCGCGACCCGGCCGGTCGAGCTGGACGCCGCCTTCGCCGGCATCGTCCCGAACATGCAGGGCGGGCGGCGCGCCGCGTTCAGCGCCCGCACCACGATCGACCGCGAGGCCTTCGGCCTGACGTGGAATGTCGCGCTCGAGCAGGGCGGCTGGCTGGTGAGCAAGGCGATCGGCATCGAGATCGAGCTGGCCGCGGTATCCACCGCCGATGTCGCACAGGCTCAGGCCGATGCCGAGCTCGAGACGGCCAACGCGTAGGCTCCGCGGCGCCGATCGATCGGTCGAATCGCGCCCGAAGGCCAATCCGGGCGCGGTTTCGCCGATGTATCGGTCACCACCACGCTTGAGTAGCGCCCAGCGGCGCCGTTCACGCTCATGAGTGGCCGATGGATGTGTCAAACCGCGCCCGAAGGCGCGTCCCGGCGCAGTTCGGCTGATGGATCGGTCATCGACGCGCGCCCCGGTAGCATGGAGCCGATGCAGACGCGACTGAGCTACCCGACCGCTCCGACCGCCGACCAGGTCGACGACTATCACGGCGAGCCCATCGCCGATCCGTACCGCCCGCTCGAGGACACCGACGAGCCGGCCACCCGCGCGTGGATCGAGGCGCAGAACACGCTGACGGCCTCGGTCCTCGCCGAGGTGGCCGCGCGATCCGCGATCCGGGAACGGCTGGCCGAGGTGTGGGACCACCCCCGCGCCGGCGCCCCGTTCCGGCGCGGTGCCCGCTGGTTCCAGCTGCGGAACAGCGGCCTCCAGGACCAGGACGTCCTGTGGGTCGCCGATGCCCCCGACGCGGAGGGACGCGTCCTGATCGACCCAAACGGGCTGAGCGATGACGGCACGACCGCCCTCTCGGCGATCGAGGTCAGCGAGGACGGGGACTTGGTGGCGTACGCAACGAGCGACGCCGGCTCCGACTGGCGGACCTGGAGCGTCCGGCGCACGGAGAGCGGGGAGGACCTGCCCGACCGCATCGGCTGGAGCAAGTTCGCGTCGGCGGCATGGACCCACGACGGTGCCGGCTTCGTGTACGGACGCTACCCGGAGCCGCCCGCGGACGCCGCCTACGACGCGCCGAACCGGGACATGGAGCTCCGCTACCACCGGCTGGGCGACGATCCGGCCCGGGACGCCCTCCTGCTGTCCACGCCGGACCAGCCGGAGTGGGGATTCGAGCCGGCGGTCACGGCGGATGGTCGCTGGCTGGTCCTGAACGTCTGGCGCGGCACCGACCCGGACAACCGCGTCTTCGTCGCCGACCTCGGCGCCGGCATCGAAGCGGCCGAGTTCCAGCGCGTGATCCCGGAGCCCGACGCGAGCTACCGGCTCATTGAGGGTCTCGGCAGCACGCTCTACCTGCTGACCGATCGCGACGCACCCCGTGGCCGCGTCGCGGCGCTCGACCTGGACCGGCCGGACGTGTTGCGCGAGGTGATCGGCGAGGGGCCGGACGCCATCGAGCAGGTCCGGCTGGTGGGAGGCCGGCTGGCCGTCGTGACGCTCCACGACGCGCACCATCGGCTCGCGATCTTCGAGTCCGCCGGGCGCCACGTGGCCGACGTCGAGCTGCCGGCCATCGGCACCATCGAGTCAATGGCGGGCAGCCACGACGATGCCGAGCTGTACCTGACGTTCGTCACCTTCGCCTCGCCCGCATCGGTGCTGGCGGTCGACATGGCGACCGGGTCGGTGCGCCAGGTGGGCCGGCAGGCGCTGCCGTGGGACCCCGCCGACTACGTCACCGAGCAGGCCTTCGTGACCTCCGCCGACGGCACCGCGGTGCCGCTGTTCCTCACCCATCGACGCGACGTCACCCCCGACGACCAGGTCCCGACCCTGTTCTACGGTTACGGCGGGTTCCAGATCTCGGTAGGCCCGATGTTCAAGCCGGAGTGGCTGACCTGGATGGAGCGCGGCGGCCTCCTGGCGGTGGCCTCGCTCCGTGGCGGTGGTGAGTACGGCCGCGACTGGCACGACGCGGGCCGCCTGCGCAACAAGCAGAACGTGTTCGACGACTTCGCGGCCTGCGCCCGTTGGCTGGCGACCTCCGGCTGGACGAGCGCCGAGCGGATCGGGATCAGCGGGCGCTCGAACGGGGGACTGCTGGTGGGTGCCAGCATCACCCAGCACCCGGAGCTGTTCGGCGCCGCCATCGCCGAGGTCGGGGTGATGGACATGCTCCGCTTCCATCGGTTCACCATCGGCTGGGGCTGGACCAGCGACTACGGATCCGCCGACGACCTGGAGCAGTTCCGGACGCTGCGGGCCTACTCGCCGCTCCACAACATCCGGGAGGGGACGCGGTACCCCCCGACCCTCGTGACCACCGGCGACCACGACGACCGGGTCGTCCCAGGCCACTCGTTCAAGTTCGCGGCCGCGCTGCAGGCCGCGCAGGCCGGTGACGCGCCGGTCGTGATCCGCATCGACACCGATGCCGGCCACGGGGTGGGCAAGCCGGTCAGCAAGCTCGTCGACGAGCGCACCGACGTCCTCGCCTTTCTCGAACGATCCCTGCGATCCGATTAACCCTGCTGGTTGGCCCTGTTGGGTTCGTGGCGCGCGGGTCGTGCGATCATCGAGCGATGACGAAGCGCGAGCCCAAGCTGGCGCTGCCGGGCCGGTTCTCGATTCCGCAGCTGGCCGTGGTGCCCGTCCTGCCGTCCGACCCCAGCATGGGTGACGCGGTGCGTGTCGCGATCGCCTCCGCCCTCGAGCGCCTCGTCGAGCACGACCCGCTCGCGCGGCGCGGCGAGGCGGAGGGCGTGCACCAGGTTCGGGTTGCGCTTCGACGGCTGCGGAGCGACCTCCGCACGCTGAACGACGCCGTGGATCCCGAGTGGCGGCAGCGAATCGAGCCGCGCCTGCGCGGGATCGGTGGCGCGCTCGGCGAGGCCCGCGACCTCGACGTGCTCACCGATCGGCTCCAGCGTGACGCCGACGGCACGGCCGCGCTGGCCCCGCTCTTCGAACATCTCACGCAACGCCGGGCCGCGGCGCGCACGGCGCTCCGCCATGCGCTCGAGGGTGCGGAGTACATCGCGCTGGTCGATGAGCTGGTCGCTGCCATCCAGGTGCCACCGACCGGCCGCGCGGCCGATCAGGCTGCCCGCGACGCACTCCCACGGCTCGCCATGTCCGCCTGGCGGCGGCTCGAGCGGCGGGCGAGACACCTCCGTCCCGACAGTCCCGACGCCGACTTCCACCGCGTCCGGATCGCCGCCAAGCGCGCGCGGTACGCTTCCGAGCTCGCCGCCCGCCTTCTGCATGGCGTACCCGCGCGGGGAGCCGAGCGGTTCGCGAGGAAGATCGCCAAAGCCCAGGAACGGCTCGGTTTCCTGCAGGATGCGGTCGTCGCCGAGGCCACGATCCGCGCCACGCGGGGCGAAGCGGCGAACGGCGGCTCCTACGCCTTCGAGGCCGGCCGGCTGGCTGAGCGCCAGCGCCAGCACGCCCGCGACGCACGCAGCGCGTTCCTGGAGGCCTGGCCCGGCCTGCGGCGCTCGAAGTGGCGGTCCTGGGCAGCCTGAATCGGCCCTAGCCCGCGGGGACTGACGGGACCTCGATCCAGAAGGTCGATCCCACGCCCTCCTCGGAGCTCAGCCCGACCGACCCGCCGTGCGCCTCGGCGATGTGTCGCACGATGGCCAGGCCCAGGCCGGCGCTCCCGCCCAGCTGCTCGGTGTCGCGGTCGCGTGCGCGGGACCGATCCACCTTGTAGAACCGCTCGAAGATGCGCTGCTGGTGCGACTCCGGGACGCCGATCCCGTCGTCTGCCACGGTGAATCGGACGGCAGTCCCCGCCACCTCCCAGCCGACGCGAACCTCCCCGCCGTGATGGCTGTACTTCACCGCGTTGTGGGCCAGGTTGATCAGCGCCTGGCCCAGCCGGCCGGGATCGGCCAGTGCGCGGACGGCATCGGCGGGAGGAGCGAGCCGGCGGAGATGCACCTCGCGCCGCTCGGCGACCGGGCCGATGCGCTCGATGACGGCCGCCACCACCTCCTCCGGATCGAGCGCCTCGAGGGCCAGGCGGGTCTGCCCGGACTCGATCGTCGACAGGTCGAGCAGCTCGTCCACGAGCTGGGCCAGGTGGTCGGCCTCCCGCTCGATCTGGGTGGCGAAGTCACGCGTCGTGGCGGCGTCGTCAACGGCTCCCGAGATGAGGGTCTCCGCCAGCAGCTTGATCGACGTCAGCGGCGTCCGCAGCTCGTGACCGATGTTCGCCACGAAGTCACGCCGCACGCGCTCCATCCGCCGCAGCGCCGTGATGTCGTGCAGGGAGAGCACCAGGCCTCCGGCCAGCGGCACGGCGTCGACCGCGAACTGTCGCTCACCGAGGTGCCCCAGGTCCGCTTCACCGATGACCACCTCGCGCGTGGCGATCGCCTGCCGGGCCACGCTGTCCAGTGGCGCGGACCCGAACGCGGCGATCAGGCTCATGCCGGCGATGCTCTCTCCGGGCCGCTCCGCGAGGGTCGCCGCCTCGGGGCCGGCTCGCACGATGCGCAGCGAGCCGTCGACCAGCAACAGCAGGTCGCCACCCCGGCGCTCGACGAGCGCCTCGAACGCCGCCGCGGCGGCCGGGTCGATCACGACGGCAGCGGCGAGAAGGCGTATCCCACGCCGCGGACGGTCCGGAAGTAGTTGTGGCCGTCGGTGCCGCGGAGCTTGCCGCGCAGCCAGCTGACGTGCACGTCGACGGTCCGGCCATCGCCGACGTAGTCGTACCCCCAGATGCGCGCCAGCAGCTGGTCGCGCGTGAAGATGCGGCCCGGTGACGCGGCCATGTGCGCCAGGAGGTCGAACTCCTTCGTCGTGAGATGGATCGGCTCGCCCGCCACCGAGACTTCCCGTCGGGAGACGTCGATGGTGACCGGTCCGTAGGTCAGCTCCTCGCGCCGTTCCGCAGACCCCTCCTCGCGCCGATTGCGGCGCAGCACGGCCTCGATCCGCGCGAGGAGCTCGGGACGGCTGAACGGCTTGGCGACGTAGTCGTCGGCGCCGACCTTGAGCCCCACCACCCGGTCGATCTCGTCGCCCTTGGCGGACAGGATGATGACCGGCGTGCTGACGCCCTCGCGACGCAGCACGCGCAGAACCTCGACGCCGCTCATCCCGGGCAGCATCACGTCGAGGAGGATCAGGTCGAGCCGGTCGCTGCGCGCCGCCTCGAGGGCGGCCTCACCATCGGCAGCCGCGGCAACCTCGTAGCCCTCGCGCGTGAGGTTGAAGGACAGGGCCTGACGAAGGGTCGGGTCGTCCTCGACCAGCAGGAGGCGGCGTCGCATCGGTCGCCTAGGGGTTGAGGTCTTCGACCTGGCCCGTGGCCAGGAAGACGACGTCCTCGCCGATGTTCGTCACCCGGTCACCGAGCCGCTCCAGGTGGTGGGCGGCGAACAGCATGTGGGTCGCCTGGCGCGCGCGCTCGGGCGCCACCTGCATCAGCTGCATCGCGTCCTCGTACACCGAGTTGTAGAGGTGGTCGATCTCGTCGTCGCGCTCGCACACGCCGCGCGCCTCCTCCTCGCTCACGTCGACGAGGGCCCGCATCGCGGCCCGCAGCTGCTCACGGCAGATCTGCTCCATACGCGGGATCTGCTTGAGGATCGGCGTCTCCGGCTCCGAAGCCAGCTGCTGGGCCAGCTTCGCGATGTTCACCGCGTAGTCGCCCATGCGCTCGAGCTCGGCCGCGGCGTGGTACAGGGCCAGGAGCTCGCGGACATCGCGCGCGACCGGACCCTGGGTTGCGATGAGGGTGGTGATCTCCGTGTTGATGTCCCGCTGGAGGTCGTTGACCTCCTTGTCGTCCCAGCGGACGCGGTCCGCCAGGTCGCTGTCCCGTTCGACCAGGGCGCGACCGGCGCCCTCGAGCGCGTCCTCGACCTTGGCGCCGAGGCGCAGGACGTCATCCTTCACCCCGTCGAGCGCGCGGTCGAAGCTCGCCCGGGGTCCGAGGTGATCGCTGCTGGAGTCGCTGATCCGTTCCATCGGTCTCCTCCCGTCAGCCGAACCGGCCGGTGATGTAGTCCTCGGTCAGCCGGTTGGTTGGCCGCGTGAAGAGCTCCTGGGTGGCTGCCATCTCGACCAGGTAGCCGGCCCGGTCGTCGCCCATCGTCAGGAACGCGGTGTAGTCGCTGGCGCGGGCGGCCTGCTGCATGTTGTGGGTGACGATGACGATCGTGTAGTTCTGCTTGAGCTCCCGCATGAGCTCCTCGATCTTCAGCGTCGCGATCGGATCGAGTGCCGAGCACGGCTCGTCCATGAGGATGACGTCCGGCTCGACAGCGATCGCGCGGGCGATGCACAGTCGCTGCTGCTGTCCACCCGACAGGGCGGTGCCGGGCGACTTCAGCTTGTCCTTGACCTCGTCCCAGATGGCCGCGCGCCTCAGCGACCGTTCGACGAGCTCGTCCATGTTGCCCCTGTAACCGGCCACCCGCGGGCCGAAGGCCACGTTGTCGTAGATCGACTTCGGGAAGGGATTGGGCTTCTGGAACACCATGCCGATGCGCCGCCGCACCTCGACCGGGTCGACGCCATCGGCGTACAGGTCGACGCCGTGGTAGAGGATGCGTCCGCTGATGTGGGCCGAGTCGACGAGGTCGTTCATGCGGTTGAAGGAGCGCAGCAGCGTGCTCTTGCCGCACCCCGAGGGGCCGATGATCGCGGTGATCTTGTTGCGCGGCACCTCGAGCGTGATGTCGCGCACCGCGCGGAACGAGCCGTAGAAGCACGACAGGTCATCGAGCTCGAAGACGACGTCGTCGTCCGCGAACTCCATCCCTGCGCGCTGGCCGCCCGCTGCGGGAGCGATCTGCTCGGCTTCGTCGAGCTCCTGGGTCGCCATCACCCGTATTGTGGGTCCTTCTGGCGCCTCGGTGCCAGCGTCGGCTGCCGAACCCTGCTCGGTCCGCACGGTCATGGGGTCTACCACCTTCGTTCGAATCGGTTGCGCAGATAGATCGCGAGGGCATTGACCAGGAGCAGGACGACAATGAGCACGACGATCGCGGCGTACACGTTGCCCTCGAACGAGGGCGGCTTTCGTGCCCAGTCGTACACCGTGGTCGGGAGGGCCGTGTACCGGCCCTGCAGGGTCTCGACGATGTTGTCGTACTGCACGTTGAATCCGCCGATGACCGCGCCGACCAGGACGAGCGGCGCCGTCTCGCCGAAGGCGCGCGCCATGGACAGGATCGTCCCGGTGAAAATGCCCGGGGCGGCGTACGGCAGCACGTGGCTGCGCACGACCTCCCACCGGGTCGCGCCGACGCCGAATGCGGCCTCGCGAATCGAGCCGGGAACCGCGCGGAGTGCCTCGGCGGACGTGATGATCACGATGGGCAGGACGAGGATCGCCATCGTCAAGCCTCCGGCGATGAGGCTTCGGCCGGACGCGGACCCGGGACCGACGATATCGCCGAGGGCGACGACGAAGATCGCCAGCCCGAGCAGCCCGTACACGATGGAGGGTACGCCGGCCAGGTTGCGGACGACGGTGTTGACGAAGCGCGTGAACCAGCTGTCGCGCGCGTACTCCTCGAGGTACACGGCGGCGCCGATGCCCAGCGGGAAGCTGATGACCGCGACGAACACCATGAGCCACAGCGAGCCGGCAATCGCCTGGCCGACGCCCGCCTCGTCCGGCTGTGCGGCCAGGGGCGATGTCAGGAAGTCCACCCCGCGCTCTGCCAGTACCGGCACGCCGTTCACGAACACGACCGACAGCAACCATGCAAGCACACCCAGGGTCAGCACCAGCAGGGTCACGAGGAGGCCGTGGAACCCCATGCTTCGCCAGTCGGATCGGTCGCCCTCCAGCGATCGACGGACGGCCTCGGCGCCGGTGATGGCCTGTGTCCGCGGTGTGCTGGCCATCAGTACCGGATCCTCACGCGCCGGACGAATCGGTCGGCGACGAGGTTGAGCACCAGCGTGAACGCGAAGAGCAGGAGCCCGACGAAGAACAGGCTGGGGAACGCCAGCGTCGCGCCCCGCACCTGGTCGGAGCCGGTGGCCAGGGCGGTCATGGCGGCGGTCATCGTCTGGCCGGGCTCGCACGGGTTGACGCTGAACAGGGAGCCTCCCGTGGCACCCGCGGCAATCGAGACCACCATCGTCTCGCCGATGCCTCGCGACAGTCCGAGGATCAGGGCCGCCACGATGCCGCTGATCGCGGCCGGAACCACGATACGCAGGCTCGTCGTCCGCTTGCGCGCTCCGAGGCCATAGGAGGCCTCGCGGAGTGACCGAGGCACCGCGTACATCGCGTCCTCGGCGACGGAAGCGATGAGCGGGGTGATGAGGATGCCGACGCCGATCCCGGCGGCCGCCATGTTGAATCCCTCGGTCGTCCCAGGGCAGACCTGATCGACGATCGTTGGGCTGATGACGCGGAGGGCGAAGTAGCCCAGCACCACGCTCGGGATGCCCGCGAGGATCTCGAGGATCGGCTTCACCGTTCGACGGACACGGGGCGACGCGTACTCGCTCAGGTAGACCGCGGCACCCAGGCCCAGCGGTGCCGCGACGAGCATCCCGATGCCGGCCACGGTGAGCGTGCCCGCCACGATCGTCTGGAGGCTGTAGAGGTCCCTCCGTGGGAACCACCCGCGCTCGAACAGCAGCGCCGGGTCGACCTGGGAGATGAAGGTCCATGCCTCGCCGGCGAGCGACAGGATGATGAGCAGGCTGATGACGATCGAGAGAGAAGCCGCTCCGAGGAAGAGCAGCCGAACCCCCAGCTCCCGGCGCCGCCGCGCGGCGCTTCCCTGGAGGTCGCTAACCGCCAGGCGGCGCGGCGTGTGTGGGGTCGCGGTCATCGGGCGATGCCTGCGCGTGAATGGGTCTGCAGCATGATAGGCCGGGCCGGGGGGGCTGCGAGCCCAGTCCGGCCCGGCCGCTCAGGTGGAGCCTATCGGCCGTCCCAGGCGTCCTGGGTGGCCTGGGCCTGCTCCTCGGTGAGGGCGACGTACCCGACATCGCCGGCGAGCGAAAGCCCGTCGCTGACGTAGTAGTCGACGAACGAGCCGACCGCCGGATTCGCCTCCAATGCACCCAGGCTGGGGTAGATGTAGAGGGGCCGGCTGATCGGGTACGACTCGTCGGCCACCGTCTCGTTGGACGGTGCGACGCAGCCGTCACCACCATCGATCTCGAGCGTTGCGATCCCTTCCGCCTCGCTCGCGAACGCGAGACCGACCCAACCGAGCGAGGACGCGCTTCCCGCGATGCCCTCGATGATCACGTTGTCGTTCGCGGAGGCGGTGTAGTCGATGCGGGCCACCTCATCGGCACCCCGCGCCTCGGCAATCGCGCCGATGACGATCTCCACGAAGCTGTCGTACGTCCCCGACTCCTCGCCCGGCGCCGTGATGTCGAGCGCCAGCTCCGGGTACGGGGCATTGGACGCGCCGTACTCGTCGCCGAGCTCGGCCTCCAGCTCCGCTGCCAGGTCGTTCGCGTCGCTCCAGCTGCCGAATCCTTCCGACTCGGGACCGAGGAGGGCATAGAGGTCGAGGAAGCTGAGGCAGGTGACCTCGGTGTTCTCGGCGGAGGTGATGACCGAGAGGCCGTCGTAGGCCACGAGCAGCTCGACGTACTCGACTGCGGCCTCCTCGCAGAGAGCAATCTCCTCTTCGCTGATCGCGCGCGACGCGTCGCTGATGTCGGTCTCGCCGTTGCAGAACAGGGCGAATCCGTCCCCGGTGCCGGGTCCCTCGACGGTGTACTCGAAGCCGCTGTTCTCTGCGGCATACGCCTCGGCCACCGCGTTGGTGATGGGCTCCACTGTCGAAGAGCCGGACACGAAGATCTCGCCCTCGGCGCCGCCACCCGACGACCCGTCGGGCGCGTCCGATCCATCGCCTGTGCCCTGGCACGCCGCCAGCGTGAGCACGAGCACCATGCTGATCCCGAGCAGCGATCGCCACCCGTTGCGGTTCACGTTCAATCCATCCTCCGGTTGAGGGCTATGGATGAGTGGCAGGCGACTTCGCGCTGCTCACTCGAGTTGCGCGGCCAGCATCGCCGACCGCGCTTAACGTGGCCTTAGCGGAGCGTCAAGGGACCGTTAAGGCCGATCCGACGCCCGCCGCCAGCATCCCGGACACCGCCCCGATGGCCACCAGCGCCAGCGAGGAGACGCGACCCCACACCAGCGCCGCGGCCGACAGGACGAACAGTCCGGCGGTGACCAGATCGCGGACCGCCGAAATCCCCAGCTGCACCGAGACGGCCGCCATCAGGCCGATGGCAGCGGCGTTGACGCCGTCGAGGAGCGCCCCGGTCAGGGGCCGATCACGAAGGCGGTCGACGATCGGACCGAGCAGCGCCACGAAGACGAAGGCGGGCGCGAAGATGGCGATCGTCGCGATGAGCGCACCCGGCAAACCGGCGAGGACGTAGCCGACGAACGTCGCGGTCGTGAACAGCGGGCCGGGCGTCACCTGGCCGATCGCCACGGCGTCCAGCAGCTGCGCATCGGTGAGCCATCCGAGCCGATCCACCAGGTCACCCCGCAGGAAGGCGAGCAGGACGTATCCCGAGCCGTACAGCAACGCTCCCGCCTTCAGGAACACAGCCGCGAGGGTGACGAGGTTGACCGATGTCGCGGCCGCGACGGCGAGGGGGAGCGTGACGCCGGCCATCGCCCACGGGTGGCCCGTGCCCAACCGGATGGCGGCCACCACCGCCGCGCCGCCGAGGAGCAGGACGATCTCATTCACCCCGACGAGCCACAGAAGGGCCGCGCCAAGTGCCACGGCAACTCGAAGTGGGCCGGCCAAAGCGGTGCGCGCAAAGGCCAGCAGCGCGGCGGCCACGATCGCGACCACCACGGGCTTGACGCCGTACAGGATCGCCTCCCCGGCCGGCGTCGCCCCGTACGTCACGTATGCCCACGCCAGGGCCAGCACGATCGCCGCCGCAGGCAGGATGAAGGCGAGCCCTGCCACCACGAGCCCTGCACCTCCGGCGCGCACCCGGCCGACGTGCATCGCCATCTCGGTCGAGTTGGGTCCCGGGATCAGGTTCGTGACCCCCACCAGGTCGACCATCTGCTGGTCCGTCAACCAGCCTCGCCGTTCGACGACCTCACGCCGCATGAGGGCGATGTGCGCGGCGGGCCCGCCGAAGCCGATGACGCCGAGCGTGCCGAACACGGCGAGCAGCTCCCGGAGGCTGGCGGCACGGGATGGTTCGGTCACGGCGCGCATTGTTCCAGACCCGTCGCGACGTCCGGCGCTCGGCACCACCTACCGGGTTCGGAGGCGCGGAATCCATGTCGGGTGGCCCTCGGGTGCTCCCCCGAGCAGATCAGCGCCGATGGAGCCAGAGCGGGATCGTCACGCGCAGGAACCAGCGGTGGATGCGCGCGCGGATCGGGCCGGTCACGTCTCGTAGGCCTCGATCAGCATGGCTGCCGGCTCCTGCCGCAGGCTCGCCTCGTGGGCGGCGGCGATGTGCTCGAGCAGCTCGTCCAGCAGCTCCTCGTCGTCGCACGCCTCGACCGTGGTGCCGCACTCGCAATCGAGCGCCACCTGGATTCGGTGCTGACCTGGGATCGCCATGACGGCAGGGTCCGGGATCGAGATCAACCCGGCGTCAAGCGGACCCCACTGGTCTCCGCAAATCCGCGCGCGGGCCACCCGGCTCGGGCCTGGCGCTTGCGCCTTCGTTGACGCGCCACGGGGGCGGCGATGATCATGGCGCCGATGCGCATCGGCGGCAGCCCACGCCGCCGGCAGCACTCCGACCGGAGAGCCCACGACTGATGACGCCACGATCCCGGCGGGTGGCCGCGATGCTGCTCGTCCCGGTGCTCGCGCTCGCCGCCTGTCGCACCGTGCCCGGCGAGGGATCGCCGTCGGCAGCAGCCGGCGCACTCGAGCTGACCGAGATCAGGGTCGGCGTGCTGCCCATCGGTGACGTGGCCGCCGTCCATCTCGCCATCCAGAAGGGGCTGTTCGAGGCGGAGGGGCTGGCGGTGACGCCCGAGGTGACGCAGGGAGGTGCGGCGGCGATCCCCGCGCTGGAGGGTGGCGACCTCGACATCGCCTACGGGGCGTGGCCATCGTTCCTGATCGCCAACCAGCAGGGCATCGAGCTTCGCGCGGTCGCCGATGGCGTGGCCGCCACCCAGGGCTTCATGGAATTCCTGGCCATGCCCGGCTCACCCCTGGAGGGCGATCCATCGGGGATGGCCGGCATGACGGTCGCCCTCAACACCCTCGGCAACCTCGGCGAGCTGGCGCTGCGCGCCACGCTGGCCGACGCCGGGCTGGAGTATGCGCAGGTGACCGCCGTGGAGATCCCGTTCCCGGAGATGGGAGCGGCGCTGGAGGGCGGCAGCGTCGACGTGATCTGGACGGTCGAGCCCGGCGTCACCGGCAGCAAGGCGGACATCGGCGCGGTGACGGTCATCGACTCCTTCGTGGACGAGATGGCGGGCTTCCCGGTGGCGGGGTACTTCGCCACGGCAGAGTTCGCCGAGCGGAATCCCAACACCGTGGCCGCCTTCGCGCGGGCCATCGAGGCAGCCTCGCGGATGCTGAACGGGGACCCCAATCTCGTGGTGGAGGTCGTCCAGACCTACACCGAGGTGCCGGTCGACCTCCTGGAGACCGCGGCATTCCCGGAGTACCGCGGCGAGCTCGACGTGTCGCAGCTCCAGCGCGTGTACGACTATCTCCTGGAGTTCGGGATGATCGAGGAGGGGCTCGACCTCGAGTCCCTCGTCCTGGACTGAACCCGCCGGCGGACGCCGCGACCGTCGCGCCGGTCCGACGGCGGTCCATCGCCGCGCGCCCGGCGCGCGGCCTCGTCGGTGCCGCGGTGCTGTTCGCGCTCCTCGAGCTGGTCACCCGGGCGGAGCTGGTGAACCCGACCTACCTGCCGCCCGCCTCGACGATCCTCGTCACCGCCGCCCGCATCCTCGTGGACCCCGAGTTTCTCGCGAGCGTGGCCGGCACCCTGCTCGCCTGGGCGGTCGGGATGATCGCGGCGATGGCGATCGCGATCCCGCTGGGCCTGGTGCTGGGGTCGTCCCGGCGGACCTACGTGGCGGCCATCGCCGCCATCGAGCTCCTTCGGCCGATCCCGTCGGTTGCCCTCATCCCGCTCGTCATCCTCCTGCTCGGGCGAGGGCTGGACATGAAGGTCGTCCTCATCGCCTACGCGTCCGTGTGGCCGATCCTCTTCAACACGATCTATGGCATGCGCGAGGTCGACCCGGTCGCGCGCGATACCGCGCGCGCCTTCGGGCTCGGCCGGGCCGCGATCCTGTGGAGGGTCTCGCTGCCCGCCGCCTCGCCGTTCATCTATACCGGCATCCGGATCGCCGCTGGCATCGCGCTGATCCTGGCCATCAGCGCAGAGCTGATCGCCGGGGGTGGGCCGGGGATCGGCACCTGGATGATCGCCAACTCGGAAACGGGCGTGCCGAGGGAGCTGCTGTACGCCGCCATCGTGGTCACGGGCCTCATCGGCCTTGGCATCAACACGATCCTCGTCGTCGGTGAGCGGCGGCTCTTCGGCTGGCACCAGCGCGTGCGAGCGTCCACGTGAGCCTCGTGCATGCCGATGCGCCGGCCCGGTCGAGTCTCGCGGGCGTCGGCGGCCGGGTCGGGGCGCTCGCCCTGCGTCTGAGCGTGCTCATCGGTCTGGTGGTGACCTGGCAGCTGCTCGCGACGCTCGTCGACGATCCCGTGAGCTGGCCGGCCTTCTCCGACGTCATGGCCCGCTTCTGGGACACGTGGGTGACCGATCCCGACGCGTGGACGGACAGCCTGGTGCCCAGCCTGGGGCGGCTCCTCGCCGGGTGGCTGGGTGCCGTCGTCGTCGGCGTCCTGCTGGGCACGGCACTCGGTCTCTCGGCGCGCGCGCGCGACTACGTGGGCCCGATCATCCACTTCCTGCGCTCCATCCCGCCCCCGGCGCTGCTGCCGCTGTTCATCGTGCTGCTCGGCATCGGTGACGCGATGAAGGTGACGATGATC
>Ga0299913_10001876_pt1 | contig 16104 bp, 17 predicted proteins | sample RVTome_9_FD_201360 | JGI IMG/M metagenome (GOLD analysis project Ga0299913, IMG submission 201360) | Soil microbial communities from uranium-contaminated site in the Upper Colorado River Basin, Wyoming, United States - RVT155D38 (version 2) ...
CTGGTCGAACAACCGCAACGAACGCCTCAACCGCGAGATCCGCCGCCGCACCGACGTCGTGGGCATCTTCGCAGACCGCACCTCGATCATCCGCCTCGTCGGCGCCGTCCTGGCCGAACAACACGACGAATGGGCCGAAGGCCGCCGCTACCTCGGACTCGACGTCCTGGCCCGATCCCAAGCCGTCACCCACGCCGCAGACGAGGAGGTGAGCACCGAGCTGACCCTGCAGGCCATCACGGCCTGAACAACAACCACGAAGGACCAGCCGTCGTACACCACCTCAGAGGACTTGACCGAAAGGCGAGACTCAGCCCGCTCAAGTCCGCTCCCGCTGGCGACCGAAAAGCCGTCGTCAGACGCTTGTCTGGGAACTCGTGGGAACTTTCAGTCTTTCCTGTATCTCGACACCCGCACTCAGTGGGCCATGTCGACGACCTGGCTGTAGTGGCCCTGGAAGGCGACGGTGATGTCGCGGGTCGGGCCGTTGCGGTGCTGGGGCACGATCACACCTAGCCGGGGCGGTCGCTGATGTTCAGAGACTGACTTCAGATCGCTCCGAGGCCCTGAAGGCAGCCGATGGAACGGCCGCGTCAATCTGGGCTCGACGCGGCTCCGCATGTGACCCGAATGCCACTGGCTCAGTCGACGTCGGGAGGCGCGACCCGTCCCGCAAGCCGAACGACGTTCGGGAGCTGGCTGCCCCGGCGCCGGCACCGAACTTCGTCACCGCAAGCGGATCCTGACCGGACACCGCCAAACCGTCAGGGAACGCTGCTAACGCACGGACATGCCGATGACCGGGAGGCCGACGAGCAAGTCACGGTAACCCCGCGGAGCCGTCGCGGACGGCTGGACGGCGAGCGATGTCGGTACCGTTCCAGGTGAAATCGGTCCGGGCACGCCGACCCTTCACTCAGGCAACACGCAAGTCCCCTTGTCGAAGAAGAACCCGTCTCCTTCGAAGTCGAAGTGACCGGTCTGAGAGACCTTGTCCACGACTCCTCCGCCCGGAGCCAGGATGTTGAGGTGCGCGGTGAACGTCTCCTGGCCCGTCTCGTGTTGGGCGTTGCCGGTGGCACCGAACCAGACAGCGCCGGCCAGACGATACGAGTTGCCTTCTTCGTCAACCAGGGTGACATGGCGTGGCGTCAACGTGCCTGTGAAGTTGAAGTTGCCGGAGGCACTTTCACCCTCATGGAACACCGCCTTGAGCGTTCCTGAGGTGACCGTGTAGGTCGTCGTCTCGCATTCGAACACGTCACCAACCACGTCCTCTTCCTCATGAATTGCCCCGGCGGCTACTGCCGGGGTTGCGGCCAGTGCGAGTGAGGTGCCGAGAGCTACGCCCGCCAAGCTTGTCGTTGCGAAATGACGCATGATCAATCCGATCTCTGTTGGTCAAGCACGAGTGTGCGAAGGTGGTCGGGAAGGCGCAACGGACGTCCGCGCCCCTACCGAGCACGATGCCCGGCTCCCGGGCCAATCGCATCACCCAAATGCGGGCATCTGTTCCCGCGGACTGTGGTAGCCCGCTGCACCCCGTTCGAGGATGTGACTCCGGACCTCTGCGGGGATCTCATGCGCGCATTCGCAGATCCCGAGAAGGCAGAACTTGAGGCGGATCTTGAGTCAGCTCGACTCAACGCTGTTGCCGGGTGGCGGGCCAAACCAAGCGCTCTGAGCCGCGCAAGCACTCGCTCGTGTCTAGGGATGGTCGTGGATCCGACGACCGCGGAGTAGATTGGGTGCACGAGCGCCCTTCAGTGGACGTGTGCGGGCACTACGCGCGCATCGTTCGCCACTGAAGGGCCGTTCCTTGCGTGGTCTGAGGTGCGGAAGAACGTCGGCTTTGCGGCCGACAGCGAAAGTGCTGTCGTGCCGAATTGAGGGTGGGCGGCAGATCTGCTCCCGCGTGATCGTGCCGCTGAGTCTTGATGCTGCTCAGCTGCCACAGATCTACTCTTGCTCGAGAGCGGCAGTCGGCCGCGAGAGGCCGGCGTGACCGGATCTAGGTGCGTGAGCGTGGGAGAGATAGTGCTGCGAGTCCGACTCGTAAGTGGTGACCAACTCGACGTCAGGTATGAGCACGACGCGGTCGACGAGAACGAGGTCATCCAACGAGTCGTCGAAACGCTTGCGGAAGAGTCTGGCGTGCTCCGCACCCGCCACGGTGACCGGCTCATGGTGCTCTATGGCAGGGGCGTTGCCGCCGTCGAGGTGGCGCCACGCGGCGCAGTCCTGTGAGTCAAGCCCGCTCGGCGACCGGATCCAAGGCTGCCACCCGGCCAACGAGCTCGCCGCGGCGGTAGAGGTTGTAGCCGTTCTTCCAACGGTTGCCCGTCGTGCGGCTGACGCCGACTTCCCGGCGGGCCGCGGCTACCGTCCAGCCCTTCGACAGGAGACGCATGAAGTGTTCACGCTTAGCTGATTGCGGCCGGCGACCTGGCCCTTGGCGACGCGACGAGTGGACAACACAACCTCCAGGATCGAGCAGGTGTTGCATCGATCGCTGGAAACCGCCCCGTCGACAGTGGTCCAGTTTTCAGCCGTCGTCGACAAGCGAGCTCTTGCGCCAAGCTGCGCGATGTGACGCCTTGTTCGAGCCACCTAAGAGCCAAGTCCGCCCAGAAGTCCGTGCTGTTCAGGCCAAAACGCACGAGTTCGGCGGGCTCGTAGGCACGATGAGCCTTGAGGTCGTAGGCGAGTTCCAGATCTACGAGGAAAGGGAGCATCGGATGTTCGGGCGTGCCCACTTGCCAAGTCATTCATTCGCAGACAGGCGGCATCGTCAACTCGGCATGGGCGCGCGGTTGCCGCATGAGCGGGCGCCCCAACTCAGGCATGATCGCCGACGTGGACGACACCGAGTCATCACCTCATGATCGGTACGCGTTGAACCTGCGCCTCACCTCCGACCCGGACGACGACGGCGAGGTCGAGCCGCAGACTGTCTACGAGATGAGGACGCCGGACGCCCGCGCGGTGGCCGACCTGCTGGCGATGCAACAGGACCTCATTTACGTGTGGGAGGCCTGCGATCTTCTACTCGACCTGCCGACCGACGACCCTGGACTCCAGGCGCTGCTGAACCGTGCGCTTTGGTCGTCGGCGCTGGTGGCGTACGCGCGCTGCTTCGCCACCGGGAAACGTCTCGGCTTGAACGACGACGACGTCCAACGCGTCTCCGGTGGCAACGAGGCGATCAAGTTCCACCGCAAGATGCTCGACCTGCGCAACAAGCACATCGCGCACTCAGTGAACCCGCTGGAGTTCATCAAGATCGGCATCATGGTCGGCAGCCTGAGCCGCGACGATGAAGAGGGCGTCACCGGATTGGTCACGCTGTTCGGCGCCGACTGGGAGCCCCATCCGACGAACATCGACAGCTTGAGTCGGCTTGCGGAAGAACTGCTAGGCGTCGTCATGGACCGGGCCGAGGAGCAGACGCCGGCGCTGCGGGAAACGGCCGAGGAGATTGGGCTCGAAACGATCAAGCGGTGGCCCGAGCTGGTGTACGAACGCGGTTCGGTCGACCCCGGGGCGGTTCGTGACCTCTAGGGAAGCAAGACTTGAGACGCGACCCCTCATCGGCACGGTCGCACTGTCCGCGGCATGGTCGGGCGCCGAAACGCCCGCAGCCCACTTGGTCATACGCCCACGACACTCGGCCGAATCGCGTTCAGTCGGAACAGTCGGAGCAATCGACCACGCCGCTGGAAACGGGGGATCGATCCGTGAAGATCACTTCAACGAACTTACGTCCGTCGTTGACGAGGTAGTCGGTAACGCCCATGTACCAGACGCTGTAGTCGCCGTCCGGGGTGAAGATCTCGGAATCGACGAAGCGTACCCCCGCGTCAATGAGGTGCCTCTTGGCCTCGCGTCTATCGGACCACTCGTAGACGTGCAACCTGGCTTCAGCGATTGGTCGACCGTGGGGGTCACATGTGGCTCGCCGTTGCCACTCACCTGTTACCCCGGCCATCACCTCGTGAGCGACTGCCTCCAGCTCCGGGTAGGCCGGAGACAGCGCACGTTCGCACGCGGCTTGGTCGCCGGAAGCTGCCGCGCAGGCGCCGACCGCGATGGTGCTCAACAGCACCGTGCTGCGCAGCCACTTGGTCACGAGGAACAGCATGGCTTCGACCATGCAGTTGGTCTCGAAGATCCGGGATACATACCCAATTGAGACGGTGGACCTGTCGGATCGCGCCTCGCGTGCTCACCCTCGAATTGAGTCCGCTCATCAAGCATGTCCGCGCGTTCGCAGCGGTTCCCCCGACGGCCGGCGGGTGTCCGGTCAGGGTTCCTCTTACGGGAACCGCCCGGTCATGCCGATGTCCGGGCGTATGGATGCGTCTGTTGTCGCCCACCGCAGGATCGCGTGGTGCTGCGATCGCCAGGACAGTTAGCCTGGCTCCCCATCTCGGGGTTGGCGTACACGACACGGGCAATCAATGAGTGACCGTCGGGAATGGCCAAGTGTGCAGGCGCTCGGCTTCCTAATCGCGCTAGTTCTGGTCGCCGCCATTATTGGTTGGGCGATGATCCTGGACCACGATGGAGCAAGCCCTGGGCGAGTTCATCCGCTATGCCGCGATGCGGGCGGGTTCCGCATTGCGTTCCCGACGGGGCGGAATGACGTGGTCGGCCGGGTGTGAGCCGGACCAAGGTGGGAGGTTCGACGCTAAGGACTCAATGCGGCCGTGGGCGGAGGGCAGCGCTCGCTGAAGTGTTCTGACGAGGCTGTCTCGGAGAGCCGACGCCACGGCTCGGCCCGGAAGTTGAAGGGTGAGATCTCGCCCTCGACGGGTGTGAGCGTCATCGTGTCGCGATAGGTGCTGAAGTCGTAGACGAAGTACTCGCCCGGCCTGTTCTCAGCATCGTTGGGAGCGATGCCGCCGCCGTCCTCGAACGACCACGCCATCCGGGACCCGTTGATGGCGTAGGTGCCGTAGCCCCAGGTGCACGACGTCTCGTTCTCCTGGGTGATCGCGAACCGGCCGCGGTCGAAGACGAAGACCCAATGACCCCAGTTCTCGTCGAGCTGTTCCGGAAGCGCGGCAGTGGCGTTGGTGTCCATGGTCCAGACGCCGTCGATCTCCGTGGCAACACCCTCACGGGTGGCGCCTGGCGCCGGCGAGCAAGCGGTCACCTCGGTGGGTGGCTCACCAAGCTCGTCCTTGAGCCGTTCGATCTCTTCGATGACCGAGCGGGCTCCGGCGTCGCGAGCGAGCTCGGCGTACACCGGCTCGACGGCCTCCCGAAGGGCCTGCAGTTCTTGGGCGCTCGCCGCCTCGAACGTCGTGTGGCCCTTACGGCACAGGTTGGCGGCCGTCTCCTCCTCCTGGGCGCGTTCGACGGTGGTCCTCGCGGCAACGACGTTCGCGGCGGCATCGCGCAGGAGCTGGAGCTGGTCGCCGCTCAACCCGTTGTCCGCCGGGGCGAAGACGACGAGCGACCTCGGCCACAGGTTGACGTTGGTCATCAGGTGCGACCCATCCGTGTCGAGGCGGCCGTTCTCGATGGCGGCCACTTGGAGCTCGAGCCCGTCGAGCGAGGCAAACCCGGGCGAGGTGCCGACATCGAAGAGCAGTCGCTGGGGCAGGGCGCCGAGCGCGCGCATGGTCTCGTCCGCGACGTTGGACTCATGCGTGCCGATCGTCAGGCCCTGGAAGTCACTGGGAGCTGCCAGTGCGTGGGCCGTGCCGAAGGGGCGGCGCAGCGGGCCGGGCAGGATGCCGATCCCCACCAGGCCGGAAGGCAGGTCCTGGAGCATCGTCTCGACGAGATCGCTGGTGAGGACCCGCTCCTGCAGCGCGTAGCTGTCGACGAGGAAAGGTGCACCGAGTGCGGTGAGGCCGGGTGCGCCGAAGTCGTCCCATGCACGGGCGCCGACCACGGCCAGGTCTGCACGGCCGTCCAGCGCGTCCCTGATCGTGGTCGCTTCGTAGTCGGTGCCGGTGGGTTCGGACGCGACGACGTCGAGCTCGAGCCGGCCGTCCGACAGCCGGGACACCTCGTCGCGGAGCTCGGCTACCACGCTTGGGTCGAAGGGACTCAGGATCGTCACGACGCGGGTCTCGGCGTCGGCCTCACCGCCCACGCGTTCACCGCCCCCGATCCCGCAGCCGGCGAGCGCCGCGAGACTCGTCAGGACTACCGCGATGCGGAGCGCCGGGAGGTGGGTCATGCTGTGAACGTACGCCGGGCCGGGACGTCCCGGCATCCGGAAGCCCCCCAGGGTCAGCAGGCGCAAGGCGAGGGTTGGCCCGGGTGTCGACGGGTGCTGGCCCGGTTACACCCGGTCCCCGGTCGGCGGTTGGCTCTCGACAACTGCTCAACCAGACAACCGAGGAGCTCACCATGATTCGCAACAGCAAGCTGATCTCGACACTCGCCGCCGCAGCGATCGGCGTACTCGTGATGGCGCCGGGTGCCGTGGCCGCCCCGCCGTCGCCGCAGGTCCTCAACCCGCCGCCCCCGGACTTCTACGACTGCAGGCCGCTCGGCGGAGGCACCCTTTGCACCGCCTCCGTCCACGAGGAGAAGGTCTCGGAGGAGCAACCCGAGCTGGTCTGCGGCACCGGCGCAGACACGTTCGTGATCCACGACAACGGGGTCGTCGACAGCAGCTTCACCCGTCGGTACAACGCGGACGGCGACCTCACCAGCCGTGTCAGCCTCGAGAAGTGGAGCGAGACCTTCTGGAGCAACCCGCTCAGCGGCAAGACGGTCACCTACACCCAGACCAACAAGATCACGACCGTGCTGACCGTGCCCGGTGACTTCGACTCCGCCATCGAGACGATCGTGGGTTCGAACGTCTACACCGACCCCGCCACACACCGGAAGGTGCTTCACAGCACCGGACGCGTGGTGTTCGGCTCCGACGGCACGCTCCTCTCCGAGGCGGGACAGCAGCCGTTCATCGACGCGTTCGTCCGCGGGGACATGTCGGTCTTCGGCCCGATCTGCGCGGCGCTCGCGTAGTCCCGCCGTCTCGACCGTGGAACGATGCTGCCGTGGCCTGGACCGTGCTCATCGTCGATGACCACGCCGGCTTCCGGGCGAGTGCCCGAGGACTACTCGAGGCCGACGGTTTCGAGGTCATCGGCGAGGCAGCCGACGGGCCGACGGCGCTCGACGAGGTACGGCGCCTGCGCCCGCAGGTGGTCCTGCTGGACATCCAGCTGCCCGGGATGGACGGCTTCGCGGTGGCCGAACGGCTTGCCGCGGAGCCGGCCGCCCCGGCAGTGGTGCTCATCTCGAGCCGGGGGCGAGGCACGTTCCGCACCCGGCTGGCGGGCGCGTCGGCGCGGGGCTTCATCACCAAGTCGGAGTTCTCGGGTGAGTGTCTGAGTCTGGTGCTGCGGTGACCCTCGCACAGGCCGCCGGCGACCTCGGCGCGGGCCTGGCCATGCTGTCGGCCGGCGTTGCGGCGTGGAACCGCGCGCGCGACAGCCGGACCGGACCCCTGCTCGTGCTCGCGGGCCTCACCTGGCTGGCCGGCGACCTCGTGGGCGCCCTCGTCTACGCCCACCGTGGCCCGCTGGTGCACGCCTTGCTGACCTTCCCCACCGGGCGTACTCGCTCGAAACCGACCATCGTCGTCATCGTCGCCACGTACGTCGACGGGCTGGTCCCGGCAGTCGCCCGCGACTCCTGGACCACCGTGGCACTCATGATGGCCGTCGTCGGCGTGGCTTCCTCACGAGCCGCATCGAAGGGCGTCGAGCGGCAGGCCCGCCGGGTAGCGGCTGCGTGCGCCGCCGGGGTTGCCGTGCCCTTGGTGCTGGCCTCGCTCGGCCGCCTTCGCGGATCCGAGATCGACGTACTCGCCACCTGGGCCTTCGAAGCAGCGATCATCCTCACGGCAGTTGCGCTCGCCGTCGAGCTCCTCTCAGGGCGCTCGGTGCGGGCGGCAACGACCGGGCTCGTCGTCCACCTCGCCCAGCGACAGGAGCCTCGGGCCCTGCGCGACGCGCTCGCGAGGACCGTGGGCGACCCGGGTCTCGAGATCGCCTACCGGGTCGACCAGGAGTGGGTCGACGAGGCCGGGCAACCGGTGCGCCTGCCCGTTCCTGAGCAGGGCGAGAAGCGCATCGTCACCGTCGTGAAGGACCGTGGGGTGCCCGTGGCCGCGCTCGTCCACGACCCGACGACGCTGAGCGACGGCACCTTGACCCAGTCCGTCAGCGCCGCTGTGCGGCTGGTCCTTTCCAACGTGCGACTACAAGCCGAGGAGGTCGCTCGCACGCGTGAGGTCGCCGCATCGCGCCGCCGGCTCGTCGAGGCCGGCGACGAGCAGCGTCGACACCTCCGCGATCAGCTGCGTGATGGCGCGGAGCGGATGCTGGCCCAGGTCTCGGCCGACCTGGCGGCCGCCGCCGAGGTCTGCGACGGTTCGACGGCTGCCGATGTCCGCGAGCTCGTCGACGAGCTCGATGCCGCGGCCGCGGATCTCACCCGCTTCGCACAGGGGGTGCATCCCAGGGCACTCACCGAGCGAGGCCTGGCCGATGCGCTTCGGGGCCTCGCCCAGCATGCCGCCCTCCCAGTTACCGTGCGCGTGCCGTCGCGCCGTTTCCGCGCGCCGCAGGAGGCGGCCGTGTTCTTCGTGTGCTCGGAGGCACTCGCCAACGTCGCCAAGCACGCCGGAGCGACCAGCGCGTCCATCGAAGTCGTGCAGGTGGGCCCGAGCCTGGTGGTCCGGGTCGCGGACGACGGCCGGGGCGGAGCAGACCTGGCGCGAGGCACGGGTCTGCGCGGGTTGGTCGACCGTGTCGAGGCCCTGGGCGGCCGATTCTCGCTCTCGAGCCCGCTCGGGACCGGCACCTGGATCGAAGCGCAGCTTCCCACTGCGGTGGACGCGCCGTGAGCGGCCGCCGGGCACGCTGGCTGCCGCTGTTTGCCGTTGCGGCGGCCGTCCTCGTCGCCGCCGTCACGGTGGCGATCGTTCGGCGCGAGCCAGAGCTGGCACTCGCCGGCTCACACCCCGCGGCCCTGGCAACGGAGCTCGTTGCGGCGTTCTTGCTGATCGCGGCGTCGATCGCGACCTGGCGGTCGAGCACGGTCTTCGCGGCGCTCCTGGCCGCGACAGCGTTGGCCTGGCTCGTGACAGAGTGGAACACGCCGGCCGCCGGGCCGGCCTTCACACCGGGACTCGTCCTGTACGCCGCCTGGCCGCCGCTGCTCGCTGCCGCCGCGCTGCACGGGCTGGAGCAGCAGCGGCCGAGCAGGCCGGCCGCGGTGTTGCTGGTCGTGGCGTTCGGCAGCGGCGTGGGAGTACTGGGGGTGGCATCGGCAGCGGTCTTCGATCCGGCCGCCCAAGGCTGTGGGGACTGCCCCACCAACCAGCTGCTCCTGGCCGGCGCGCCAGCCCTCGGGGGGACTCTCGGCCAGGTCGGGCTTGCGCTGACGGCCGGCTGGGCCGTGATGTTCTCCGTGCTGGCGCTGGCGCGGATCATCCGCGCCTCGCCGGCCCGGCGCCGGTGGTCTGCACCGGTCCTCGTGCCGGCTGTCGCCGCCGTACTGCTGTGGGGTGCCGACGCCGTCCACGGTCTCGAGCGCGGCTTCGTATCCAACGACCCGACGGACCGAACCCTCCGCCTGGCCGAGGCCGGCGCACTCGCCCTCGTCGCCGTCGGTGTGGCCCTGGCACGGCTCCGTGCTCGGCGAACCCGGGCCGCGCTGGCACAGCTGGTGCTCGACATCGGCGCCGCACCCCTGCCCGGCGAGGTGCGCGCCTGGCTCGCCGACTCCCTCGATGACCCGAGCCTCGCGTTGCTCTACCGCCTCGATGGCGGCGAGTGGGTCGATGCCGATGGCCACGAGACTGCGCTACGGCCTCCCGATGGCGGGGAGACGACAAGAGGGCGCGTCGCCGGGCAGGACGTGTTCGCGATCATCCACCGGCGTGGGCTGCTCGACGACCCGACTCTCCTCTCAGAGCTGGTGACGACGGCGAGCCTGGCTCTGGAGCACGATCGCCTGCACGCCATCTGCCGCGCCAGACTCGAGCAGCTGCGCGCCTCCAGGGCCCGCATCGTCGCCGCGGCCGACGCCCAGCGCCGCGAGCTCGAGCGCGACCTGCACGACGGGGCGCAGCAGCGCCTGGTGGCCGTCGCGCTCGCCATCCGGCTCGCGCGGCGCAAGATCGCCCCTGATGACGCGGCGATGGAGACGCGTCTGGCCGCAGCCGAGGACGGCGTCCGCGCCGCAGTCGTCGCCCTGCGCGACGTCGCCCACGGCCTGTTCCCCGCCGTGCTCGCCGAGGAAGGCCTGGCTGCTGCGCTCGAGGAGCTCTCCGAGCAGGTACCGCGGCTCGTTCCCCGGGGATTGCCGCCCGGGCGCTTTCCCAGCGACGTCGAGTCGGCGGCGTACTTCGCCACCCTCGAGTCGCTGCGCCTCACCGAGGACGATGTGACCGTGGACGCCAGCGCCGACCGAGGCCGACTGTGCCTGGTGATCGGTGCCGGCAACCAGACCGACAGTGCGATGCTGCAGATCCAGGACCGGGTGGGTGCAGTCGGCGGGACGGCGACGGTGTGCGACGGCCAGCTGAGAGTGGAGATGCCATGCGCCTCGTGATTGCCGACGACGAGGCGTTGCTGCGCGAGGGCCTCGCGCGGGTGCTCGAGGATTCCGGCTTCGAGGTCGTAGGCCGCTGCGGCGATGCCGAGACGCTGCTTCCCATGGTCGAGGCACACCGGCCCGACGTCGCGATCGTGGACATCCGGATGCCGCCCGGCCACGGCGACGACGGCCTGGTCGCGGCCCAGGAGATCCGGCGCCGCCATCCCGATGTCGGCGTGCTCGTGCTGTCGCACTACCTGGACTCTCGATACGCCGCCCGGCTGCTCGAGGAAGTCCCGGCAGGCGCTGGCTACCTGCTCAAGGACCGCGTCTCGGAGGTCGCCGTCGTGGCCGACGCGCTCCGACGGATCTCCCAAGGTGACTGCGTGATCGACCCGACGATCGTCTCGCGGCTGGTGGCGCGCAAGCGGGCACGCGGCCCACTTGACGTCTTGACCCCACGCGAGCGGGAGGTGCTCGCACTCGTCGCCGAGGGACGCTCGAACGGCGCCATCGGCGAGCAGCTCTTCTTGTCACGCAAGACCGTCGACTCCTACGTGTCGCAGATCTTCACCAAGCTCGACCTCCACGAGTCGCCTGAGGCGAACCGTCGAGTCTTGGCGGTGTTGACGTTCCTGCGCTCCGGGTGACCGACGGCCCGCACACCGTCGAACGGCACGCCCGATCGGCCGCCGCGATCCAGGAGCTCGGCGCGACCGCGCTCGGCAGCTGCTATGAGCACCTCGTTCGCCGGGACGGCACACGCCGGCGAAGCCAGATCGTCCGCATGCGGCCGGCGCTGTAGATGCCGGCAGGCGCGCGACTGATCATGACCGACTTCGTGGTGGCGCTGGACCAGGTCGCCGCCGCCTTCAGGATGCGCGGCACGATCATGACCCCGGGAGTCGGCATTCAACTTCGCGACGAGCTCGTCGCCTACTTCTGGACATAACAGCAAGCAGGAAGCCGTGCTGACCGCACTGGCAGAACGTGGAGTCCCCATTGAACCCGACGCCCAGAGCGCGGCGGGGCTATGGAGCCTCGGCGGTCGCGAGAGCGACGCGATCCTGCCCACGATGCCGAAGATGCTCCGGACTCTGGCGCCCGCGCTGGCGCTCTGTGGCACCGCCATCATGATCGTGCTGTTGATCACGGCGGAGTTCTGGTGGATGCGCCCGATCATCGTCGTGGTTGGGTTCTCAGCATGGCCCTCGGTGCTCGGACCTTGGTGGAAGGGGACCCAAAAAGGCGCGATGAGAAACGCACGCTCATCATCCGCGATCCGCGCGGTCGCTGTGCCGCCAGAGGATGCCGCACCGGCACGCTCCGCGTGACCATGGTCGCGCGGGACACGCTCCGGGCAACATTCCCTTCGCGGCACCGCAGCAGGGAGCTTGACCCGGTAACCCAGACGCCGCGTCAGGGGGATCGGTCAGGCTCCGATCCCTCACACCAGAGATTCCGGATCGCTGCCCGGCACCCCGAATGGATCGCCGGGCTCGGGCCGGCCCCAGGGTTCCCTATGTCGATCGCGTCTTAGCCCAGTAGGACGTATGTTCCGCGAGCGCTAGTCGGTACGTGAACGTGTCTGTCGCCGGTCCTATCGGGCGGGCAGCGGTTGTCCATCTGCGTTGAACATGAAGCAGGAACCCGCGATCGACGAGCCATCCTTCAACACTGAGCGGGGATCCCATCCCGCGGTGACCGACACGTCCTCGTACCCAGCCGGCACCCCCGGGCGGCACTGTCGCCGGGCCTCGGCCGCGAGCTCGGTGGCGGACGGGTACTGATCGAGCCCGTGAAGGATGGCCAGCTTCCCGGTCTGCTCGTAGCTGTGCGGCTGGTCACACGGGACAAACGGCTGCTCGGTCTGCGTGGGCGGCTGGTCGAGGCAGGCCCAGAAGTCGCCTGGAGCGTCGCGAGCGAGCCCGGCGGCTGGCACCGTGATGGTGCGAGCACCGTGGTAAGCCAACGTCTCCGGGAACACCGCGTCGCAGCGAACCCAGGAGGCGCCGTTGGCGATCTCTTCCTTGCTCGGCAGGTAGGCGGCGTATCCCCACGGGATCCAGTCCTCCTCGTCGATGCCCACGTACCTGCGGACGACGTCCCAGCAACCACCGGCCCGCTCACCGACCCTCTCCTTCGCGGCGGCGATCGTCGGCTCGGCCAAGGGGACCGCCAGGGCCGTCTGGGTGGTGTGCGGCTCGGTGCACGGCACGCGGGCGGAGTCGTCGAACCAGTACTGGGCATCGAACGCTGACGCCGCGGGCACCGCCCAGCAGGTGCCCACCTCGGGCGTGCCGCCCGCCGCGGCCTCCGGTGACTCGCCCAGCTGGCGTTCGGGGTCCGTCGACCCCTCACAGCCGGCGAGGGCCAAGGACACAACTCCCGCCGCCGCGGCAAGCCGTGCTCGTGATCGCATCGGCACCTCCCGCGGCCGCATCGCGGACCACTGACGAGTGTGCTCCCGGACATCCCGGATGCCAATGGCCTGCGTTGGGGACACGCCACCGCCAGCGTGGCCCTGCGGAGGAGGGGAGTCGATAAGGGTGCACTAGGTAAAGACGCCCGAGGTCTACGACAGTGCCTCCGACGATGTCCCTAGCTCGGTGTTCTGTCCGCAGAGGTTCTGCTTGCGGTACGCCGGCGGAACGAGCCGAGATCAGCCTCGACACCGGACGAATATCAGGCGTCCACGCCCAGCGAATCCTTGTCGCCTGGCTGGCCGACGTCGACCGGCGCCAACTTCTTGCGAGGCGCATTCAAGGTGCGGCTACGCCGCGAGCAAGCAAAACGGGTGACCTGCAGGGTCGAGAAGGACGCGGTAGCGGTCCCCGCCCGGTTGATGCTCAGGTCGAGTCGCGCCCAGGGCCAGCATCAGGTCTATCGCGGCGTCCAGATCCTCGACGGCGAAGTCGAGGTGAAGCTGTTGGGGAATCTGCTGGTCGGGCCAGTGAGGAGCCCGGTAGTTCTCGACCCGCTGGAACCCGAGAGCCGGACCGGGCCCACCGGTGAGCGCGACGTACCCGTCACTACTGAAGCCCACGGTCATCCCCGTCAGCTCCTGGTAGAACCGGGCCAGCGACTGGGGGTCGTCGCAGTCGAGAGTGACGCCCCGTAGTTCGGCAGACGGCATGTAGCCATCCCACTTTCGTTGTGAGGGAGCGGGCGGCGCCCGCTCGAAGCGCCCGCTCACCCGCCTGACAAAGGCCGGCGTGGTGGTCGCCGCCAGGCTCCCCGGGCACCCTAGTGCGGTTCGGGTTTGGGGCGTATAGGTTTTCCGGCTGGGCGCGAGCAGCGCGTAGACCTTGAGCCGACGGGCTAATGGTGCTTCCGCTGCTGATATCGCGATCCAGTCTCAGGTACCGCCGCGAATGACGTGTCAACGTGCGGCTGCCACGATCCCACATCGTCTCGTATGGGGATCCGCTTGCGGGCTGGGCTGGCCGTTGCGGACGTGCTGGTGGAGCGCCTTGCTGTGGAAGGTCGGGCGCTGCCCGATGCCCGCGTCGTCCGCGTCCTGCGGCACGACCGGGCCAACCTCCTGGAGGTGCGCCATGAGCGCGCTGCTTGTCGGGTACGCCCGATACTCTACCGATCAACAAGACCTCACTGCCCAACGTGACGCCCTGTCCGGTCTCGGCGTCAAGGTCGATCGGATCTACGTCGACCACGGCCTCACCGGCACCAATCGCGAGCGTCCCGGGCTCCGCGAGGCACTGGCCGCCTGCCGAGCCGGTGACACGCTGGTCGTGACCAAGCTCGATCGCCTCGCCCGGTCCCTGCCCGATGCCCGAGCGATCGCCGACGAACTCACCGCCCGGCAGATCAGCCTCTCGCTTGGTGGGTCGGTCTACGACCCCACCGATGCCGTCGGTCGGCTGTTGTTCAACGTGCTCGCGATGGTGGCTGAGTTCGAGTCAGACCTAATCCGGCTTCGTACTCGCGAGGGCATGAAGGTCGCAAAGGCCAAGGGTCGGCTGCGTGGCAAACAGCCCAAGCTCAACCGTCGCCAGGAGGCGCACCTGGTCTCGCTGGTGCACAGCGGCGAGTACAGCACCCTCGAAGTCGCCGAACTCTTCGGCGTCGGCCGCTCGACGGTCTACCGCGCCATCGAACGCCAACGCGTCGAAACCCGAGCCGGTCTCGCGGGGGCGACATCGAGGCATTGACCGCGGTTCGCGGCGCCGGCTGTCCCGTGTCCGACACCCCAGCGGGACACCGGCGTCTCGCCACAGCCGCCTGAGTCTCAGCACCCTCTTGAGGTTCGTCATACGGGATGGTTCCGGCGCAGGCGAACCGAGGCCCGCTGCATACCGCCCAGTTGGACGCACCATCGGTCGTACTGAGTTGAACGCCTCGAGAAGCTGGCATGGAACTGCTCCGGTCCGTTCTGTGCCATCGGGCTCTGCTGGTTCATTTCCGCGCAGTGGTCAATACCGCATTGCCGTCGAATCGGAGCGCATCGCCGTCGAGGAAGGGTTGCCAGGCGGTCGTGACGTCCCGCTCGAGTGCGGCGCGCTCGTCGTCGCCGATCTCGCCGACCGGGCCGGCCAGCGGTGTGCTGTGCACGTACTGCCACAGGAACTCACTCGGCGGCGGAAGCATGACGCGTAGTGGCTTGGACTCCACCGAGACCGATCGCAGACCGGCTCCTTCCGCCAGATCATGCAGTTCCCGATGCTCGTGCAGCGAGAAGGTGTGCCGCATGAATACGGCCACCTCCGGCTTCACGTGACGGGCGAGGGCCTGCGCCAAGATCTCGAAGACCGGGGGGGTCGGACCCACAGTCGCGATCGCGACGCGACCGCCGTCGGCGAGCACGCGGTGGATCTCGCGCAGGGCCGCAGATCGGTCCGGCACGAACTGCAGGCCCAGCGAGCACGTCACGACATCGAACGAAGCGTCCGGACACGGGATGGACTCCGCGCTGGACTCGTGCCACTCGATCGAGGTCGGGGACACGGATCGGGCGACCGCGAGCATGGCCGGGTTGACGTCCAACCCCGCCACGAAGCCTTTCGGGCCGACGAGCTCCGACGCACGCCGCGTCACAACTCCCGTGCCGCACGCGACGTCCAGCACCCGCTCACCCCTGCTCAGTCCAGCCACCTCGAGAAGGGCGGTGGCCCAGGCCGTGCCTAGGGTCGGTACGAAATACCGTTCGTAGTTCCTCGGAGGCTCTCCGGCGTAGTTCATGTAGCCAACCGCTGGCGTTGAGTCTGTTTTCATTGTTCGCTCCTTCCGTGCGTTGCGAGATGGCACCATCATGTAAGTGCTCGCGCACGGAAGGAATGACTGCGAAACCCCGATGGATGACCGAAATGGCAGGGGGGTTCCACCCGTGACCGAAGTCGCCGGACGCCCGGAGGCGCTCGATCAAGCCCTCGAGCGGCTCCGCCTCGAAGGCGCCCTCTTTATGCGCGCCGAGCACTCGGAGAGCTGGGCTCTCGAGGGAATGGGCGGGCCGAACTTCGCCGCGATGATGCACCCGGGGGCGGAGCGTCTCGTACTGTTCCACGT
>Ga0299913_10001877_pt1 | contig 16098 bp, 11 predicted proteins | sample RVTome_9_FD_201360 | JGI IMG/M metagenome (GOLD analysis project Ga0299913, IMG submission 201360) | Soil microbial communities from uranium-contaminated site in the Upper Colorado River Basin, Wyoming, United States - RVT155D38 (version 2) ...
GGATCGGATCGGGGTCTCCATGATCGAGGCGGCCGAACGAGAGGGCCTCCTGAAGGCGGGGGGCACCATCGTCGAGCCGACCTCGGGCAACACCGGCGTGGGGCTCGCCATCGCCGCGGCCCTCAACGGGTACCGCTGCATCTTCACGATGCCGGACAAGATGTCGATGGAGAAGGTCTCGCTGCTGCGCGCGTACGGGGCCGAGGTGGTCATCACCCCCACGGCGGTCGCGCCGGAGTCGCCCGAGTCCTACTACTCGGTCGCCGACCGGCTGACCGAGGAGATCCCCGGAGCCTTCCAGCCGAACCAGTACCACAACGCCAAGAACCCGGAGGCGCACTACCTGACCACGGGTCCGGAGATATGGGAGCAGACCGATGGCACGGTGACGCACGTCGTCGTCAGCGTGGGCACCGGCGGCACGATCAGCGGTGCCGGGAGATACCTCAAGGAGCAGAACCCCAACATCCAGATCGTCGGAGCGGATCCCGAGGGCTCGGTCTTCACGGGCGAGGCGCACCCCTACCTCGTCGAGGGGATCGGCAAGGAATCGTGGCCGGACACGCTCGACCGCGACATCGTCGATCGGTGGATACGCGTCGGCGACAAGGACTCGTTCGTCACCGCGCGGCGCATAACGAAGGAGGAGGGTCTCCTTGCCGGCGGCTCGAGCGGCACCGCGGCGTTCGCCGCCTTGGAAGTCGCGAAGGAGCTCGGCCCCGAACACGTGCTCGTCGTGATACTTCCCGACGGTGGCCGCAACTACCTCAGCAAGATCTACAACGACTCCTGGATGATCGAACACGGTTTCCTCGAGAGGCCCGGGACCCAGGCGCGCATCGGTGAGGTACTCGCGGAGAAGCGACGCGTTGGTGGAACGGTGCCCGACCTGGTAGCCGTCCCCTCGCACGAGAAAGTGGGCCGCGCGATCGACACGCTCCAGGAGTTCGGGATCTCTCAGGTGCCGGTTGCCAAGAGCGACAAGCCTGAGACCCTGAGCGAGATCATCGGGTCGATCCAAGAACGCTCGTTGCTCGATCGTGTGTTCCGCGACCGCGACGCCATCGAGCGCGACGTCGCCTCGGTCATGGACGGGCCTCTTCCCGCGGTGCAGACGTCCGCGGGTGTCGAGGAGATGTTCGCCGACCTCTCCAGGGGGGCCGAGGCCGTCGTCGTGGTCGACGGGGACAAGCCGCTCGGGGTCCTGACGCGCGCGGACCTACTCGAGTTCCTGGCCCACCAGCGCCCCTAGAGTCGCTTTCCTCTCGTTCGACAACGTAGAGCGTTGCAAAACGAGAGGAAAGCGTGAAGCGCGTCACGGAAACTCCGGCGCATCGCGCTTCCACTGTCGTACGTGGACGGAGCCTGGCGACGAGCACGAGCACAACTCGGAGCGATCGATCGGCGACAGCTACTGCGCGAGGGCTGGACGGAGCGCAAGATCCAATGGGCCCTGGAAAGAGGCGAGCTCGTTACCGTACTTCCGGGGGTCTATCGCTTCGTCGTCGTGCCCGAGACCCGCGAGGGCGATCTGATCGCGTTACAGCTCTGGGGTGGCGACGACAGCTTCTTCTCACATCGCGCGGGGGCCGAGATCCTCGGCCTTGATGGAGTCCCACTGGGTATCGATGAGATCTGCACCTCCTTCCCGCTGCGGTACTCGGCCGTGAAGGTCCACAGGATCGCGAGAGACGACAAGCCGCCCGTCCATCATCACGGCGGGCTGCGGGTGGCGCATCCCGAACGCGTGCTATTGGACCTGGCTGCGGTCGTTCCTTATCGAACGCTCGGCCTCTGCATCGACGATGCCCTGCGCAAGAAGATCACGACGGTCGGCCGCTTGCACGAGGGCCTCGCGCGCTATGGGGGGCCGGGCAAGAACGGGACGCGCGCCTTCCGCAGGATGATCGAGGTCCGAGATGACACGGATGGCCGCCTCGCCTCCATGTTCGAGGGCAAGATGCGCAGGATCCTGAAACGGATAGGCAGACCTCACGAGGCTCAGCATCCCGTGACCATCGGAGAGTCGAACTTCTTCCTCGATTTCGCCTTCCCCGAGATCAAGCTCGGGATCGAGTGCCACAGCATCAAGTGGCATCTCGGGGAGGATCGGTTCAAGAAGGACGTGCGGCGCGATCGCGCTCTACGCCGAGCCGGATGGACGATCCTGTATTTCCTCTGGGATGACGTGGCACTCGCGCCGGCCCAGGTCGAGCAAGAGATCCGCGAAACCATCAACTCTCTTCTCGTTTCGCAACGTTCTACGTTGCGGAACGAGAGGAAAGGGCGCGGGTTACGGTCTCGGTGAACTCGGGTGAGGTCAGGCACTCGACCTGGGCCTCGGCCTCGTTGTCCATCCCCTCGTGGATGCCGACCAGATACGAGTGATCGACGACGCGCTTCGCCATGCGCTTCGCGAGGTGAGGAGGCTCGCTGATCCGTTCGGCGAGGTCGTCGACGGTCTTGGTCAACTCGTTAGCGGGCACGCAGACCTCGGCCAACCCGATGCGTTCCGCCTCGCGTCCATCGATGCGCTCTGCGAGCCAGATCATCTTCTTGGCACGACCGGCGCCTACCAAACGCGGCAGCAGGTTCGAGCCGCCGAGGTCAGGGATGATCACATAGCGCATCTCGAGGAGGCCCAACGACGCGTCCTCGGTCACCACGCGCACGTCACACGCGAGAGCCACCTGCAATCCCGCCCCGAGAGCGTGGCCCTGAACCGCGGCGATGGTGGGCACCGGCAGCTCGTTCAACCTCCGGAAGCCGGCCTGAGCGCGGGCGATCGCCTCGCGCGGTGAGTCGGTGATCTCGCCGAAGGCATTGAGGTCGATGCCGCTGGAGAAGGACCGCCCCTCGCCGGAAACGACGACGACCTCGATGTCGTCGCGGACCCGGACCTCATCACAGGTCGCCGCGAGAGCGTCGAACACCTCGAAGCTCATCGCGTTGAGCACCTCGGGACGGTTCAAACGGATGTCGGCCCGCGGCCCCCGGTAGGAAACCTCGACGACCGCCATCAGGCGAAAGCTCTCTCGAGGTCGGCCAGGAGGTCGTCCACGTGTTCGATGCCGACCGACAGTCGCACGAGCGCGTCGGGAACCTCCATCCCGGAACCGGCGAGGCTCAGGTGCGTCATCTGCCCGGGATGCTCGATGAGCGACTCGACCCCACCGAGCGATTCTCCCAACCAGAACAGCTCGGTGCGCTCGCAGATGCGCAGTGCTCGCTCGGCGGTGTCGACCTCGAACGAGACCATGCCCCCATATAGAGGCTCACCGGCCGCGGCCATCTGTCGCGTAGCGATCTCGTAACCCGGCGTGGAGGGAAGCCCGGGGAAGTAGACGGCTCGAACGTCCTCGCGCTGGTTGAGCCACTCCGCGACCTGAGCCGCGTTGGCCGAGTGCTCGCGCATGCGTATCGCCAGGGTTTTCAGCCCTCGCAGGAGCAACCACGAGTCGAAGGGACCGGGGATCGCGCCCACCGCGTTCTGTAGGAACCGCAGGCGCTCGGCGAGGGCGTCGTCGTTGGTGGTGACCGCTCCCATGACGAGATCCGAGTGCCCGCCGAGGTACTTGGTCGCGCTGTAGACGACCGCGTCGGCGCCATGCTCCAAAGGTCGCTGGAGGTACGGCGTCGCGAAGGTGTTGTCGACCACGAACATGGCGCCGGCCGCGTGCGCGATCTCGGCCAGCGCGGCGAGATCGACGATCCGCAGCAAGGGATTCGTGGGGGTCTCCGCCAGCACGATGGCCACCCCGTCGGCCGCCTTGCCGACCGCGTCGAGATCGGTCATGTCCACCGTCTCGAAGCCGATCCCAACCTGATCGAAGACCTTGGCGAACAGGCGATAGGTGCCGCCGTAGACGTCGTTGGTGAATAGGACCCGGTCCCCGCTACTCAGAGACATGGCGAGCGTTGCGATGGCAGCCATACCGGAGCCGTACGCGACCCCGTGTCGAGCTCCCTCGAGGGCGGCGAGACATGTCTCCGTTGCCCGTCTTGTCGGATTGTCCGTGCGCGAATACTCGAATCCCTTGTGCTTGGCTACAGCTTCCTGGACGAAGGTCGATGTTTGATAGATGGGAACCACCGCTGATCCGGTGGCGGGTTCGGGGTCTTGCCCGGCATGGATGGCGGCGGTTTCGAAGCGGATAGGGTCGGACATCGGGCACTCCTGAGGGGGAATCGGGTCTGAACGACAGGGATACCACGAAGAGCACGCGCGTCCAGGAGCCATGGATCGCGGTGATAGCGCAATGGCGCAAAGGGCTCTCCAGACTTCCGCTCACATACGTGCACGCGATCGAGCTGGCCGGGGGCCGCGCGCGGGTCCTCTCCACGTTCGATGCGAATCCCACCGAGGAGGCCCCCGAGGGCATGGACGTGCACTACGGCCTCGACCCCCTCGATCCCTCGTCCCTCGACGGGGCGAGCGGACTATTGCTGCCGGGCGGTGGCGACATCGATCCGGAGCTCTACGGCAAGACCCGTCATCCCCGCACCCACAACGTGAGCCAGCGGCGCGACCGGTTCGAGCTGACCCTGTTGGGCGAGGCACTCGAGCGAGACATGCCCGTGCTCGCGATCTGTCACGGGATGCAGCTCCTGAACGTCTGCTTCGGCGGCACGCTGGTGCAACACATCGCCGATAGCCCTCGACGGCTCAACCACGATCGCGATCGACCAAGGGCCGAGCCCGCCCACGGTCTCCACCTGGGGGAGGGATCGCTGCTGGCCGAGATCTTCGGATCGGTGAGCGTGCAGATCAACTCCCACCATCACCAGGGTCTCGATGGGGCCGCCGGCCCGCTGGAGGAGATCGGCTGGGCGGAAGACGGCGTGCTCGAAGCCGTCGTGTCGAAGGAACACTCGTGGGTCGTTGGCGTCCAGTGGCATCCGGAGGCCATGGCTCCCGTCGATGCCGCTCAGCTCAAACTCTTCGAGGCGTTCGTGTCGGCCGTCCGCTCGCACGCGGTCGAGACACCCACTGAGCAGGCGCGCACCGCCTAGTCGAGCAGAGGCACCCCCAGCAAGGCCGCGACGTCGGCGGAGCTCGATGCCACACGCTCGGCCACGATGGGCGAGTCCGACGAGATGTAGGCCACCAGCGGCTTCCCCCGCGTCCAGTTGCCGATCGGGATCTTGACGCGCCCGCTGGGCGGAACCGAGATGGAGCGGAGCTCGCCCGGACCCACGGCCTCACCTTCCCGACGCTGCAGAACGATCTCGACGATGGCCGCGTCGGCACCGGGATTCACCAGAACGATCGCGTCGGTCACCGGCTCGATCACCGGCGGCCCGATGACCCACCGGCGGGCAAGCTCAGTCGCGCCGATCTCCGACGTCACCCCATCGAGGTCGGACGTCTCGTAGAAGACCGTCCGCTCGGCCACCAGCACACCGGCCGACGTGCGGACCACCACGCTGGTGCCTCCTAACTCGCGGTCCCTACCGGTCACCTTGTCGGCCAGTGCAAGCGGCATGAGGGTCTGTGGCGGAACGGGGATCTCGACGAGTCGAGGAGGTTGGATGCTGCCCTCGCTGGTCGCGAGCGTTACGGTCGCGACGGCTTCCTCGTCGGTCGGATTCAGCAGCGAAACCCGCTCCTCGATGCCGGCACCGATCGCCCCCTCGGGGAGGTACCAGACGTCGGACAGAGCGGGGGCGCCCAGGGTCATCACCATGCCGTGTGGCCTGTCCTCCGACTCGACCGTCATCGCTCTCCACGCGACCACGCGGCCTCGGGTCGCGAGCACCGCAGCACCCAGGAACCGGTTCTGTCGCACGAAGTCGTTGATGCGAACGATCTCCGTCTTCCCCGCGGGGACCACGATCTCGGCGAGGTTCGCTCGGGCCAACTCGCCCTTGGGCGTATACAACAGAACGCGCACGAGGGCGTCGCGCGGGAAGGGGTTGTGGACGAAGAAGCGCTCGTCGAAGCCGAGAGCACTGGAGCCCTCCGCGAAGTACCAGCGCATCGAGGCGCGGGAGGCGCACTCCCCCGCGGCCGCACCCGGATCGTCACCTCCCACGATCTGCGCCGCCGAAGCGATCGGGTTCTCGCCATAGCCGGAGATCAATAGGGGACCCTGAGCCGCGACCACCTCGACGCGATGACCTGCGTCCAACTGCACCCGTTCATCGGTTGCGCCCACTCCGATCAACGTCTCGCCCTCGGAATCGACCGAGACCGCCACCTTGGAGCGCGCGTCGGAGAGCTGCGGAGGAGGGCAATAGACGGCGCGCTCCACGAACCGGTCGCCGCCGATCGCGGGAGGGCGGGCGGACCGGGCGGACTCGGTTGCGGCCTCCAATCCGAACCCGAGGGCGGCCGCCACGACCAGGAGGATCAGCAGGGAGAGGTCTCGACGAACGTCGGTCATCCTGCAGCCCCCGATCCGGCGCGTCCGCGCCGCGAGAAGGAAGCGCCGATAACCACCACCCAAGCGAGACCGATGGCGAAGAGCCACAGGTAACCGCTCAGCGGGCGCGAGTACCGCAGGACGAGAGCGTCGCGTGCCTCGTCGAAGCGCCACGCGTTCCCCCACCCTCCGTCGATCGAGCGCCCGGCGTTGCTCGTCCAAGAATCGTCGCCGGCTTCGGCCAGGAACACAGTGCCGCCGGCGGGCGGGTCGTCGATCTCGTACCTCGACGCTGACCTCTGCGCGACGCGGGCGATACCGACGGGGAGCGTTGCCGGGATCAACGAGGTGTCGACCTCCTCGATCGCCTCGACGACCGGCGGCAGTCCCTCGTAGACACCTGCCTTGGGCAACCAGTCCTCGTTCGTCATCAGGTAGTAGTCGCTCTCGGTTCTCACGATCGCCAGGTCACGCTGGTCGAGCCACGCGGATGCTCCAGGCCCCCTCTCGACCACCACGTAGGCGACGTTGAACGCGCCCAACAGCGTGCCTCCGCGATCGGTGGTTCCCTCTTCCACCGACGCGATGACGCGCTCGAGCCGTTCGGAGGCCTCCCCAGATTGAGCCATGAAGAGGTCGCTGAGGACCGGGCCGCGCGGCCCCGTCAGCTCCTGGGTGACGAAGGGGCGAGCCGCGGAGCCGGTGGGAGGACTCCACCGCTCCCCCACCCACAGGGCACGGAACTGGCCGCGCTGGAGGGCATCGAGAGCGAGCAGATCCGCAACGTCGTGCACCTGCTCGCTGTCCGCGCGTTGCGAACCGGCGCCGGGATCCCACGCTCCGCGCAGGATCTCGGGCGCAAGTCCCGCGGAGACCAGGAACGCGGCCGTGGCCAGGCCTCCGAGGGTGAGCGCGTGCACCAGTCCGATGCCTCGTCGAGGCAGATCCAGACGGAACGCCGCGACGGCCAGACCCGCGAGGCCCGCGAACGCGGCCGCTGACACGACCCCCAATTCCGTCGGCGAAGCAACGAAGGGACGGATCGAACCGGATGCGATCGCGGTCGCCAGCCAACCCGTCATGACGATCAGGGTCCATAGAGCGAGGGCCATGCGCCGCCGCTGGCCCTCGCCGGCGACCACCGCGACCACGCCGAGCACGACGAGCCCAAGCCCGAAAAACGTGGGTGTCTCCGGCATCTGACCCAACATCACGGATGCCAGACCGTGTTCGTCGAAGGCGCCGACGAACGACCTCCATGTGTCGTCGCCGGCGAGGGTCGAGAACACACCACCTTCGGCGAACCATCCCGCGCTCCACGGAAGCAGCAGGATCCAACCGAAGAGCAGGCCCATGACGCAGGACAAGAGCCCCCGGAGGACCTTCGGTCTCCGGTCGAGGAAGGTTCTCGTCGCGGTCAGCAGGATCGCGGACATGAAGTAGAGGACGAGCGAACCGGGCACGAACGCGGCCGAGAGGGCCGCGCCCAAAGCGACCGTCGCCACGGAGCGACCTCGCCTCCATCCAGGAGGCCTCATCCACCCGATCAGGCGGATCATGTAGAGAAGCACGAAGGGGGCCAGAGCGCCGAACACGAGAGCTCCCAGGGCTCCCTCGCGCACGGCCGAGTACCCCACCGCGCCGAACGCATACGTGAGTCCACCGGCCATCCGGGAAACACGATCGGTAACGGATGAGACCAACGAGTAGGCGCCGGAGAAGGCCACCGCGCCCAGTCCCACGACCAGGATCTTCTGTGCGGCTCCCGCGGCCCCGAGGGTGAGGACCTGGATCGTCCCCAACAACGCGAAGGCGGGCGGAGCCGCGCCCGGGTCGCCCAAGCCGGAGCCGCGCCAGGGCGACAGGAACGCCCTCCATAGAGCCGTGGCCCGCTCGGGATAAGGCAACAGCTCGCCCACCGCGTCGGGGGGGCCGAACAACAGATGGCGGAAGGCGAGCAACAGCACCAACGCGGCCAGGGCCGCGATCGCCCCGGTGAGCCCGCGCAGACGCATCCCCACCCGGCGTGCCTGTTGCGCCCTCGACGTCACCAGCTCCGCTCGCCGGCCCCAGGCCTGCTCCAACCGGTCCGCCTGATGTGTGATGTAGGAGCGGATGCGGGTCGATTGCCGAACGGTCAAGGGCGCCAGCTTGCGATCGGGCACCTTCCTCAACCGCTGGGCGCGGGCGCGCTCGGAGAGCGTCTGCGGCAGATTGCCGAGGTTCCACATCAATCCCCTGGCAACGTTGCCGACGTCTCGTGCCTGCCGCAGGACGACGAAGGCAAGCATCTCCGCGAGCGCCAGCAGGACGAAGGCTGGTATCAAGGTGATCAGGCGCACCCCCGAAGCGCTCTTCAGAACCGTGCGAAGCCGGTTCCTTCGTATGAAGTAGCGCGAGGCGCGGAAGGGGGATCGCCGCGATCCCTTCGCCAAAGCGATCGCGTGCCTGGCACGGGCGCGCGGTTCGACCCGAACCGTGTGACCGGCGATGCGCGCGCGCCAGCAAAGGTCCAGGTCCTCCGAGTACGCGCGCATCTTGGAGTCCCAGCCCCGCAGCTGCTTGAAGACGTCGTGCCGCACGAGCATGCAGGTCGACGTCACGTAGAAGACTTCGCTGGCCACGTCGTGCTGACCCAGGTCGATCTCGTTCTCCTCGAGGCCCTTGTAGGGATAGCCGAAGCGGTCGACGGCCATTCCGACCTCCTCGAGACGATCCGGGTCGTCCCAGTCGACGATCTTCGGACCGACGATCGCGGTCGCCTCGTCCGAGCGGATCAGCGTGACCATCCGTTGCACCCCGTCGGGATCGAGAGCCGCGTCGTCGTGGATGAACAACAGGAGGTCGGCATCGGTCCGCACCCGAGACAGCGCCCAGTTGATCGCTCCGCCGAAACCGAGAGGGCGTGGGGTGCGGAGATACCCCCAGCGACGGCGGCGAAGGTGGCGTTTCGCCACACGCTTCAGATGAGGTTGCTCGCGGCTATCGAGGGAGGCGTCGTCGATCACCAGGACATCGATCGTCGGATAGGTCTGCGTGTTGATCGCAACGAGAGCGTCCTTGAACCATCGGCGTCCGTTGTGGGTGACGACGATGGCCAGAACGCTCGGGAGCTCGGGATCGGCTCCCGCGGCGCGCGCCCTTGCCGGTTCTCTCGTCCTCGTCATGGGGCTGTTGGTCAGGCGCGCGCGATCGGCGCGCCGTAGAGCGTGGTGCGACGCTTCGGCTTGCGGCCGATCGACCGGATCAGGTTCTCCATCTCCTCAGGCGTCATCTCCTGCCCGTGACTAGCGCCCGCGGCACGCGAGATGTTCTCGTCCATCAGCGTGCCGCCCAGGTCGTTGGCACCTGCCTGGAGGGCCGATCTCGTGCCCTCGATGCCCATCTTGACCCAGGAGACCTGGATGTTGCGGATGTGACCGTGAAGCGCAAGGCGAGCGACCGCATGCATCTTGAGGGCCTCCTCGAAGGTGGGGCCTCTCCGGGCTCCGCCCTTGAGGTAGATCGGGGCAGCCATGTGCACGAAGGGCAGCGGGACGAACTCGAAGAGCCCTCCGTTGCGGTCGGCGATCTCTCGGTGCAGGTCTCGGACGACCACGAGATGCCTGGCCCAGTTCTCCGGCCCCTCCACCGTTCCGAACATGACGGTCGCGTTGCTACGCAGACCAAGGGAGTGAGCCACCCGGTGCACCTCGCACCATTGCTCGGTCGTGATCTTGTCGGGACAGATGATCGCGCGGGTGCGATCGTCGAGGATCTCGGCTGCGGTTCCGGGCAAGGTGGCGAGCCCCGCGTCGCGCAGCTGCATGAGGAAGTCGCGCACCGATAGACCCGACGATGCGGCCCCCTGGAAGACCTCCAACGCAGTGAACGCGTGCACGTGGATCTCTGGAACGCGCTCCTTCACGGCCTTCAGATACTCGACGTAGTTCTCGCCGGTGAACGAATGATGGATACCTCCCTGCATGCAGACCTCGGTAGCCCCACGTTCCCACGCTTCGGCGGCGCGGTCGGCGACCTCCTCCGGAGTCAGGAGGTAGGGCTCGCCGCGGAGGTTGAGGGACTTCGGTCCCTTGCTGAAGGCACAGAAGCCACAGCGGAAGTAACACATGTTCGTGTAGTTGATGTTGCGATTGACCACGTAGGTGACGTCGTCGCCCACCGTCGCTCGACGCTGCGCGTCCGCGACGTCGAAGAGCCGCTCGGCCTCGGCCCCGCGTGCGGTGAAGAGCAAGGCGATCTCGGGCTCGGAAGGCTCGACGCCGTCGGCGCAGCGGTCGAGGACCTTCATAACCTCTGAACGCGTCACGCGACCGGGCACTCGCCAGGCGCCGGCTCCCGCGGCCTCGAGAGCGATCGCGGCCGAAGTGGGAGGCGCCGCGTCGGCGCCCGAGTACCAGGATTCGTCCTCCGGGCGTCGGTACCCCTCGCCGTCGATCGCGTCGAGCACCTTCGACCGCAGGGGCTTCGCCACCCAGTGGGCCAGCGCTTCCGGCGAGGCGATGTAGTCGGGATAGGTCGCGAGGCGCTGGAGCAGAAGGAAGCCCCGGCCCTCGGTGATCTCGCGCAGCTCGTCGAGCTTGGGCCACGGTCGCTCGGGGTTGACGTGATCGGGCGTCACCGGCGACACGCCGCCCCAGTCGCTGAGACCGGCCTCGAGATAGCGGCCGTACTCCAACGGCGTCAGGTTCGGGGGTGCCTGCACGCCCACATCGGGGCCCATGACGACGCGGGCCAGCGCGATCGCGAGCATCATGTCGTCGACGGTGGGCTCGGGCCAGTCGGCCATGAGGGTGTCGGGCTTGGCTCGGAAGTTCTGCACGATGACCTCTTGGATGTGACCGTGGCGCTCGTGTGAGGCCCGGATCGCAAGCAGCGCATCGACGCGGTCGCGGAAGGTCTCACCGATCCCCACGAGGATCCCCGTCGTGAACGGGACCTTCGCGCGTCCGGCTGCCTCGAGGGTCTCGAGCCGGACCTTCGGCCTCTTGTCGGGCGCTCCGAAGTGCGCGCCGCCCTTCTTCAACAACGGTTCCGCCAGCGTCTCGAGCATCGTCCCCTGGCTGATGGAGACGTCGCGGAGCATCGAGGCCTCGTCGTAGGTCAGTGCGCCCGGGTTGCAATGTGGAAGTAGACCGGTCTCGTCGAAGACGGCCTTGCACGCGTCGGCGAGGTACTCGATCGTCGTTGCGTACCCGCGTGACGTCAGTTCCTCGCGCGCCACCTTCCACTTCCGTTCGGGCTTGTCGCCGAGCGTGAAGAGGGCCTCCTTGCAGCCGGCCTCGGCCCCCGCCCTCGCGATGTCCAGGACCTCCTCGATGGTCAGGAAGGACCGCTCCCCCTCCCTTGGGGGATGGGCGAAGGTGCAGTACCCACAGGCATCGCGACAGAGCTTGGTCAGGGGGATGAACACCTTCTTCGAGAAGGTGATTCGCGGCCCGACGTGGTCGTCACGAAGGGTCCGGGCGGCCTCGAGGACGAGATCGGGGTCGTGGAGCGCCAGACTCGCTAGTTCGTAGATCTCGTCGTCGGTGAGACGCTCCGCGCGAGCCGCGCGCCCGGCCAGATGCTCCAGGCGGGTCATGGCGAAGCAGGCTACTAGACTCGCCTCACATGGATGTCGCCGCGCTGGCCGGCGGAGTCGGGGGCGCGAAGCTGCTCGTGGGCCTTCAACGAGAGCTCGGCAGCAACCTCACCGCGATCGTCAACACCGCAGACGATGCCGTCTTCTACGGGGTGCACGTGTCCCCGGACGTCGACATCGTCACCTACTGGTTGGCCGGCCTGGCCGACACGTCCCGAGGCTGGGGGCTGCGCGACGACCGCTTCACCGTGATGGACGCGCTTCGGGAGCTGGGCACCGACGCGTGGTTCAACCTCGGCGACCGGGATCTCGCAACGTGCATCTATCGAACCCAGCGCTTGCGGGAGGGGGCCGACCTGACCACGGTCGTCGACGAGATCCGTGAGCGGCTGGGGGTCCGTGCGCGCGTGATGCCCATGAGCAACGACGAGGTGCGGACGTTCGTGCGAACCGACGACGGCCGCGTGCTCGGCTTCCAGGAGTACTTCGTGAAGGAGCGGCACGCGCCGGATGTCTCCGAGGTCTGGTTCGAGGGCATCGGAGACGCCAAGCCGGGGCCGGGGTTGCTCGATGCGATCGGCGCGGCCGAGCTCGTAGTGCTGTGCCCGTCCAACCCGGTGGTGTCGATAGCTCCGATCCTCGGCCTTCGCGAGGTGAGAGAAGCACTGGTCGCCCACCCCCGCGTCGTAGCGGTGTCGCCGATCGTGCAGCGCGTAGCTCTGAAGGGTCCCGCCGACAGACTCCTCCGTCTGCTCGGGGTTGAGGCCAGCGCGACCGGCGTCGCTCGTTCCTACGAGGACCTGTGCGACGTGTTCGTGCTCGACGAACTGGATCGCGACGAGGCTCGAGAGATCGAGAAGCTCGGCATGCAGACGCTGGTCGTCGACACGATCATGAGCGACCACGACGCGTCCGCTCGGCTCGCGAAGGCGTTGCTGTCACTGGCGGAGAAGTCGTGAAGGAGATCCGCCTGATCCCGATCGAAGGTGTGCCGGAGGTCGTCGCCGGGGACGACGTCGCACTCCTGATCGTGGATGCTCTCGGCCCCGAGGTCCTCGAAGACGGGGACGTCTTGGTCGTCACTCAGAAGGTGATCTCCAAGGCGGAGGGTCGCAGCGTCCCCGCCGAGACGAGAGCGGCCGCGATCGCCGACGAGTCGGTCCGGATCCTGCGGAGAACCGAAGGCGGCATGACGATCTCCGAAACGAAACACGGCTTCATCTGCGCGAACGCGGGCGTCGACGCCTCGAACGTCGGAACGGGACAGATCGTGTTGCTTCCGGTCGATCCGGACGCGTCGGCGCGGCGGCTCCGATCGCGCGTCCAACATCTCACCGGCCGAGACGTCGCGGTGGTTATCAGCGACACGTTCGGCCGAGCCTGGCGCCTCGGTCAGACGGACGTCGCGATCGGCGTTGCGGGCATCGAGCCGTTCGTCGACTACCGCGGCACCACCGATACCCAAGGCCGCGAACTGAATGCCACCCGCATAGCGATCGCCGACGAGCTCGCCGGGGCCGCCGAGATGGTCATGGGCAAGGCCGACCGGATCTGCGCGGCCCTCGTCCGTGGTGCACCGGTCACCTGGGGCCGCGGCGCGGCCACCGAGCTGGTGCGCTCCCCCACCGACGACCTCTTCCGCTGAACCGAAATTTCCACGCTCACCCCCGATCGCCGGCGACGCTGACGCGCCCAGGCGTCCGGCGATCGAGGGTCAGCAGCGGAAATCTCACCAGCGTTCCCAGTGGATCTGCTCGGGCACCGGCTTGCGACCGCGCCTCAGCGAGCCGGAGGGCCGGTCGGGGGCCGGGCGGCCCAGGGTCACCACCCCTATCGGCGTAACGTCCGGGGGGAGGCCCAGGAGCTCCTCGATGCCCTCGAGGCGGTGGAAGCCGAAGAATCCCGCTCCCAGGCCCTCGTCGACCGCGGCCAGCAGCAGCAGCATCATCGAGGCGCCCGCGTCCACCCACCAGTAAGGGACCGGCCAGTCGATCTCACGACCCGAGTCGTCGACCTTGTCCGGCTCCCGATATCGAGAGTGGTACGCCGCCTCGCTCACGCACACGACCACGTGCACCGGAGCGCCCGAGAGCCACGGATCGAAGCCGGAGGCGACGTAATCCTCCTCCCCCGCCAGCTCCGCGATCCGGGCCCTGATCTCCCGGTCCGTCACGACCAGGAACGACTGGCCCTGGGTGAAGCCCGCGCTGGGAGCCCGCCGGGCGGCCTCGACGATCCTCTCTACGACCGCACGTTCGATGGGCGCCGGATCGTAGTTGCGCACCATCCGGCGACGCCTGAGCACCTCACGGAAGTCCATACAGACAGGATTGATACCCTCTCGGCCCGTGAGCAAGAAGCTGGAACAGAAGCAAGCGCGTCGGGAGGCCGAGGAGCGCCGCAAGAAGGAGGCCAAGAAGGCCGCCCGGAAGCGCAACCTCATCACCCTCGGCCTCGCCCTCGTCGTCACCGCGGCCGTGGTCGCGTTGGTCGTGGCCGACCGCCAGGCGGCCGACGCCCCCACAGGCGTGTCGGCTGCAGCCGCCGACTGCGGGGACATCGAGGACGTCGAGGCGGTTAGCCGGGACCACATCGACCAGGGGGCCCCTCACGAGCCGTACAACTCGAACCCGCCGACCAACGGGCCGCACCTCGGCGTCCCGGCGGACACGGGGTTCTACTCGACTCCGCTCCCGGTGGAACAGCCGATCCATAACCTCGAGCACGGACAGATCGTCATCTGGTACTCGCCGGACGCTCCCTCCGACGTCGTGGACGACATCGAGGCGATCGTCGAAAAGGAGCCCGCTGCCACCCTGGCCACTCCCTTCGAGGGCTTCGAGGGCGACGGGAACTTCGCCCTCACCGCTTGGACGGCGGGCGAGACGGAGGCCGAGGACGACTTCGGGACCGGCCACCTCCAGATGTGCGAGCAGGTCTCGCAGGAGGTCGTGGACGACTTCCGGCGCGAGTTCCAGGGCAAGAGCCCCGAGCCGCTCACTCCACGCTTCACCGGCTAGCCCCTCCGTTCCGAGCGTCAGAGGTGACGCCTCGCGTCGCCCGATAAGTCCTGCTCGACACCCCGCACCCGCGCGTTAGCCCGACGGCCGGTCCTAACGCGAACGGGCCGGGCATGTCGCCCGGCCCGAAAGCTCTCTCCGTTCGCCTCCCTGGCTTACCTCCTCTTGAGCACGGCCATCCCGCCCGTCGCCATCAGCGACAGGCCGAGGATCAGCAGCGGGAGCAGGTTGCCACCGGTGAACGGCAGCGCCGCTCCCTTGACGGCGGCCGGCGCGACCGCGGCCGGTGCCACGGCCGGGTCGAAGCTGAGGTTCGGCCGGTTGATCTGGATGCCGAGCACGCTGTCGGGGATGCACTCGCTGAGGTCGTCGTCGACGTCGTCCAGGATCCCGTCGTTGTCGCAGTCCTCGCCGGTCGGCTGGACCTCCTCCGGAGGCTCGCAGGTGCTTATGTCGGCGTCGACCGCATCTGGGATGCCGTCACCGTCGCAGTCCTCCGGGTCCGGTGGATCGCATTCCTCGGCCGAATGGTCGTGATCGTTCGGCAGTAGGTGACCGAGGCAGTCGAACTGGTCGTTCGGGCTGTCGCAGTCGTTCGAGTGATCGTGATCGTTCGGCAGCTCGTGACCGAGGCAATCGAACAACGTCGTCGGGTTGCACTCCTCGGAGCTGTGATCGTGATCGTTCGGCAGCTCGTGACCGAGGCAGTCGAACAGCGTCGTCGGTGTGCAGCCCGTGTGCGCGGGGTTGCCCTTGCCGACGCCGTTGTTGTCATCGCACTCGTAGCCGCGGTTGCGGCCGTTACCCTTGCCGTTGCCGCGGTTGCCGTCACTGGCGCCGTCGGGGAACTGTCCCGGCGGGTTCTTGTCGTCGGCGTTGCCGACACAGCCGGCGCACGGCCTGCCCTTCGCGTTGCCGCCGCCCTGACCGTTGTCGGAGGGACTGCCGTCACAGGTGTTGTCGTACGGACCCGGGTTGTTGTTCGCGCCGCCCTGCGGATCGTCGGCACCCTGATGGGGATTCGTACAGTCCTCGGCGGGCTCCTGACCGGTGCCGGGACCGTTGCTCGCGTCCTCGGGACGATCCTGGTCTTGGTTCTCGCTATTGCCGACGCCGCCACCAACGCCGT
>Ga0299913_10001879_pt1 | contig 16096 bp, 14 predicted proteins | sample RVTome_9_FD_201360 | JGI IMG/M metagenome (GOLD analysis project Ga0299913, IMG submission 201360) | Soil microbial communities from uranium-contaminated site in the Upper Colorado River Basin, Wyoming, United States - RVT155D38 (version 2) ...
CGACGCCGAGCACGAGCGCGAGCGTTCCCGCGATCGCGAGCGAGACCCAGATGGACACCTCGTACGCCTCGCCGGCGGGGTCGAAGAGCAGAAGCGAGCCGAAGACGAAGCTGGCCGCCCCCGCGAGCGCCAGCGCCCCGTGGCTCGCGACGAACGCCTCCGCGGCGAAGAACACGAACGCGAGCAGGAGGAGCAGGAGGCCCGCCCAGCTCACCGGCAGCACCTGCAGCCCGAAGAGGCCCATGATGAGCGAGATCACGCCCACCGTCCCCGGGAAGATCAGGCCGGGGTTCAGGATCTCGATCGTGATCCCGAGAATCCCGATCGACATGAGCAGGACGATGAGGTTCGGGTCGACGAGCAGGTCGAGGATCTGCTTCCAGAGACTCATCTCGACCTCGACGATCTCGGCGCCGGCCGTGTTCATGACGATGCCCTTCGGCTTCGTCTCGAAGCCATGGATGTCCTCGAGAAGCGTCTCGAGATCGGGCGAGACGAAGTCCACGACGTTCTCCTCGAGCGCCTCGCGCGCGCCGATGTTGGACGCGATGCGGACGGCGCTCTCCGCCCACTCGCCGTTCCGCCCGTGCTCCTCGGCGAGCTCGCGCACGAAGACCGCCGCGTCGTTCACGACCTTGCGGCGAAGGTCCTCCGGGATCTCCTCCCCGCTCGTCGCGATCGGCGTCGAGGAGCCGATGTTCGTCTGCGGCGCCATCGCGGCCACGTCCGCGGCCATGGCGAGGAAGACGCCCGCCGACGCCGCGCGCCCACCCGGCGGGTAGACGTAGACGACGACCGGGACGGCCGAGTCGAGCTCCGCCTGGATGATCTCCCGCATGGACGAGTCGAGCCCGCCCGGCGTGTCCATGAGCAGGACGACCGCGTCGAAGTCCTCGTCGTTCGCCCGGTCGATCGCGTCGGTCAGGTAATCCTGCGTGACAGGGTTGACGTCGTTCGCGAACTCGACCGCGAGGACGCGCGGCCGGTCGCCGTCTTCCTGGGAGAGCGCGGTGCCCGCCACCGCCAAAGCCGTCCCTATGAGGAGCGCGGCGACGGAGAGGAGACGGAGGAATCGCATGCTCGGCCCTGTAAGGATTGTATCTGCAGGGCTTTTAGTCCCTTGCCGGTCCTGCCGATGTTTGCTTGGTTCGCTCTCGCCCCCCGCATGGCAGCGCCGCGTCTCACACTTCTCGCCGTCATCCTTGCCGTGGCCTGCGCGGGGCCCGCCTCGGCGGGCGTGAAGGTCGCCGCGCGCGACGTCCCCCTGGCCGGGACCGGCGCCGCTCGGGGGGCCGCCGGCGACGTACGTGCGCTCGCCGTGCAGACCGCGCCGCGGCGCTTCCACCTGGTCGGCCTGCACTGGCAGGGCCCCGGCGGTGTGGCCTTCCGGACCGCGCGTCTCGACGGTGCGTGGAGCGCGTGGCGGCCCGCCCGTCCGGAGAGCGAGGACGGGCCAAACGAGGGCCACCCGGAGCTGCGGGCGAACGCCGGCTGGGAGCTAGGGAACCCGTGGTGGACAGGTCCCGCGCGGCGCCTCCAGGTTCGCGTGAGCGGCCGCGTGACGCGCGTCCGCGCACACTACGTCACGAGTCCCGTGCGCGCCGCGCCCCGCTCCGTCGCCGCGGCCCGCGCGCTCGCCGCCGCCCCCTCCCAACCGCCGCTCGTCAAGCGCGCGGCCTGGGGCGCGGACGAGTCGATCGTGCGCGGGACGCCGTCCTACGCGTCGCGGCTCGCGTTCGCCGTCGTCCACCACACGGCGGGCTCGAAGCCGACGTCGGCGGCGCAGTCGGCCGCGATCGTCCGCGGGATCCAGTCGTACCACGTCCGCTCGAACGGCTGGAACGACATCGCCTACAACTTCCTCCTCGACCCGTTCGGACAGATCTTCGTGGGCCGCAAGGGCGGCGCGGGGAAGAACGTGATCGGCGCGCACGCGCAGGGGTTCAACACCGGCAGCGTGGGGATCGCGGTGCTCGGGACGTACGAGGGCGGGACGATCTCCGCGAAGGCGCGCGACGCGCTGACGGCGCTCCTCGCCTGGCGGCTCGACGTCGCGCACGTCGATCCGTCTTCGCGGCTCACGTGGACGTCGGGCGGCAACCCGAAGTTCCCCGCGGGGACGCCGGTCGCGCTCGCGGCGGTCTCGGGGCACCGCGACACCGGCGCGACCTCCTGCCCGGGCGCCCGGCTTCATCAGGAGCTCGGCGGCCTGGCCACGGCGGCGCGCGCGCTCGGCGGCCCGAAGATCTTCAACCCTCGCTCGACCGGCGCGCTCGGCGGGCCCGTCCGCTTCACCGCGACGCTCTCCGAGGCACGCGCCTGGACGGTCGACGTCCTGAATGCGGTCGGAACCCGCGTGGCGGGGACCTCGGGCACGACGAAGACCGTCGACTGGACGTGGAGCTCGGCCGGGGTCGCACCGGGTCGCTACACGTACAGGATCGCCGCCGGCGAGGGCGTTCGCGCGGCGACCGGCGTCGTCGGCGGGAGCGAGCCGCCGCTTGCGCTCGGCGCGCTCCAGCCGAAGCCGGCCGTCACGACCCCCAACGGCGACGGCGTCGGCGACCGGCAGAGGATCCACTTCACGCTCACGCGGAGCGCGATCGTCGACGCCCGCCTGGAGACGCCCGGGGGCGCGCCAGTGGCGACGCTTCACGCCGACCGCACGCTCGGGGCGGGCGCGCGGGTCGTCGGGTGGAAGGGCAAGGACGCGAACGGGGCGAAGGTGCCGGACGGCCGTTACGTGCTCGTCGTCGAGGCGAGCTCCGGGCTCGAGAGCGTCTCGCGGACCGCATCCGTCCGGGTCGACCGCACGCTCGCGCACCTGACCGCGGGGCCGACGCCCTTCTCCCCGAACGGCGACGGCCGCGTGGACGCGCTCGGCGTGGGCTTCGAGCTCAAGCGCGGCGCGACCGTCGACGCGCGCGTGATGGCGGGCTCCAGGCGTGTCGCCACGCTGCGCCGCGGCTCGCTCTCGCTCGGCCGCAAGAGCCTCACCTGGGACGGCAGGGACGAGGGCGGCGCCGTCGCCGCCGACCGGACGTACACCGTGATCGTCGACGCGACGACGTCGAGCCTCGGCACGCGCCGGCTCACGAAGGTCGTCGTCCTCGACACGACGAGGCCGGTCACGCGGATCCTCCGTGCCAGGCGTGTGAAGAGCGGGACCTCGATCCGGCTGTCGGTCTCGGAGAACGTGAACGCGGCGTTCCGCCTCGGCGGGAAGACCGTCCGCCGCCCGCTCGCCAAGGGAACGCACACGGTCGTCCTCCCGATTCGAACGCAGGCGCTCACCGTCTACTCGTTCGACCTGGCGGGAAACGCCGCCAAGCCGGCGTCGGCTCGCGTCGGCTAGCGCCGGCTAGCGCTCGTACCCGACCTCGCCGCTCTCGACGAGGCGCCGCTCGCCGGCGATCTCCACCTCGAGCCGTCCGCTGCGGTCGATTGCGATCGCCGTTCCGGTCTCGTCGCCGACCGTCACGCGCCGGTTGCGGAGGAAATCCCGCGGGCCGAGATCCACGTAGAGGGCGTCCAGCCCGCCCTCGCGCCAGCGCGCGTACGCCTCCTCGAGCTCGGCGAGGAGCAGGACGAGGAGCGGCGCCCGCTCCCGCACGACCGCGTCGATCGTTCGCAGCGAAGCGGCGGGCGGCATCCCGCCGGCGGGCAGCTCGTCGCGCCGCTGGTTCACGTTCAGCCCGATCCCGAGCACGACCGCGCCCTCGCGCGCCTCCGCGAGGACGCCGGCCACCTTCCACCGGTTGACGAGCACGTCGTTCGGCCACTTGACCTGGCTCGCGAGCCCGAGCGCCCGCTCGGCGGTGAGCGCGGTCGCGATCCCGCCGACGAGCGACAGCTCCTGGACCCGGCGCCCGGCCGGCGGGCGGAGCACGACGGAGACGAGGATCGCCGTTCCGAACGGCGCCTCCCACGTGCGGCCGAGACGGCCGCGGCCCGCCGTCTGCTCCTCGCACGCGGCGACGGCGCCCTCCGGGTCGTCTTCGCCGAGCAGCGCCTGCGTCGTCTCGACGCTCGGCTCGTACCGGTACGGGCTGCCGAACGAGCCCTGCAGGAGCGGTTCCACGACCCCGGGCTCGAGCGTGTCCGCGCCCAGGGGTTCGGCGGCCTCCATGCGGTCTACACTAACGCTCCCGTGCAACCAGGCCTGCCCGCATTCCGTCTGTCCGAGCAGAGAGTCCCCGTGGCGGTCCTCCAGACGTATCGGAAGCTCGGCGATCTCGCGCTCGTGGCGAAGGCTCGCGCGGGCGACCGGCCCGCGCTCGACGTGCTCGTCGAGCGGTACTCGCCGCGCGTGAACAGCCTCGCGGCGCAGCTCATGGGCGACCTCGAGGACGCGCGCGACGCCGCGCAGGAGTCGCTCGTCAAGCTCTGCACGAAGCTGCGCCAGTTCCGGGGCGACGCGCAGTTCGCCACGTGGATGCACCGCCTCGTCGTGAACACGTGCCGCGACGCGCAGGAGCGCAAGCGCGTGCGGACGACCGAGCCGCTCACTGACGAGGAGCCCGCCGGCGAGGACGGGGACCCGCTGCGCGCCACGCTGCTCGGCGACCTGCGCTCCGACCTGGCGCAGGGGCTCGCACGCCTTTCCGCCGACCAGCGCTCGGTCGTCGTCCTCCGCGACGTGCTCGGCTTCTCGTACGAGGACATCGCGCGCGCCGCGAGCATGCCCGTGGGCACGGTGAAGTGCTACGTCCACCGCGGGCGGAGCCGGCTGCGCGCCGGGCTCGACGAGAGCATCGGCCCCGCCGTCTCCCCGGCACAGGGCCCGGCGGGCGGATCCGGGTGAGCCGGCCCCTCGACCGCGCGGCGATCGAGGCGATCCTGCCCCACCGCGAGCCGTTCCTCCTGCTCGACGAGGTGACCGAGCTCGAGCCGGGCGCGCGCGTCGTCGCGCGCAAGCTCGTCCGTGAGGACGAGTGGTACCTCTCCGGGCACTTCCCCGGAAACCCGATCATGCCCGGCGTCCTCATGGTCGAGGCGATGGCCCAGTGCGGCGCGGTCGCGGTGCTCTCCGAGGAGGAGAACCGGGGCAAGCTCGCGCTCTTCGCCGGGATCGACGACGTGCGCTTCAAGCGGCTCGTCCGCCCGGGCGACGAGCTCGAGCTCGTCTGCGAGCTCGAGCGGCTGCGCGGCCCGGTCGGCCGCGGGAAGGCCCGCGCGAGCGTCGGCGGCGAGCTAGCGGTGCGCGGGACGCTTCTCTTCGCCCTGACGGACATGCCTGAATGATCGCGGCGGTCGAGGGCAAGGGCAGGCGCGTCGGGATCACCGGGGTCGGCGTCCACGTGCCCGAGAAGGTGCTCACGAACGCCGAGCTCGAGCGGATGGTCGATACGTCGGACGAGTGGATCGTCGAGCGCACGGGCATCCGCGAGCGGCGCATCGCGGCCGACGACGAGGCGGCGAGCGACCTCGCGATTCCCGCGGCGCGCCAGGCGCTCGAGCGCGCGGGCGTCGACGCCGCCGACCTCGACCTCGTCCTCATCGCCACGTCCACGCCGGACATGCTCTTCCCGAGCACCGGCGCGATCGTCGCCGACGCGCTCGGCGCGAGGAAGGCGGCCGGCTACGACACGCTCGCCGCGTGCAGCGGGTTCCTCTACGGGCTCTCGCAGGCGTTCGGCCTCATCTCGGGCGGCGTGGCCGAGCGAGCCCTCGTCGTGGGGACCGAGACGCTCTCGAAGATCGTGAACTGGCAGGACCGCGGGACGTGCATCCTCTTCGGCGACGGCGCGGGGGCGGCCGTGCTCGAGCCGGTCGAAGACGGCGGCTTCCTCGGCTTCGAGCTCGGCGTGGACGCAACGTACGGCCCGGACCTCTGCCTCCCCGCGGGCGGCTCGCGCACGCCCCCGAGCGCGGAGACGGTCGCGAGCGACCTCCACTGGGTGCAGATGAACGGGCGCGAGGTCTTCCGCGTCGCGACGCGGCTCATGGTCTCGTCCGCGAACGACCTGCTCGAGGCGTGCGGCGCGACGATCGACGACGTCGACCTCTACGTCGCCCACCAGGCGAACCAGCGGATCATCGACCACGCGGCGAGGAACCTCGGCCTCCCGCACGAGAAGGTCTTCCTGAACATCGACCGCTACGGGAACACGTCGGCCGCGTCGATCCCGCTCGGCCTTGCGGACGCGCTCGACGAGGGCCGGCTCCGGCCCGGAATGCGGGTGCTCATGAGCGCGGTCGGCGGCGGGATCACCTGGGGCTCGGCGTACATGACCTGGTCGGAGGGCCGCGCATGAGCAAGCTCGCGTTCCTCTTCCCCGGCCAGGGCTCGCACGAGCTCGGCATGGGCCGAGCGTTCGCGGAGGCGTACCCCGAGGCCCGCGTGGTGTACGACGACGCGGCCGAGGCCGTCGGCTTCGACCTCGCGCGCCTGTGTTTCGAGGGACCGCTCGAGGAGCTGACGAAGACGGAGCTCCAGCAGCCCGCGCTCGTCGCCACCTCGGTTGCATGCCTGCGCGCGGTGGAGACGACCGGGATCCGCCCGGACGTCGTGCTCGGACACTCCGTCGGCGAGTACGCGGCGCTCGCGGCCTCCGGTGCGCTCTCCGACCACGACGCGGTCGCGCTCGTCGGCGTGCGTGGCCGGGTGACGGCCGCGGCCGCGGAGGAGACCCCCGGCGCGATGGCGGCGGTGATCGGGATGGAGGACTCGGAGGTCGAGGCGCTCTGCGGCGAGATCGGCGGGGTGTGGCCGGCGAACTACAACTGCCCGGGGCAGCTCGTCGTGTCGGGCGAGACGGCGGCGGTCGACCGCCTCGTCGAGGAGGCGCCCGCCCGCGGCGCGCGGAAGGTCGTGAAGCTCCGTGTGACCGGCGCGTTCCATTCCCCGCTCGTCGCCTCGGCGGCGGACGGCCTGCGCCCCGCGGTCGAGCGCGCGGAATGGCGCGAGCCGGAGATCCCCTTCATGTCGACGGTGACGGCCGCGCTCGAGCCGGCGGCGACGCTCCCGCAGATCCTGCTCGACCAGCTCACGGCGCCCGTGCGGTTCACGCAGGCGGTCGCGGCCCTCGTCGCGGACGGTGTGCAGACGTTCGTCGAGGTCGGGCCCGGCCAGGTTCTCTCCGGTCTCGTCCGCCGATGCGACCGCTCCGTGCGGACGCTCTCGGTCGGCGACCCGGAAGGCCTTGCGAAGCTCGAGGAGGCGGCGTCCGCTGTCTAGCTTCTGCTCCCTCGACGAGCGCGTGGCGCTCGTGACAGGCGGCTCGCGCGGGATCGGCGCTGCGGTCTGCCGCGAGCTCGCCCGCGCCGGCGCGACCGTGGCGGTGAACTACCGCTCGAACGCCGACCTCGCGCGCGAGGTCGCCGACGAGGTGAGCGGGATCGCGGTCGAGGGCGACGTCGGCGACCCGGAGAGCGCGAAGGCGATCGTCGAGCGCGTCGAGGCCGAGCTCGGCGACGTCGACATCCTCGTGAACAACGCGGGCGTCACGCGCGACACGCTGATCGCGCGGATGAGCGACGAGGAGTGGCGCGGGGTGATGGCCACGAACCTCGACGGAGCCTTCCACATGAGCCGCGCCGTCGCGCGGAAGATGCTCAAGCGGCGGTCGGGCGCGATCGTGAACATGACGAGCTACGTCGGCTTGCACGGGAACGCGGGCCAGACGAACTACGCCGCCACGAAGGCCGGGATCATCGGCTTCACGAAGGCGCTCGCGAAGGAGCTCGGCACGCGGGGGGTGCGCGTGAACGCGGTCGCACCCGGCTACATCGAGACCGAGCTGACGGGCGTGCTCTCGGACGAGATCCGCGGGTTCCTGCTCACCGCGACCCCGCTCGGGCGACTCGGGACTCCGGACGACGTGGCCGGGGCAGTACGGTTCCTCTGCTCGGACGAGGCGAGCTACGTGACCGGCGCCGTCCTGCTCGTCGACGGCGGCCTGGGGATGTAGGGAGGGAACGTGGGCACGATCGACAACGCACGGCGGGTGGTCGTCACCGGGCTCGGCGCGGTGACGCCGCTCGGGAACGATCCGGAGACCTACTGGAAGAACCTCACGGCGGGCGAGAGCGGCGCGGGCCCGATCACGATGTTCGACACGTCCGAGTTCCCGGTGAAGTTCGCCTGCGAGCTCAAGGACTTCGACCCGACCGAGTACGTCGAGCGACGCAAGGCGCGCAAGATGGACCGCTTCGCCCAGATGATCATCGCCGCCGCGCGCCAGGCGGAGGCCGACTCGGGCATCGACGTCGCCGCGGAGACCGACCGCGTCGGCGTGTCCGTCGCGACCGGGATCGGCGGGCTCCAGTCCTTCCAGGACTGCGCGTACACGCTCAAGGACCGCGGCGCCGACCGGGTGAACCCGCAGTCGATCCCCGCGATCATCCCGAACATGGGCGCCGCCTGGGTCTCGATGGAGCTCGGGACGCGCGGCCCGCTCACCTCGCAGTGCACGGCTTGCGCCGCCTCGAACATGGCGGTCGGCGAGGGCATGGACGCGATCCGGCTCGGCCGCGCGGACGTCGTCCTCGCGGGCGGGACGGAGGCGGGGATCACCGAGGTCGGGATCGCGGGCTTCGGCGCGATGCGGGCGCTCTCGCGCCGAAACGACGCGCCGGAGCGGGCAAGCCGCCCGTTCGACGCCGGCCGCGACGGGTTCGTGATGGGGGAGGCGGGAGCGATCGTCGTCCTCGAGTCGCTCGAGCACGCGCAGGCACGCGGCGCGAAGGTGTACGCGGAGATCGTCGGCTACGGGCTCTCGTCCGACGCGCAGCACGTGACCGAGCCCGACCCGACCGGCCGGCATCCGGCGCGGGCGATCCAGATGGCGCTCGACTCGGCCGGCGTCGCGGCGGAGGAGATCGACTACGTGAACGCGCACGGCACCTCGACGCCGCTCGGCGATGCGAGCGAGACGCGCGTCATCAAGCTCGCCCTCGGCGAGGAGAAGGCGTACAAGACGCCGGTCTCGTCGACGAAGGGAGCGACGGGTCACTGCCTCGGCGCCTCGGGCGCGATCGAGGCGATCGCATGCATCCTCGCCGTCCGCGACGGCATCGTTCCGCCGACGATCAACTACGAGGATCCCGACCCGGAATGCGACCTCGACTACATCCCCAACGAGTCGCGCAAGACGGACGTCCGCTTCGCCCTCTCGAACAACTTCGGCTTCGGCGGGCACAACGCCTGCCTCGTGATCAAGCGCTGGGATGAATAGCGGTCGCTTCGCGACGTTCGACTGCTACGGGACGCTGATCGACTGGAACGGGGGGATCGGCGGCGAGCTCGCGCGGCTCTGGCCGGGCGCCGACCGGAACGAGCTGCTCGAGCGCTATCACGAGATCGAGCCGCGCGTGCAGCTCGGTGGGCCGATCCCGTACCGCGAGGTGCTCGCCGAGACGCTGCGCCTGCTCGCCGAGAGCGAGGGGCTCGAGCTCCCGCCCGGCGAGGAGGGGGCGCTCGGCGAGTCGCTGCCCCGCTGGCCGGCGTTCCCCGAGGTGCCGGGCGAGCTCGCGGAGCTGCGGGCCCGCGGCTGGAGGCTCGTGATCCTCACGAACTCGGACCCCGACCTCATCGCCGCGTCGATCGCGCAGATCGGCGTGCCGTTCGACGATGCGATCACGGCAGACGTGGCCGGGTCCTACAAGCCGGCACACGGGCACTTCGAGTGCTTCCGCGAGCGCTTCTCGCCGGAGCCCGGCCGCCACGTCCACGTAGCCGCGAGCTCGTTCCACGACCTGGCGCCGGCCGCCGAGCTCGGGCTCCCCGCGGTCTGGATCAACCGGCTCGGCGAGACGAGCGAGCACCCGCGCGCGGACGAGCTCGAGAGCCTCACCGGGCTCGCCGACGCGCTCGAGCGCATCGCGTCCGCGTGACGTTCCGGCCTGCGGAGCACGCGGACGGCGAGGCGATCGCGGACCTCATCCGCGCCTACGACGGCGCGCACGGCGGCGAGATCGAGACCGACGCGGACGAGGTTCGCGACGACTGGACCGCGCCGGGCTTCGACCTCGCGCGGGACACGCTCGTGGCCGAGCGGGACGGCCGGCTCGTCGCGTACGGCTGGGTCGCGCCGCGTCCGGCCGAGGGCGAGATCGCGCTGGACGGATACGTCCATCCCGACGTTCCGGACGGGGCGCTCGGGGCCGACCTCTACGGGCGGATGGAGCGGCGCGCCGCCGAGCTGGGGGCGACGCGCCTCGTCACGGGGCTCGGCGGCGAGGACGTGTGGGGCGCCCGGCTCCTGAGCTCGCTCGGCTGGACCTACGTGCGCTCGCTCTACCGGATGGCGATCGACCTCGACGGCCCGCCGCCCGCGCCCGTCTGGCCGGAGGATGTCGGGCCGCGGCCGTTCCGCCGGGGCGAGGAGGCCGTGTTCCACGCGACGATCTCCGAGGCGTTCGCCGACGACCCGACGTACGGGCGGCGTTCGACCTCGCGTTCTGGACGCTCGCCGTCGCGGAGGAACGACCAGTCGGCGCCGTCGTGGGCTTCGCCGCCGGAGCCGGCGCCTTCGTCGACCTGCTGGGGGTCGTGCCCGCGTGGCGGCGGCGCGGTCTCGGCCTCGCGCTCCTTCGCCATGCGTTCGCGGCGTTTCACGAGCGCGGCCGCACGCACGTCGCGCTGCACGTCGACTCGGACAACCCGACCGGCGCCCCGCGGCTCTACTCGGCCGCCGGGATGCACGAGACGCACCGGTTCGACCGCTGGGAGAAGCCTGCCGGATAGTCTCTAGCCGTGTCCCGCCTGCGCGCCCGCTGCCCCGACTGCCGCACGCTGACGGCGGTCGCGTTCGACGAGGGATACGAGTGCCACTCCTGCGGACGTGCGTTCGCCGCCGGCCTCGTGCGCGTGCCCGCCGCGTGGGGCGACGGCGGCGAGGCGATGGTCGAGGCGGCCGCCCTCGAGCTTCCGTACCCGGAGACGGCCGTCGTCGACGAGGACCGGCTCGCGGACCAGAACCTCGCGCTCGCCTCGGCGCTCCCCGAGCGCCCGCTCGTCCTCGGCGGCTGCTGCTGCTCGCACATCGGCGCTGTCGAGGGGCTCGCCTCCCGCCACGACCGCCTCGCGGTCGTCTGGTTCGACGCCCACGGCGACCTCAACACACCCGAGACCTCGCCGAGCGGCAACGTCTGGGGCATGCCGTTCCGGATGCTCCTCGACTCGGACACGATCCGTGCCGATGACGCCGTGCTGGTCGGCGCGCGCGCCCTCGATCCGCCCGAGGAGGAGTTCATCGCCGCGAGCGGCCTTCATACGGGCGGCGAAGGCGTCACGGCCGCGCTCGCCGGCGCGGACGCGGTGTACGTCGCCCTCGACGTCGACGTGCTCGACCCGGACGACTCGGTGACCCCGTTCATGCCCGAGCCCGGCGGGCCGAGCGTGGCGGAGGTCGAGGCGACGCTCGCGCGGATCCGCGCCACGATGCCGATCGTGGGGCTCGGTCTCACGGGCGCGGCCGGCGTGCCCGAGAACGTCCCGCCGCTCGTTCGCTTCGCGCAGGCGGCGGGGCTCTAGAGCGGTTCGCGGCTCGCCGCGCCGTGCGGCCGTAGGATAGGGCGGCATGGAGGAGCGGATCGAGGCCGTCATCGAGGATCGCCGCGAGCCGAAGGAGTCGGGCGACGCGAAGCATCCGAACACCTGCCCCGGCTGCGGGTCGCACTACCGCGACGACGAGCTCGAGGCGACCCTCTGCGTCTGCCCCCAGTGCGGCCACCATTTTCCCGTCCGCGCGCGAGAGCGGATCGGGCAGCTCGCAGACGGCGGCACGTTCGTCGAGGCGGACGCCGATCTTCGCTCTGCCGACCCGCTCGCGTTCTTCGACCTGAAGGCGTACACGGAGCGCCTCGCGCAGGCCGAGATGGCGACCGGGCTCGGCGACGCGATCGTCGCCGGCCCCGCGTCGATCGAGCGGCGGGCCTGCGAGCTCGCGGTCATGGACTTCGCGTTCATGGGCGGCTCGATGGGAGGCGCGGTCGGCGAGAAGCTTGCGCGCGCGTGCGAGCGGGCGGCCGAGCGCCGCGTGCCGCTCGTCGCGGTGACCGCGTCGGGCGGTGCGCGCATGCAGGAGGGGATCCTCTCGCTCATGCAGCTGCCGAAGACGGTCGTTTCCGTCGACCTCCTCCGCGAGGCCCGCGCGCCGTTCGTCGTCGTCATGAGCCATCCGACGACCGCCGGCGTGCTCGCGAGCTTCGCGAGCCTCGGCGACGTGATCGTCGCGGAGCCGGGCGCGCTCATCGCGTTCACCGGGCCGCGCGTCGTCCAGCAGACGACGCGCGAGAAGCTTCCGGACGACTTCGGGCTCGCCGAGTCCAACCTTCGCTTCGGCCACGTGGACGCGATCGTCCGCCGTGCCGACCTCCGGCCGTACCTCGGCCGCCTGCTCGCCCTCTTCGTGGACGACTCGAATGGCCGCTGAGCCGACCGAGCCGACCGAGCCGACGGGGTCCGACGTCGAGCAGCTCCGCCTGCGCGAGCGCCTGGCGAAGCTGCGCAGCATGCGGCTCCTCGGCGGCGTCGGCGTCGCGGGGGAGCTCGCGAAGCTCGAGCGCCAGATCGAGCGGATCGCGGCCGAGCCCAGCGCGGACGAGGTCTGGCACTCGGTCGAGCTCGCCCGTCACGAGGACCGGCCGTACACGCTCGACTACGTCGAGCGGATGTGCGACGACTTCGTCGAGCTCCGCGGCGACCGGACGTTCGAGGACAACCGCGCGATCGTCGCGGGCCTCGCCCGCTTCCGCGGCCGTACGGTCGCTCTCGTCGGCCACCAGAAGGGCCGCACGCTCGAGGAGCGCTACGAGCGGAGCTTCGGGATGCCGTACCCGGAGGGCTACCGCAAGGCGATGCGCGTGATGGAGCTCGCCGACCGGCACAGGTTCCCGCTCGTCTCGCTCGTCGACACGCCGGGCGCGTACCCCGGCGTGCGCGCCGAGCAGCATGGGCAGGGCGGCTGGATCGCCCGCTGCCAGCTCGCGATGGTCGGGCTCGGAATCCCGACGGTCGCGTGCGTGATCGGCGAGGGCGGCTCCGGCGGCGCGATCGCGATCGCGGTCGCCGACCGCGTGCTCATGCAGGAGAACGCGATCTACAGCGTCATCTCCCCCGAGGGCTGTGCCGCGATCCTCTGGCGTGACGCGAGCGAGGCGAAGAAGGCCGCCGCGGCGTTCAAGCCGGACGCGCGGCACTGCCTGGAGCTCGGCGTGATCGACGCGATCGTCCCCGAGCCGGAGGGCGGCGCCCACGAGGATCACGACGCGGCCGCGTCCCTCCTCGCCGACGGCCTCGACGCCGCGCTCGGCGAGGTGGCGGCCCGCGACGCCGACGAGCGGCGGCGCGAGCGGCGGGCCCGCTTCCGCGCGATGGGAGTCTTTTCCGGTTAGTCGCCGCAAACCCGCTCCCCATGCGGGGTCGGCGCGCGTTATGCACAGCTTCCACAGGCTTTTCCGCAGGGCAGAAAGGGCCTGCAAGCAGGGGTTTTCGGCAGGTTTTCCTCGCGTCCGCGCGCGATCGGTGGACGCCCTGCGCAGCCGTTAACTGGCCGAGGCCGACGCGAACGTCGGCCCCGGGTGCCAACCCCCCCAGATCGGCAGGTGATGCTCCCCGCTTCTACCGATGGCTAACCACGCCCAAACATGACGCGGCGCAGGGCGGGCATGCTTCGCCCGTGGCCCGCCTTGACGAGTACGAACGGAAGCGGTCGCGCGGCCGGACGCCTGAGCCGTTCGCGGGCAAGCCCGGCCGCGGAAAGGCGCCGATCTTCGTCGTCCAGCGCCACGACGCCAGGCGGCTCCACTACGACTTCCGCCTCGAGCGAAACGGCGCGCTTGCGAGCTGGGCGGTGCCGAAGGGGATCCCGCTCGAGCCCGGGGAGCGCCACCTTGCCGTCCACGTCGAGGACCACCCGCTCGACTACGCGACGTTCGAGGGCGAGATCCCTGCGGGCCAGTACGGCGCCGGCACGGTCGAGCTCTGGGACTCCGGCACGTACGAGCTCGTGGAGGAGAAGCGCGACGGCGGCCTGACCGTCCGGCTCGCCGGCGAGCGGCTCCAGGGCGTCTGGACGCTCGTGCCGGCGAAGCTCGACGGCGACCCGAAGAACTGGCTTCTCCTGAAGAAGCGAGACGGCGACGGAATCGAGGCCGGCCGCGAGTACGCGCCGATGCTCGCCACGCTCGCGGACGGGCTTCCGGGCGGGCGCGGCTGGCTCTACGAGCTCAAGTGGGACGGCTACCGCACGCTCGCGTACCTGCGTGGCGGCGAGACGACCCTCAAGAGCCGCAAGGACCAGGATCTGACCGGCCGCTTCTCCACGGTCGCCCGGGCCGTGCCGGGCGCCGTCCGGACGAACCACTGCGTGCTCGACGGCGAGGTCTGCGCGCTCGACGACGAGGGCCGGCCGAGCTTCTCCGCGCTCCAGCAGGGCGGCGGCACGCTTGTCTACTACGTGTTCGACCTGCTCGAGCTGGAGGGCAAGCCGCTTGTCGATCTTCCCTTCACCGAGCGGCGAGAGCGGCTCGAGGAGCTGCTCACCGGGTCGAGCCCCGCCGTCCGCCTCTCCGAGACGTTCGAGGACGGCGCGACGCTCATGGCGATCGTCCAGCGGGAGAAGCTCGAGGGACTCATGGCCAAGAAGGCATCCTCCCGCTACGAGGTGGGAAGGCGTTCGCGAAACTGGCTCAAGGTGAAGGAGGGATTGCCCCGCCAGGAGTTCGTCGTTGCCGGCTACACGAAGGGCCGGGGGCGGCGTGCCGGCTCGTTCGGCTCGCTCGTGCTCGCCGTGCGCGAGGGCGACGATCTCCGCTGGGTCGGGAACGTCGGCACCGGCTTCGACGAGGCCGAGATCGAGCGGCTTCTCTCCCGCCTGCGCCCGCTCGAGCGGAAGACGAGCCCGTTCCGCGTCCCGCCCACGATGCCGCGCGTGCGCAAGGGCGACGTCGTCTGGGTGACCCCGAAGCTCGTCGCGGACGTCGAGTTCGCCGAGTGGACGCACGACAGACGCCTCCGCGCGCCGCGCTACAAGGGCCTGCGCGAGGACAAGGCGCCCGCCGACGTGCGCAAGGAGCGCCCGACCGCGACGACGATCAAGCGCGGCAGCCGTGAGCTTCGCCTGACGAACCTCGACAAGGTCTTCTGGCCGGAGGAGGGGATCGCGAAGGGCGACCTGCTCGAGTACTACCGCTCCGTCGCGCCCGCCCTCCTCCCGCATCTCCGCGACCGGCCGTTCACGATGAAGCGCTACCCGGACGGGATCGAGGGCGGCCACTTCTTCCAGAAGGACGCGCCGAAGCACATGCCCGACTGGATCCCGACGCGGAGGTACCGCTCGACCTCGCGCGCGACGCGCGAGAAGCGGACGATCGCCTATCCGCTCGTGAACGACGAGCTCGCCCTCCTCTGGATGGTGAACATGGGGTGCATCGACATGAACTGCTGGTACTCGCGTGTGGACAAGCCCGACCGGCCCGACTTCTGCCTCTTCGACCTCGACCCGTCCCCCGACGTCGGGTTCCGCGAGACCGTGCAGGTCGCCCTGCTGATCAAGGAGCTCCTCGACGCGCTCGGGCTCGAGGGCCATCCGAAGACGAGCGGCTCGGACGGGATCCACGTGCTCGTGCCCGTCTCACGCCGGCACACGTACGCGGACACGCGCCGGTTCGCCGAGATCGTGGCCGGCGCCCTCGCGCGGGCGCACCCGAAGCTCGTCACGACGGAGTGGTCGAAGGCGAAGCGCCGCGGCGTGCTCATCGACGCAAACCAGAACGGCGAGGGAAAGACGATCGCCTCGGTGTACTCCGTGCGGCCGAGGTCGGGGGCGCCGGTGTCGGCGCCGCTTCGCTGGGACGAGGTGACCCCGGATCTCGACCCGCGCGACTTCACGTTCGAGGTCGTGCTCGAGCGCGTCGCGCGGCACGGCGACCTCTTCGAGCCCGTGCTCCGCGGCCGCCAGTCGATCACGGCCGCGCTCGCGTCGCTCGAGCGCGCGTAGTCCGATCGAGACGCGGAGCCGTACCTGGGAGATTTGTGCAGGGTCTTGACTTTTGTCGTCGGACGGTGGGAGGCTCTCCGCAAGCGACGCCCATCTTGGGCAAGGGAGGGAGCATGTCGTCCAACCCCCGTTGGGTCGTCCTCGTGCTG
>Ga0299913_10001880_pt1 | contig 16093 bp, 17 predicted proteins | sample RVTome_9_FD_201360 | JGI IMG/M metagenome (GOLD analysis project Ga0299913, IMG submission 201360) | Soil microbial communities from uranium-contaminated site in the Upper Colorado River Basin, Wyoming, United States - RVT155D38 (version 2) ...
ACTCATCGCCACCCGGCCCGCCCAGCCGTCCTCTCAGGTCGCTGGCACCGCGGCCGCGGCTACCGCCAGGGCGCCATCGGGTACCAGGGCACGATCTCCACCAGGGACAGCACGCGAAGGTCCCAGTAGAGCAACGTGAACACGCCGGCCGCTATGAAGGACGCCGCGAGGATGACTGCCAGCCGGCCGGGCTCGGCGGCGATCCAACGCTGCAGCCGGCCACGCGTTCCGTAGACCAGCAGCAGGAAGATGATCGCCATGGCCGCGACGTTGCCGAGCGACTGCAGCACGAAGGCGGCCGCGCCGTAGATCACGTTGTTGCTCTCGGCCGCGTCCCGGAACATCGTGCGGAACAGCGCGAACGGCCGCCCGATCAGCAGCCCGCCGATGAGCACGCCCATGAAGACCAGCGGCGCGTTGGGCCACCTGGCCGCGATCCGCCGGAAGGGGTCCGGCACCAGGCCGGTGGCCGCCAGGCCGAGGTAGATCAGCACCACGCCGATGACGCCGAACACCACGACGGACTGCGCGAGCACCGGCGGCAGCGTGCCCGGCACGAGCCGGACGCTCTGCTGGAACTGCGGCATGCTCGTGCCGAAGATCCCGACGATCGCCCCGTACAGCGCGGAGATCGCGACCATGCCGACGGCTAGCCAACCGAGCGGCCGCAGGGTGCGGGCCAGCCTGGCCGTCCTGGACTCGGTCTGCGCGCTGCCGGACAGCAGCGGGCCGACCGCGCTGAACGCGGCGACGTTGCACGCGGTGAACGTGCACGCCAGGCCCGAGACGAACGCGAACGCGATGCCGGCGCCGATGCCGGCGATCGGGGTCGCCTTGGCGTCGTGCCCGAGCAGCGTGTTCGCGATGTTGTCGCCGATGGTCCTGTCCACGAACGCCGCCGACCAGATCACCGTGAGCAGGAACCCGCCGAGCGCGCCGAGACCGATCACCAGCCATGGCCGCCGCGGGAAGTCCCCCACGACGAAGGTGGACGTCGCCGCCGATCCGGTCCTGGTACGCACCACGTCGTCGTTCTCGATTGTTGCCACTCTTGCCTCCATACCAATCAGGCCGAGGCCGTCGAGCGACGTCGACCGGCCTTCGGCCAAACCACGGGTACAGCGAATCGAGCAAATGCGGCGATGCGGTGGGCATCGACCGAGCGGTCGGTGCCCACCGGCGGGCCTCACCCGGTGGACCCGGGCCGGCCGTTCACCAGTCGATCATCGGATAGAACGGGATGACCTCCCGGCGGGCCAGGATGCGAACGTCCCAGTAGAGGAAGGTGAACACCCCGGCGGCGATGAAGCCGACCGCGACGAAGATCGACAGGCGGGCCGGCTTCATCAGCAGCCACCGCTGCAGGCGGCCACCCGTCCCGTACGCCAGGGCCAGGAAGATCACCACCATCACCAGGATGTTGCCGATCGAGTGCAGCGTCCACGCCGCGGCGCCGTAGAGCACGTTGCCGCTCTCCGCCGCGTCACGGAACTGCTTGCGGTACAGCCCGAACGGACGGCCGATGGTCAGCGCGCCGATGAGCACGCCCAGGATCACCATCGGAGAGTTCGGCCAGCGCGCCGCGACGTTCCGCAACGGGTCGCGCACGATGCCGACCGCCGCCAGCCCCATGTAGACCATGATCAGCCCGATGGCGCCGAACGTGATCAGCGACTGCCAGCTGCGCGCCGACAGCACGCCCGGGTCGGTGGCCGCCGTCGAGAACTGCGGCATGCTCGTGCCGAACAGGCCGACGATCACGCCGTACAGCACGGAGATCCCGATCATGCCGGCGGACAGCCAGGCCAGTGGCTTGAGCGTCCTGGCGAGCTTGGCCCGCCCCGTCTCCGACGAGCCGACCAGCGGGCCGATCGCGCCGAACGCGGCGACGTTGCACGCAGTGAACGTGCAGGCCAGACCGGCCGCGAAGGCGAACGCGATGCCGGCGCCGATGCCGCTGATCGGCACCTCCTTCGCGTCGTAGCCGAGCACGCCGTTGGCCACGGTGTCACCGATCGTCCTGTCCACGAAGGCCGCGGACCAGATCATCGTGAACAGGAACCCGATGAACGCGGCGATCCCGACAGTGAGCCACGGCCGGTCCGGGAAGTTACCGGTGACGAACGTGGACGTGGGGGCCTGCCGGGTCCTGGTGCGCACGACATCGTCGTTCTCGAGAGTTGCCACCCTTGCCTCCAGACACGTGAAAGCGGCCACCGCCGTCGAGCGACATCGACGGTCGGCGAGCGTCCGCGCCCGGAGGGTGACCGATCACCGTCACCCATGCGTCACGCGTCACGTCAACACGTGACGCTCGCGCGACAAAACTTTCACGCTGGTGTGTCGATCACGTGACGAAGCGGATGCACAGTGAGCGCGCCAATCGATACACAACGTGAGGAGTGCCCTACTATGGACAGACGTCAGGTGCTGCGGACGCTGGCCGTCGGATCTGCAGCGGCAGCCGTGGCCCCAGCCGCGCTCGCCCTGACCGCCACGCCCGCCCTGGCTGAACTGAAGAACAGCCAGCAGTACGGCGTCGGTGCCGGCATGTATGTCGACATGTCCACCGCACAGCAGATGTCAGGCTTCTCCATCACGCCCAGCCTGGTGACCTGTGCCGTGGGCACCTTCGGCATTGCTCAGATGTCCCTCAGCGGCCCGTTCTCCATGTCCATGTACTCGACGACGGTCGATGAGTACGACGTCAACCCCGAGACCCACACGATCACCGCGTCGGGTCGCATGGTCTCGATCACGATGATCGCCGCCGGCCTCGTCACCGAGCACGTGGAGCACGACTACATCGCGGTCGCGACCAACAACATGGGCAACGGCACCGACCGGTTCGACGTGCACTTCGTGACCCCGTTCTGGTCTCCGGGCCTGCTGCAGCCGATGGCCACGCCGTCCAGCCTCCGGCCCGGCTGGGCCCGGTTCGGCGGCAACGTCGCCAAGGCCCTGCTGACCAACGTGCCGCTCGGCGGCGTCAACGCCTGACAGCTCGACATCGCGACGGAAAGTCCGCCCGGCCGCGAACCGCGGCCGGGCCCCGTCGTTTCAGCGCTCGGCCACGGCCCGACCGCACCGGCGTATCCGCGGGGGGACGCGCCGGCATCGAAACAACCAAATACCGAGGAGAAGACAGTGGGTGGCACCCTCTTCGCTCGAACACGGCTGTCCCGGGCGGCCGTCGCCGTCGCGCTCGTCGCGGTCACGGCGCTCACCGGCGGTCCGGTCGGCAACACGCCGGCCGCGAGTGCCGCACCGGCCGACGCCGACGACACCATCGTGGTCCGCTGGAACGACATGCTGCTCGACTCGATACGCAACTCGACGCTCGGCCCGCCGATGGTGGCTCGGGCACTGGCGATCGCGCACACCTGCGTGTACGACGCGTGGACCGCCTACAACCCGATCGCGGCCGGCACCCGCTACGGCAAGCAGCTGCGCCGGCCGATGGCGGAGTGGACCGAGGCGAACAAGACGGAGGCGATCAGCTACGCCGCGCACCGCGCCGCCGTGCACCTGTTCCCCGGCCGCAGGGCGCAGCTCGACGAGTTCATGGCCGCGCTCGGCTACGACCCGAACCACCAGCCGGCCGACCACACCTCACCGGCCGGGGTCGGCGTCACAGCGTGCACCGCCGTGCTGGCGTTCCGGCACGGTGACGCCTCGAACCCCGACGGCTCGCTCAGCGGCGGTCCCCCCTACTCGGACTGGACCGGGTACCGGACGGTCAACCGGCCGATGGTCGTGGCGGAACCGTTCGACCCGTCGACCGTGGTGGACCCGAACAGGTGGCAGCCGCTCACCTACCCGAACAAGCAGGGGCAGACGGTCACACCCGGCTACCTTGCGCCGCACTGGGGCATGGTCAAGCCGTTCGGGATCAAGGCAGGCTCGGTCAACCGTTCGAGGTCGGGGCAGCCGAAGTACGGCTCCCCGGAGTTCCTCAGGCAGCACACCGACCTGCTGACGACGAGCGCCAACCTCACCGACAGGCAGAAGGCGATCGCCGAGTACTGGGCCGACGGACCCAACTCCGAGCAGCCGCCCGGTCACTGGCAGCTGCTGGCCCACTTCGTGTCGCGGCGCGACCACCACACCGTCGACCAGGACGCGAAGATGTTCTTTGCGCTGTCCAACGCGGTGATGGACGCGGGCATCGTGGCGTGGGACAGCAAGCGGGCTTTCGAGTCCGTGCGGCCGATCACGGCCATCCGGATGCTGTTCAACGGCAAGCAGGTCAGGGCGTGGGCCGGCCCGGGCCAGGGCACCCAGGTCATCGACGGCGGCACCTGGAAGCCGTACCAGCCGACCTGGTTCCCGACCCCGCCGTTCCCGGAGTACATCTCCGGGCACAGCACCTTCAGCGCGGCGTCCGCCGAGGTGCTCAGGCTGTTCACCGGCAGTGACCAGTTCGGTTACACGACGACGTTCCCGAGGGGGGCGTCCCTCGTCGAGCCGGGCATCTCGCCGGCCAACGACGTCGTGTTGCAGTGGGCGACGTTCAGCGAGGCCGCCGACGAGGCCGGGCTGTCCCGGCGCTACGGCGGCATCCACCCGGAGTCGGGCGACCTGCAGGGAAGGGCGGCCGGCAGGGTGATCGGCGCCCAGACCTGGTTCAAGGCAACGCTCTGCTTCACCGGCATGTGCACCGACACCGCGGACTCGCTGCCATGGCTGTCCACGGTGATGCAGCAGTAGCTCGTGGCCGGATAGGCCCGGTTCTCACCCCTCGGGTGCCCGCTCGGCGGGTTCGGTGGGTGAGAACCGGGTCTCCAGCCGGCCGGCCTCGCTGAGGTAGTCGCGGATGGTGGCCAGCGACGGCTCGTCGAGCAGCGCCGAGTAGGTGATCAGCCGCTTGTCCGGCGCCGCCGCCCGCACCGCGTCGACCGAACCCTCCGAGGCGACGACCAGGTCGCTGCCGTTCAGGATCGCCGGCAGCTCCCGGTGGCCGACGTGACCGTGCACGACCGACTCCAGGGTGATCCCGGCGCCGCGCAGCGAACGTTCCATCCGCTGCGGCCCGTCGCGCTCGGTGCACACGATCGCGACCCGCCGGCCGGCCGACTCCCGCTCGATGTTGTGCAGCAGCGCGAGCGACGGGCCGACGCCCGCGGCGATCGTCGGCACGTCCAGCCCTTCGAGCAGCCGGGTCGCCTCCTCGAGGCAGTAGAACGGAATGAGGGCGACGTCGATGCCGGCGAGCCGGCGGTTGCGCGCGTCGGCAGCGAGCGCCGCGATCTCGCCAAGCAGGATCTCCCGCACGCTGCACCCGGGCAGCGCGGCACGCGCCGCGGCGCCGAGCGCGGACAGCTCGCCGGGGTACTTGTCGATCACCGCGATCGCCGCTCGCTGGGTCGGCTCGCGCGCGGCCTCGTAGTAGGCCACTTCGGCGAACTCCTGCGCGGTGAAGCCGGCGGCGGTGGCCTCGGCCAGCGCACGGCGGATCAGGTCGCGCAGCTCGTGGCCGCGGACGGCGACCGTCGCGGCGGAGTCGGCGATCGTGGTGCCGCCGCCGGCGCGGGTCACCAGGTAGCCCTCCTGCTCCAGCAGCCGGTACGCCTGCCCCACCGTGTTCCTGTTGATCCCCAGGAACTGCGCGAGCTGGCGGATCGGCGGCAGCCGGTCACCCGGCCGGAGGTCGCCCGTCGAGATCGCGGCCACTATCTGGTCCCGGATCTGGTCGACCAGCGGCACGACGACCGACTTGTTGATCCGGATCCTCATTCCCATCACGTGCACATCTTCTCGTGCTAGGGGCACTTTCGTGGACACACAACGACACAGTCGGATGTCCAGATATGTCCTAATTGACATAGGACGATGGGCCATCTACCGTTCTGCGTAGCCGAATATATGATTGCTCATCCGGGAGGCCACCATGGGACAGCGGTCCGACACCCATGGATGTTGTTCCACCGGCGACTCGCCGACCACCCTCGATGACAGACTCGCGCTTGGACAGCGCCGGCTGACCGCGCTGCGATGGTTCGCGGCCTGGTCGAGCGCGCTGCTCACCGTCGCGGCGCTCCTCGTGCAGTTCCAGGTGGTACCGATCGATCGGCAGATCGCCGGGCGGCTGGCGCTGGCCGCCGCGCTGTTCGGCGTGCCGAAGCTGTTCGGCCACGTGCGCAGGGCACTCGTCCTGCGGCGGTTCACCCCGCCGGCCGTCGCGTCGCTGGTGCTGGCGGTGGCCGCGCTGGCCGGCCTCGCGCTCGTGGTTGCGGTCGCGGTGGTCACCATGCTGATCACCGACCTGGTGCGGCAGCGGCGGGCGCCCGTCGACTGCGACGCCCGGCAGCAGTCCCCCGGCCAGCTGATCCAGGCCAGCTGATCCAGGCCGGCTGATCCTGGCCCGCTGTTCCAGGCTCCGCTGTTCCGGGCCCGCAGAGCGAAAATCGAAAGGTTGCCCATGTCGTCGTTCGTGTTCATGAAGCTGCTGGAGACCCGCGCCTCCCGGTACGACGTCGGCATGCGCATGATCAGCTGGGGCCGCATCGGCTCGCTGTACCAGCAGGTCGCGGAGGGTGTGCCGAAAGGCTGTGAGGTCCTCGACGTGGGCTGCGGCACGGGTGGCCTGACGGCCGCGCTGCTCGACCGCGGCTGCTCGGTGACCGGCGTGGACCGCTCGGAGTCGATGCTCGCCGTCGCGACCGAGAAGCTGCGGGCGCCGATCGGCGAGGGCCGGCTGCGGCTGCGGCACCTCGGCATCGTGCAGCTCTCCAGGGAGCTCGCCGAAGGGTCGTTCGACGCCGTGGTGAGCTGCCTGGTCTTCAGCGAGCTGAGCCGCACCGAGCAGCGCTACGCCATCGAGGAGTTCCACCGGCTGGTTCGGCCGGGCGGCGTCGTGATCGTCGCCGACGAGGTGGCGCCCGAGTCGAAGGCCGCCCGCCTGGCGTACCGGGCCGGCCGCGCCCCGCTCGCCGCGCTGACCTACCTGGTCACCCAGACCAGCACCCGGCCGGTGAACGGCATCGAGGACGAGATGGCCGGCAACGGCTTCGAGGACGTCGCCGCGACGCTCATCGGCGGCCGCGCCTTCCAGGTCACCTCGGGGAGGAGGCCGGCATGCCGGCTGACACCGCAGCAGTGACCTCGCCGCCGGCCACCAGGGCACCGGTGCGCTCGACCGTGCAGCTGCTGTTCCGGTCGTTCCCGTTCGCGGTCGAGCCGGGGCTGCGGGTGTTCGGCAACCCCAACCGCTCCTCGCTGGTGTTCGTCACCTGCAACTTCGACCACACGGTCCGGCTGGTCTCCCGTGTGCTGACCGACCTCGGCCTGGACTGCTACCTGCTGGTCGCGCCGACCGGCGGGGTCAACGTGTGGTGCGCGTCGGCCGGCGGCCACTTCGGCACCGACGAGGTGGAGGCCGCCATCAAGCTCAGCGGCATCGACAAGCTCGTCGACCACCACCGGCTGGTGCTGCCGAGGCTCACCTCGCCGGGCGTGAACACCAAGCAGCTGCGCAGCCGCACCGGCTGGCGCGCGGTGTTCGGCCCGATCGAGGTCACCGACCTGCCGCAGTGGCTGGACGAGAGCTTCCCGCGCCTGGTCGCCGACGTGGTGCGGTTCCCGGTGCGGACCAGGGTCGAGATGGGCGTCGGGGCCGCGCTGTGGCCCGCCGGCCTGGTCGGCATCCCGGCCGCGCTGGTCGGCGGCGTGTGGACCGGCGTCGCCGTCGTGCTGCTCAGCTACCTGGTGTCGGTGCTGTTCGCGCTGGTGTATCCCAGGCTGCCGGCGAAACCGGGGATTCCGCAGACGGTGCCGCTCGCGGCGCTGCTCGGCCTCGCCGGCGGCCTCGGCGGCGCGGCGCTCGGCGGCCTCTTCGAGACCGTGCTGTGGGCCGTGGTCGGCGTCGCCATGGGCGCGCTGATCGCGCTGGACTTCCCCAGCTGGTCGCCGACCGACGTGTGCAAACAGCAGCTGCTCTGCTTCCTGTACCCGGCAACCCTCGCGCCGGCCGGCTTCCTGCCCACCGTCGACGAGCCGGCCTGCATCGACGGCTGCGACATCTGCGTCAAGGTCTGCCCGAAGGGCGCGCTCGAGCTCAACGTGTTCGACAAGGCCACGCTGACCGACCCCGACGGCTGCATCAGCTGCTACGCGTGCGTGCAGCAGTGCCCCGTCGACGCGATCTCCTGAAATCCGCCCGTCCGACCTTCCCAAAAGGAGGAGCCAGAACGATGGCGAACGACACCGAGTGCACGGCGACGGCCACCCCACAGACCGGCCTGTTCGGCGAGGCCGACCTGAGCCAGGAACGGCTGTTCCGCCGCAACGTGCTTTTCCTGGGAACCACGTTCCTGTGCATGATCGGCGGTGCACTGATCAGGCTGCTGACCGACGGGCAGGCGTGGATCTTCGCCGGCCAGGTGGTCAGCGTGGTCGGGCTGGTGCTCGGGTTCCCGCTGTTCTGGATCGCCGCCAAGACCATCTTCAGCCGGCGGCCAAGGCTGACCACCGAGGTGTTCATCACCCTCGCGCTGGTCGCCGTCGTCTACGAGGGCGAGCTCTGGTACGCCTCCTGGGTCGTGTTCATCATGTGGCTCGGCGAGACCCTGATGGCCTGGGCCGGCCGGCACGCGAGGTCCGCGATCGACGGGCTGCTCAAGCTCGTGCCGCGGCAGGCCAGGCTGGTGACCGACGACGGGCTGCAGACGGTGCCCGTCGAGCAGGTCGGCATCGGCCAGCGCGTCATGGTGCACCCCGGCGAGCGCATCCCGGTCGACGGCCTGGTGTTCAAGGGCCAGACCGCGGTCGACGAGTCGATGCTCACCGGCGAGGCCATCCCGGTCGACCGCGGGCCCGGCGAGGAGGTGTTCGCCGGCACCTACAACCTGCAGGGTGCGATCGGCGTCGAGGTCACCAGGGCGATCGGCCAGAACACCCTGTCCCGCATCGTCGAGCTGATGCGCAAGGCGCAGCGCGAGCACGTGCCGGCGCAGCGCACCGTCGACCTGTTCCTGAAGTGGTTCCTGCCGTTCGTGCTGCTGATCGCGGCCGCCGTCGGCATCTGGACCGGCTCGCTGGAGCGCGTCGCCACGATCCTGCTGGTGATCACCCCGTGCGCGTTCGCCGCATCCACCCCGCTTGCCGTCATCGCGACCGTCGGCAACGCGGCCAGGCGCGGCATCGTGATCAAGGGCGGGTCCGGGCTGGAGGCGCTCAGCCGCGCGAACGTGGTGCTGCTCGACAAGACTGGCACGCTCACCGCGTCCACGCCGCGCCTGGTATCCGTCGACGCCGTCGGCGCCCTTGCCGAGGCCGACGTGCTCGGGCTCGCCGCGTCCGCCGAGAAGCCGTCGTCGCACCCGCTGGCCCGCGCGGTGTGCGTGGCGGCCGAGGAGCGCGGCCTGCGGCCGGCGGACCCCGACGAGTTCGAGGTGGCCAGCGGGCACGGCGTCATCGCCATCACCGGCGGCCACCGGCTCGCGGTCGGCAACGGGCGGTTCCTCGCCCAGCGCGGCGTCACGCTGCCGGAGGACGTGCAGGACGTGGCCACCCGCCGCGAGGACGAGGGCAACACGGTCGCGTACGTGGTCGACGGCGACGTCGTGATCGGCGTGCTCGGCTTCATCGCCCCGCCACGGGCCAACGCGGCGGCCGTCATCGACGGGCTGCGCCGCGCCGGGATGCGCAAGCTCGTCATGGTGACCGGTGACCAGTCGCGCCCGGCCGAGGCCGTCGCGAAGCAGCTCGGCATCGAGTACCGCGCGCAGGCCACGCCCGAGGCGAAGCTCGCCGAGGTGCAGCGCTACCAGAAGGACGGGCACGTCGTCGCGATGGTGGGCGACGGCATCAACGACTCGACGGCGCTGGCCGCGGCCGACGTCGGCATCGCGATGGTGTCCGCCGGCGCCGAGGTGGCCGCAATGGCTGCCGACGTGGTGGTGCACGGCGACCAGCTGGACCGGGTGCTGACCACCGCCAAGCTCGCCAGGCGCGGCATCCGCACGATCCAGATCAACATCCTGTTCGCCACCGCGTACAACATCGTCGGGCTCGGGCTCGCACTGGCCGGCGTCATCTCGCCGGGGACGGCCGCGCTGTTCCATGCCGCGAGCTTCATCTCCGTCGTGGTGAACTCCTCGCTCGTGCTCGGCTACAACCCGAAGGTCCCGACCGATCCGAACGCAGGCGCGGACCGCGCCGCGACGCGCGAACCCACCGCCGCCACGGCCTGATCGATTGCGAGGATCGCGAATGGCGGGTCCAGATGCGCCGATCCGGCTGGATGGCGCGCTGCTCCCGGCGGAGCCGGCCGGAGTCGCCGTGCTCGCCAAGTTCTTCCGCGCGCTTGGCGACTCCACCCGGCTGCGGCTGCTCGAATACCTGGTGACGGCCGAGCATTCGGTCAGCGAGTGCGTCCGGCACGTGGGCCTGGCCCAGGGCCGGGTGTCGGCACACCTGGCGTGCCTGGCCGACTGCGGGTACCTGGAGGTGCGCCGGTCCGGCCGGTACGCCTACTACCGGCTGACGGATCCGAAGGTGCTGGAGATCGTGCAACTCGCACGCCGGTTGGCGGTCGACAATGCCGACGCGCTGGTCTCGTGCATCCGCATCGACCCCGTGCGCGCCGAGGCTGGACGGGTCGAGGCTGGACGGGTCGAGGCTGGACGCGCCGAGGCTGGACGGGTCGAGCCGGGGCCGGGGGGCCGGCTGTGAGCGGGCCGCCGCCGGACGACCCGTTCCGGCACCTGCGGCTGATCTTCGGCGGCGCCGCCGGGCTCGGCGTGTGCTGCGGGGCCATCCCGCTGATCCTGCTGGCCGGGGGCTTCGCCGCGTTCTTCCGCAACCCGCTCGTCATCACCGCATTGCTGCTGCTGGTGGTGGGTGCCGCGGTGGCGTACGTCGTGCACCAGCGGCGCGACCGGGACCGGCGAGACGTGCATGATCACCAGAATTGACGACTGAGGGCTCGGATCCGCGGCCGTTTCGAGCCCTGGCTTGTCAATGTCGGTGATCTTGCATGGGCTGCGGTCGGGGTGCCGGATCGGCATCAGGGCCAGCGGCGGTGCGGGTGCGCCGGCGCCACACCACGGCGGCGACCACGATGGCGGCGAGCAGCGCGGCGGCCGTCAGGACGGCGGGGTTGCCGATGGCCGCGCCGATGACGCCCAGCCCACCGGCGACGAGCAGCAGCTTGCCGCCGAGGCAGCAGGCCACCATGAGGCCGGCGACCACCATGCCCTGCTTCATCGAGCGGGTGTCGTCGTCGGCGCTCATCGGGCCTTGTCTCCCTCCACCGGGCCGGGGGGCCGCCCCTTAGCTGCCGCCGAACCAGGCGTCCTTACGAGTCCGCGCGGATGCCGCGGGACGCGCGGGCGGCGAATCATTCTGCTACCCGAATTGGTCGCCTGCACCATACCGCAGCATCAGGCGGCGGTCGCTGGCGTGACGTCGCGGCGGCGGAAGGCGCGGGTCCGGAGCACGTCCCACACCTGGGCGCCGATGAGCACGATCACGCCGGCCCACACCAGCAGCCGGTCGGTGGTCGAGCCGTGGCCGCCGCCCGAGTGCGAGTCGCCCGCCGTGGCGACGTGCGAGTCGGTGCTGTCGTGGCCGTCCCCGCTGTCGTGGCCGTCCCCGGCGGCCGCGTGCTGGTCGCTCGTCGGGTGCGCGTCGCCGTGCGTCGGGGCGTGGCTGTCGGTGTGGGTGGCGGCCGGGGCGTGCGAGTCGGTGTGGGTAGTGGCAGGGGCATGACTGTCGGTGTGGCCGGGCGCGTGCGGGTCGGTGTGCCCGCCGGCTGGGGCGTGCGCGTCGGTCGTGGTCGGCGCGGGCGCCTGGGTGGTCGTCGTGGTGGTCGTCGTCGGTGCGGCGTGCTCGCTGGTCGTGGTGGAGTGTGCCCCGGCGGGCTCGGCCGAGTGGCCGCCCGATCCGATGCCGCCGCCGTAGAGTGCCCAGAAGATGAGCGCGCCGGAGAGGACCGTGAGGATCAGCGGGAACGGGTTGCGGTGCCGCCAGAAGGTCAGCGCGCTGGCCGCCGCGGTGATCACCAGGGTGACCGCGAGAATTGGCCGCAGGCTCGCGTCGGTCGTCATGAAGGTCGCGCCGATCGCGGTCATCAGCGAGATCAGGGCCGCCAGGCCGAGGCAGCAGAGCGTCGTGAGGACGGCCGCGCCACTCGACACGCCGGGCAACCAGCGCTGCCACGCCGGGACCGTTGCCTTAGAAGTGACGCCCTGGTCGGTCACGGGTGATCTCCTGTCCAATGGGCCAACTGCACCGATGGCCGGTGCGGCAAATGGCCCACCGGGAGATCACCTTTTTATAGGTGTTGCGTTGACGAAGCGTCGCAGCAGCGTCACGCGCTGGTCTTCGCCCGCTCCTTGGGGTCGATGCGGATGCACGAGGCCAGCGCGGCGCTGTTCTCGGCAGCCAGCGAGTGCGCGAGGATCACCATGTCGGCGACGCGCGAGTCGGCCACCGAGTAGTAGGCGTTGCGGCCGGAGCGCCGCACCTCGACGTAGCCGCAGTCGGCCAGGCACGCGAGGTGGGTGGAGACGCGACCCTGGGACAGCCCGACGTGCGCGATGCACTCGGTGACGGTGTGTTCCTCGTTCAGCAGGAACTCCAGCAGCCGTAGCCGGGTCGGGTCACCGAGTGCCCGGAAGAACTTGGCCACCATGGCAACCCCACCCATCTCGGGTGGCAGAAGCTGCCGTGGGGCCGCGGCCCCACGTACGGACTCGCTCATCTGGTCGGCACCTTCCTCATCTCCCTCCACCGGCCGGGGGGCCGCGCACTGCACCGTGACTGGCCGGCCGAGCGAGGCGTTCTCGGTCGCCCACTGCCCCAACGGTAGCTCGCCTGCGGGCACAGCTCGTCGACGACATCACGACTGGCCTGTAGCGAACGGCCCGTGGGCCAGCTCTGTGCGTTGACGTACACTCCGCGTTACATTTGCGTGTCCGAATGGTTCCCTCCAGATGGGTGTGACGGCCTTGACCAAGACCGGCCTGATAGCACCGGTCGGCGCCCGGTGAGCGGCTCGCTCGCCCTGGCCTTCGGCGCCGGCCTGCTGTCCACGGTCAACCCCTGCGGCATCGCCATGCTGCCCGGGTTCATGTCGCTCTACACCGGGCGGACCGGTCCGGAGCTGGGCGCCCGGCTGGCTCGCGGCCTCGTCGTCGGGCTGGCAGTCGCGAGCGGCTTCGTGGCCGTCTATGCCGGCATCGGCGGGCTGCTCGCGATCGGGCTGCGACCCATCCTCCGCGCCATGCCGATGGTGGCCGTCGGCATCGGAGCGGTGCTGGTGGTAGTCGGCCTGGCGCTGCTCGCCGGCTGGCAGCTGACCCCGCGGCTCGCGGTGCGGGCCGGTGCACCGAGTGGTCGCGGGCTGCGCGCCGCGGCGGCGTACGGGGCCGCCTACGCGCTGGCCTCGCTGTCGTGCACGGCGGCCATCCTGCTGGCGCTGATCGCCCAGGCCTCCGCCACCGCGGGCGGGGCGGGGCTGGTCGGCGTGTTCGTCGCGTACACGGCGGGCGCCGCCCTGCTGCTCGCCGCGCTGGCGGTCTCCGCGGCCCTCGCCTCCGGCGCGCTCGCCGCGGCACTGCGGCGGCTGTCCAGGCACGTCGACCGCGTGAGCGGCGGCCTGCTGGTGCTCGTCGGCGGTTATCTGGTCGCCTACTGGCTGCCCGCGCTGTCCGGCGGGCGGCCGAGCGGCGTGCTGGCGGACGCGGTGGCGTGGCCGTCCGGGCAGATCACCACCCTGTTCGCCGAACACACCGCGGCCGTCGTGGTCGGCGCGGCCCTGCTGCTCGCCGCGGCGGTGGCCGCCGCGGTCCGGCGCCGCCAGACGCGCTCGGTCGCCATCGCGGCGAGCACCGAACTCGACACCAGCGGGGAGGCCGGAAATGGCAGGTAGGTCATCGCGCGGCCGCAGGGCCGGCCAGGCGGCCAGGCGGCGGCAGCTCACCCGCTGGGCGTTGGGCACCGCGCTCGTCGTGCTCGCCGGCGCGCTCGTCGCTTTCGTCGGCTTCGGCGGCTCCGACCCCAACAGCTCCGGCGGCAACAGCTCCGGTGCACAGGCCGCGAACAAGGCGGCCATGCCCGGCTTCAGCCTCACCGAGCTGCGCCAACCGGGCGATACACCGCGCACCATCACGGCGGCCGACCTCCGCGGCAACACGACGGTCGTCTGGTTCACCACTTCGTGGTGCGAGCCGTGCAAGGTCGGCGCCGAGCAGCTCGCGGCGCTCGACGACGAGCTCGGCGGGCGGGCGTTCGACGTGCTCATGGTGTTCGTCGACCCCGGCGAGCCGCCGGCCGACATCCTCGCGTGGAAGCGGGCATACGCTCGCGACGACTGGGCGGTCGCGCTGGACACCGACAACCTCATCGGGAAGGTCAAGGTCAGGGCGCTGGACCACAAGCTACTGGTCGACTCCGCCGGCCTGATCCGCGACGTCGATCTGAAGGTCGTCGACGCGAACTACCTCGATCGGGTCCGCGCCCTGCTCCGCGACCATTGACGTCAGCGACCACTGACGGCGGCGCGCTCGCCGAATCGTCCCGAGACCATCTGTAGGCGGTCCAGCTGGGACCGGCGGATTTTCGGGACGTGCTGGAGAAGATCCTCGAATTGACTCGACGGCTCCACGCCGAGCTCGGCCCTGAGCAGGTCGCGATAAGAATGGTACTGGCGATATGCCTCGCACACGTTTCCCTCGGCCAGGTACGCGGACACCAGCACCCGGTGGCCACTCTCGCGAAGTGGATCCACCTTTACCGCGGCGAGCCCGACGTCGACCGCCGCGCCGAACCATCCGCCGTCGAGCAACCGTTCGGACAGCGCCTCGAGCGCGTGCAATCCGATCTGCCGGTACCGCGCCCGCTCGGAGATCAACCACTCCTCGTCACCGAGCTCGGGAAGCAGCTCGGCGTGCAGCGTGATATCGCGCGCCTGGTTGAGCTCGTCCTGGTCCATGGGCCTCGATTTGTCGATCAACCGGTAGGCCGTCTCCGACCACCGCCTGGCATCGATGACCACGTCGGTCCCCAGCCGCACGGTGTTCTGCGACGCGTAGACGACCCCGGGGCAGGACCGCTGCAACCGCCAGACGACCGATCTCAGGTTGGCGCCCGCGCGCGCCGTGACGACATCCGGCCACATTATGGCCGCACACCTCAGCCGGCTCATCGGTCGATCGTTTAGCGAAAGCAAACCAACCAGCCGCTGACCACTGATACCAACCGGAACCGAATTGCCGTCGGCGATCATTTCGAAGCCACCGAGCAATCGAACTTGTATACCGTGAGCCTGGGTTCTCACTCGGCCACCGCGTAAGTCCATGCGGGGTGATTCGGCACCATCGCCCCTCCCATGGTCGATCTATCCATTTGCCTATCCGAATACGATACCTACTCTAGCGGACGCTGTCCATAACGACGCCGGCCAGCGACGGTGACGACCGCGGGTCCGATCGTAAGAAGCAGTGCTCAGTGCCACTGCGGCCCGGTTTAGGGATCGGGCTCGGGGCTCGGCTCGGCCCGGCTAGGAGCCGGCCTCGGGCTCGGCGAGCATGGCCGCGATCTCCTCGTCGGACAGCGCGGCGATGTCGGCCTCGATCACCTCTTCGATGGTGGCCGCGAGCTGGGCGACGGTGGTGGCCTCGAAGAGGCGCCGGAGCGGGAGCTCGACATCGTAGGTCTCCTGCAGCCGGGTCGAGATCCGCACCGCCTGCAGCGAGTGCCCGCCGAGCTCGAAGAAGTCGTCGTGGATGCCGACGCGCTCGACGCCGAGCACCTCGGACCAGATGCCCGCGATCAGCTCCTGGGTCTGGGTGAGCGGCTCGGCGTCACCGGTGACGGCGCGCTGCCCGTCGGGATCCGGCAGGGCCTTGCGGTCGACCTTTCCGCTCGGCGCCAGCGGCACCGCGGCGAGCTGCACGAAGTGGCTCGGGATCAGGTACTCGGGCAGCCTCGTCCGGCAGAAACCACGTAGCTGCTCGGGCGTCGGCGGCTGCTGCTGCGGCTCGGTATCTCCCTCCACCGGCCGGGGGGCCGTATCTCCCTCCACCGGCCGGGGGGCCGCCGGCACCACATAGGCCACCAGCCGGGGATCGCCGGCCGTGTCCGGCCG
>Ga0299913_10001881_pt1 | contig 16090 bp, 14 predicted proteins | sample RVTome_9_FD_201360 | JGI IMG/M metagenome (GOLD analysis project Ga0299913, IMG submission 201360) | Soil microbial communities from uranium-contaminated site in the Upper Colorado River Basin, Wyoming, United States - RVT155D38 (version 2) ...
AGATCCTGGCGTCGGCCGGTGCCCGATTCACCTACTGGCAGGACGGGTTCGTTCGGCAAGGTGCAGGCTCGTGATCCAACTGGCCGGTGTTTCCAAACGATTTGCGACCGGGCTGCTCGCCGTCGCCGGCATCGATCTAAACGTGGCTCGCCATGAGATCGTTGCCGTCATCGGCCCCAGCGGCTGTGGCAAGTCCACCATTCTCCGGCTCATCGCCGGGCTGGACGAACCCACCGCCGGCACTGTGTACGTCGACGGCCACCAGGTCCACGGGCCGGACAGGTCAACCGGGATAGTTTTCCAACAACCCCGGCTCATGCCCTGGCTCAACGTCACCAACAACGTCTCCTTCGGTCTCCAACACAACGGCGACCACACCCTGGAGACGAGCGAGGTGATCGACCGGGTCGGGCTCGCTGCGTTTGCCGCAGCATTGCCCCGCGAGCTCTCCGGCGGCATGGCCCAGCGGGTGGCCATCGCCCGGGCACTGGTCACCAAACCACCGGTACTGCTACTCGACGAGCCCTTCAGTTCCCTCGACGCCTTCACTCGCATCGACCTCCAAACCCATCTGCTCGAAGTATGGGACTGGTACCGGCCGACCACTCTGCTCGTCACCCACGACATCGACGAGGCACTCATCCTCGCCGACAGGGTCATAGTCCTCGGTGCCAGCCCCGGAGCCATACAAGCGGACATCACCGACGACCTGGACCGGCCCCGCTCGCGGACCGACCCCGCGTTCCACCGGCTCCAGGATCTGTCCAAGGAACAGCTCGGCCGATCGCGAATTGGAGCCGGGGAGTGAACCAGCTGCCCGATGCACGGCTTTCACGTGCACCAGGTCTCGGAAACCGCCACCTGATGCTATAGCAACGCTCTTTCGGTGCCCCCGGCAGGATTCGAACCTGCGCTCCCGGCTCCGGAGGCCGGTGCTCTATCCCCTGAGCTACGGGGGCGGGCGATTGTTGATGGTACGCCGCGCGGGCGGCCAACCCCGCAATGACTTGTACCCTCCCGTGCGATGAGCGATCGAGACCAGAACGAGGACAACGAGAGCAGGGGGAAACGGTTGGCGTCGGCGACCGGGGTGGGGCGTGGCCATCGGTGCCGGGCTGGGCGCGGCGCTGTTCGCGGCCACCGGCGATGTGATTTGGGTCGCGATCGGACCGGCATTCGGCGCCGCCTTTGGCGCGGTCTTCAGCAACGTGAAGCATTGAGCTCCGGCCCCCTATGAAGTATCGCTCGACCAGAGGTCACTCCGAGAGCGTCGACTTCTCCACAGCCATCGTGCGAGGGCTGGCCCCGGACGGGGGCCTCTATGTCCCCGAGCAGTTTCCCTCTCTTCCCCGGGGCTGGGATACCTGGTCCTACGAGCAGGCCGTTTCGGAGACCCTCGATCTCTACGGCGCCTCCGAAACCGGTCACCTGGTGAAAGAGGCCGCTGCACAGTTCCATCATCCGGAGATCGCTCCCATCATCCCCGTGGGAGACGTGGAGTTGCTCGAGCTCTTTTGGGGCCCCACCCTGTCGTTCAAAGACCATGCCCTCCAGGTGTTGGCGAGGCTCCTCGATCGGGAGGTTGACGACGACGGCGTCGTTCTGGGGGCCACCAGTGGTGACACCGGCTCCGCGGCGATTGAAGCGTGCCGGGGCCGCCAAAACCTCATGATCGTCATCCTCTTCCCCGAAGCCCGCGTCAGCGACTTCCAGCGGCGGCAGATGACGACGGTCGATGCCGAGAATGTGAGGGCGATTGCGGTCCGTGGAACCTTCGACGACTGTCAACGTATGGTCAAGGAGGCGTTTGCCTCCTATCCACACCTCCTCGCGGTCAACTCGATCAATTGGGGCCGGCTTGCGGTTCAGACGGGTTTCCATATCCATGCGGCGGCGCGGATGGGAGAGGCATACGACCTCATCGTGCCGACCGGGAACTTCGGGAATGTCTACTCGGCATGGCTGGCGAAGCAGATGGGTGCGCCTATCGAGACCATCACCATCGCCAACAATGCCAATCACGGTCTCAGTGATCTGGTGAACACGGGGGCGATGCCCACCGCCGACGTGAAACAGACAATGGCACCGGCTATGGACATCCAGGTGCCCTCGAATCTGGAGCGTTTCTCTGCTGACCCCACGAAAGAGTTCGAGGCGAGCTGGTCGACCGACGAACAGATCATCGAGACGATCGCAGAAGTCCAGAGGACCCACGGCTACCGGCTGGATCCCCACACGGCGACCGGGTGGAGGGCTGCCGAGGAGAGGCGAGGAAATAGACGACAGCTCGTGGTGGCCACAGCCCACCCGGCGAAATTCGATGACGGCACTGCGCCACCGTCCTGGTTCCCGCCGTTGAATGGGCTTGAAGAGCACTCGGTGGTCATCGATGCCGATATCGCCGAGCTGGAGCATCGAATCTCTGTGAAGCGATAGCTTTGCGCAACCAACGCAACCGGCTACTATGCGAGTAGCTGGTGCGAGACGTACCAGTCATTCCCGCCACACCACTCAGGACTCTCCTGCGTGAATGCGTCTGTTGACGCCGACGGGAAGCTTCCGATCCGTCAATACCTTCACGGGGATTAGTCACGAAGGATCCAATGACCACACGAGCTCAACTGCAGAGCAAATCAATCGATGAGCTGCGAGAGGTGGCCTCGGCCGCCGGTATCGACACCGACGGGCTACAGAAGTCCAAGTTGATTGCCGCACTCATGGAAGCGGGTGAAGTCAAGGACGGCGGGCCGACCGAAGAGGTCGACCTGCCCAAGGCCACACCGCGCTCGGAGAGATCAGACACGCCGGACGTCAGGTCCGAAGATAGATCTGATCCGAGGGGTGATGACAACGGCGATAGCGGCAGAGATGACAACAGAAGTGGTGGCGGTGGCGGCCGACAACGCAATCGACGCCGTCGTGAAGAAGACCGCGTGCCCGAGGATCAACTCGAGATGCGTGAGGGGATCCTCGACATTCTCCCGGAGGGTTACGGATTTCTTCGCGTGACCGGATACAAATCGGGTGACAAAGACGTCTACGTCTCCGCCAATCAGGTTCGCAAGTTCCGCCTCCGCAAAGGCGACATCGTCTCAGGCCCGATCCGACCACCACGATCCAAGGAGAAATTCCCCGCGGTCGTCCGAATCGCCAGCGTCAACGGGATGGACCCCGATGAGGCCATGAACAGACCGAAGTTCGAGGGTCTCACTCCGCTTTTCCCAGACGTCCGGCTCAGACTCGAGGTCGAAGGCAAGTCAAACAACATCCTCACCAGGATCGTCGACCTGATCGCCCCCATCGGGAAAGGTCAGCGTGGACTGATCGTCTCGCCGCCCAAGGCCGGGAAGACGACGGTCCTCCAGGAGATCGCCCAGTCGATCACCGCGAACAACCCGGAGTGCTATCTGATGGTCGTTCTCGTCGACGAGCGTCCCGAAGAGGTCACCGACATGCAGCGAACGGTGAAAGGTGAGGTCATCTACTCCACCTTCGACCGTCCCGCCGAAGAGCACACTCAGGTGTCGGAGCTCGCCATCGAGCGGGCCAAGCGGCTGGTGGAGATGGGCACCGACGTGGTCATCGTCCTCGACTCGATCACCCGTCTCGCCCGGGCCCACAACCTGGCGACACCGGCGTCTGGCCGAATTCTCTCCGGTGGTGTCGACTCACAGGCGCTGTACCCGCCGAAGCGGTTCTACGGTGCGGCACGCAACATCGAAGAGGGCGGGTCGCTCACCATTCTGGGGACAGCCCTCGTCGAGACCGGGTCAAAGATGGACGAGGTCATCTATGAGGAGTTCAAGGGAACCGGCAACATGGAGCTCCATCTCGACCGTAAGCTCGCCGACAAGCGGATCTACCCGGCAGTCAACATCGAGATGTCGGGAACACGTAAGGAAGAGCTGCTGTTCGACAGGACGGAGCTGAACCAGGTTTGGAAGCTCCGCAGAGTCCTTCTCGCTCTCGAGCCCGGAGCCGCCATCGAGCTCCTGATCGATCGCCTGAAGACAACCAAGTCGAACGCCGAGTTCCTCGCCGAGGTGGCGAAGAGCAGCGGCTGAACAGCTACTTTTCAGGAGGGCATTTTGAAGACCGAAACCCATCCCAACTACGACGTCACCAAGGTGACGTGCTCCTGTGGCAACACGTTCGAGACCCGGAGCACAAAACCCGGCGAAATGCACATCGAGCTGTGCAACGAGTGCCATCCCTTCTTTACCGGGAAACAAAAGGTCGTCGACTCCGGTGGCCGTGTCGAGCGGTTCCAGCGTCGTTACGGGAAGAGCACCTTCACCAAGGCTGGTGAGGTGTCTGAGTCCGACGCCGACTCCGAGGACGGGGATTCTGACTCAGAGTGAGTCGGCCGCGCCCCAGGGCAGCGGACACATCGACCCCACGGCCACGGTGGGGGGACAGGCCGTAATCGAGGGCGTCATGATGCGCGCCCCGACGGCGTGGTCGGTGGCAGTGCGTCAGCCCGACGGTGGCATCACCGCGCGGCGTAACGACTTATCCCGCCTTGCCGAGCGAAATCGCTGGGCAAAGATTCCCTTCATCCGGGGCATCTTTGTTCTGGGGGAGTCGCTCACGCTGGGTTTCAAGGCGCTCTCGTGGTCGGCGCAGGTCGCCACCGAGGAGGAGGAGAAACCGCTGACGGGCGCTCAGATCGGGTGGACCATGGCGTTGGCGTTCGCTTTCTTCGCCGGAGTATTCATCCTCTTGCCGGCGGTCGCCGCCGGTTTCGTATCCAATGACTCCGACCTCCTGTTCAGTGTCATCGAAGGTGTGATCCGTCTGGCGCTGTTCATCGGCTACATATGGCTGATCGGCCGATCGGCTGAGATCGCCAGAGTTTTCGAGTATCACGGGGCGGAGCACATGTCGATTCACGCCTACGAAGCCGGCGAGCCGCTCAGCATCGATTCGGTGCGGCGCTACCCACCGGAGCACCCCCGTTGTGGGACCAGTTTCCTGCTCATCGTCGTGCTCGGTTCGATCGTCCTGTTCACGTTTCTCGGCCAACCGGGGATTCTGTTCCTCGTTGTCTCGCGACTTCTCGGTATCCCGCTCATCGCCGGCTTGGCATACGAGTTGCTGCGCTGGTCCGGCACGCGGCCCGACGGTCGCCTGGCCGTGGTGCTGGCACGACCGGGGATCTGGCTTCAGAAGCTGACCACGTCCGTACCCACCGAAGACCAGATCGAGGTGGCAGTCTCGAGTCTCGTGGTCGCACTCAATGACGAGCAGTTCGCCGACGTGTCCTCCCGCGGGGGCATCCCGGCGACCGCAATTGCCGTGAGGGAGACCGCTCAGGTCGGAGGGCTGTGATGGAACAGGGTCTCAGTGAGCGTCTCAATGAGATCGAGACCATCTTCGAGGAGGTCGAGTCCTCGCTCGCCGACCCCGAGATTCTCTCGGATCCCTCCCAGGTTGCCGAGTTGGGGAAGAAGCATTCCGACTTGAAGGACACGGTTGCCGATATCCGTCGTTGGCGCGCCGCGCAGATCGATCTCGAAGAGGCCCGGGACATGGCCGAGGACCCCGACATGGCGCAGATGGCCCATGATCTGGAGAAGGAGGTCGCGGATCTGGAGGAGCGCATCAAACGGTCGCTGGTCCCCAGGGATCCCAACGATTCCAAGGACGTGATCGTCGAAATCCGCGCCGGGGTCGGGGGTGATGAGGCGGCGATTTGGGCCGGTGATCTTCTCCGTATGTATCAGAAGTACACCGAGCGGCTTGGATTTCGCCTCGAGGAGATGGAGATTTCAGAGTCGGAGACGGGGGGCTATGACAAGGTCACCGTGTCGGTCAAAGGAAATGGGGCATTCTCCAAGCTCAAGTTCGAGGGTGGAGTACACCGCGTGCAGCGGGTTCCCAAGACCGAATCCCAGGGTCGCGTGCACACCTCGACCGCCACTGTCGCCGTCCTACCCGAGGCAGAGGAAGTAGATATCGAGATCGACCCCAACGACGTTCGGGTCGATGTGTACCGATCGACCGGCCCCGGTGGTCAGTCGGTCAACACCACCGACTCAGCGGTACGACTGACCCATGAGCCCACCGGTATCCGGGTCTCGATGCAAGACGAGAAGAGTCAACTCCAGAACAAGGAGAAGGCGTGGCGGGTCCTCCGCTCGAGACTTTTGCAGATGGAACAGGAGAAGGCTGCCGCCGAATTGGCGGGTGCCCGAAAGAGCCAGGTTGGTACGGGTGGCCGCTCGGAGAAGATCAGGACATACAACTACAAAGACAACCGGGTCACCGACCACAGAATCGGTCTCACCATCAAGAGGTTGGACTCGGTCCTCGAGGGCGACCTCGACGACCTCGTCTCCGCCATGGCCGCCGCCGACCAGGCCGAGAGGCTGTCGGATCCTGCAACCTAATGCTGTAGGGACCGTATATGGTCCCTACAGCGTCTGGAACGACGCGGACGACCCAGCGGCATTCCGCAACCATCCCTGGCAGACTGTCTAGTCCCCATGGAGCAGATTCCGCCGCATGAGCTGAGCCGACTGGAGGCCATCGCGGGCCCGAGCAAGCCGCTCCAAGAACTCGTGGCGAGGCGTCTCGGCGGTGAGCCGCTCCAGTACATCGAAGGCACCGCTCCATTCGGTCCACTCGACCTGCTGGTCGACGAGCGGGTGCTGGTTCCACGGCCCGAGACCGAGGGTCTCTTCGATATCGCAACCAAAATGGTGCGCAATCCAGAGGTCGTGGTTGATCTGTGCACCGGCTCGGGAGCTTTGGCGCTGGCCTTGAAACAGGAGTTTCCCTCGGCAGCGGTGTTCGCCACCGACATCTCCGAGGATGCCATCTCGGTGGCCGTCGAGAACAAACATCGCAACAGTCTCGATGTCTATCTTGCTGCCGGAGATCTCTACGACCCGCTGCCTGCCTCGCTCCTCGGCGAGGTGGATCTTCTCGTCGCCAACCCGCCTTATGTCTCCGAAGCCGAGTTCGATTCGCTGCCGGAGGACGTGAAGCGGGAGCCGCGTGTAGCCCTCGTGGCGGGTCGGACCGGGTTGGAGGTGATCCAACGAATCGGCGCCTCCGCCTCCCGATGGCTTCGCCCTGGCGGCGTGCTGGTGTGTGAAATCGGCGAGAGACAGGGCATCTGGGCAGCGAGCTCATTCCTCGATCTCCCTACCGTTGTCCGCCAGGATCTCTCCGGCCGCGACCGCTACGTGGTCGCCGTCAAGCCATGATCGAGGCCGCTCTCGAGGCAATCCTCGACGGACAAGTCATCGGGCTTCCTACGGACACGGTCTACGGGATCGGGGTTGACCCGTTCAATCTCGACGCGGTGGCTCGCCTGTTCGAACTCAAAGGGCGACCCGACCACAAGCCGATCGGTGTTCTGGTTGGAACTGTCGAACAGGCCGCTGAGATCGGGCAGATCAGCGGGGACGCTGAACGACTGGCGAGACAGTTCTGGCCGGGCGCTCTCACCCTGATCGTGACTCCCCGGGTGGTGATGGCCGATTGGGTGGGAGACAAACAGCGGCGAACTATCGGTGTGCGCGTGCCGGATCATCCGGTGGCAACGGAGCTCCTCGAATTGGCTGGACCCCTTGCGGTCACATCGGCCAACGAGTCCGGAGGTGAGGAGACGATGAACGCCCATGCGGCTCGCCAGATCTTCGGGGACCGGGTCGCCGTCTACGTCGAAGGCACGGCGCCCGGGGGAGAGGCCTCGACCGTGGTCGACGCTACGGGGTCGAGACTGACCATTCTGAGAGAAGGCCCGGTCGAGATCCACTGACATTACGCTCGACCCATGATCTCAATGGACCCGATAGAGCAGGTCGACCCGGCTGTCGCCGGGTTGATTCGAAAAGACCTGGAACGGCAGAACTCACACATCCATCTAATCGCGTCGGAGAATTTCGCCTCCCCGGCGGTGATGCAAGCCTCGGGTTCGGTGTTCACCAACAAATACGCCGAGGGCTACCCGGGTCGCCGCTACTACGAGGGTTGTCAGGTTGTCGATGAGGTCGAACAACTGGCCATCGACCGCGCAAAGCAACTGTTTGGGGCGGAGTACGCCAATGTTCAGGCCCACTCCGGCGCCCAGGCCAATATGGCCGCCTATTTCTCTGTGATCGAGCCGGGCGACACGGTGCTCGGTATGCGTCTCGACCACGGGGGCCATCTAACCCACGGGTCACCCGTCAACTTCACCGGGCTCTACTACAACTTCGTGGCCTACGGTGTCGACCCTGAGACCGAGTTCATCGACATGGATGAGGTCAGGCTTCTCGCTAAGGAGCACCAACCCAAGATCCTTCTGGCTGGTTTCTCCGCCTACTCGCGCACCCTCGACTACCAGGGCTTTCGCGACATCGCCGATGAGGTCGGGGCGGTGCTGATGGTCGATGCGGCCCATTTCATCGGACTGGTCGCCGGCAATTCCCATCCCTCGCCGGTACCTCTCGCCGACATCGTGACCGCAACTACCCACAAGGCCTTGCGTGGCCCGCGTGGTGGCCTCGTCCTCGCCAAGGAGGAGTTCGGTCAACAGATCAACAAGGGAGTCTTCCCCAATGTCCAGGGCGGCCCCATCGAGTCCCAGATCGCGGCCAAGGCGGTCTGCTTCCTCGAGGCCAGCCGGCCCGAGTTCTCCGAGTACACCGATCAGATAGTCGCCAACGCTTCAGCGATGGCTCGCCAGACACAAGATGAGGGGGTCAGGGTGGTCTCGGGGGGCACGGACAATCACCTATACCTGATCGACCTTCGCTCCGTGGACGAAGGTCTGACTGGCAAGGAGGCCGCCGGGATGCTCGACTCGATCGGCATCACCCTCAACTTCAACACGATCCCAAACGACCCCCGGCCTCCCTACCGCGCCTCCGGTCTACGGATCGGCACTCCTGCCATGACAACGCAGGGGATGAAGGAGGAACAGGCCTCCGAGGTGGCATCACTGATCTGCCGTGCTCTGAAGGAGCGTGACGACGAGAGATCGCTCAGCGAGGTTGCCGGGAGGGTTTCCGAACTGTCGGCGGAGTTCTCGCCATACCCGGCAGACTTCGTCGGCCACGTCTGATCTTTGAATGAAACGCCGCAGGGACCGTATGTGGTCCCTACAGCATTAGGTTACAGGTCGAGGGCTCGGGTCAGGAACGCCGCCATCTGCCCGCGAGTGACGTAGTCGTTTGGGCAGAACCTGGTGTTGGACGGCGGGTTGCATCCTGTCGTGATGCCGGATGCGGCGAGCGATTCGATGTCTGCTTCGAACCCGGATCCATTGTCGTCGGAGAAGTCGATGCCACTGGCTTGGGGCAGATTCAAGGCCCGGGCGATGAACGCCGCCATCTGACCACGAGTCACGTAGCTGTCCGGGCAAAACCTGGTATTGATGGGTGGGTTGCAACCTCTGGTGATGTCGGCGCTGGCAAGTCGGACGATCGAATCTGCAAACACGGAATTGCTGACATCGCTGAAGTCGACATCCGAGTCCTTGGGAAGTCCCAACGCGCGTACGAGAAATGCGGCCATCGCGCCCCTGGTCAGCGGTTGGTCGGGGCAGAATCGATCGTTGGTGGGTGGATTACACCCTTGAGTGATGTCAGCTCCGGCGATCTTCTCGATGGCATCTTCGAATGCGGAGCCGTCGTCGTCACAGAAGGTGCCCCGGCAACTGACGGCGTATCCCGTCGCGTCGAAGAGAAGTTGGGTGGCCCACCATCCCGAACTGTCGACATAGGTTCCGATGGCTACGAACTTGACCTTCGGGTTGAGGATGTTGGCGAGATGAGGAGGCGAGTTCATCCACAGGTCGTGGACACCCTGGCAGTCGGACATGGTGTGATCGGAGTGCATTGCAATGTTCTCACTCCACACGATCCACGAATCGGGAAGGATGTCCTGACGACGTGAATCCGGCATGTGCTCGAAGTCGTTGAACCGCATCCACTCGGACCAATCCCGCACGGGGGGGACCAGGTCGCGGGCCATCTGAAGGTCTCCGAGCCCGGCGGCCGCCCGTGCCTCGTTGGCGCCCTTCAGCAAACAGTCCTCGAACGCGTCACGGCTCGATGCAGCCCGCGCCGGGGGCGAAGCGACGATCCCGACCATCGTGATCAGTATCAGAAAGAATGCGACGCGTGCGAGTGTCGACCAGCGGTTTGTGACTCTGCCCATTGCCTCCCTGAGTTCCGACCGAGGCTCCCGGATGCCCAATCGGAACGAGTTTCAAACTCTTCGTCCAGAATTTCTACGATGACCCCGGTTCCCGGCAAGTTGGAGTTACCAGCGCGACGACTCCACTATCCCGACGTCATCGGCCACGGAGAGTACACATCTTTTCTCGAAAGCGTCGCTGACAGTGAGAAAGTCCAGGAGAATCGAAAGCGACAGCGAACGGATGCCGTGCAGAGGAGACTCAGAGGTCGAGGGCGCGGGCCAGGAACGTTGCCATCTGCCCGCGGGTGACGTAATCATTTGGGCAGAACCGGGTGTTCTCCGGCGGGTTACACCCTGTGGTGATCCCGGCGGCGGCGAGCGACTCGATATCTGCCTCGAACGAAGAGGTGTTGTCGTCGGTGAACTCGGTTCCCCGCGCTGCAGGCAAATCGAGGGCTCGGGTCAGGAACGCCGCCATCTGCCCGCGGGTCACAAAGCTGTCGGGGCAGAAGAGACTGTTTGCCGGAGGGTTACAACCCCTGGCGATGTCGGCACCGGCAAGACGCACGATCTGATCGGCGAAGATGGAGCCACCGACGTCGTCGAAATCGACTTCGTAGCCGTCGGGAAGGCTCAGGGCACGGGTCAGGAATGCGGCGATCGCACCTCTGGTTATCGGTTCGTCCGGGCAGAACCGGTCGTTGGCTGGGGGATTGCACCCCTGGGTGATTCCGGCCCTTGCGATGGTTTCGATGTCGTCCTCAAAGACGGATGCATCGTCGTCACAGAAGGCGCCTTGGCACGATGTCTGATATCCCTCGGCGTCGAAGAAGAGCTGAGTGACCCACCAACCCGAATCGTCGACGTACGCACCGATGACCACATAGCCGACCTTCGGGTTGAGGATATTGGCCTGGTGGCCGGTCGAATTCATCCACATATCGTGGATTCGATCGCATTGAGACATGTCCGTGGCGCCGCTCATGGCCACGTTCTCACCCCATCTGGTCGCAGACTCGGGGAGAATTTCGCGGTGAAGCGAGTCGGACATGTGCTCGAACTCGTTGAACCGCATCCACTCAGACCATTCGCGTACCGGCGGGGTGAGGTCGTATGCCATCTTCAGTCGGGTGACGCCCGTCGAAGACCGGGCGTCGTTGGCCCGGTCGAGAAGGCACTCCTCGAAAGCATCAGGACTCGAAGAGGCTTGTGCCACCTGAGGAGTTGTCCACGATCCAATCAGGGTGAAGGACAACACGAAGACGGCAACAAGTTTGAGGTTGCGCGAAAACTCCTTGTCGACTGTGCTCATTCCTCCGCGGTGACCGATTCCGCCAATCCGCACATCGGCAGAAGACCCGAATCCTTGAGCCAAACATTTGACGAAATGTCGGGTAGATCAGGCGGACGCCGACTCCACCAATCTGGCCACTTCGCCAAGAGACCGGACACACGCCACACCGAAGTCGTCGTTGACAGAGAAGGGGTCCATCAGAATCGGTACCAGACCCGCTCGGCGGGCTCCCACGACATCGAAGGCGGGGGTATCGCCGACGTACCAGACCGAATCGGGAGCGAGCCCGAGGAGATCAAGGGCGAAGTCGAAGATGCGAGGGTCGGGCTTTTCCACACCAACGCCACCCGAGTCGACAACACAACGGACTTCGACGCCGTCACCGGGCCCCATTTGCAGTATCCCCATTCCCCGCAGACGTCTCTCGATCGTACCGTCCGAGTTGGACACGACTCCCACCGGCACACCTGTGGCGACGAGTTCGGCCAGACCGTCGACCGAGCCGTCGATCACCTGACTCCACAGCCCTCCGGTCACGTACTCATTGCGGAGATGCTCGATTGCGTCGGGCACCAACTCGTCGCTGACATCGAGGCTGCGGGCATACGTGCCGAGGTAATCGGTCCACAGCGGGCTCAGATACTCGTCGCTCTCGAGATCCATGGGGAAGACGCGGACGGACAGGTAGTGAGCGCGGTCGATGGCGGCGTCGTCAACGACGGAGTGGCCGACGTTTTGCAGCGCCGAGCGGATGTGGGCCCGAGAGGGGAGCAAGAACACCCCGCCGACGTCGAGCAGCACCGCTGAAGGTGGACCGGTCACGTCTGCCAACCTAGCGAGCGAAGCTGCCTTGCCCGTCCGCACGATCTATTTTTTGTCCATTCTGACTGGCGTCAAATGAGTTAGTCCGTGTAATGTTCAGACAACTCTCATCGGCCCTATCAATCGGGGAGGGCGGGGTGGGACAAGGGGCAATCTAGGAGGCAATGAATGGGTGGCATTTTCCGTCGAGGCCGTCACGCGCGCCATCGGCGAGGTCGCACTGCGCTCGTTGTAGGGGCGTGTTTCGCGCTCCTGTCGATTACGGCAAACGCGTTCGCAGACGGTGGCTCGTTGGACGTGGAGGTCGCTGACACGTTCGGGTACGCAAACGAAACCACCGACGACGACGCAATTGTCGAGTACATCGGGAGCAACCACACGGACTTCGGGTCCTCCGGAAGCGGAGTCTTCGAGGCATTCTTGAGGACCCATGCGAGTCCGAGCGAGACCGGTTACAACACGGACAACTCGCCCTTCGAGTTCGACGAAGTGGGCGGCGCCTTCACTCACTCGATCCTGGTGAGTGAGATCCCGGTCGTCGAATGTGAGTCCGTCGACGGCAACATCTCGAACACCGGTCTGTGCTGGGAGCTGTTTGCCGACATCAATGACAGCAACAGCACCCCGCTCATCCAGCTCACCGATCTGGAGCTCTACTTCACGGGCGACCCCGAAATAACCGGGTATCCGTTCGGCGGCACCGCCACGAAGGTATATGACTTCGAAGGTGATGTGAAGATCAACGATGTCAATCCCGGTTCCGGACGTGGCGACCTGCGCTACCTGGTTCCATTGGACGGGATCACTCTCCCGGGTGATTGTGACTACGGCAGCAGCACCTGTGAGACCTATTTCGTGCTCTACACCGGCTGGGGCGACCCCGCGGGCGGCGAGTATTCATCCGACGCCGGATTCAACGAGTGGAAGGTCAAGAGGTATCCTTTCCTGTCCGTCTCGAAGACGGCGAACACCACCTTCACCCGCACCTTCGCCTGGACCATCGACAAGAGCGTCAACCCCGAGGCCTGGGACCTGTTCGACGGGGACAGCGGCACCTCCGACTGGACAGTCGCGGTCACCAAGGACGAGGGCACTGACAGCAATTGGGCTGTGAGCGGCACGATCACGATCGATAACCCATCGGATCAGGACGCGGTGATCGAATCGGTCGAAGACGCCATCTCCGGCGTCGGTGCGGCGACGGTGGACTGCGGAGTCGGAGTGACATTCCCCTACGAACTCGATGAAGGTGAAACCCTGGAATGCTCCTACTCGAGCACGCTGCCCGACGGCGCCAACCGCACCAACACGGCCACGGCGACACTCGAGAGCAGTCAAGTGTTCATGGGTGACGCCGATGTGATCTTCGGAGACCCGACATCACTCGTGAACGACACGGTTGATGTGACCGACACCAACGGAATGTCGTGGGACGACATCGCCGACGACGACTCCTTCACATATCCAGAGACATTCGAATGCGACGCTGACGAGGGCACCCACACCAACACCGCCACCATCACCCAGACCGGCCAATCTGACGATGCGACGGTGACGGTGACGTGCTACGACCTCGAAGTCACCAAGACAGCGGTGCCGTCGTTCAATCGTGACTTTGACTGGACGATCGAGAAGACTGTCGATCCCGACAGCCTCGACCTGTTCGACGGCGACTCGGACTCGGTTGAGTGGACCGTGTCCTGGACCAAAGGCGCAGCCGAGGACTTCGGGTATGCGGTCGAGGGTGAGATCACGATCGCCAACAACCATCCGACTCTGGCCGCCGACCTGACCGCAGTCACCGACTCGATCTCGGGGATCGGCGCGGTTGCTGTCGACTGTCCGTCGTTGACGGTTCCGGCCGGCGGTAGCCTCGTCTGCACTTACGAGTCCGATCTGCCAGACGGCACGACGCGGACCAACACTGCGACTGCAACCCAGCAGAACTACGGCTACGCGTCGGATCTCACCGCAACAGAATCTGGAACGACCGACTACTCGGACGATGCCGATGTCGACTTCACCGGGGTGAACCCCACGGTGACAGACGACACCGCCACGATCACCGACGACCGTGGTCCGCTCAACTTGCCGGGAACGAGCGGCAGCGGATCGACGTCCTACTCCGAGGGTTTCACGTGTGGAGAGGACGAGGGCACGCACGGCAACACCGCCATCGTCACCGAGACTGATTCGGGTGATTTTGACAGCGACGACGCGTCGGTCACAGTCAACTGTTACGGGCTGACAGTGACCAAGGATGCGGAGACGTCGTTCAGTCGTGACTACGACTGGGACATCGCCAAGACCCGTTTCATCGCCGAAGGCGAGGATGACGGCGACGGCGACCCGTCGACTTTGACCTTGGACGAGGGGCAGACCTTCCTGGCCAATTACGAGGTCACGGTCACGATGACCGGGTTCACCGATTCAGACTGGGCCGTGGAAGGCACAATCACCATCAACAACCCGGCGCCGATTCCGGCTGACGATGTAGTGGTCACTGACGTGATCAGCGCCGGCATCAACGCCACCGTTGACTGCGGAGACGGCGCCACGATGGTCGATATTCCTGCCGAAAGCAGTGTCGACTGCGATTACAGCAGTGCGCTTCCGGACGCCTCGACCAGAACCAACACAGCGACAGCCACGTTGTTCGGCATCGACTACGACGGCTCGGCCGATGTGATCTTCGACCTGGACAACCCAACGGTCGAGATCGACGAGTGCATCGACGTCGTTGATGATGCCGGTACGCCGGCTGATCCATCTGACGACATCGATCTCGGAACCGTCTGTGTCGACGACCTCGACGAGAGCAATCAGTGGTCCGACACGTACATACTCAGCATCGGTCCGTTCGAGGTCTGTGGTGAATACGAGTTCACCAACACGGTCTCGTTCGAGACGACCGACGACGAGAACGACACCGACGAGTCCGGCTCGGCCGTGTACACGGTGACGATCGACGTGCCCTGCCCCGAGGGTTGCACCCTCACCCAGGGCTACTGGAAGACGCACAACGACTCCTTCTGGGGTGGTGCGCCGACCGATGAGACCTGGGATCTGATTGGGCCGTTGGCCGAGAAGGAGATCTTCTTCCTCAGCGGACAGACCTACTTCGACGTGATGTGGACCGCACCACAGGGCAACGTGTACTACCTGCTCGCCGGGCAGTACATCGCCGCGGTGCTGAACGGTCTCGACGGTGCCGACACCAGCGCCGTCACGGACGAGCTGGCCGATGCGGAGGCTCTGTTCGAGACCTACGCGCCGGACTACGTCGCGACGTTGAAGGGTAAAAATGGCAAGGAATTACGGGCCCAGTTCGTCGAACTGGCCGGAACCCTCGCCAATTACAACGAGGGCCTGATAGGCCCCGGTCATTGTGACGAAGACGGATCCTCAGCCTGATCCAGACGGCAGTCAAACAACACTGGAGGACCCGGGCGATGCCCGGGTCCTCCTTTTGGTTGCTAGGTTCGGTTTGTCCAGCCGACCCTGACGAATTATCCTCTTGTGAAGGATTTCACAAGCACCCACGTGAGACACGACAGCCCACCAGAGACGACCCGCCCGGCGTACAGCGGCTGGGTGCGTAGCTCTTCGTTTCTGAGTTCGATCCTGTCCGGCATGCTGCTCGGGTACCTTGCCGACTTTTGGCTCGGCACCTCACCCTGGCTTGTGGTGGTCGGCGTGATCGTCGGCTCGTATTCGGGCTTTCACAACGTGTGGCGTTATCTCGAGGAGATGGAGAATGATGACCATCGGAGATGAGCACGGTCCGCCGATCGAGGCCAATCTGGCCCGGGACACGGTGGCTCGGGCCGTCTACCT
>Ga0299913_10001882_pt1 | contig 16087 bp, 15 predicted proteins | sample RVTome_9_FD_201360 | JGI IMG/M metagenome (GOLD analysis project Ga0299913, IMG submission 201360) | Soil microbial communities from uranium-contaminated site in the Upper Colorado River Basin, Wyoming, United States - RVT155D38 (version 2) ...
CGTTGCCAGCCCCGGACCCTCCGGTGTGCGGCGTGACGTGTGCGCGACCGCAGTTCTTGCGGCGTGCAGGCTCCACGCTGGTCCGCCGCGCACCAGGGCGTGTGCACGAACACGGCGGCGGAGCACCGTTCGAGAGGCGCGCGCTCTCCGTGACCGGGGCCCGTCGCCCATCGACGTGCGTTGGGACGGCGGCACCGTTCACTGCCCGCTCTGGCGTCCTGTCGACGGACATCGGCGGCGTGCTGCCTGCCGGGGTGTGCCCGTGCTCGGGGGTGGGGGTGATGGACTGGCCCGACCTGGTCTGTGGGGTGACACGGGCCCTGTCAAGGTCGCGCGTGCCGTCGTCGGTGAGCGTTGACGGCCCGCTGCCAGGCTCCGTCAGCACAACGGACGGGTCGGGTACAAGCGCGCGAGTACCGGGGATCTCGAAGCCCTCCGCTGAGGGGCGGCTTGTCTCGCATCCGTCGACCAGCCAATGAGGGGAGTCGACAGCCGCATGTGACCTGCACGGTGGTGCGGCCATGAACGTGCTGGCAGCTGCGGGTCGGAGTGAGCGGTCGCCCGACCGCCGTCTTGCCCAATCGCAAGCCTGCTCCGGGCTGCATGCGCCTGGCATGTCTACGTCATCGTTTCGACGCATCACTCGCGAGTAGCCTGTCGAGGTGGCGACCGTGAGATTCGGCGAAACGGTTGGAGGCGGGCACCGTCTGGGCCGACCTCGCCCACAGCGACGCATGGGCGGGCTGAATCGTCTTCTCGACCACCGCCACCAACTCGGCGGTCAGGGTTTCCAGGTCGACGTGCTGGCGCAGTCGACCGCTGAAGGCCGCGATCGTCTGCGCGGCGTCGTAGCGACGCCGGTTGAAACGACGATCAACCCCCGCCTGGATGCGGCGGCGGGCCGGTTGGAACACCGCCGCCACCGCCAGAGTCGCTCCGGCCACGGCCGAGCTCGTCGACTTGGCCGGACAGGGGCCACAGTGCGGCGGCGGCCCAGATGACGGCGAGCAGCACCGCGCCGAGCGCGACGAGGCCGGCGGTGGTGAACCGGCGCGTCGCGGGTGGTCGACGCAGGCTTCCGTCGGCGGCGTGGCCGGCCGGCGATGGGGTCGGGTGCTGGGTGTCAGCGGGCGTGTTCATGCAAGCCTGCTTCCGATCGGGCGATGGAGTCGTGGATGTGCACCGGGGCGTGGCGGCGTCGCAGCCACCCCCACACGGCCAGGTAGGCGACGGCGACGGCAATGAGCTGGGCGAGGCCGCCGGGGCCGGCGAGCCAGCCTGCGCCCTCGACTTCCAGGCGCACGATCGCGGCGAGCTCCCCGTGGAAGTCGCCGGACAGCCCGAACAGCTGCCCGAAGCTGAGGTTGCCGGCGAGGTGGATGCCGATCGGCAGGCCCAACCGGCCGGTGTAGGCGTAGGCCAGCCCGAACAGGGCGCCCATGGCCAACCACAGCAGCGCCATGGTGGGGGCAGCGTCGGGGTGGAGCAGCTGGTTGGCGTGCAGCGGGGCGAACAGCACGGTGGCGATGACCCACGCGCCGACGACCGCGCGGGCGGGTGGGCGGGTTCGGGCAAGTGCTTCGCCGGCGTTGGACATGAGGTGGCCGCGGAACACCAGCTCCTCCCAGGTGGCCACGGCGACGTTGATCAGCACGGCGGTAGCGACGCCAGTGCCGACCGCGGGTTGGGCCTGGCCGGCGGTCCACACGTCGGTGATCTGCGCCCAGCCGCCGAGGGTGACGATCAGCAAGTACACCGCGGTGATCAGCAAGCCGGCGGCCACACCGGCACCGAGGTCGGTCCACCAGCCGCGATCCAGGCCCATCCCGTAGGAGCCGATGCTGCGCCGGTCCAGCCGGCGGGTCAGCCAGGCGAACGGCGGGATGACCAGCGCCAGCACCAGCACCGCATGCAGCGCCAGCGCCGGGGTGCGCTCAAGCCACAGGATCGTGGTCTGCGTCGACCCGACCGCGATGAACATGACCACCACGACGATGAGGATGCGCAGCCACACCCGCAGCCGCCCGTCGTCCTGGCGCCACCGCGACGATGCCCATGTCGCTGTGCTCATCGGTGTGCCTCCTCCGGATCCCGGTCCGCGGTCGTCGGGCTCCGCACCGCTGGTGGCTCTGCTCGGACTGCGTGGGGTAGGCGGGTCAGCTCCTCGGCGAAGGAAAGCCCCTGGGGTCGCCGGGCGGCCCACACCAGCAGTGCCGCGTAGGCCAAGGCGATGACCGCGAGATGTACGACGCCACCCAGCCCGGCCAGCGCGTAGGGGCCGATGATCTCGGTGTGCAACACGGTGGCCGGCTCACCGGCGTCGCCGACGAACCCGAAGATGTTGTTGACCGCAAGGTTCACGGTGAAGTGCAGCCCCATGGCCATGCCCAGCCGGCCGGTGAGGGCATAGGCCAGCCCCAGCAACCCACCCAGCAGCAGCCACATCACGGCCAACCCAGCAAGGGGGTACGGCGTGTCCAGGTAGGTGGGCACGTGCACGGCGGCGAAAAGCACGCTGCTGATCACCACCGCGGCGATGACCGCGCTGACCCGTGACGTGGGGCCTCCCAGGCCCTCGGCGGTGTTCTTGATCACCACCCCGCGCATGAGCAGCTCCTCCCAGAAGCCGTTGGTCAGCCACAGCAGCACCGCGAACGCGAACAGCAACCAGAAGCCCTCAGGGCCGGCAGACCAGACATCGGTGACTCGCCCCCACCCCGCCGCGATGATCACCACGAACGCCACCGCGTACATCGCCAGACCGAGCAGCGCACCCAGTCCGAACTCCCGCCACCATCGCCGTTCCAGACCCAGCCCGTAGCCGGCCAGCGGACGGCGGTCGAGCAGCCGCGCGCCGGCGGCCACGACGACCAGGGGCACCACCAGCTGCACACCGAAGGCCGTGCCCAGCGCCTGCCCCCAGAAGCCGAGGTCAACAAGCAGCGCCCCAGCCGCCAGATGCGCCGCGACGACCACGACGAAGATGATCAACACCCGCCAGAACGCCCGAACGCGCCCCTCCGCGCCGTTCCACAACGGACTCGTCAAGCGTGCGGAAACCATCGGGTCACTCTCCGAAGAACCCCGGAGGTTCCGACCCTGCAGGTCGGCAGAAAGGACCGACGCGGCCATTCGGCCGTTGTGAGATCGCGCTCGATCCCCTGGCAACCGCCGGGGGATATACATGCGGTCCATCCCAGACCTACCCGGCGTCCAGCGTCAACATACACAGACGAGACAACGTCGCTGCCCGCCTGTTGGCTCACCGAACGTAGTTTGGGACTGGCAGGATGACCGGTGTGGACGACGTCGACGACTCGCTTCATGCGGCACATGGCCTGCGGTGGTGGAGCGCTGCCACCTGCGTTTGGTCGCTAGCCTTTGCCGCGCCTCACTTCTATTTGGACTTCCCCCAGTTGGCCGGACACCGTGGGCTCGGGACGAAGTAGCGGCATAACCGCCGGTAGGACCGTAGCGGGAGAACCGCCGTCGCCCTCGAGTACCGGTCGCCTCGCCTCACTTTCCGTGGTCGCCGTGCGGGCAGGCCTGGGCCCGAGCTTCCCTCTGGAGGCTCCCTGCGAACGTTGCGAGATCCCCGGTCTTCCGAGGGTCTGGACGCGTGCGCGCGCAAAGGGTCCCGGTCGCGCACACAGATGACGTCGAGCGTGCGGAGTTCTGACAGTCGGGTGCGGGAGGGCCGTGGTAGCTATGGGCGGATGAGTGCCTCCATCAAACACCGCGCGAGTGAACTCCTGGCCGACCTGGCGGGTGAGTGCATCGCATTCGAGTCAGCACAGGCCGGTTGACGGATCGGTCCTGCTCGCCGAGACCGCCGGCGACGACCAGGTCGGCTCGGCCGCGTTGCCACATCCCTATGGCTTCGCCACGTTGCACTCCGTGGACTGGTCTACAGCGCCGGCGAACGTGTGCAGCCCACACGGCTACTGCTGCATCGCGATCTCCCGCACATACTCAGCCTTCACGACACAGCGCGTGCTGCGGCGGAGGCCGGCGCCAGGGCCGCGTGGCTGGGCCCCCCAAGGCGGACGGCCACCGCAGGCTCAAGCGCCTCGTTCACTTGATCGATGAGTCGTCGCAGTACAAGTGTCAGCTGCGAACTGCCCTGGGGCTCACTGGCGACTCGATGTACGAGGAAATGCTCACATGGGCGAGTCGGGGATCACTCCAGAGAAGGTCAGCCTGACGGAAAGAGTGCGACAAGCTAGGCGTGTTGTGCCTTCGTTACCTTGTTACTTCGTTACCTTGTCGTTACTACCGACGGGAGGCCGGGGATGTCCGAGGCCTTGTCGGGACTGAAGGAGGGGCCGAGACTGCAGTCAGGGTGGTTCAGCGGTTTCGACCGATGCGGTGGACTGGCACAGCGAGCGCGACCAGACCGACGAAGACTGCGGCAAGGGCAACCCGCTCCAACGCTCCGGTGCCCGGCCCGCCGAACGCGACGACGGTGGAAAGCAGCAGGACGAAGAGCACCAGCAGCAGCGCGACTCGGACGAGATGCAGCAGCCACGGGGCAATGGCGGACATGTGACGACTATTCAAGGGCGCTCCTCCCGCGTCAAGGACTTCCTCGCGCCTCCATGGCAGATGATGGTGGTTCCGGTGGACTGCTGATCCCGACCGGCATCCGGAGGATGCAGCGCTGCTGAGTCCAAAGGGGGTTGAATGGTGCGGCAGGCTGTCAACAGTCTGCGGTTGGTTGGATCGTGCGAGGCGTGTGTCACTCGGCGGGCTCGATGTCGGTGTAGACCACGGTGTCGGCGACGAAACAGATCGCGCCGTGGGCGAGGTTGTCACTTGCGGTGTGCAGGTCGTACATCCAGCAGTCGTCGTACTGCGATTTCCCTGGCGGGACCTGGGTCTGCACCGCGTGAGGATCCGGTCTGGGACCCCACTGCCACCGGCCTTCGGTCCGGTCGGGCATGCCGAGGCCATGTGCCACGTCCTGCCGGTTCGCAGCGAGGCGGATGCGAGCGAACTGGTCGACCGTCGTGGCGGGCCCGCAGCCTGCCCCGCAGGCCTCTTGCGTGCCAGTGTCCCCGAGTGGACCTGCGGCGAGCGCTGCCGCACCGATCACGACCGCTGCCACCGCACCTGGGGCCAGCCACCAGCGCCGGCGGGCGCCGCCCGCGGTGGCGCGGTGCCGGACCTGCACGAGCCGCCATGACAGGTCGATGCCGCCGAGCAGCCCGCCGAGGCCGCCCGCGAACGTGACCGCGCCCCGCAGCTGCAGTTCCGGGCCGAACCAGGGGCTGGTCATTGCCCAGCCCAGTGGCATGAGGAGCACGGTCACGAGGGGAACGACGGCCTTGTCACGCGTGTTCCACACGTCCGAGAGCACGACGAGGACGTAGCCGGCGAGCCAGGACCAGATCGCCCACACGAAGCCGCCTGCGGTGAGCAGCACGATCGCTGCGATCTCCAGGCTCCCACCTTGGTAGCCCCGTGGTGACCGCGTGACGACGCGCCAGGCGACGTGACCGGTGGCGACGGCCCACACGGCGAGCGCCGCGATCACGATGGGGTCGAGCAGGGCGCGGCCGACGACCACGTCGACGAACGCAGCCAGGAAGCCCGCGCAGAGGATGACCAGCGCCGCGATGTCGCGCCCGTCCCTACGCACATCTTCTTGAGGTGGCATGCTGCCTGGACCGGTGGTTTCGCTGACGATGTCCTCGGGTGGCCCCAGCCGCTCGAGCACGTTGCGGACGGTGACCTCGTCGGCCGTGCGGGCATCACGCAGCGCGCTGTTGATGTGTTCGCTGACGTCGGCCACCAGCTCGGCCCGTTCGTCGGTCGGGAGTCCGGCGGCCGCGGTTTCCAGCCGATGAAGGTAGTCAGTGACGATCGGATCAGTGTTCATGGTGGTCATCGCCTGCTCCGGATGATGTGAGGAGCGCGTCCACGCCATCGCGGAAGCGGCTCCACTCCTCGGCGAAGTCGGTCAGCGCCCGCTCGCCGGCTGCCGTCAGTTTGTAGTAGCGGCGCGGCGGGCCCTCCTCGGACTCCTGCCAGAAGGTCGCCACGAGCTGTTCGCGACGCAGCCGCGTCAGCAGCGGGTAGATCGTCCCCTCGCTGGTGACCAGGCCGTCGACGTCCGCCAGGGCCTGCACGAGTTCGTAGCCGTAGCTGGGGTCCTGGCGCAGCAGCGCGAGGACGCAGTACTCCAACGCCCCCCTGCGAAGCTGGGACAGCCCCTTGCTCTCAGCGGTTGGTGCCATGCACTACAAGGTACTGTGCGCGAACAGGTACGTCAAGGTGTTGTCTTCCCACCTGGTCTGTGCGCGGCGCCGTCTCTTGTCGTGGCGCTCTATGGTCGACCAAGATCCCCCTTGCTCACGGGTCGCGTACCCGATACCCCCGGTACCCGGTGTTCCGACCTTGTGCCGATCCCCGGGTTCCCGCGGCGAGGTGAGGAGGCGGCTCGCCGAGTGTGGTGCTGTGGCGACGGGTCGCTGCGGCTACGGGCGGTGGTGGAGTGATGCGATGAGGTGGTCGAGGCCGTACTCGAACTGGTCGCTCGAGGCGGTGGTGGGGAGCGTGTCGCGCAGCGTATGCAGCGTCGGATAGGTGTCGGGGTCGAGGTGGTCCAGGGCGGTGGTCCACGCGGTGGTGTAGGCGGCGGGGGGTTGCTGGTGCACGCGGGGCAGTTCCCAGATGACGAAGCCGAAGACGTAGGTGAGCAGCGCGTAGAAGGTGCGGACGGCGTCGCTGGGGGAGAACCCGGCTGCGAGCAGGATGGTGTGGGCCTGTTCGAGCTGGTCGAAGACGGGGCCGACGGTGAGGCCGCGGTCGGCGAGGATCCGTGACAGGGCGGGATGCGCAAGCGTCTGCTCGCGCAGCGCCCGCAGGTAGCCCACGACGCGGCCCTGCCAGTCGTCGGGGGCGCCGTCGGGCACGCGCACGCCGCTGAGCACGTGTTCGGCGACGGCGTTGACCAGGTCGTCTTTGTCGGCGATGTGGCGGTACAGCGACATCGTGCCCACGCCGAGTCGTTCGGCGAGCCGTGGCATGGTCAGCGCGTCCAGGCCGTCGTCGTCGAGCAACGCCAGGGCGGCGTTGACGATCCGGTCGCGTGACAGCGTGTTGCGGGGTACCCGCTCCGCCGACTTCTGCGTCTGTCCTCGGCTCGTCATGCGACCCTCCCAACCATCTCTTGCGTATCGTGTACGTTAACGGTAGCGTATGAGATACGCAACTGTCGAGGAGGCCGGCATGGCATCGCAGGTGACGCGGGTCGCCCGGTTCAGCACCGGCACGGTCGACATCCATCCCGAGCACGCCCACCGCGGGCGCACGCCGATGTACTGGTGGATCCTCACCTCGCGGCGGTGGCTGCCCGCGCGTCCGATCAACATCTACGTGATCGAGCACACCGACGGCGTGGTGGTGTTCGACACCGGCCAAGACCGCGCGTCGGTGACCGACCTCGCCTACTTCCCCGGCGGTCCCGTCGGGCTCATATACCAACGGCTGGCCCGCTTCGACGTCCCCGCCGACCAGACACTGTCCGCCGGGCTCGCCCACCTCGGCTACGCCACCAGCGACGTGACCACGGCGGTGATCTCCCACCTGCACCAGGACCACATCGGCGGCATCCGCGAGCTCGCGCATGCCGACCTGCTGGTGTCAGCCGACGAGTGGCGCTCGCTGCAGCGGCCGCTCCCCGAAGCCCGCGGCCTGCTGACCGATCACATCGACCTGCCCGGCCTGCAGTGGACCAGGGTCGACTTCGCGCCACTGCACGATCCCGGGTTGCGGCCGTTCACGACCGGACACGACCTGTTCGGCGACGGCGCCCTGGTGCTGCTGCCCACGCCAGGGCACACGCCGGGGTCGATGTCGCTGCTCGTGCGCAGGCCGGACGCCGCCCCACTGCTGCTCGTCGGCGACCTGACCTACGACATCGACGCGTTCGACCGTGGCGTGGTCGGTGGCGTCGGCAGCAGACGCCAACTGCAACGGACCGGCGCCCGGGTCCGCGGGCTGCGCTCGACCCACCCTGGACTGGCGGTCCTCGCCGCGCACGACCCCGCCGCCGCCGGCCTGCTCGACGCCGCAACGGCCGCGTGAACCACCTGCGTGCGACCCGACACCCGATCCGGACCGACACGAAGCGAGCGACACCATGAGCGCTGACATACTGACCATCTGGAGCTCGCCCGTTACGCGGCATGGCCGCAGCTACGTACGGATCCGCGTGGACCATCCGGCCGCACCGGCTTCCCGACCCCGCGGGGCGAGTGTGCGCAGATGCGCCGAAACGCTGACTATCGAGCGACGCGCTGCGGGTCAGCTTGAGGACGACCGCGTGCCGGGGGTTGCGGCTCGGTGCGGGGAGCGGGAACGTGACCGGTTGGGTTGGTCCTCGCGCGAGGCCGCGGGTAGACACAATCCGCCCCTCGTCGTTGCGATCACGGTCGCGGTGGCCACGGCGACGACGAGGAAGGCGACCGCGTCACCCAGCGTGCTGCGTGGAACGAGCTCCCCGGCGGCGTTGAAGCCAGCGTGGGCGAGGATGGCGATGAGGATGCTGCCGCCAGCGCCGTTGGCCAGCCAGACGTAGAGCACGGCGAGTTGGACGAGCACAAGGTTGGTGAGCCAGAACCGCACCGACCCGAAGCCGAGCCCGTGTTGGTAGGAGCCCTCGACGAAATGCAGTGGCAGATGCCAGAGCGCCCACAGCACACCGATCCCCAGGGCGGCCCAGACGGGACGTGTTCTGACCTGCCAGGCGTCCGACGCTGCGCCCCGCCAGCCCGGCTCCTCGACCAGGCCCGCTGCCAGCGCGAACGTGACCACCCCAGTGACAGCCCCCATGCCGTAGTCGGGAACGGTCGCAGCCGTCCCGGCCACGGCGGCCGCTGCAGCGCCCAGCATCGCGGGCACCGCGGTCACGGCGACGAGGGCGAGCCACCAGGGGGTGGAGATCCGACGTGGGTGCCAGACGCGCTGGAGGAACTCGCGCCGGTACTCCGGCCCGCCGCGGCGCACGACCCATGCCGCTCCCACCAGCGGCCCGAGCCCGCCCAGCATGAACAGCAGCGGGACGGGCAGCTGGGTGACCGGACGTCCGGTTGCGGCGGCTGCCCACCACCACGACCACGTCCAGGCGAAGGTGAGAACGAAGTAGGGCACTAACGAATAATCCGGTTAGTCGGCGACCGCGAGTGCTGCGCCGAGGAGCATCACCACGGTAATCATGTTGATGGTCACGTGCGCGGCAATGGACACATACACGCTGCGATTGCGCCACGCCATCCACGTGATGGGCAGGAAGCCGAGGATGATCGCGGGGTATCGCCACGGCGAGAAGAAGTGGTACAAGCCGAACAGCACCGTGTTAATGACCGGAGCCCATCGGCCGTAGCGTTCCAGCCGCGGCAGCAGGTGACCACGGAAGTACAGCTCCTCAGTGACAGGTCCGACCACGCCGTTGAACACGAACGCGGCCGCGGCCAGCGCGATCAGCATCCCGCTCGAAAGGGGGTCGCCTTCCTCCACCACGGCGAACTGCAGGAAGGCGTCGGGCACCCACGCGAACACGTTGGTGGCGAGCCACGCGTCCAGGAACGCCCACGACACCAGGAGGCCCGCCAGGAACCATGCGACCAGCGCCGCGGTCAGCAGCGCCAGCCGGCCGCCGCCCAGCCGCTGGCGGTAGTCCACCGCCTGCAGCGGTGACCACGACCCGGTCGTGCGTCGCGCATACGCCGCCAGGTAGCCCAACTCGATAGGCACGAGGACAAGTCCGATCCCACCGAACAGCGCGAAAATCGGGTCGATGCCCCAGGAGGCCAGCATGGGCGCGGTCAGCCCGATGAAGGCGGTCATGGCAGCACCCGGCACAAGATGCAGGGTGATCGCTCGCGTCAACGAGTGTTGTTGTGGTACGCCATGAACGGTCTCTGGGACGGTTCCTGAGCGCGTGTCTGCTGTCTTTGTGAGTGTGTTACTCATTGGTTTCGCCTCGCTACAGGGGCAGGACCTCGCGCCCGCGTGTCGCGTAAGTAGGCCGCAGTCGTCCCGAGCGCGCGTTTCGTCGTGCGGTTCATGGATCTAGCCTGCGCGGGGTAGCTGGGCCGTTGAAGAGGCTTGGGTCCTGTCTGCTGCGGGCCTGTGGGCCCCCCGGAAGCCGGCTTTCCGAAGGCCGTCCGTCTTGGCGGTCCTACCTCACCGCGCAGAGTCGACGAGCCCCTGCCAAGTGCGCTCTCGAGGGTGCACACTCTGCAAGGGCAGACCCGGAAGGTGGTCGCCGTGCGCTCGAACCGCTCTGGCGCAGGTTCAGCACCAGCACGGTCGGCAATGGCCGGGTGGCGGGCGGGCTTATGACGGGTCGCTGTTGAGATCGGTGATCACGTCGGGTACCGCTCGCGCGAGCCGATCGTCGGTGGTGACCAGGCCGCCGACAACGCCTGTGCGGCCGCAACGTACAGGCCGTCGCGGGCGGCGACGTTGTCACGCAGCCCCCAGGCGGCTCCTTGCAGGATCACTGTCCGGATTCTTCAGGGCACTCAGCGGAACCAGGACGCTTCAGTCCGTCGGAAATGCAAGCAGATGTGCAAGGACAATGCCAGCGCCGGTGGTCATCGTGTCGCCGCTGCTCCCCTGGCCGAACACGGAGACCACCTCGTGTCGACACCACCACGCCACCCATGTACTCACGCACTACGACCTCTGGTGTGTCCACGGCTGGCCGACGCGGCGTCCCGCCGGCCGGCATGAGCATCAACCCGACGCCGCCACCCGCCTCCGGAGACGACGCTACGCACGGCGCGGTTGCCCGTGCGGCGAAGTCCGCGCTACCCGCGACGGCCCAGCGGTGACTGCAGATCAGCTAGGAAGCAGCTGCGCCCGGAGCGCCGCCCGGCACCGCGTCCTCGAACGCGACACCGATAACGACCCAGCATGCGTCGCTACCTGTCGGCCTGCCGCTTGCGCAGATGGCGGAGCGTGTCGTCGATCAGGTCCAGCGCGCGCACGTCGCGGCTTGGATCCTCCGACGTATCGACTCGGCCGTCGCAGTAGTCGTGCGCATCCTGCAGCCGGCTGTCGTCGTAGGCCGCGAGGGACCACAGATGCCAACGCGCCACAGGATCTGACCGGCTATGCGCCGCCGTCATGTAGTACGCGGTGGCCGCGATGACGGACGCGCGGGCACTCCGGCGAAGCTCCATGCCGAATCCTCTCCGGGTCACTCTCTTGCGGTCTGGGTCGAGCAGGTCGGTATGAGCTTCACCGCCATGCATGGATCCGACACGCGCACACAGCGTGCCAATGCCGCGCCAGCGCTGCCCGAGAACGCTCGCTGGGACGTACGGCGTCGCGGCTGCCCGACGGAGGCGCACGCGCGCTCAACGTCCGCGACCGAACGTATGCCCTCGTCGGAGGCCCCACACCGCCTACAAGTGGTCCGCCGCGGCGCCGGCGTCGGGCCGGTTCCCGCGGTTCTGCCGGCTGCCCAACGGGCGGATCCGGATTCGAAGGGAGTGGTTGGATGCCTGCATTGAGAGCCTCGGCGCCGCGGTAGGGGCGACCGGCCCACCGAGCCGTGGAAGCCGGGCCGGTTGCAGGTCCACGAGGTCACCCGCCGCACCCAGAAGGTGTGGGAGACCCACGGCCGCACCGGCGAACGCGTCCGCCGTACCCGCCCACGGTTCGCTGTCGCGCAGCCGGTAGTCAAGACCCTCGAGGTTGCCCTGCAGGCACCGCAACCACTGGGCCGCCTGCTCCGCCAGACCGGGATCGTGCGGATCTGACAGGCGGGACGAAATGCCCCACGACCGCACCTGGCCGGGTGGTCTACTGCCTGCATGCCGACTGCCGCAGCTCGAGACAGGAGCCGCCATGGCATCCGCGCCTGCAACGGCTGCGACTGTCACCGGAGCCACTGTTCTGCGCGAGCGCAGCACACGGTCATGGTCCACGGTCAGGACTTCTGCTTCTGCGGCCACCACACCGTCGAACTGGCGCACGCGATCCGATCGCTGGGCGCGGCCGGCGCATCGCCGGCGACGGTCAAGGACGGTGACGCGGCGCCCTCCGCGCATCTCGCCGCGGAGCTGCTGCTGACGGGGTCACCCCAGGTAGCGGGAACGGACGGCCGCGACGATCTCGCCGCGGATGGCGTCGCCGTTGCCATCCGAACGCAGCTGCTGCTCGATCAGGTGCACCGTCGCCGCAAGCTCGTGGTCCTGCAGCACGTCGCTGATCCATCGTGAGAAGTCACCGCGCCCGACGTGGTAGTCGATCACCGACGGGTCACAGAACCGCACGTGCCGGTGGAACTCGGTGATGTTGGCCGCGACCGCTCCGTCGGAGAAGTAGAAGCGATGGAGTTCCGGAAGCGCGCCGTCGACGTACTTGTGCCAGTGGCGGATGTGCGGGGTGCGGCGCGGGGCGATGGTGCAGGGATCCAGGCGGATCGGGGGCCGACGGTCGATCACGAGCGCTGCACCGGGTGCGGGATCAGCCAGGTGGGGCAGCACGGCCGCGCGCGGTAAGCCGGTGAACGACGTGATGGTATCGGGCAGCCGGTCGCGCTCCTCCCCACCACCCAATGTGGCGATCATCACGTCGATGTTGTCGAGAACACCGGGATCGAGTACGCCTGGCCGGTAGGTGATCAGGCAGTAGCCTTTCGACGCGGTCGCACCGCAGTCGTCTTCCGCGCCGTCCCAGATGTCGGCCACATGGGCCTCGTCGGCGATGATCCAGTCCGGAAGGCCGGTCGCGGCTCGCTGCCGGTCGACACGCTCGGCCGCCGCGCGCACGTAACGGTGCTGGTTTTCGGCGTCGAGACTGGACAGATCCACGACGACGCTTCCGGAGTGCTGCCGCAGCACGTCGGCCAGCGCCGCGGCAGGTGTGGAGACGTCGGTTGCCCCGACCGCGAGCACCCCGCGCAGCCGCGTGAGATCGAGATGGTCGCCTTCAAGGTCGAAGATCAGCACCGAGTAGTCCCGGGCCATCAGCCGCTCGGCGATGAGCCCGGCGGTGTAGGACTTGCCGGACTGGCTGCCGCCCGTGACGAGCACGTTGACCTGAGAGGCGGGAATCAGTGCCGGACTGCCATCCGGACCGTGTCCGATCTCGATCTGCCAGCGTCCCGGGCGCACGCGGGACGATCCGCTCAGCACCGGCCCCCGCAGGAACGTCGCCACCCCGTAACCGTTCGGCTCGTCGAGAACGACATCGGCGTGCCGCTTGAGGGCCTCGACGGCGTTGCCCACCGCCACCCCGAGCTCGCACACCTCCAGCAGGTGATGATCGTTCTCGGCATCACCGATCGCGACTGTGCGGTGACGCGATATCCCAAGATCGGCCAGGCCGCGCATGAGACCCGTGCCCTTCGTCACACCTGCCGGCAGCACCATCAACTCCCCGCGGTTGCGGACCATTTGACAGTCCAATCCGAGTCGGCCGACCTCCTCCAACACCGCGCGGGCGTCCCGCGCCGCACACGCCAGCAGCACACGGCCGTGACGGACCGCGACATCACGATGCGCGAGCGCGCCACCGAGCGCGGACGCGACCGGCGGCGCGAGCTCTGTGACACCGTCGTCGCTGGCGAGCACGGCGCCGTTCTCGGCGACGATCAGATCGAAGTGGTCCGCGACGTCCGGATAGACCTCGCGCAGCTCGGCCAGGATGCGACCCGTCACCAGCACCATCCATCGCCCCTCGGCGCGTGTCTCGCGAATCGCGTCGAGCACCGGTTCGGTCGGACGACCGGCCGTGGTCAGGGTGCCGTCGAAGTCGACGGCGACTGCCAGAAACGGGAAGGGCATGACACCGCAACGATCGCACGGTCCCACAGGGGGTCAAGGGTCGGAAGGCCCGGACGGCACACCCCCACCGGTCCCAGACCGGGCTGCGCGCCCGCCGACTCACACCGACCTGCAGACACGCGGCCGCCAGGCCTCGCGGCCCCTCAGCGGCGCGGCTGGTCTAGGCCGTCTGGCTTCCGTCAAGTGCGGACAGCGGTGAGGGCTGGTTGGGGTGCCTCGGTCCATCCTTTCGTGATGGGCAGGTCTGGGCGGGTGGCGTAAGGCGTCACCGCAATCCGGACGCGTGCACCAGATAAAGCCGGGTGGGCGGCCCTGCGGTTTCCGAACAGTCGCTTTTCGTTGTTGTTACGCTGCGATCTGTCGATTCTGGTACTCGGTGTGAACCTCGAGCGGTGTCCGATACCCGAGTGCGGAGTGCAACCGCCGGCGATTATAGAACCCTTCGATGTAGGCCACAATCGCCCGTATCGCGTGGCGGCGTGTCGGAAAGGCCGTGCGGTGCACCAACTCGTTCTTCAAGGCTGCGAAGAACGACTCCGCCAGTGCGTTATCCCAACACACCCCGGTACGCCCCACCGACGGCAACACATCCAACTCGTCGAGTTTGGTTCGGTACTGCGCCGACGTGTACTGCCCTGCGACCCACGATCCGAATGAAACACACACCCGGGTTGCAACGCAATGTTGCCGGCGGCCATACCGATCGCGTCGGTCACCAACGACGCGTGCATATGCGGCGCCATCGACCAGCCCACCACCGCCTTGGTGTGACAATCGATCACCGTCGCCAGATACAGCCACCCCTGCCACGTGGGGATGTAGGTGATGTCACCGACCAGCTTGACGCCGGGCGCGTGGGCGGTGAAGTCACGCGCCACCAGATCGGCCGTGGCGGCCGCGGCGTCGTCGGGGGTGGTCGTGGCCCGGTACGGGCGCGGCTGACACGCCACGAGCCCCTCGACGCGCATGATCGACCGCACCAGCTCCACGCCCGCCTCGCCGCCCTGACGCACCAGCTGGGCGTGGACCCGGCGGTACCCGTAGGTGCCGTCATGGTCGTCGAAGATCACGCGGATCACCGCGGTCAACGCCGCGCGGCGCTCCGCGGTCGCCGACGCCGGCCGGTCACGCCACTCGTAGAACCCCGACCGCGACACACCGATCCACGCGCACATCTTCGTGATCGCATAGTTCGCCTTCTCACCGTCGATGAACTCGTACTTGGAGCTCACCGATACTCCCGGGCGAAGAAGGCCGCGGCTGAGGTGAAATGAACGGTGGAGCGGGTGTGTGCGGGCAGCGCGGCGTGTCCCGGCCGGCGGTGGTCAGCCGGGTGCTGAGGGGTGTGGGGTCAGGCGGTGGTGATGGTGACGGTGTGGCCGAGCTGTTCGAGCTGTGCGACGAGTCGGCGGGTGCGGTGCTCAACGCTGGAGCGCCGCTCAAGCCAGTCGGCTCCGAGGTCGTGGTAGTCGGTGCCGTTGGTGAGCATGTGCCAGTAGGCGACGAGGATGTCGTGGCGGATCGCGCCGGTCGCACGGTTGACGGCCACGGCGTCGCCGCAAGGCCTGGTGGCGGGCCGCGAAGTACGTGCCCTTGGTGCGGGCGCCGGCCTTGGCCGCTTCGGTCAAAGCCTTGCGCAGCCACTTGTCGCCGCGCCGGGTCCGTCCGCACTGGCGTCGTCCGCCGGACTCGCGGTTGCCGGGGCAGATCCCGGCCCACGACGCGAGGTGGGCCGCGGTGGGAAACACGGTCATGTCCACGCCGCACTCGGCGATGATGACCTCGGCGGTGCGCTTGCCCACGCCGGGGATCGTGCAGACCCGGTCGCGGATGTCGGCCAGCGGGGCGGCGACCTCGTCGACGCGGTCGTCGAGTCGGGCGATGGAGTCCTCCAGGAAGTCGATGTGGGCGATTAATCGGGCGGCCATGACCCCGTGATGGTCCGACCGAAACGACGACGCCAGCGCCTCGGTCAGCTGTGGGATCTTGCTGCGCATCCGCGCCTGGGCCAGGTCGGCGAGCACCGCGGGGTCGGTCTGGCCGGCGATCATCGCTTCGACCATGGCCCGCGCCGACTTCGACCACGCGCCGGACGCGACCGAGGTCAGCTTGACCCCGGCGTCCTGCAACAGCTTCTCCAGCCGCTGCACCACCCGGGTGCGTTCCTCGACCTGGGCCTTGCGGGTGCGGGTCAGCTCCCGCAGGTCACGGATCAACGGTGGCGGCACGAACGACGGGCGCACCAGGCCGTGCTCGACCAGCTGGCAGATCCACAGCGA
>Ga0299913_10001883_pt1 | contig 16084 bp, 8 predicted proteins | sample RVTome_9_FD_201360 | JGI IMG/M metagenome (GOLD analysis project Ga0299913, IMG submission 201360) | Soil microbial communities from uranium-contaminated site in the Upper Colorado River Basin, Wyoming, United States - RVT155D38 (version 2) ...
GAGGGCGCCCTCGTTGCCCATGGCCCAGACCGTCAGGTCGCCTGATACATCACCGGCCTGGGTCGCCGGTGCGCCGGTCTCCCCGCCGACGGCTCCGCCGTCCGTGGCCCCCGCGTCGGTCCCCCCTGGTCCTTCGCCTCCGTCGTTGTCTCCGCAGGCCGCCACGGCCAGGGCCGCAGCGAGCATGAACGCGATCGGGCGTCGTCGTATCGGCAGCATGTGTCGACCTCCTCCGGGTCTGCACCGTGCAGGCCGGAGTCGAAGTGTGGGACGGGAGGCGACGCCGTTGGCACGTCGGACCGCCCGTCGAAGTTGCAGGGTCGTTTCAGTGCATCTACCCGGCGCGCCCGGCGTGTGGGTCAGCGCGGGGCGGTCACCGTGACGCGAACAATCGACGGCTCGAGGCCGCCGGCCGCAAGCGATCCGCTCTCGGGCGTGACGACGTCGAGGAGCAGCAGGTACTGACCGGCCGTGACCGGGACCGCCAGCTCGAGCGTCGCGTCGACCACGCTGCCCGCCTCGACCGCCGCCGGCAGCGCCGCCGTCACCGGCGCCAGCGTGGTCGCGATCGCCGGATCGAGGCTCAGCCAGTAACCGACGACCCGGGCCGCCTCGGCGGGCACCGTGCCCGACGGTCGCCGGTGATCGACCACGGCTGGGCGACCCCAGCTCGCGCTGCCCAGGTTGGCCACCCTGACCTCGAGCGGGACGTTGGAGCCGGCCTCCAGCGTCGCTGCGCTCGTCGCGAGCACGCGGGCATCGAAGGCGCCCACGACCCGGACGAGCATCGGCGCCAGCATCGCCTGGGTGGCGGCGTCGTACGCCACGCGATCCGAGTCGTGCAGCGTGACCGTGAGGCGATAGAGGCCGGGCGCCTCGGGCAGCCGGACCGGGAATCGGATGGTCCGCTGCTCGTAGGTCGCGATGACCGGCTGGACCACGTCGCCGAGTCGCTCCGGCTGGACGAGCTCGAGACCGTCAGGCGGAGCATCGGGGATCGGCGGCTCGTCGGTCGTCACCGGTGTCTGCGGCTGGGGAACGAGTGGGCGGGCGGCGTCCAGTGCCGGGTCGTCGGCGCTGCCGGCCACCGTCGGATCAGCCGGCTGGCTCGGCGCGGGCGCGGCGTCGACCTCGGTGGCCGGATCGGTCGGGATGGGCGAGACCTCGATCGGGTCCCAGCGGACGCTGGCAAGGAGTCGGTCGGGGAGGTTGTCGCGGTCCGCGACCTCGAACGGCAATCGGATCGCGGTGCGGCTCCCTGCCGACGGCAGTCCGCCGACCTTCGGGGCGTCGACGGTGATCCCGGTCGCGACGAGACTCGGCTCCGACGGTCCGTCCGGTACCACGCCCGCCGCGGCGGGATTGCCGCGGGCGGAGGCGAGGACGTCCTTCGATGCCAGTCCCGCGCGCAGCACGATCGATCGATGGAACCCCGAGTCCGCACGGTCCGGGTCCATCTGGGCGACGTAGCCGGGGCTGCGCTGGCTCTTGAAGGCGAGCACGTTGCCGTTGGCGTTCGGGGCGCCGCGCCAGATTCGATCGATCGAGCGCTCGCCGTCGAGGACGGATCGAAGCAGGTAGGCGGGGCTCGACCAGGCATCGGCGATGACGGCCGCGGCGCCGGCCTCGATGAACCCGGAGGCGTAGTTGTCCACGCGCTGCCTGGCCTGGGCGAGCGTGCCCTCGGGCAGGCCCGGCTCGGTGTTGCCGCTCGCGTAGCACAGGTGGTGGAGCAGCACGACGGCATTCGCCGCGAGCTTGACCTCGGCCCGGATCGACGCCTCGCCGAAGTACTGGTGCTGCGAATCGCCGCCGCCGGCGACCGGGTTGAGCCCGAAGCCGTTCTGGGTCGGCGGGAAGGGCGAGTCGCGGTACTTGCTCGGCCAGCCGTTCCCATGGCCCATGTACACGACGACGGATGCGCCCTGGATCGCCTTCCTGACGGCCGGCCACGTCGCGTACGGCGAGTACACCTCGACCACGTCCGGCGTGTAGCGGCGCGCGATCTGGGCCGCCTCGACGGCCTGGGCGCGGAAGCGATCGGTCATGCCGGGACCGACGGGCCCGACGATCAGGACGACTTTCGGAGGGCGCGGTGCGGCGACCGCGACGGGCGCACTGAGCCCGACCACGACGAATGCTGCGAGCAGGCAGGCGAGCAAACGCTTCACGACAGGGCGGCACAGCTCCTGCGAGTGGTCCGGCGAGGGTACACCAGGCGAGCCTTCGGAAACCATACCCAACGTCCGTTGACTGCCGCTTACCGGCACACCGTGGTGCGTCCGCGCGCCACTAGCCCATGCCGGCCATGATGTGCCACACGCCCATCATGCCGATGTCCTCGTGCTCGATGATGTGGCAATGGATCATCGCCATCCCGGCGTAGTCCATCACCGGCATCAGCAACTCGACCTTGCCCCAGCGAGGGACGATCGTGACGTCCTTCCAGGCGGGGATCGAGCTGTACAGCGAGGCGTAGCCGGCGTCGCCACCGGTGATCGACAGCACCTGGGCGGAGTTCGTGTGGTGGTGGAATGGGTGGTCCATTCCACTCGAATTGGTGATCTCCCAGACCTCCCACGTGCCCGTCTTCGAGTGGGTCATGAAGCAGTGCTCGTGGTCGACGTAGGTGATGCCGTTGATCGCGACGCCGCCGTGCCCCATGTCGAGGCTGATCTGCTTGCGGGGAAGCGCCGAGACGTTCATCGCCACGCGCGCCGCCGACGCGTCGACCGCGGATGGGATGGCCTGGCTCTGCTTGGCGCCCCCATAGGCCAGCGTCATCAGGGTGACCTGCTCCTGGCCGCTCATGCCGCCTCGCGCGTAGGGCATCGACAGCCACTTGTACGAGCCGGACTTCTGCGTGGCCTTGACGAGCAGATCAACGCGTTCGCCGGGTGACAGCAGCAGCTGGCTGACCGGGTACGGCTTGTCGAGCAGGCCGCCGTCGGTCCCGACCAGGTACATCGAGTGATTCTGGAGCGCCAACCGGAAGAAGCGGGCCGTGCACGCGTTGACGACGCGCCAACGCTGGACCTGGCCGGGCGCGATCGCGAGCCGCGGGTTCACCTGACCGTTGACCATGACCGTCGTGCCTTCGAGGCCGTGCATGTAGTCCATGTGCGAGTCGTGCGGGGCAGGCTCGAAGCCGGCCAGCGTCAGGTCCTTGAGGACGAGGACCTGCTCGGCGAACGGCTTCAGGGTGTCGAGCTCGTCCTCGACGATCAGCGGCGCCGAGAGGCCGCCCCACATCTGGTCCGAGACCGTGCCATGGACGTGCGGATGGTAGAAGTTGAGATTGCCTCCGGGATGCCTGGACAGGTCGTACTCGTAAACCGTGCTCTCGCCCGGTGTCAGCAGGACCATCATGTTGTCGGCGTGGGTCCCGTTCGGGTTGTCGCCCGGCGAAACGTGCAGTCCATGGGTATGGAGGTTTGTCACGCGGGTCGAATGGCCCAGCAGGTTGGTGGCGTCATCGTCGGGTAGCCCGTTGCGGAACCGGATTCGCAGGAGCTGGTCGCGACGCACCCGGATGAGCGGGCCTGGGTGGGCGCCGTTGTAGGTCACGAGCGTGGCGACGGTCCCGTTCACGTCGACCTGGGCGAGACGCGCCTCGAGGTCGACCTCGACGACGGCCGGGTCGGGCGAGGCGTCGGACAGCGGAACGGGCTGGCGCAGCGCAGCGCCCACCGGCGGGTCGATGACGGTGATGCCCCCGCCTCCACCTCCCCCGCCTCCACCTCCACCTCCGCCCGGCCCGCGGGCGAGAACGGTCGGGGCGGTCCCGGGAAGGACGACGGCCGCCCCCGCGAGGGCGGCTCCCCGGATGAACTGACGCCGGCTGATGGCGGCCACGGTGTCCTCCCGTCTAGGGACGCCAGGGAATGAGCCGGACGCCGGCGGGGTAGCCGGCGTCCGGATGGAGAACGCTACGGGTTCGTCAGGATCGGCGACGGGGTCGCGGTGACCCAGCCCGACGCGACCACCGTGCCATTGGCGGCCCGGATCCTGAAGAAGTAGTTCGTGTTCCGGGTGAGGCCGGTCCACGTGAAGGTCGTGCTGTCGGCGGCGAGGTTCTGGGTCGCGAGACCGCTCGTGAACCCGGCGTCCGTGGAACGCTGGATCGTGAAGCCGGTCTCGTTGGCGGAGTTGTCGGTCCAGGTGAGGATCACGCTGCGCCGATTGCCATTGCTGTCCGGCCCGTTGACGGCCGTCAGGTCCGATGGCGCGTTAGGCAGGTCGGGGACCACGACCGAGGCCGTGTTCGACCAGGCCGACAGCCCGACGGTCGTCTCGGTGGCGACGCGGTAGGTGTAGGCCATGCCATACGCCACGGACGGGTCGAGGAACGTGACGCCACCGGTGTTGCTCCGCGGTGGGGCCGTGGCGATACGGGTGAATGTCGCTCCGTTGTCGGTGGAGCGTTCGACGGCGAAGCCCGTCTCGTTGCTTGCGTTGTCGGTCCACGTAAGGCGGACCTCCGGCGCGGTCGCGCCGGCCTGGAGGACCGCCGCCAGGCTCGACGGCGTCCGGATGATCGGCACGGCGGCCGAGACGGCGTCCGCGCTCATCACCGGGAAGGCGCCGCCATAGCCAGCGGTGTTCCGGGCCACGACGCGATACGAGTAGAGCGTGCTGTTCCAGCGGAAGGAGGTGTCGGTGAAGCTCCGGGTGTCGCCGGCCGCGTTGTCCTGGTCGAGCGGAGACTGAACCGTCCCGATCGTCGTCCAGGCACCGGCCGGGCCGGCTTGGCGCTCCACGACGAACGACGTCTCGGTGATCGAGTTGTCGGTCCAGGTCAACGTCAGGCGGGTGTTTCCACCGTTGCCCGTCACGGCATAGCTGAGTCCGTCGGCCTGCTCCGGCGGAAGGACCACCGAGACCGGCCGCATCATGTCCATTTCCTCGTGGCTGAGGATGTGGCAGTGGTACACGTACTCGAACGCAAAGTTGACGAGCCGGTTGATGATCGTCGCCGTCGGCTGGCCCTGCGGATCGACCGCGTTGGCGTCGGTCAGCGGGGCGTCGATCGGCATCATCGGGTTGAGCGGCCGGATGCTGTTCGGGATCCGGAAGGGCAGTGTCGGGATGACCGGCCGCAGGGCCACATAGGTGTCCTGAAGCGGGTTGACCCGCAGCGTGTCCTTCCAGCCGAGCTCGGTCCGGTCGGGGGTCGTGATGATGTTGTCCCAGGCAACCCGGTTGAGCACCTGGACGTCGTAGAGGTGGAAGTGGATCGGGTGCGTGTCCACGCCGTTGTGGGTGAACTTCCAGATCTGCGTCCCGTCCGCACCGCTCGAGATCGGGCTGGCTTCCACGCCCGGTGGGAGGTTCTGTGGCAGGTTCGTCCCGTCGATGAACTCCGTTGCCGGGTTCGTGTACGGGTACGCGATGAAGTTCTGGAGACCCGGCGTGGCCGGGACGGCCTCCAGCCCGAGGAACCCGGTCATACGCCCGAACGGGTCGAATGACGTCGAGTTCATCTCGTCATGGATCGCCTTTGGCTCGATCCTGACCGCGGTCTTCGCATTCGGGGCCTTCAGCGTGTTGAAGTTCCACATCTGGCCGCCCTGGTCGTCAATGCGCGCGTAGCCGTCGCATCGGGCGCTCGGGTTCGACGAGTTGCAGTCGCCGCCGCTGACGAAGTTCGTGCCGTAGGCCGAGTTGTACGCGGCCTGGCCGACGATGATCGGGTGCTGGCCCGATTCGAACACCCCGGAGCCGTCGGCATGGTGCCGGAAGGCCGCCTGGAGCCTGGCCAGATCGAACGCCGGGGCCGCCGGCGTGTCGGCGATCTTGACCTGCATGACGGTCCGCGTGTTCGGGCCGTAGCCGGGCAGGATCGTGGGAGCGCCGGACGGACTGAGGTCCGGGGCGCCGGTGTAGTAGTCGTACTGCGGGACCCGGGCCGGGAACGCGGCCGGGCCGTCGTTGTACAGGATCAGGGTCTGGCCAGCGAACTTCGAGAAGTCGACGATCGCGTCGGACCGCTCGGCCGGCGCCAGGAGCATCGAGTGCTGGTCGACCAGTCCGACGTCGAAGCGGGTCGGGTCGGTGATCCAGGTCGTCACCTGCTGGCCGTCGACGACGACCGGCGCGGGCAGGAAGCCGCCCTCGGTGCCGATCTGGATCCAGTCCGGACCCGGCAGGCTGTAGGTCGGGTCGGTGCCGTTGTCGCTGCTCGTATCCGGCGTCGGGAAGATGACCGGATCGGTCTGGGCAGCGGCGAGCTCGGCCTCGTTCAGGGCGACCTCGGTCGCGCCGGTCGCGGGGTTCGCCGTGCCCGGGTCACCGACGTACCACTGCAAGTTCCAGAACCGGTCGTTGGCCGCGTTGAGGATCCGCATCCGGTAGGCCTTGGGCTCGAGCGTCACGGTCGGGTAGGCCGTGCCGTTGACGATCGGGGTGTCGTTGAACTGCTCCATTCCGGCCGAGATGAGCGGTGTACCGGGGATCTCGGGCGGCTCGCAATAGGGATCGGTGTCGTACTGCCAGGTACCGGGATCGTCGAGCTGGCACGACGGGTCGAAGTACGGGTTGGCGATCGGACCGTGGGCGATGTCGCCGGCCGGCGGCCAGAACCACGGCCCGTACATCCAGCGGCCGTAGCCGCTCATGCCGGACGGGTCGCCCGGATTCTGGGCCGGCATGTAGACGTGGTGATACCAGAAGTTGCCCTTGGTGCCCCAGCGATCGGCGTCCCATGTCGGATCCTGGAGCGCGAGCTGCGCCGCGTCCGGGACGAACGTGCGGTCCTGGATGATCAGCGGGAGCTGCTCGGCCGGGATCGTACCGCTGTCGAGAAGCGCTTGCTCCGTCTCGTCGGTGATCAGGTAGCCCGCGGCCTCACCGGCGTAGACGTTGAGCCGCGTGATGCCCCACGAGTGATCGTGATAGAACATCAGCCGCGCGGACTGCTGGTTCGTGTAGTAGAAGGTCTGACAGCCGTCGTCGTCGGCGTTGCACACGTCCATGTCCGGGACGTTCTCGACGCTGACGCCTTGCGGCCACGGCGTGCTCTCGCTCGCCGGGGTGACCCACTGGTGCGGGGTCCCGTCGCTGATCCACGGGGTGATCCCGCCGTGGAGGTGGAGCGTCGCCCGGTTGTCGGCGAAGCACATGTCCGACTTCGGGTACTGGGTACACATCGGGTTGCGCACGCCGTCGAGGACGGTGCCGTCGTCCATCGGCTCCATCATGTCCATGGGGCCCATTCCGGAGCCCATCATGGTGGAGTCGACCGGCATGAACAGGTCACCGTCCGAGCCCGTCGGAAGGAAGTTGCGGAAGACGATCCGGACCGGCTTGTCCTTGGTCGCCACGATCGTCGGGCCCAGCCACTGGGGCGGGGTCACCGCGAGCCATGGCGTGCCGTCACCCTTGAGGATCGGGACCTTCGTGCCGTCCAGCAACTCGTTCGTGAGCGGGTAGTGCTGACTGATCGCGGCGTTCGCCGCGGTCTCCAGCTGGACGTAGCCGCGGACGAGCGTCGGCGGCAGGTCGGACGAGAAGCTCGTTCGATACTGGACGAGGCCGATCTCGTAGCTGTCGGAGACATCCGGGGTCGCCTGGTACGGACCGCTCGCGTCGGCGACGCCGAGGGGAATGTACTTGGCGTCCGGGTCCGCCTGGTAATCCGGGCAGGCCGGCGGCTGGCACAGGTTCGGCAGCTCATCGATGAACTTGCGCATGCCGCTCCCGGTCACGTAGCCGCTGCCCGGAGTGTCGAGGCTGATCGCGGTGACGGCACCGGCATCGACGGACGCCTGGGCGGTCGCTCCGCTGCCGATCCCGGCAGCATCGGAGATCGTGACCAGCGGCGGGGTCGTGTAGCCCTCGCCGAAGGCACTCACGACGATCGACTGGACGGTCAGCGTGGCGGTCGCGCTGGCCTGGGTGAATGCGCCGGGATCCGTCGGGGTGATCGGGTCAAACAGCGTGCCGTTGCGGATCGCGACGTTCGGCGCGGCCGAGTAGCCCGAACCCGGGCTGTCGACGACGACACCGAGGATCGTGACCGTGCCGCCCGGCTCCGCCGGAGCGCAATTGGCCTCGACGCACACGACGTGCCCGGTGGCCTTGACCCCGTCGGGCAGGTCGGGCATGTCGAAGTCGACGGTGGGCATGGAGTAGCCGCTGCCCGGATCGGTCAGCAGGATCTGATCGACGCCACCGTAGACGGTCGCGCTGGCCTGGTTGGGCGGCACGGTCGTCGAGACGTTCGCCCCGAACGAGTATTCGCGCGCCTGGCCGAAGTCCGGGAACTCGGCGCTGCCGAACGTGACCGTCGAACCGGCGACGGGCGCCGCGGGGGACGGGTAGGCGAAGCGATCGAGCCCGGCCGCGTCGATGTCGACCGGGATGCCCGAGCCGTAGAAGCCGAGGATGTCGCCGGCCTGGACCGGGAGGCTCGGGACCGGGTAGACGGCCAGCTCCGAGGCGGCACCCGACGGGGATGGGACCGTCAGCACGCCGCTGTCATGGACGACCAGATACTCGTCGGCAGCGCCGGTGGGGCGGAGGACATAGGCGTGGAACTGCTGCCCCGCCGAGGGGATCGGGCTGCCACCCGCGGTCGCCTGGTTCCACGTCCGGAACGCGGTCAGCGTCCCGTCGGGAAGAGCGGTAGGGACGACCACGAAGACCGGAACGAGGGGGGCCGGCGGCTGGGTCAGCCCGGTGCCGTCGATCGAGACCGCCGGGGCGGCGGATGCGAACACGACGACCCACGGGTCGGACGGCGAGCCGCTGCCGGAGACGGAGATGGCACCGGCGCCGAGCGCGGCCAGGACGTCGGCCGCGGCCGCGTTCCACGCGATCGGAGCGGTCGTGACGGCGTCGACGGTCAGCGTGAAGTCGCCACCGGAGGCCGTGCCGACGTGGAGGTCGAACGCCGCGGCGAGGAACGCCGCTGCGCCCGTGACGATGTCGGTCAGGCCGCTGGAATCCATCGAGACGGCGGAGGGTGCCGCGGCGAACGCGATGAGCCACGGGTCGGCCGGCGTACCGGTTCCCGTAACGGTCGCGGTCACCCCGGCCGTGGCCAGGGCCGCCTCGACGTCGGCGGCGACGGCGTCCCACAGGATCGGCTCGGTCGTGATCGCGTCGACGGTGAGCGTGAAGGTACCGCCGGTGGCGTCACCGACGGTGGCGCTCCCGGTCGTGCTGACGCCCGGGGACACCGCTGCGGGATCGATCGCCGGCGGCGCCACGAAGTCGGTGGCGTAGGCCCGGTCGATCAGCGGGTTGCCGACGGTGCCCGGGAGGGCGACGCCGCCGCCACCGCCGATCATGATGACCGGCTGGGTGTAGCCCCCGCCGCCGGCCGTGACGTCGATCGAGGTGACCGCGCCGGTCTCCGTGACGAGCGCCGTCGCGCTGGCACCCGTGCCGCTGCCGGTGATCTCGACGGTGGCCGTCGAGTACCCGCTGCCGGGCGTGGTGATCATGATGTCGATGAGTGCGCCGTTCGCACCCACGGTCGCGCTGGCCTGGGCGCCCTGGCCGTCGCCGACGATCGCGACGTCGACGTCGGGCAAGGTCAACGGGCTGTTGGCCCAGTTCGGATAGGGTCCGAAGTAGTGGGGGACCTGGGTCTCATCGGTTGGATCGGTCGGTGCGCTGCTCACGACCTGCGAACCTCCGAGCGCGCCGTCACGCGTGACGGCGGTCGCCGGAGCCACGCTCGTGAGCCCGAGCGCGAAGGCGGCCACGAGTGCCGCCAGCTTCCTGGTCATGCTGCCCTCTCTCCTGCCTCTTGGTCGAGATTCCCCGGCCATCTCGCCCTGCCCACCGGAATCGATGACGCAGGGAACGCGGGCACACGCGGCGAATCGGGACACCGGCAGCGCGGCTCGCGGCGACCGTACGAGGCCGTGTCCCGCGCGTAATCGGGAGCCGTACGGAGCCCGCCACGGGTTGGTCGGCGGGAACTTCCCGGAGCCGCCCCGTACAGGTACGGAGCCGCGATCCGTAGCGGGGTCCGTGCGTCTACTGGTGCGGACCCGAATCGGCCGGCGCTAGCGTCCGGCCATGGGCTCCAACATCGACCAGGACGCGGCCGACGCGACCGCCGCCCGGGCGCGCTATCGGGCAGCCGGACCGGAAACGATCCCTCCCGATCCCGCCGTCCGGCACGTCCTTGCACCCGGGGAACGACTGATCGCGCGACGCTGCCGCGCCTTCGTCGAACGGCGCCACCCGGGCGTCGATGCCCGACCGACCGGTGACCTGTACGTGACCTCGGAGCGGCTGATCCTCGTCGGCCGCACGGCGCTCAGCATCGCGCTTGCCGAAATTGAGGATGCCGCGGTCATCGCCGACCGCGTGGTGCTCCTGCTGACCGGCGGTGCCGTCCTCGCGATCGAGGCCGAGCGACCGAGGCTCCTGCGGGTCCAGATCGCCGCCGCCCGCGCCGGAAGGGATCGCGACGAGTCCGGTCTGGAGACGACTCAGCGCTCGCCGCGGTAGTGCTGGGCCGCTTCGACGCGGTTTCGGGCGCCGAGCTTGTGGAGCAGGCTGCTCACATGCGTCTCGACCGTCCGGGTCGAGATCGTCAGGGCACCGGCGATCTCGCGATCGGTCAGGCCCTCGGACAGGAGGCGCAGAACCTCGCGCTCGCGAACGCTCAGGCCGTGGGAACTCAGGGGATCGTGCCCGGCCGGCGTGCGGGTCGCCCGTTCGGCGAGCCGGCGAACGAGGCGCGCGGCCATCCGCCGGGGCATCGCGAGGTCCCCGGCGTAGGCACCGCGCACCGCCCGCTGCAGTGCCTCCGGCGTCAGGTCCTTGGTCAGGTAGCCGCTGGCGCCGAACTCGATCGCGGTCATGACGTCCTCGTCGGTCGTCGACACCGTCAGCATGACGAAGCGGGTGCCGGGCAGGCGCGGTGCGAGCTCCCGGACCAGCTGGACGCCGGACGCGCCCGGCAGGGCGATGTCGACGAGCATGATGTCCGGACGCAACTCCGCGGCCAGCCGCATGGCCTCCTCGGCGGACGCCGCCTCGCCGACCGGTTCGATGTCGGGCGCGGTGAGCGCCTGGCGGACCGCCGATCGAACGAGCGGATGATCGTCGACGAGCATGACCTTGATTCGCTTTGACGGGGTCGGCATCACGCGGTGACCTCGGTCGACGCCGCGGATTCGGCCTGGACGACGCCCGGCCAGCGGTTGGCCAGCGCGGGAGTGGCGGGTGGCGCGATCGGCGCCGTCACGGTGACTCGCGTGCCGACGCCGACCTGTGATTCGATGCGCAACTCGCCGCCAATGAGCGCGGCGCGTTCCCGCATGGCGAGCAGCCCGAAGTCACCGGGTCGCGGTTCGCGGACGTCGAACCCGCGCCCATCGTCCTCGACGGTGAGCGCCACGGCCCCGTCCCTCGCCTGGACACGCACGCGGATCAGCTTCGCTTCGGCGTGGCGATGGGCGTTGGCCATCGCTTCCTGGGCAATCCGCAGCAGCTCGGCCTGCGAGCGAACCGCCAGCTCGGGCACGTCGGCATCGCATTCGACTTGCACGCGCTGTCCGAATCGATCCTCGAAATCCTCGGTGTAGCGGGTCAGCAGCTGGGTGAACGCGCCATCCGCGGCGCTCGCGATGCGCATCGCCATGATCGCCTGGTGGGCCTCTGACAGGCCCTGGTCGAGCGCGCTGGTGGCTTCGTCGATGAGCGCTTTGAGGTTCGGATCGGCACCGGCGATCCCCGCCAGCCGGCCGACTTTCAGCTTGGCCAGCCACAGGTCCTGGGTGAGGCCGTCGTGGAGCTCCCGCGACAGCCGCGCTCGTTCCTCGAGCCCCACGCGCGCGACCTCGGCAGCATGCAGCCGCTCGAGCGTCGAGTTCGCCTGGCGGAGCGCCCGGAGGAGGCCACGCGCCTCGGCCTCGACCGCGAGGAGCAGCGCGACGTCGAAGGCGAACCACAGGAGGTCGGCGACCGTCACCGGCCCCGGATGCGTGCCCGGCGTGACCGCCCCGATCAGGAGCGCGAAGGCCGCGAACAGGAGCCCAATGGACACGAATGCGTCCCCGATCGAGCGGTCGCGTGCCCACAGGCGGCGGCAGACCATGACCGCCCCGAGGAAGAGCGCTGCGCCGATGAGCTGGAGTGCCGTTCCGATCGGCGTGAGCGTCGCTGCCGATCCTGCCCCGCTCTCGTGGATGAGGGCCGGCAGGGAGGTCGCCAGCGGGTGAGCGGCAACCGCGACGACGACGGCGAGCGCGGTCGCGATGCCGATGACCCGATACGGCCGCGGCTCGTGCCGGGAGCGCAGGGCCGCGATCCCGCCGACGACGAGCAGACCCGCGGCGATGAGGCGCCCGGCGATGAAGACGTACAACTGCTCATGCCCGGGTTCGTCCGACGAAAGAGGCGCCGTGGGATCGACTCCGACCGTGTCCACGACCGCCCGCAGGTACGTGATCGCCAGGACGAGGAACGCCGCAGCCTGGTAGAGCGCGAACGGGTATTGGCGCTCGCGATACCGGATCCAGGCCAGGGTGGCCACGATGCTCGTGACGACGAGCGCGATCGAGTCGAGCGCCAGGTCGAGGGACGGGGCCACGACTCGCTCGGGAATGCCCGGGACGGTGATGATCGCGCCGAAGACGACCGTGAGCACGCCGAGCGCAGCCAGCAGGCTCGTGTCGAGCCGATCGAAGCCGCGAGTTCCGGACCGCCCGGCGTCGGTCATCGTGTCCGGACCGTCCATCCTGCACCCCCCACTGGACTTCGGACCGTACCACCGCTTTGCCGCGGCGCAAGAGGGACAGGTGACTCGCCGGTGACAGGCCGAACCGCTCGGAATCGCGGGCCGTGCGTCATGACGGCCGCGCCGCCCCCGGGGCGGATCCGCCGTACCATCGGGTGTGATGGCGAACCGACTTGCCGGCGAGACGAGCCCGTACCTCCTCCAGCACGCGCACAACCCGGTCGACTGGTTTCCGTGGGGACCCGACGCGCTGGCCCGCGCGAAGCTGCTCGACCGGCCGATCTTCCTGAGCATCGGCTACGCGGCCTGCCACTGGTGCCACGTCATGGAGCGCGAATCGTTCGAGGACGCGACCACCGCGGCGGTCCTCAACGACCGCTTCGTGTCGGTCAAGGTCGACCGCGAGGAGCGGCCCGACCTCGACCAGATCTACATGGCGGCCGTGCAGGCGATGACCGGCGGCGGCGGTTGGCCGATGTCGGTCTTCCTGACGCCCGACGGCCGCCCGTTCTACGGCGGGACGTACTTCCCGGACGAGCCGCGCCACGGCATGCCGTCGTTCCGACAGGTCCTCGAAGGCGTCGACCGCGCGTGGCGCGAGCAGCGCTCCGAGGTCGAAGGGGCCGGTGTCCGCCTCGTCGAGGCGCTGGTGGCCCAGAATCGGGTGTCCTCGGTGGCCGCCGACCCGACGCCGGCCACGCTGGAGGCCGCAACCGCGGCGATCGAAGCCTCGTTCGACCCGCGCACCGGTGGCTGGGGGAACGCACCGAAGTTCCCGCAGCCGATGACGATCGAGTTCCTCCTCCGCCGCCACGTTGCGTCCGGTGACGACCGGCCGCTCGCGATCGCCCGTCGCTCGCTCGACGCCATGGCCGACGGCGGGATCCGCGACCAGCTCGGCGGCGGGTTCCACCGCTATGCCACCGATCCGGTCTGGCTCGTCCCGCACTTCGAGCAGATGCTGTACGACAACGCGCAGCTCGCGCGGGTCTACGTCCATGCCTGGGCGTTGACCGGGGACAGCCGGTATCGATCCGTGGCCGAAGGCGTCCTCGCGTACATGGAGCGCGAACTGGCGACCGCCGACGGCGCGTTCGCGGCGAGCCAGGACGCCGACACCGACGGCGTCGAGGGCCTGACGTTCACCTGGACCGCGGCCGAGGTGAACGAGGTCCTGGGCGACGACGCGCCGCTCTTCTCCGAGGCGTACGGCGTGACCGGCGGGGGCAACTGGGAAGGCGTCACGATCCTGTCGCGCGTGCGCTCCGACGCCGAGTTGTCGGCGGACCGGGGGTCCTCCCCGGATGAGATGGGGGCGCGACTCGCCAGCGCCCGCGCCCGCCTCTTCGAGCGCCGCCGTGAGCGGTCGCAACCGGCGCGAGACGACAAGGCGCTCGCCGCCTGGAACGGTCTCGCGATCGGGGCGTTCGCGACCGCCGGGCGGCTGCTCGGCGAGCGGCACTGGACCGAGGCAGCCGAGCGTGCCGCCAACGCGATCGTCGCGGGCCTGCTCGGGCCCAACGGGGTGCTGCGCCGATCGTGGAAGGACGGGCGGGCCGTGGGCCAGGGTGTGCTCGAGGATTCCACCCACCTCGCCGAGGGGCTCCTCCAGCTGTACGAATCGACGTTCGACGAACGATGGTTCACGACGGCGCGGGCACTCATGGACCGCGTGCTCGAGCGGTTCGCGGACCCGGCCGGTGGCTTCTTGGATACCGCCGACGACCACGAGCGACTCGTGACCCGCCCCAAGGACCTGCAGGACAACGCGGTCCCGTCAGGAAACGCGATGGCGGCGTTCGTCCTGCTCCGGCTGGCAGCATGGACCGGCGAGGGCCGCTACCGGGCCGCCGCCGAACGGGCGATACGGACTGTGGCCCCGCACGTCGAGCGATACCCGACGGCGTTCGCGCAATGGCTGTCCGCGATCGACCTTGCGCTCGCCGACGCGGTCGAGATCGCCGTGGTCGGCGACCCGGCCGGCGCGGCCACCCGACGACTGCTCGAGCCGGCCGTGTCCGGCTACCGGCCCAATCAGGTCCTCGCCGTCGCCGCCGACGGCGACGCCAGCGCGGTGGAACTGCTTCACGGTCGGGTTGCGATCGACGGGCAGCCGACCGCGTACGTGTGCCGGAACTTCGCCTGCCGGCTCCCGGTGACCGACGTCGGCGCGCTGCGGCGCGAGCTCGACGCGCCGGCCGATGCCGCCTGACGGCCCGGTCGCGGCCGGCAGGCTGACGATCCGGGAAGCCCGCGCTGCCGAGTTCGAACGCCTCGGCGAGATCACGGTCGAGGCGTACGAGGCGAATGGCGACGACCTCGGCGATGACTACCGGGCCGAGCTGCGCGATGTGGCGTCGCGCGCCAACGCCTGCCCGATCCTGGTCGCGATCGATGATGGGGGCCGGCTGCTCGGCGGTGTGACCTACGTTCCCGGACCCGACTCGCCGATGTCGGAGCTGGAGCACGACGGCGAGGCCGGGATCCGGATGCTGGCGGTGGACCGCGATGCGCGGGGCCGCGGGATCGGACGGACGTTGACGGTGGCCTGCCTCGAGCGCGCCCGGCGGGAGGGCCGAACCGGCGTCGCGCTGTACACGCGGCCGGCGAACCACGCCGCGCAGCGACTCTACGAGACGCTCGGGTTCGTGCGCGACCCGAGCCGCGACTGGGAGTACGAGCCAGGCCGCTGGCTGTGGGCCTTCGAGCTCGGGTTCTGACGTGGAGCCGCCGGCCGCCGCGACCATCGTGCCGGCGCGAGCGGCAACCGTCGTCCTCCTCCGGCCGGCGTCGGGCGGGTTCGAGGTGCTGCTGACTCACCGGCCGGCGACAATGGCATTCGCGGCCGATATGCACGTGTTCCCGGGTGGCCGCGTGGACCCTTCGGACGCGTCGCCCGGTCTGGCCGAGCGATCCACGACCGACCGGGTCGAGGCCGCCGCGCGACTCGGCGGGGACCTGGCCCCGGACGAGGCCCTCGCCGCCCACGTCGCGGCCATCCGCGAGCTGTGGGAGGAGAGCGGGGTCCTGCTCGCCGACACGGCTGCGGATGCGCCGGCCGTCGCAGAGGCGCGCGCCGTGCTCGTCGCGGGATCGTCCGGCTTCGAAGCGATCGCCGCGAACCTCGACCTGCGCCTGCGGACCGACCGACTGGTCCCGCTGTCGCGGTGGGTCACGCCAGCTGGCTACCCACGCCGATTCGATGCCCGGTTTTTCGCAGCGCTGCTCCCGGACGCGGCTTCGGCCTCGATCGGCGGTGACGAGGTCGTCGCAATCGCGTGGCGCACGCCCGCGGCCGCGCTTGATGCGATGGCCGACGGAAAGATCGGCCTGTGGCTGCCGACCAGCGCCACGCTCCAGCAGCTCGAGCATCTCCCC
>Ga0299913_10001884_pt1 | contig 16082 bp, 18 predicted proteins | sample RVTome_9_FD_201360 | JGI IMG/M metagenome (GOLD analysis project Ga0299913, IMG submission 201360) | Soil microbial communities from uranium-contaminated site in the Upper Colorado River Basin, Wyoming, United States - RVT155D38 (version 2) ...
CAGCCCGAACCCGGCTGGAGGATCGATCCCGATCGCTCCCGGCCCCTGCGGACGGAAACGCCACGTGCCCAGAGCGTCGTCGACGAGCGTCTCGCCGTTCCCATCGACGACCCGGAAGGCGCCCGAGATCGTGAGCGCGTTCTGCTGCCAGGCGAGACCCACCTCGATCGCGCCGGGATCGGGGCCGGGTCCCACCGCGACGTCCGTGTAGTAGTGGTTCAGGATGTCGGTGTACGACGCGCCTCGCAGCGCGAGACCGTGGGCTCCCCACTGGGACATCCCCACTCCGTGACCCCAGCCGCGCCCCAGGACCCGCACCACCTTGCGGCGCGTCCAGACCGTGATCCGGTTCGACGGGAGGGTCTCCGGCAGCCTGCCTGAGGCGGTGGTCGAGGGCCCCGGATACCGGCCCGGGTAGAGGTCCGGTGCGACGTCGCGCAATACATCGCGCCACTCCTCGGCCGTCCTGCGCACGGTGAGCTCGCGCCCGCTCACGATGACGTCGGGATAGTGGAAACCCGCGGCGGAAGCGACGCTGCGGACCCGCCGGATCGGACCCCCGTCGCCGGGCCACCATCCTGCGCGTTCGAGGATCGCTCGCATGTGCTTCACGGGGAAGGTTGCGAGCCACCGATACAGCGGGGATCCCCGCTCGGTCGTGCTCGTCACACCGCGCAGGTACGGATAAGCCCCCTCGGTCGGGAACGCTTGCGGGTTGTCCAGGGTGCGGCCGCCCGACGTCGAGTGATAGCGAGCCAGGATCGGTAGACCGTCGTAGAGGACGGACTCGCCTCTCGTCTCGGCAACGGCCCTCGCCCAGCGTGCCCCGGTCAGACCGGCGGTGACGTCGGCCCCCGTGTAGACCTGGCACTGCACGCTCGCGCAGATGTCGAAGCCGTAGACGGCCCCCTCGCCGGCGCGGCCCTTGGCGAGGACGTGCAGCGCGTAGGTCCTCGCCGCGACCGCTTGCGCCTTGAGCGCCTCGAAGGGCCAGTCGGTGGGAACCTCGTTGAGGCCGAGCAGGTAGCGCTCGAGGCTCAAACGATCGGTGAGCACGAGCCCGTCGGACGCCGCGGTGAGCCCGAGGGTGCCGTGGTAGGAGTGCCCGAGCTCGGCGACCTGCATGGGATCGCCGCCGGTCGGGATCAGCCGGATCGGGTCCACCGCGGCCCCAAGACGCCGAGGGGTGCGGGCGCCGCTGGTGGTCGTGGTTGAGAGAGACGACGCGCACAGCACCGCAAGCGTCAACGCGGCAGCGCGCCTAGTTGACCTCAACGAACCGTCTCATCCCCCACGACGCAACCAGCAGTCCTCCACCCACCATCACGCAGTAGGCGACGAGTCCGGCGACGACACGGCCGGAGGCTCGCCCCGCCAGCTCGAGCAGCAGGATGACGGCGACCGCGAGGCACCCGGCGCTGTACCCGAACAGCACCCTCGCCAGCCACGCGGGCCATCTCGGCGCCCGCTGCCCATCGGTCCTGATGCGGAGCAAGGGCCTGGAGATCAGCACCAGCCCGGCGCCCGCAAGCACGAAGAACATGCAACCGAGCAGCAGGGCGAGCGCCGCTTTCCCCACCTGCGTCGCCAGGAGATCGCGCCGCAGGCCGAACACGTCGGCTTCGACTACGGACCACACCGCCACCGCGCTGCCGAAGAACCCGAAACCCATGCCGCTGAGTCCCATCCACTTGATCAACGCGCCGAGTACTCCGAAGGTGGGAGCGGGATCCTTCACCCGTCGACCAGGGCTATGTCGGCGCCGAGCCCGCGTAGTTTCCCGACGAAGTCCTCGTAACCGCGTTCGACGTGGCCGACGTCGTAGACCTGCGTATCGCCGTCGGCACAGAGAGCCCCTACGACGAGGGCGGCCCCCGCCCTGATGTCGGGTGCTTGTACGGGAGCGCTCGACAAACGCTCGACCCCGCGGATGACGGCGTGATGGCCTTCGACCCGGATCTGCGAACCCATCCGATTCAGCTCGTCGACGAAGAGGAAGCGCGCCTCGAAGACGTTCTCGGTGAGGATCGAGGGTCCCTCGGCCTGGGCCAGCAGGACCATCATCGGCGGTTGCAGGTCGGTTGGGAATCCCGGGTAGGGCAAGGTCACGAGGTCCAACGACCGGGGACGGCCGGATAGCGCGACCTCAACCGAGTCCTCGCCGCGGCGCACCTCTGCCCCCGCTTGCTCGAGCTTCTGAAGGGGCAGCTCGAGATGCGCCGGGATCACATCGCGTAGCTCGACCCGGCCGCGCGTCGCGGCAGCCGCGATCGCATAGGTGCCCGCCTCGATCCGGTCGGGCACGATCTCGTGCGTCCCGGGATGGAGCTCGTCTACCCCCTCGATATGGATCGTGGGGGTCCCTGCCCCCGTGATACGTGCACCGGCCGCGTTGAGGAAGTGGCACAGGTCCTGGATCTCCGGTTCGCGGGCCGCGTTCTCGATCGAGGTCGGACCATCCGCCGTGACCGCTGCCATCACGATGTTCTCGGTGGCCCCCACCGAGGGGAACTCCAGCAAGACATCCGTCCCCTTGAGCCGATCGACGGCCCCCTCCACGTAACCGTGCTCGGATACGAACCGAGCACCCATCCTTTCCAACGACGTGAGATGAAGATCGATGGGGCGGGAGCCGATGGCGTCTCCGCCGGGCATCGCGACGCGAGCGTGACCGAGGCGAGCGAGCAGCGGACCCAACACCTGGATCGAGGCACGCATCTTCGTGACGAGCTCGTAGGGGGCCTCCTCGGAGAGCTCGCCCGACGCGTCGATCGTCAGCGTCGACCCCTCGAAGGTCACCGTGGCTCCGAGACGCTCGAGGACGTCGGCCATCAGCCGCACGTCGGTGATCTGTGGGACGCGCTCGAGTACGACGCGGCCGGGCACCATGAGGGCGGCCACCATCATCTTCAGAGCGGAGTTCTTGGCTCCGCTGATCTCGACGGCCCCCTCGAGACGGACGGGTCCCTGGATCGCGTAATGCCTCACCCGCTCCATCCTAGGTGCGTATGGTGCTCGTCCTTCCAGGCGGCCCAACGAGAAGAGGGCGGCCGAAGCCGCCCCCTCCCAAGCGATCCACCGTTATCTGCGTCGCGTGGCCTTCCGTCCCGTGTTCTTGGCGGTGGAACGAGCCCGGCCCGCCGACCTCTTGGCAGTGGAACGAGCGCCGCGAGCCGCGGAACGCGCACCTGCCGCCGCGCCGCGCGTCGTCTTGCGAGCCGTGGTCTTGCCTCGCGAGGCGGCCTTCTTCGCGGTCGATCCGGCGCGGCGAGTGGTCTTCCTCGCCGTGGACTTGGCGCGGCGAGTGGTCTTCCTCGCCGTGGACTTGGCGCGCCGCGTGGTCTTCCTCGCCGTGGATCCGGCGCGGCGCGTGGTCTTCCTGGCGGTGGACTTGGCGCGGCCGGTCGCCTTCCGGGCCGTCGACTTCTTGCGTCCGGCCGTCTTCTTGCGGCCCGTCGCCTTCTTGCGTCCGGCCGATCTGCGCGCTGCGGGCTTCTTCCGTCCGGTCGCCTTGCGGGCCGCGGTCTTCCGTCCCGTGGTCTTCCGTCCGGTCGCCTTCTTGCGGCCGGTCGCCTTCTTCCGTCCGGTCGCCTTCTTCCGTCCGGTCGCCTTCTTCCGTCCGGTGGACTTGCGCGACGCGGTGGTCTTTCGTCTCGTCGCCGGCTTGCGTGCCGTGGACTTCTTGCGCCCGGTCGTCTTCTTGCGCCCGGTGCTCTTCCGTGCGGTGGTCTTGCGACCGGCCGATCTCTTCTTGCCGGTCGTCTTCTTCCTGCCGCCGGACGACTTTCGTGCACCGGAGGAGGCTGTGCCCGGCCGAGCGACCTCTGCGCCGGTCTCGGCGGCAGCGGCAGCTAGACGTCTCGCGGCATCGATCGGGCTGTCACCACCGGGAGACGGGGCAACCACGTTCGCGGCCGCTTCCGTAACACCTGCGACGGAGTCACGCGCTCTCCCAACCAGCCCTCTCTCCTCTGCCATGCGGTCCCCTTTCGTCGTCGGACAACAAGAAACACTCCAATGTTTATCTCTTTACCCGGTAATGCATAACAAAACAAGTTGAAGACGTGCTTTGCGAAGGGATGATGGTCACGTGATCGAACACAAACTGCTCGCCATCTATCTCAACGACCACTACGCGGCATCGCAGGCGGCCCGCGATGTGGCCGTCAGGTCGGCATCCAGCAACCAGGGGAACGAGTTCGGCGACTATCTCGGACAGCTCGTCCATGAGATGGAAGCGGAGCGGACCGAACTCGAACGCATCATGGACGCGCTGGGGATCGCCGTCGACCGGTTCAAGGTGACGGGCGCCTGGGCGGCCGAGAAGATCGGAAGGCTCAAGCTGAACGGTCGTCTGCGCGAGTACTCGCCGCTGAGCCGCGTCATCGAGCTCGAGGGCCTGAGCGCGGGGATCAACGCGAAGCTCGGTCTATGGAGGGGGCTTCAGTTGCTCCTTGGGAGAGGAGAGGTCATCCCCTCGGACGGGTTCGACCATCTGATCGCGCAAGGTGAAGCACAGCGCGCCAGGGTCGAGGAACTCCGACTAAAAGCCATCGAACTGCTCTAGTCGGTCACCACTCAACGCTGCAAGTCAACAGCGCAGCGTTGCCGAGGTGACCCGCGAGGACTAAGGTGGACTAGTCCTTAAGCAGCAGGGATCTCGATGGCAAACCCAACGTCTGCGGCGAACCCGGTCATGACCGACCCGGGATTCCTCGCGCTCGCCGCCCACGAACTCCGTCAACCGCTGGCCGCGGCGCTGGGGTCGTCCCTCGCCCTGAGCGACCCCGACCGAAGGTCCCGCCTCGATGAAGGCGACGAACGGATCCTGCTCGACATCATCCAACGCAATCTCTATCGCCTCGACGGCCTGCTCGGAACCATCCATGCGTTCGGCGAGATCAGCAAGGGTCGCGTTGCCACCGATCCCGTGCTGGTTCCGCTCTTCGAGGTGCTGTACGACGCCGCCGAGTCCTTCGGCCCCCTTCAGGCCACCATGCAGATCGACGTCGACTGCGATCGCGACCTCTATATCTCGGTCGACACGTCCCAGATGCAACAGGTCTTGTCGAACCTGCTAGGCAACGCGAAGAAGTTCTCCCCTCCCGGATCGCACATCACTCTGGAAGGGAGGAAGGAGAAGGATCGGATCGTGATCACGGTTCGAGACGAGGGCCCGGGCATCGACGAGGCCGAGAGGGAGAAGGTCTTCGACATCGGCATCTCGTCGGACCACGCTCGCGGGCTGGGCCTGGGTCTCTACGTGTGTCAGGCCATCGTCGTGGCTCACGAGGGACGCATCTGGGTGGACGGGGAGCCCGGTGAGGGCGCCCGGTTCAACATCTCCCTGCCGGTCCCCCGCTCCTGGGTGACACGTCGCCCTCGAGTGCCCCAGAGCTAGCTCCTAGAAGCCGGATCCCGGATCCACATCGAGGCGAGCCTCGATCATCCACAGCGCGTGTCGCACGCAGTCGGGACAGAGCGCCATGTTGCGCTGCTTGCCGTCCGGCATCTCCTGCCACCCGAGAGGCACGAGGCCCTGACGGCGCGTCTCGATCCTTCCGCACGAACTGCATACGACCTTGTTGCGGAAGACACCGGACTGACTACTCATCAGGTAACCCCCTGAGGACGTCCGGCGAGAACGCCGGTGCCCTAGCCTCTACCCAATTGAGGACCGGCCATGGCGGCCCGCATGCGAGCCTCGGCCGCTTCGTCGATGTCCTCCTCGCGCTCGCGCTGCGCCTGCTGGATCCGGCGCTTCGCTTCGCCGGCATCGATGTCGCCCGCCTCGTCGGCGTCGTCGGCGAGCACGATCACGTGATAGCCGTCGGGGCCCCCGTTGGCCTCGAGGAAGCCGCCGGGCACGATCCACGAACGACGATCCCCGCCGTGCACGACCGTTACCAGTCCCGGAACGAGGGCGGCGAGGAACGGGATGTGCCCGTTCATGATTCCGAACTCACCCTCGGGCGAGCGCGCGATCACCAGCTCGGCCTCGCCCTCGTAGACGGCCTCTTCCGGGGTGACGATCGAAACGGAGTAGGGGGTCGCCATGGCTATTCGCTGAGCTCCTTCGCCTTCGCCTCGGCCTCCTCGATGCCGCCGACCATGTAGAAGGCCTGCTCCGGCAGGTGGTCGAACTCGCCCTCGACGAGCGCCTTGAAGCTGGCCACCGTCTCGTCCTTGCCGACGTACTTACCGGGGATGCCGGTGAACTGCTCGGCGACGAAGAAGGGCTGGCTGAGGAACCGCTGGATCTTGCGAGCCCGCTGGACGGTGACGCGGTCCTCTTCCGACAGCTCGTCGATACCGAGGATCGCGATGATGTCCTGAAGGTCCTTGTAGCGCTGCAGCGTCCGCTGAACCGCAAGGGCGACGTCGTAGTGCTCCTGACCGACGTAGCGGGGGTCGAGGATCCGCGACGTCGAGTCGAGCGGGTCGACGGCGGGATAGATGCCCAGCTCCGAGATGGCCCGGGAGAGGACGGTCGTCGCGTCGAGGTGCGCGAAGGTCGTGTGGGGGGCCGGGTCGGTGATGTCGTCGGCCGGCACGTAGATGGCCTGCAACGACGTGATGGAACGACCCTTGGTCGAGGTGATGCGCTCCTGAAGCTCGCCCATCTCCTCCGACAGCGTCGGCTGGTAACCCACGGCCGAGGGCATCCGGCCCAGCAACGTCGAGACCTCGGACCCGGCCTGGGTGAAGCGGAAGATGTTGTCGATGAAGAGCAGCACGTCCTGGCGCTCCTCGTCACGGAAGTACTCCGCCATCGTCAGGGCGCTCAGGGCGACCCGGAGACGCACGCCCGGAGGCTCGTCCATCTGCCCGTAGACGAGGGCGGTCTTCTCGATGACGCCGGACTCCTGCATCTCGAGCAAGAGGTCCGTGCCCTCACGGGTGCGCTCGCCGACTCCTGCGAACACCGAGACACCACCGTGCTGCTCGGCGACCCGGTAGATCATCTCCTGGATGATGACGGTCTTGCCGACCCCGGCACCGCCGAACATCCCGATCTTCCCACCCTGCACGTATGGCTCGAGGAGGTCGATGACCTTGATGCCCGTCTCGAACATCTCCGTCTTGGGCTCGAGGTCCTCGAACAGCGGGGGCTGCCGGTGGATCGGCCATTCCTTCGTCCCCTCGGGGAGCACGTAGCCGTCGAGGGGCTCGCCCAGGACGTTGAAGACGTGGCCCAGGGTCGCGGGACCAACCGGCACCGTGATCGGAGCGCCGGTGTTCGTGACGACCGCCCCGCGCACGAGTCCGTCGGTGTTCTTCATGCAGATCGCCTTGACGGTCGAGCCGCCGATGTGCTGACTAACCTCCGCGGTGATCTTGTCGGTCTCGCTTCCGATCGTTCGGTCGACCTCGAGAGCGAAACCGATCTCGGGAAGGTTGTCCGGCGGGAACTCGACCTCGATCACGGGTCCCGTGATCGTAAGGATGCGTCCTTCGCTCAGCTTCCCGTGTCCTTCGCTCAATCTCTCCTCGGTGATGGCCATGCCGCTCAACCTCCTGCTCTGGAAACGTTCGTCGAGGACGGCTCGCCCCGCAGAACCTCGGTCCCTCTGTCGGCGCCGTCGCTCTGGGATGCTGCCGCTAGAGCCTCGGATCCACCGATCACTTCCATGATCTCTGTCGTGATCTCTGCCTGACGTGCCTGGTTGTAGTCCCTCGTGAGCGAGTCGATCAGCTCCTCGGCGTTGTCCGTGGCGGCCTTCATCGCGCGCCGACGGGCCGCGTGCTCGGAGGCCGCCGCCTCGAGCATCGCCTGGAGCACCGCTCCCTCGATGTAGCGGGGAAGGAGCAGGCCCAAGATGTTCTCGGGCTCCGGCTCGAATATGTAGTTCGCATGCTTTCCCTGGTCCCGGGTCTCTTCGCCCGTTATCTCCTCGGCGCTGGCCGGGAGCAGGCGAACGATCGTCGCGCGCTGGGTCAACGCCGACTCGTAACGCGTGTACGCCAGCCGGACCTCATCGATCTCGCCGGAGGCGAACGACTCGACGGCGGCGCGAGCGACCTCTCGGGCGTTGTCCATGCGAGGCTGGTCGCTGTAACCCTCCCAAGCCTGGTCGAAGTCGTAACCACGGAAGCGGAAGTAGCTGATCGCCTTCTTGCCCGACAAGAACAGCTTCGTGTCGCCGCTGCGGTCCATGTCGCGCTCGGCGGTCCGGATGATGTTGCTGTTGTAGGCCCCGGCCAGGCCGCGGTCGCCGGTGATCACGACCATCCCGACACGACCGTTGCCGTCGCGAGGCTTGAGCAAGGGATGGTCGATGTTCCCCGAATTGCGGGCCACCGATGCCATCAAGGCGCGCATCTTCTCGGCGTAGGGCCGCGCGGCCTCGACGCGACGCTGGGCCTTCACGATCCGTGACGAGGAGATGAGCTCCATCGCGCGCGTGATCTTCTGCGTCGACTTGACCGAGGTGATGCGCCGCTTGACGGCGCGGAGCTTCCCGCCCATCTAGTGCGCCTCCCCACGACGCGGCCGTGCGCCCGCGGGCTCCGTCACTCGCCCACCGATCCCTTCTCGCCTTCGTCGCCAGTGTCGGAGTCGTCGGGGGTCGCCGTGTCCATGGGGGCCGTCCCTGCGTCGCCCGCATCGGCGGCAGGTGCCTCCTTGGCCTCGGGCACCCCCTCCTTCGACGCCGTCGTCTCCTCGGTGCCGACGCGATCGGCGAAGCTCTGCTTGAACTCGTCGACGGCCTTGCCGAGCTGCTCGGTGGTCGACTCCTCGAGCTTCCCAGAGTCGCGGATCGTGTCGCCGAGCTGCGAGTAACGCGACCTGAGGTGATCGAGCATGCCTCGCTCGAACTCCCCTACCTTCTCCAGCGGCACGTCGTCGAGGTAGCCGTTCGTGGCAGCCCAGATCGACATGACCTGGTCCTCGACCGGGAACGGCGAGTACTGCAGCTGCTTGAGGATCTCGACGATCCGCGCACCGCGGTCGAGCTGCGCCTGCGATGCCTTGTCGAGGTCGGAGCCGAACTCGGCGAAGGCTTCGAGCTCGCGGTACTGCGCGAGGTCGAGCCGCAGACGTCCGGCCACCTGCTTCATGGCCTTGGTCTGCGCGTTGCCGCCGACCCGGGAGACCGAGATGCCAACGTTGATGGCCGGGCGGACGCCCGAGAAGAAGAGGTCCGATTCGAGGAAGATCTGGCCGTCGGTGATCGAGATGACGTTCGTCGGGATGTACGCCGAGACGTCGCCACCCTTGGTCTCGATGATCGGCAGGGCCGTCAGCGACCCCGCTCCACGCTCGTCGTTCAACTTGGCGGCGCGCTCGAGCAACCGTGAGTGCAGATAGAAGACGTCGCCGGGGTAGGCCTCGCGGCCCGGAGGACGTCGAAGGAGCAGCGACAGCTGGCGGTAGGCGATGGCCTGCTTGCTGAGGTCGTCGTAGACGACCAGCGCGTGCTGCCCGTTCTCCATCCAGTGCTGTCCCATCGCGGAGCCGGTGAACGGTGCGAGGTACTGGAAGGGGGCCGGGTCCGACGCGGGAGCGTTGACGACGACCGTGTACTCCATGGCGCCGTTCTCCTCGAGAGCACCGACGACCTCGGCAACGGTAGAGGCCTTCTGCCCGATCGCCACGTAGATGCACTTCACGGCCTTGTCGGTGCCCCACAACTCGCGCTGGTTGATGATGGCGTCGATCGCGATCGCGGTCTTGCCCGTCTGGCGGTCGCCGATGATCAGCTGGCGCTGACCTCGGCCGATCGGCGTCATGCCGTCGATCGCCTTGATCCCGGTCTGGAGAGGCTCGTGCACCGGCTGACGTTGGGTTACGCCGGGGGCCTGGACCTCCAACGGACGCCGCGTCTCGAAGTCGATCGGGCCCTTGCCGTCGACCGGCTCGCCGAGCGCGTTGACCACGCGTCCAAGGACACCGTCGCCCACGCCGACCGAGAGGATGCGGCCCGTCTGCTTGACCGGACCTCCCTCTTCGATGTGCGAGTCGTCGCCGAGGATGACGGCGCCGATCTCGCGCTCGTCGAGGTTCATCGCCAGGCCGATGGTGCCGCCCGTGAACTCGAGCATCTCGTTCGCCATGGCGCCGGGGAGCCCGGTGACGCGAGCGATCCCGTCGCCCACCTCGTTGACGCGCCCGACCTCTTCCTTGCGGACCTCCGGCTTGAAGTCCGTGATGTTGCGCCGGAGCACCGACGCGATGTCATCCGGGTTCAGATTGAATTCAGTCGTAGCCACTAGCGCCTCACCTGCTCCTTGAGTTGCTCGAGACGGCGCTTCACCGAGCCGTCGATGATTGTGTCGCCGATCTTCGCCACGACCCCGCCGATCACCGACGGGTCGACGATGACCTTCACTTCGACCTTCTTGCCGGTGGCCGAGCCCAGCGCCTCGGCCAGTTGCTTTCTCTGGTTGTCGTCGAGCGCAACCGCGCTGCGGACCTCGGCCACCACCGCGTCACGGGCTTCGGCGGCGAGAGCCGCGAGCTCGCTCAGGATCTGCGGCAGTTGCCGGCCGCGGCCCTGGTCGACGACGAACGCCAACAATCCGAGAGTGTTCGGCGAGACCTTGTCGGACAGGAGGTCCGAGAGGACCTGCTGCCGCTGCTGCCGACTCCCACCCTGTTCCGTGAGGGCGGTCTTCAGCTCGTGGTTGCCCTCGAGGATCTTGCCGAAGCGATAGAGCTCATCCGACACCCGGTCCAGCTCGTTCTCGGCGCGCACCACGCGGAACAGCGCCTCGGCGTAGCCGTGGATGACCTCGTCGGAGGTTGCCGTCGCCATCAGTTGTTGCTGCCCGGTGGGATCGTGCCGACGTCCCGGATATAGGCGTCGACGAGGTCCTTGTGGGCCTGCGCATCCAGGCTGCGACCAACGACCTTCTCGGCGAGCTCGATCGACAGGTCGCGGATCGTGGATCTCAGGTCGGCGACCGCGCGGCCTCGTTCGGCCTCGATCCCTTCCTGGGCGCGAGCGACGATCTGCTGTGCCTCCTGCTCGGCCTTGGCGACGAGATCCTTCCGGACGTTCTCGGCCTGCTGGCGCGCCTCCTCGACGATCCGGTTGGCCTCGCCGCGGGCGTCCGCGATCTGCTTCTGGTACTGCTCCTTCTCCTGCTGCGCCTCTTGCTTGGCCTTGTCGGCCGCCTCGAGGTCCGATTGGATCTGGTTCTGCCGGGCTTCGACGGCCTCGCGCAGCTTCGGGAACGCGAACTTGTTGAGCACGAAGTAGACGAGTACGAAGGCGAAAAAGCCCCAGACCAGCTCGTCGATCGCGGGGAGGATGAGGTCGATGCCCTCGGGCTCGTGTTCGGCCTCGGTGCCGTGCCCTCCCTCCTCCTGCGCCCACAGGAGGATCGAATTGAGGATTCCCATTACTCGATCTCCCGTCTGCTAAAGGATGAAGGCGAGGACGAAACCGATCAGCGCGAGGGCCTCGATGAGGGCGAAACCGATGAACATCGTCGTCCGCGTCTCACCTGCGGTCTCGGGCTGACGGGCCATGGCCTCGATCGCGCTTCCGAACACGAGACCCACGCCGATGCCCGGGCCGATGGCGGCGAGGCCGTACACCAGACCGTGAGCGAGAGAGGCGAGACCCTCGTCGGTAACGCCTCCGGTCGATTCCTGTGCCAACTGAAGAAGCTCGGTGGTCATCCGTACTCCCTTCCTTTTCTACGTTGCTTGGTTAAGCGGCTAGTCCTTCTGTTACCTGACGTGATCCGTGCGGTTCCTCTGCGTGTGCGTCCTCGTGCGCCTCGTCGTGGTCACCATGACCGTGGACCGACTCGGCGATGTAGAAGGCGGTCAGCATCGTGAAGATGTACGCCTGCATCACGATGACAAGCATCTCGAGCATCATGAGGGCCGCGGCCACCACGAGCGTGAGAACACCCAGCGGCGAAGCCGGGCCGAGGTTGTGCACGAGGAAGTCGTGCGTGAAGAGGAAGAAGATCGTCAACAGCACGTGGCCCGCCATCATGTTGGCGAGGAGTCGCACCATCAGGGTCAGCGGTCGGACGATGAAGACCGAGAAGAACTCGATGGGCGCCAGTAGGACGTAGACCCACCACGGCGCGCCCGGGGGGAACAGGGTTCCCTTCAGGTACCCGATCGGGCCCTGCTTCACGATCCCGACGATGTTGAAGATCAGGTACGTGAAGATCGCGAGCATGAACGGGATCGCCATCCTCGACGTCGGCGCGAAATGGACGCCCGGCACGATCGCCAACACGTTCATAAAGAAGATGAAGAAGAAGACCGTCGCCAGGTAGCCGGCGAACTTGGGGCCTTCCTTGGGGCCGATCGTGTCGATCGCGATCTTCTCCCGCACGAACAGGTAGAGCGTCTCGGCGATATTGCTCGCGCCCTTGGGGATCAGCGCCTTCTTCGCGGCTCCGTACAGGAAGAAGCCGATGCAGAGGGCGGCGCCAAGCAGCGTCAGCAGCCCCACACGGTTCAGTTCGAACGGGGTCCCCTCGAACAAGATGGGATCCCAGAGGAAGAGGTGGAACGGATCCAGCTCGATAGCAACGACCATCCGCGCTCCTTCTACGTGTTCTGTGCGTGAACTTGGGACGACTTCTTCGGGACGTGGAACGGAGCCGCCTCCCACAGGACGAGCCCGAGGTGCGAGACGACCAGGGTGATGCCGGTGACGGGGAAGTAAACGACATCCGCGGCCTTGAGCGCGAACGCTATGGCCGTCAGAAGGGCGAGGCCGAGGGTGAAAGCGACCATGGCGGCGGCCAGCAGGAGCTTCGGGTTCCGCTCGGCCACGCTGCCGATGATCTTGCCGGCGACCCACAGGTTGAGAAGCGTCATGGCGAGCCCAACGGCTCCCGAAACGGCCCATTCGGCCCCGTTCCACAACCACAGCGCGGTGACGAGCACCGGCACGATCAGGAGGCCCTTGACGACCATCCTTCGAACCATCGCAAGCTCGATCACGTTGTTGCCAGCTCCCGCTCTCTCAGCTCTTCTTCCGGTACTGCGCGGTGTATATGACCAGAACGACGCCCAACACCCAGCCGATCACCGCGCCGATGACCTGGAACAACGGTTCCGTTCCGATCCACCCATCCAACGCGCGGCCCCCGAGCCAGAACATCATGACGACCAGCACGAAGCTGAAGGCCGTCGAGAGTCCCTCGGAGGCTTGCGACATCCCCTTCGCCATCGAGGCGCCCAGAGGCGGTTGCCCGTTGGGACGGTCGCTCAACCTGCCGGGCTCTCGCATCGTCGCGGTTCTCCGGAAACTCGATGTACCGGGGGCCGTCCCCGCCCTCGCTCCGTACGCCTCAGGGGGGCCGGGAACCCACGCATCCTAACCATCTAGGACCTTGTGAATTCTTTCACAAGCTACCACTTCTTTTCGGCCCCCGCAAACCACCTTTTCACCCCCCCAAAACCCACCCCGCGAGGGGGTTCTGAACGCGTCAGCGGCCATATATGGCCGCCGATGTCCTCAGAACGTGACCTGGGCCACGGCGCGGAGGGAGCGGCCGACGTGGGATAAACCCATGACCGCTGCCGAGCGCCGTTGCTTCGAGATCGCAGCCGCCCAGCTGGGGCTGATAACGCGGAAGCAGGCGCTCAGAGCCGGGATCGCCGAGCGGACCCTCCGGAGACGTGTCTCCTCCGGTGCATGGGAAGAGGTGCTGCCCGGCGTCTACTCGATCGGTCCCGCCATGGCGTCCCGGCACCTCTACCTGAAGGCCGCAACCCTCTGGGTCCCCGGAAGCGCGGCCTCACATCGGTTCGCAGGTGAGGAGTGGGAGCTCGAATGCGTCCCGCCGGGCCACCTCGACCTCACCTCCCCGATGAAGGTCAAACATCCGCTCATCGAGGTGCACCGGAGCTCGGCCCGGTTGGAGGGCAAGACCCGGATCCGAAACACGATCCCGATCACCGACGTTGGTCGAACCCTCTTGGACCTGGGACGCTTCCTCTCGGCTCAGGAACTCGAACTGGCCTACGAGAGCGCGCTCCGGAAACGCCTCGTTCATCGGTCCTCTTTCACCGAGGAGTTCGATCGGTGGGCACGTCGGGGCCGAGAGGGTGCTGCCAAGTGGCGAAAGGTCCTCGAGATAAGGGATCGGGCGGTACGCGACTCGCACACCCACCTCGAACGGCGGCTGATGCAGCTGATCCGTCGGAGCGACCTTCCATTGCCCCGCGCTCAGTTCGTCGTACGAGACGAGAGGGGGACGATCGCGAGGCCCGACGCTGCTTACCCGGGATTCCGCATAGCGCTCGAAGCGCAGAGCGCTACCTGGCATCTCGGTCGCGAAGCGTGGCAACGGGATCTCGAACGTCAGACCCGTCTCGCCGCCGCGGGTTGGGTGATCCTCTATTTCACTTATCACCAGATCCGATACGAACCCGAGTACGTGATCGAGCAGGTACGCGGCGCCCTTCTGGCACGGGGCTGGGTTCCCGGTTCTGTGGCCAGCTGAGGCCACATATGGCCGCTGACGCGCTCAGAACGCTTTGTTAGGGGCGGAGGCGGGCGGCCAGGATCTTCGTCAGCAGCGGGAAGAGGGTGTAGAGGACCAGGGCCCCCACCGCGATCGGCAGAGCGAAGACCAGTTGGTCACGGTCCCAGAAGGTGAAGGCCAGGGCCGCGCCGGCCGCCAGGGCGGACCACACGTACATCACCAGGACCGCGGCCCGGTGGCCGTGCCCGAGATCCATGAGTCGGTGATGGATGTGCTCCTTGTCTGCGTGGAAGACGCTTCGACGGCGGCGCGCCCGGCGGACGATCGCGAAGGCCGCGTCCATGAGGGGGATCGCCAGCACGAGCAGGGGGATCAGCAGCGGGAAGTAGGCCAGGAAGACCTCGGCGTTGGACGGGGACAAGCCCACCGGCGAGTTCGAGACCCCGGAGATCGTCGCTCCCCCGAGGACGAGACCCAGCAACATGCTCCCGGAGTCGCCCATGAAGATGCGCGCGGGATGGAAGTTGTACCGGAGGAACCCAAGGGTCGCACCGACCAGCGCGATCGCGACCAGCGGAGCGATCTTGTAGGGGGCCGCGGCCCCCGAGTCGCCGAACGTCTGCGCGGTCTGGAAGGTGTAGACGAAGAAGGATGCCGACGCGATCGCGACGATCCCCGCGGCGAGGCCGTCGAGGCCGTCGATCAGGTTGACCGCGTTGATCATCGCCACGAGCCAGATAACGGTGACGAGCACCGACACGTCGTCGGAGAGGCCGATCGAGACCTCGTTCCCGGGCAACAGGATGGTGCGGATCTTCACGCCCGACAGGAACAGGATGCCCGACGCGAAGACCTGACCTGCCAGCTTCACGGGGGCCGGGAGATCCTTCAGATCGTCCACGGCGCCGAGCGCGTAGATGATGAACGCGCCGGCCGCGATCCCGACCAGTTCCGACGAGCGCGTGTAGACCCCGTTGAACTTCGGGATCAGCACGGCGAGAGCCAGCGCGATCATCAGCGCACAGAAGATCGCGGTGCCGCCCAAGGTCGGCGTGGGATCGGCGTGGACCTTGCGATCGCTGGGGTGATCGATCGCCCCCAAACGCTTCGACAGCAGAACGACGCCCGGCGTCAGGATGAACGCAGCCACGAACGCCGCCAGACCGATCGCGAAGTAGGGGCCCATCAGTGGCCGATCGGATGGCGCCGGCGATGCTCGGCGGCGCGAGGTACGAGGCTGGTGGGGCGCATGGTCAAGCTACGTCGGGATATGGCCGGAAGCGCGCCGTCAGATCCAGAACGGCCTTGCGCACCTGATCCTTGGTCGAGTCCGAATCGTCCTTCAAGGTGCGGGCGATCAGGCGGGCGACCTCGGAAACCTCGGCCTCCTTCATCCCGCATGTCGTCACCGCCGGGGTCCCGATGCGGATGCCCGAGGCGACGAACGGCTTCTCGGGGTCGTAAGGGATCGCGTTCTTGTTGACCGTTATCCCCACGGAGTCGAGGCGCGCCTCGGCCTCCTTGCCAGTGACACCCACCGGCTGGAGGTCGACGAGCATCAGGTGGTTGTCGGTGCCCCCCGAGACGATGCGGAGCCCCTCCTCCGTGAAGCTCTCTGCCATCGCCTTCGCGTTACGCACGACCTGGGCCGCGTACTCGCGGAACCC
>Ga0299913_10001885_pt1 | contig 16080 bp, 14 predicted proteins | sample RVTome_9_FD_201360 | JGI IMG/M metagenome (GOLD analysis project Ga0299913, IMG submission 201360) | Soil microbial communities from uranium-contaminated site in the Upper Colorado River Basin, Wyoming, United States - RVT155D38 (version 2) ...
CGGCGACCAGGTCGCATCCAGCCTCAGCGAGCAAACCGGGTTCGAGACCCGGGTGATGACCCTCGGCTATCTCCAGCGAGGAGGAACCCCGACCGCCTTCGACCGGCTCCTGGGCACGAGGTTCGGGGTCAAGGCCGCGGAGCTCGCCCTTGAAGGCCGCTCCGGCCTGATGGTGGCGCTGAAGGGAAGAGACATCGTCGCGGTCGACATGGAACAGGCCTGCTCCGAGATCCGGGACCTCGGCCAGGACCTGGTGAGAACGGCGTCCTGGTTCGTGGTCTGAGCCACGTCTATTGGGTCGTGACCAGGGTGATGTCTGTCAGATGGCCGACCCGCTGGCTGATCGAGCCCATGAACAGGCCCTTGACCTCACCGAGCCCTCGCCGGCCCATGACGATGCAGTCGGCGGACACCGACTCGGCATAGTCGGCGATCGAAGGGGCGGGAGGCCCGACGATCACCTCGCGCTCCCCTGTCGTGCCACCACTCTCCACGACCTGTCGGGCGGCACGGCCAACGATGTCCCTGCCGGCGGACTGGAGCAGATCGCGCTGGGTCATGTAGATGTTCTCGAGACGGGAGTAGTCCTGGATCGTGCCGGGCACGACCATCCTGTTCTCCGGGACGACATTGACGATGTCGACGACGGCGTCGAAGCGCTGCGAGAGCTCCCCGGCCATCTCGGCCCCTCTCAGGGCGTGATCGGAGCCGTCCACGGCGAGGACGATCTTCTTCATTCGGTTGTCCTTTGTCCTGTCGTCAGCATGCCAGTCGTCCGGCCGCGTCGCTTAGGGTCGATTGGAGGGATGCCTTCCGACTTTGTGCCCTCGTGCCTACGGCCACCAGGTAGTTTGATGAATGGACAGTGAGGTCGTCATGACCACGGAATTCCTCCTCGGACTGGTTACAGCCTGGGTCCTGTCCGGGCTGGTCGCCGGTTTCGTCATGCGGCGACTGGGTCACGACTTCTTCGTCTGGTTCGTCATCGGATCTGTGATCGGCCCCTTGGTCTTCCCCTTGGCGATCCAGCGGGCTCGCATCGCCCGATCCACCGCCCCGGAGCACATTCCATACAGCCCCTCCCGGGGTCGGCTCGATGTCGTCGTGGGAATCGACGGTTCCGAGGAGTCCCTCACCGCACTGCAACTCACCATGGACTTGTTGGGCGACACCGCGAGCTCCATCACCGTGGCCACCGTTCTCGACTACGAGGCAAGGACGGCTCCCGCCGGCGAAGAGGTACGCGGCGAGGCTGCGGAGCTACTGGCCGAGGCGACATCGCACCTCGATCACCCTGCTCTCAGCACGCAGATCCTCTACGGGCCCCCTGATCGGGCGTTGAGCGATTTCGCCGTGCACAACGGGAAGGAGCTGATCGTGGTGGGAGCGCGAGGGAGAGGTGCGGCGGAGGCCTTGTTCGGGAGTGTCACCCAAAGCCTGGTGGGCAATTCCGACGTGCCCGTGCTGGTAGCCCGCAAGTCGAGCAAAGAGACATTCCCCTTCATCACACCGGACTGAGCCAGTTCTAATCTCCTGAGATGGAGGTACGGACCTCGCGTGACATCTCCCGACCGGCCGACGAGGTCTTCGCTTTCTTCGCCGACGCCTCCAACAACCCGCGCTGGCAGCAAGGGATGATGTCGTGCCGATGGTCTTCGGAGCCGCCGATCGCAGTGGGCTCCACTTACGACCAGCGGGCCCGATTCCTCGGTCGGGACATTGTCTCCTCATTCGTGGTGACCAGGTTCGAGCCGGGCCGGCTCATAGAGATCGAGACGGTGGAGTCGACTTTCCCCATCCAGGTCACAAGGGAGGTGGAGCCGACCGGTCCGGAGTCATCACGGGTAAAGGCACACATCCGTGGTGGGCCCGAGGGGTTCCTACGTCTGCTTGAGCCGGTGATGGCGCGGTCGGCGAGGAAATCGATCGAGTCCGACTATGACAGGCTGGTCACGGTGCTGGAGAGTGAAATCTCTGACTGAGGCATGGCTTTGGGGCGGAGGGGTGTCTTCCGCCTGGTGGTGACTGGGTCTTGGGATTGTGGGTCTGTGGGCTGGTGGTTTTGGGGCGGGATGACCCGGGTGGGTCACCCCTGGGTTGGGGTGGGTGGGGGCCGGGCGGGGGTGTCGGGAGCGCGGAATCGGATCCGCCCATGGTCGGGGTGCCGGTAGATGCTGAATCCACGTTGGTGGATCACCACTTGATGGTGGAACCAGCAGAGGACCACCAGGTCCTCGGGGTTGGTCTCCCCACCCTGCGCCCACGAGTTGACATGATGGACCTGGAGGCGGTAGCGGCTGAGACACCCGTCGGCAGCGCACATCCCACCTTGGGCGTGGAGCAACGCTCTACGTAGACCAGGTGGTGCGGTCCGTTGGGAACGGCCGTACCGCATCGGCTCACCATCCTCCGACCTGGCGGTCACCTCGACCACCGAATCACAGAGCACCGCTTCCAATGCCTGCTTCCCAACTCGGGGTCCCGACTCCAGCACCACACCTGCTTCACCACCAGTGTCGGCGGCCCGGTTGGTGTCGACGAACACGGTGACCTGAGCCGGCGCCGGGTCATCAGAAACACACAGTTCGACCAGAGCGTTGGCTTTCCGCCAGCTCGAGTCGCCTCGGCTCCCGTCGGGGTGGGCGGGGAGAGCATCGGCGGTCTCGGTGAGGACCTTGTCCACGATTGCCCCCGAATACCCGTCCAACCCACCCCACAGTCTCCAACGGGACTCATCCAGAGAAGGCTGCAGGACCAGAAACTGGTCGTCGGCGTTTCTCCTCTCCTCTTCGGCAGTGATGCGGACCCGTTTCGCCGCTTCGACCTCAACCCCGCCAACATCCAAATGTCGGAGCAACCCCACATCCTCGGTGATCTTGGACAACGCCTCCACCCGGTCGAAAGACACCTCCCCGGAAGCCAACAACTCCCGGAGACGGGGACGCTGCGCGGTGCGACGCATCGTCCGCACCAACCGCTTCGCCGAATCCAAGCTCATGTCCAACCGGGCAGCCACCCACTCCGAGAGCGACTTACAGCCATCTCCGGTGGCCACCTGACGACGATCCAACTCCTCGAGGACCAATGTCTGACGGGCCCGGAGCCGGGAGAAAGACTGCTCGTCGTCAGCGAGCTGCTGCTCCAACTCGTCAGTGGTCAACTGATCAAACCTCATAACCCCGAACATACGTTCGAGGTGTGACAGATTCCAGTCCCACTGCGCCAAGACGCGAAACTTTTCACTATTACTGGTGCGGCACGTCAAACAAGCCAATTGACATGGCGAGACATCCACGGGTCGTCGATAGCCTGCTCGGAGTGAAGCTCTTCGGCCGTGACCAGGAGGTCGCCTCGCTCGAGGCATTCCTCTCCCACCCCTCCGGTGGGCAGCGACTGATGCTCCTGCGCGGCGATCCCGGGAGCGGGAAGAGTGCGCTCCTCGAGGCCGCGGCCACCATGGTTCCGTCCGGGCTGGTGTTGAGCATGGCCGGGATGGAGGCGCTGCGGCACGTCGAGTTGGCAGCCTCGACGGCAGTCCTCAACCTGCTCGCCGACGAAGCGGAGGCTGAGACGCTGTTGGCCCGGGTCCTCGAGGACGACCCGTCAGCCCAAATGGCGCCAGTTCAGTTGTTCGAGGCCACCCGTCGTCTGCTCGAAGGCCGAAACCCGTCCCTTCTCATCGACGACGTGCAGTGGGTGGACGACTTGAGCTTGGGCCTCGTCCTCTATCTGCTGAAGAACAGTCGCGAGCCGATGCTCGTGCTGGCGGCCTCGCGCCCGGGGATGGCCGCAAGCTCGTTCCTCGAGGCGGTGAGGAAAGCCGGGGTGGATCCGTCGGTCCTCGAGGTCGTCCCACTCGACGAGGCCCACGGGGTCGACCTGGCGATCAGCCTGAAGCCCTCTCTCTCCCGGGAGGCGGCACGCTCGATCTGGGAGCGGGCGGGCGGACTTCCCTATTGGCTGATCGCCCTCTCCAGCGATCGCGAACAAGCATCATCCGAGGACCTGCTCGGGTCCCGGCTCCGGGGCGCCGACTCGGACGCAATTTCCATGCTGGTCCTCTTGGCGGTTCTGGGACGACCGACGGCCGGTGAAGGGCTCGAAGTCATGCTCCACTGGGGCGCCGCCCGGGTGGAGGAGGCGCTGCACGACCTCGAGTCGCGCGCATTGCTCAGGCGGCGATTCGATCAGGTGTCGCTGGTGCACGACCTGATCCGGGAGGAAGCGGTTGCACAGGCTGGAGAGGAATCGCGGAGGAGCGCCCATCTCCGCATCGCCCGCTATCTGGAAACCAGGGCAGACCCGAGGACCGACATCCTGCTCGAGGCATTGCACCATCGGTTGGAGTCCGGTGCTCCTGCTCGCTCCCAAGCTCTTGCTCTACTGGGTTCGTCTCGGCGGCTACTGCTCGGCGAGAGCGGCCTCGCCGAGCTCGCCCGAGCCGCCGACCAGCCCGGCCCCGAGGACGACGAGGCGCAACTCCTGCGGAGAAGCGTGGCCCAACTCGAAACCGACTTCGGAGCGTCACAGCGTGCCTCGCGCCGATGGCTCATCGTCTTCGAGCGATCCACAGACCCTGTCGAGCGCACCTGGGCGGCCTGCCAGATGTCTCGCATCGCCCTCCGATCCGACGACCCCGGCGAAGCCCGCAAGTGGCTCGAGGTGGCGACCACCATCACATGCCCCGACAAACTCAATCAGCTCGAGATGGCGACCCTCGAGGCCTGGCTCCTCATGGATAGCGAGCGCAAACAGCAGAAGGGCCACGCCATCGCCGAGCAGGCGATGGCAGAGGCCCGAGAGATGGGGCTGCTGCTCGGCGACGACCCGGGGAAGGATTACCTGGGCAGGGCGCCGTCGGTCCGGGTCGACGTGCTCCAGGCTGCGTACGACTCCGCCATGATCTCGGCCGATCAGCCGAGGTCGGTCGAGATCGCCCTGATGATGGTCGAGGCCGGTCGCTCCGAGTTGGAGAGGCTGGTGGCTCTGGGCCAGCACGGCAGGGCGCTGATGCGTGTGGGCAGGCCCGCCGACGCCCGATCCATTCTCGAGTCACTCTGGCAGCAAGCCCAGGAGATTGCCCTGGTCACGATGATGGTCCGGTTCGGCCCGGCCTACGCGATGAGTCTCTACGAGACGGGACATCTGGCAGATGCGGCAAGGGTCGCCGACGAGGTGATACCTCTCGCCGAGCATCACGGCTTTCCCCGGGCCGCCTACTTCGCAAGGCAAGCCACCGCGCTGACCACGCTGGTCGGTGGAGATTGGCGAGGCGGGCTCGATGCGGTGCGAGCCGCCGTGGAGGGAGAGGACGACCCGCACTACCGGCTGACACTGAGGCAAATAGTGGCGACTTACCTCAGCCGGACCACGGGCTCCGGCTCGTCCCCCGACGTCGGTGGGATTCTCGATGAGGGCTGGAGCGACGCCGGGCTCGCCAAGTGTGCCCGCTGTGCCTCGGAGTTCGCCCTCGCTGCCGCGGAGGCAACGGCCAGAGCGGGAATGCCCAACGACGCAGTGCGGTGGTTGGGCCGGTTTCGTGAAGGGGCAGTCCCCTCCAACTCCTTGACCGAGGCTGGCCTGCAACTGGCCGAAGCGCTGATCGGTGGAGATCCCATGTCGCTTCAACTGGCTCGGGACCGCTTCTCGGAGATGGATTACCAGGTCGAACAGCTCTGGATTGGGCTCGACATCGCCGCGGCCAGGGCCGCCCAGCCCGGTCGCCCCCAAGCCGCCGAGATCTATCGTGAGGTGGCGGCCGAGGCGGAGACGGTGGGGGCGTCGACGATACAGCTACTCGCCGAGAAGGCTCTCCGCGCCTTGGGAGCCCGCACCTGGCGCCGCACCGCTTCCGGCGACATCCTCGGTCTCACCCAGCGGGAACTCGAGGTCGCCCAGATGGCGGTGGCCGGATCCTCGAATCGGGTGATAGCCGAATCGCTGTTCATCTCCAAGAAGACAGTGGAGCGCCACCTATCGAACATCATGGCCAAGGCGGGGGTGAAGAACCGGGTCGAGCTGGCGGGAGTGCTGGCGAAGAGCGCTGCCGATCAATGAGGGTATGCCCCGATGAAGGGTCGGCGACGACGTGGCCCAATCAATCCTGAACCCCACACGCGACAGGGGGCAAAGGGATGGCGATGCTCTTGGTGGTGACCGAAGACGCTGGAGGTTGGGCAGAGGCTGAGGCCCTGCGCCAGCTGGGCCGTCTCGGAATCACCAGTCTCTCCGTCCTCGAAGCTCCGGGCAAGGTGGCGCTACTGGTACAAGGCTGGGCGTTCGACGCTGACGCCTCCGGTGAAAGGGTCGTCGAGATCCTCACCACCGGCTCCTCCGATGTCACCGTGTTCGGTCCGGTCGTCCAGGTGGGGGTCACTCCTCGAGTGAAAGGAAACAGCGATGAGGAGACGGCTGGCGAGATCCGCGACGGTGCTGCTCGTGGTGGCGGGGATGAGCTTGGCGGCGGCGCCGGCTTGGGCCCATCCACACCAGGTCGACAGCAACCGCAACGGAGTGATTGACCCGGGCGACGCGCAGCTGGCCAACGGCCAGAACCACGGCCAATTCAATAGCGGCGTGTCATGCGGAGGCGACCCCGCGGCGTATGGGCTGGAGTCGGCCCACCACGGGCCGGACGCGGGTGAGCCGGGGAAGGCCGATGGCTGCTATCAGACCACCGGTGGAGTCCCGCCCGGTGAGGACGTTGAGAACCCAGTGATCGGCTAGATCAGGCTGACGGGCCCCCTGGGCGAAAGAGCCTAGGGGGCTGTCGCCCCATGAATCCGGGCCGGGTCGCTGGGTCGGCCGCGGTGGCGACTAAACCTCGTCGGAGTCGAGGCCCAAGGCGAGTGCAGTGGCCACTATCAGACCGATTCCGGCTCCGATTGCCACCCAGAAAGCTTCGCCTCTCCCCGAGATCGCCAGCGCCAGGGCACCGAGGCCCGCACCCAGGATGAGACCCAGCCCCAGGTAGAGGCCCAGCTGCCTGTTCTTGTCCCGCTCTCGATCGACCATTTCCAACTCCTTCGTACTCCTCGGGCAACCCTACCCAGACCTCCCCGCCGCGACGCGGGCCGGGGCGAATCGGGCCTACCTGGTCCCAAGGTCATAGAGTCGGCAGCCATGGAACACGAGGGATACATCCTCATCGCCGACATCACCGGCTACACCGTCTTCTTGAAAGAGTCGGAGCTGGATCATGCCAAAGGAACCCTCACCGACCTCCTCGAGCTGCTCATGGATCACACCAACCCACCCCTGGTCATCTCCGGACTCGAGGGAGACGCCGTGTTCAGCTATGGGCTCCGCGAGGGCTTCGTCAACCCGCAGACATTCCTGGAGAGCATCGAAGACACCTATGTGGCCTTTCGTCGTGCCATCGAGTTGATGATCCTGAACAACACGTGTCGTTGCAACGCATGCGCCAACGTCTCCTCACTCGATCTCAAGTTCTTCATCCACTACGGGACGTTCGCCCTTCAAGACGTCGGTGTCCACCAGGAGTTGATGGGCAGCGACGTCAATCTGATCCACCGGCTGCTCAAGAACTCGGTGACGGCCGAAACCGGGATTCGCGCCTACATCTTGTGCACCGATGCCGCCGAGAGTGCGCTGGGCATGGAAGGCGCAGCCTCGGCGACGCTGCTCCCGCATATCGAGGACGTGCCGGATTTCGGGGAGGTGAAGGTCTGGATCAGGGACATGCACCCGGTTTTCGAGGAGAGGCGTGAGGAAGAGCGGATCGAGTACTCGCCGGACGAGGTCCTTGCGACGAACTCCATCGTGGTCGCCATGCCACCGGGGGTCCTTTGGGATTACCTCAACCAATCCGAGTTCCGCAACATCCTGAGCGGTGACGATCGGTTCGAGGTGCTGAACCGAAACGACGGGAGAGTCGGGCTCGGCTCGGTCTACCAGTGCTATCACGGCGGACAGGTGGTGTCTCAGGTCGTGGTGGAATGGCGCCCATTCGAACGGCTGGTGTTGCGAACACAACTGCCATTCCCGGGGAAGCCGGCATACGTCGATCTCGACTGTCACCTGAAGCCAGTCCCTGAGGGAACCGAGCTGACGGCGGTGTTCGCCCGCGTGACCGGCCCGGCCGTGAAACGACTACTGGCGCATCTGATGGTGAAGATGATGAAGAAACGCAACCTCCGCGATCTGGGGGCATTCCGCGACGCCGTCGAGGCCGACTTCGCCGAACACCAGGAGCTGAGAAGCGAACTCGCCGCTCCGATCCCCGCCGAATCCATTTCGGAGGCGGCCGCCGCCAGCCTCCGTTCGTGAGCTCCTACATGTTCCGCCGGTACTGACCGCCCACTTGATAGAGCGCCTGGCTCATCTGACCCAGCGACGCCACCTTTGCCGTCTCCATGAGCTGGGCGAAGGTGTTCTCCCCCTGCACCGCAACCCGCTGTAGGGCCGCCAGTTCCTCGCCGGCCGCCTCTTCGTTGCGCTCCTGGAAGGCGCGGAGGTTGCCGATCTGCCGCTTCTTTTGCTCGTCGGTGGACCGGCGCAGCTCCTCGGGAATGACGAACGGCGACCCCTCCTTGGAGAGGAAGGTGTTGACGCCGACCACGGGGTACTCCCCCGACTCCTTTTGCTGTTCGTAGTAGAAGGACTCCTCCTGGATCTTCGTCCTCTGGTACTGCCGCTCCATGGCGCCGAGCACACCGCCCCGGCTGGAGATCCGCTCGAACTCGATGAGGACCGCCTCCTCCACGAGGTCGGTCAGCTCGGCGATGATGAAGCTCCCCTGCAAGGGGTTCTCCGTCTTGTTCAGCCCCAGTTCGCGGTTGATGATGAGCTGGATGGCGAGCGCTCGTCGCACCGACTCCTCGGTCGGGGTGGTGATGGCCTCGTCGTAGGCGTTGGTATGCAGGCTGTTGGCGTTGTCGTAGAGGGCGTAGAGGGCCTGCAGCGTGGTCCTGATGTCGTTGAAGCTGATCTCCTGGGCATGGAGGGACCGCCCCGAGGTCTGGATGTGGTATTTGAGCATCTGGGACCGCTCGTTGCCCCCGTACTTGTGCTTCATCGCCTTGGCCCAGATGCGTCGGGCCACCCGGCCGATCACCGCGTACTCGGCATCGAGCCCGTTGGAGAAGAAGAAGGAGAGGTTGGGGGCGAAGTCGTCGATGTCCATCCCTCGGGCCAGGTAGTTCTCCACGTAGGTGAACCCGTTGGCCAGCGTGAAGGCGAGCTGGGTGATGGGATTGGCCCCGGCCTCGGCCATGTGATAGCCGCTGATCGACACCGAGTAGAAGTTGCGCACGTCCTGCTCAACGAAGTACGCCTGGACGTCTCCCATCATCCGCAGCGCGAACTCGGTGGAGAAGATGCAGGTGTTCTGGGCCTGGTCCTCTTTGAGGATGTCAGCCTGGACCGTCCCCCGCACCAGGGAGAGGGTCTCCGACTTGATCCCCTGGTAGACGTCGGCGGGCAGGACCTGGTCGCCGGTGACGCCGAGGAGGCGGAGCCCCAGCCCGTCGTGGCCCTCGAGGAGATCACCGTGGTATTCGGGGCGGGGTCGGGCGCCGTAGATCTCGTCGATCTTTGCCTCCACCTCGTCCCAGAGCCCCTCGTCGGTGATGTATCTCTCGCAGGCCTGGTCGATGGCGGCGTTCATGAAGAAGGCGAGGATCATCGGGGCGGGGCCGTTGATGGTCATCGAGACCGAGGTCGACGGGCTGGAGAGGTCGAACCCCGAGTAGAGCTTCTTGGCGTCATCCAGGGTGGCGATGGAGACCCCTGAGTTGCCCACCTTGCCGTAGATGTCGGGGCGCTCGTGGGGATCCTCGCCGTAGAGCGTCACCGAGTCGAACGCGGTGGAGAGCCGTTTCGCCGGCATCCCCGCCGCGACGTAGTGGAAGCGAGCGTTGGTCTGCTCCGGCGGGCCCTCCCCAGCGAACATCCGGGTGGGGTCCTCCTCGGCGCGGCGGAAGGGGTAGACCCCGGCGGCGTAGGGGAACTCCCCGGGGAGGTTCTCCTGGAGGAGCCACTCGAGACGGTCCCCCCAGGAACGAAGACGTGGAGTCGCCACCCTGGGGACCCGGGTGTGGGACAGCGTCTCGTGATGGAGGGGAACGGAGATCTCCCGTCCCCTCACGTGGTAGACGAACTGGTCACCGGCGAACTCGGCGATCATGGCGTCCCACCGCTCCAAGGCCTTGAGGTTCTCCGGGTTGAGCTTGGCCCGGGCGTCGGCTGTCGCCTCGGTCAGGTCGGCATCGGTCTCCACCGCCGCACCCACCAGGCGGTAGAGACGCTCGGCGGCATCCGCCTGCTCCCGGGACCACTGGTTGTAGCTGTTGACCTCCTCGACGATCTCGGCGAGGTAACGAACCCGGTCCGGGGGGACGACATGCTGCTTGACCGCCCCGTCAACGGGCAGGTCGAGACTGCTCGTCGGCTCGAAACCCTGCTCGGCGAGAGATCCGACCAGTGCCTTGTAGAAACGGTTGGTCCCCGGGTCGTTGAAGTCCGAGGCCACCGTGAGATGAATTGGAAGCTCCTCGTCGTCGGCGTCGAAGACGAGGGCGTTCCGCTTGAACTGCTTGCGTACGTCGCGCAGCGCGTCCAGCGCCCCCTGCTTGTCGGCCTTGTTGATCGCCACCAGATCGGCGAAATCGAGCATGTCGATCTTCTCCAGTTGGGTGGCCGCCCCGTACTCGGGGGTCATCACATAGACGGCGAGGTCGGAGTAGTCGACGATCTCGGTGTCTGCCTGGCCGATCCCCGAGGTCTCCAGAAGGACCAGGTCGTATCCGGCGGCCTTGACGATGTTCAGAGCGTGCTGCACATAGGGGGAAAGTGCGAGGTTGGACTGCCGGGTGGCGAGGGAGCGCATGTAGGCGCGGGGGTGGGGAAGTGAGTTCATCCTGATCCGATCGCCAAGCAGGGCCCCGCCGGTCTTCCGCTTCGAGGGGTCCACCGAGATGATCGCCACCCTCAGATCGCCGAAATCGAGCAAGAGCCGGCGGACCATCTCGTCGACGAGGCTGGACTTGCCGGAGCCACCGGTCCCCGTGATCCCGATCACCGGCGCCTCCGACTGGGAAGCGCGACGCTCGATCTCGTCGAGGATGTCGGGGTACTTCTCCGAGTAATTCTCCGCCGCCGAGATCAGCTCGGCGACCACTCCGGGACGGTCGGCGCGCAGGGTGGAGAGGTCGAAGTCCTCGGCGAGCTGGCCCCGTGGGTAGTCGGAGCGGGCCAGCATGTCCTCGACCATCCCCACCAGCCCGAGCTGGCGACCGTCGTCGGGCGAGTAGATGCGGGTGATCCCCTGCTCCTGGAGCTGCTCGCCCTCGTCGGGGAGGATCGTGCCCCCTCCCCCGCCGAAGATCCTTATGTGGGTTGCGTCGCGCTCGACGAGAAGGTCGTAAAGGTACTTGTAGAACTCCATGTGGCCACCTTGGTAGGAGGTCACCGCGATGGCGTGGGCGTCTTCCTCGATGGCGGCGTCCACAATGTCGATCCCGCTGCGGTTGTGCCCGAGATGGATCACCTCCGCCCCCGCCGACTGCAGGATGCGTCGGAAGATGTTGATCGAGGCGTCGTGACCGTCGAACAGGGTGGTGGCGGTGACGAAACGAACCTTGTTGGCCAGCTCGAATCGCTTGTCGGCAGCGTCACTCATAGTGGGTCCAAGGAGGGGGACTAGCCACACTGTACCGCCGATCTGATCCTCCCTCCAGGGTTGAGACCTGGGCCAACACAGGTAGCTTGACCAGCGGGATGGCTCAATTTACCGGCAGGCTCGAAGGATCAGGGATCGACCCGAGCCGGGTGCTGATACACATCGGCGAGGGGCGGCTGCGAATCTCCTCGGGGCGGCTTCACGTCGGGTCTTGGTCGCTCGACGACGTCCACGCCGAGCGCACAACTATCTACAAGTTCACCCTGGGCATCGCCGGCCACGACTTCGTCTTCTTCCCGGACGACCCCTCCAACTTCTCCAACCGGGTGAGGACCATCATCGATCTCACCGAGCCGGAGAGCCGTTTCGGGCTCAAAGCGCGCATCGAGGAGGCGGCCGCAGGCTGACATCTCCTCGCCGGCCAGCCAGACTTGGCCGCGATGAGACGATGGCTGAAGCGGATCGCTCTCGCCAGTGGCGCCGTTCTACTCGCCGAGGCGCTCTTTGCCCTGCTCCGCCCCTATCCCCGCCTGGACGAGTTCGACCCCTCCATCGAGCTCGGCGATCCCGGCAACCCCACCCTGCGGGTTGCAGTTCTCGGCGACTCCTCGGTGACAGCTCCAGGGGTGGCCGCCGCCGAGGAGATCTGGGTGAGTCGAGTCGCCGCCAGTCTCGCCGCGACCCGTCATGTGATTCTGCGCTCCCTCGCCTTCGGCGGAGCCCGGGCCTCGGACCTGATAGCCGAGCAGCTTGGGCCCGCCCTCGATTTCGGTCCCGATCTCGTTTTCCTCTCGGTCGGGGCCAACGACGTTCTCAAAGGCGTTCCCATTTGGAGATTCGAGCGCCAACTCGACCTTCTGGTGTCCGAGTTGACCTCCGAGGGTGCCCTGGTGGTGCAGAGCGGTGTCGGTGATCTCGGCACCATCCCCCGGCTCTATCCCCCTTTGCGGAACCTGGTGTCTTGCCGCGCCCTGGCCTTCGACCGGGCCCACCGCCGGGTCGCCTGGCGTCATGGCTCGACCGTCGTCACTCAGCGCACCGACGATCACCAAGTCTGGTACGAGGACCGCGGACTATGGGCCGAGGACCTCTTCCATGTCAGCGCTGCCGGACATGAGCGATGGGCCGGGGTCACCCTGGCTGCCATCGAGCCTCTGCTGATGGAACACGATGGATCGGGATGAGGCCCTGACCCGTCTGGCCGGAGCGCGGGTGGCCCGTCTCGCCACGGTGAGACCCGACGGGAGGCCACACGTGATCCCTGTGACCTTCGCCGTCGTCGGCGGCAATGTCGTCACCAGCGTCGACCACAAGCCGAAGACCACCCGGGACCTGCAGCGTCTGGCCAACATCGAGGCCAATGGCTTCGGGTCGGTGCTTGCGGACCACTACGACGAAGACTGGGAGTGGTTGTGGTGGGTGAGGGTCGACGGGCGGGCTTCGATCCATGACGAAGGCGAGGTCTACGTAGGAGGCATCGAGGCGCTGGTGGAGAAGTATCCCCAATATCGGGAGCGACGACCCGACGGTCCCCTGATCACCATCAGCCAGGATCGGGTGATCTCCTGGGAGAGCACTTCCTGATCCGATGGCGGTGACTATGAACTGTTTGGGCTTTGGAGACGTCCATAGCCTCATGCGAGGTATGTCCGTCCGCTCATCGTTGTTGACTTTGGGTGTGCTTGTTCTCGCTGCATGCTCAAGTACATCATCGGGAGCAACGACTACGTCCGGATTGTCGTTGCCGACTTCGACGACGACCGAGAGTGAGTCGACGTCAACGACCACCACCGAAGCCCCCAACGAGCCGACCACAATGCCAATTCCTCTCGAGGAACCAGTTTCGCTGAGAGTGCTCGCGGTGCGAGGCAACAACCCTCCGAGCCTCGCCATTCTCGACCTGTCAGAATGTGAGACAACGATCTACGAGATGGGAGTCCACGCTCTGTCTGCCAATCCTGTAGGCGGCGCCGTGGCAACTCCGGACCGCGACTGGATCATATGGTCCAACGGCATCGCCTACCGATTCAGCAACTCACTCGACACCATCGATATCGAGCTCGGTCCCAACCCACCACGGCAGATCAGCGGCTACGCCCCAGCCCTCCGGGTGGTCCCAGAACCTGGCGGGACACGGGCATGGCTGGTCCAACCAGGCCTTACGTTTGGGTCGGAGGATTATCCGACTCTTGTCGACTTGGTCGCGCTTGACGACGCTACGTCTCAACTCAGTGTTGAAGTCGACGGGTCAGCATTCCCAATTGCATCCACGGACACCGGGCTAGTCCTCAACACTCACCGCTGGCTAGACACCGGCGACGGATTCGTCACAGAACCAGGAAGCGAGACCACCATCCATCTCACTGACGACGGGACAGTCAATCAGGTCGGAACGGGATGGGCCATCGCTGCCGGCCCCAGCAGGATCGCCCGCACTACCGACGGGGAGCTCGTCATCAGCGGTCCCGACGGAAGCAACGAGGTACAGGTCACAAAGTCATTCGAGGGGACATGGGTAGACCTCGGAGGACCCATGGTCCCCAGCGACGCCATGCCGCTCCAGACAGTCGCCCCAGACGGGTCCGAGCTTCTAGTCAGCCTCGGCCGAGACCTCGACGTCAACGGAAAGCCCGCATATTCCGAACTCGTAGCCGTGGACCTCGACGACGGCTCGACCCGTAGCATCGCCCAATACGACGGACGCACACCATTCGCCACCTGGTCCTCGGACGGACAATGGATAGCGCTGCTCGGGCCAGACGACATCACCCTCATCAACGCCACAGACCCAAACAACGTCCACTCGCTAGAAGGAGTCGTGCCCGACGAGCACTACCCCCTCGCTGCCGGATAGCAACGTCGTAGCGCACCAGATCACCCTGTTCGCCAACCGGATCGCCCATATCCGAAACTGTCCGGGATCGGCACTTCGGCGCTCGTAGAGCCTTACGATCGCTAGCGGGCGATGAGGAGTGGATCTCCTAATGCAGGTTCTCCCTGACGACAAGGTAAATCACACCCGATCACATGGGCGATGGAGACACGGGGCCTTCAGCGTCGTGGTGGCTCTGGCAGCCGCTGGCGCATCATTCATTTTTCTGGACCAAGTCTTCTTTGGTCCAGTAAGCGGGGCACTGCTTGTGATTGCGAGCGTCGCTGTGGTTCGCGCATGGACCACCATCGGGTCGTTCTTTGCCGCCCGTCTTATCGCCTTGGGTCAAGGCATGGTCTGGTTCTTTCTGTTGATCCACGGTGGGCTGGGCCTCGTGTTCGGGCCTCTGGGATGGGCAGCCTCTGCTATCGCCGGTCGCGCTCCACGGTTGGCGGCGACGATCCTCGTCGTTCCGGCGGCCTTCCTGGCCGTGAGTTGGGCTCCTGTCATTTTTGGAGGGTTGGAGCTCCGCGAGGGTCTGGCTCTTCTCGTCCTGATCCCGCCTGCCCTACTGGCAGCCGGAGTCTTGGCGAGGGCCCACCGCCACCAGGAGCAGGAATCCGCCACCTAGTTCCGGGCTCGGCACAAAGCGCTCTGGGTAAGCCTGGCCCGAGCTCACCTGCACCAGATCAACCGATCTCGGTGGATTCCGCCCATATCTGAAACCGCACTAGATCCGCACTTCGGCGCTCACCCGTCTCGTCTTGCCGCTGAGAGGCCCCAGGCTCCAATAGAGAGCGCGGCTGCCCCCAGCACGATCCGCATCTCGGCGTCGTGGCGACGTTGCCGTGTCCTCAGTCCATCGATCGCCGCCTTCATCGAGGTGACGTACGGCCCTGAGTGGACCGGCCGGAGCCTGGGTGGATTGCCTCCGACCCGGACCGACCAGAATGCTCGATGCTTACGAACAGGCGAAACCAGCAAACAGAGGCCTGCCGTACCAACAGCCCCTCCGAGGTTGCGAGCCGTTCGTCCTCTCACACTTCAGAGCCTATTGAGCGTAACGCTCCGAGCTGCATCGGAGCGTCCTAGCGTGCTGGTATGGGAGCCGCTGGGCTGCAGTCCAGTGCCGTCAGATCAAGGTGCCGAGATGGGGCCAGTTGTCCACTATCCGGATCGCCTCTTGGTCGATCTCTGCGAGCCGTGCCTGAATCGTGGGCAGATCGAGATCGGAGTCACGGAATCGGGTATGCATTCCCCGGAGACCGTTGGCCCCGACGGCTCGCCACAGCGCGAGGGCGCCGGCGATGAGCACCATCTGATACCAGACGTATGTCTCGGCGCTCACCTCGGGGGGAGCGTTCATTTCTTCGAGTGTGCTCCCCGGGTAGAGCGCTTCCGAAGCGTGGACGGCGGCTGAGGCGTACGCCTCGATTCCAGGAAGTAGGGCGGGCTCCAGGTCGTGGACGTATCCGATCATCACGAGGTTGGCGAACAGTTCTGTCAGCCACAGGCGGGGAAACTCAAACGGGACTTGCTGGTGGTAGAGGTGTCCGAGTTCGTGTAC
>Ga0299913_10001886_pt1 | contig 16072 bp, 12 predicted proteins | sample RVTome_9_FD_201360 | JGI IMG/M metagenome (GOLD analysis project Ga0299913, IMG submission 201360) | Soil microbial communities from uranium-contaminated site in the Upper Colorado River Basin, Wyoming, United States - RVT155D38 (version 2) ...
CGGTGCGCACCGATGACGTAGTGCTTCACCTGCGGCGACGTGATCTCCGCGAGTTCGGGCGGGTCGCGCGGTCCAAGCATCGCGACGTGATCCGGCTGGACGACGGCGACGACTCGTGGGGAGTGTGGTTCGGCGGGGCCGTCGCACCACTGCGGCTGGGCGATGTGCTGCCGCCGTGCCGGGCGGTCCCGCCCGACTTTGCGCCGTGGCTGGCGCACCTGGCGACTCCCGTAGTGGATCTTGGCGAGCTGGTCGCGACGGGGGCGCTCGGGCCGTCCGCGCTCGCGCTTGCGCGGCGGTTGAGCGAGCTGGAGTGTACTGAATCGATTCCGTGATCGGTCCTGTGAGCGATACGACAGCGGTCTCGGTCGGCGATCAGGACGCAGGTTCGTTAACCTCATCTTCATCCCTTGACACACGGGCCGCCCGCTCCGGCGGGCGGCACTCAGTCGTTTCTCGGGTCACGCCGCAGGACAGTCAGGAGAGTGTGCCCAATGACCGCAGCGACCATTCCCGGCCTTGACGCGGCCCCCACGAAGCACCAGCGGTTGCTCGCCTGGGTACGTGAGGTCGCGGACTTGACCCGGCCGGACGAGATTGTGTGGTGTGACGGTTCGGATGAGGAGTGGGACCGGCTGACGAACAAGTTGGTCGACGCCGGCACGTTGGTGCGGTTACGGGCGAAGCCGAATTCGTTCTGGTGTGCGTCCGATCCGGGTGACGTCGCGCGGGTCGAGGAGCGCACGTTCATCTGTTCCGTGGACGAAGCGGATGCGGGTCCGACGAACAACTGGATGGACCCGAGCGAGATGAAAGCCGTCATGACGGAGCTGTACCGGGGGTGCATGCGGGGCCGCACGATGTACGTGATCCCGTTCTGCATGGGTCCGCTGTCGGCTGACCAGCCGATGCTCGGCGTGGAGATCACCGACTCCGAGTACGTCGTGGTGTCGATGCGGGTCATGACCAGGATGGGCGACAAGGCACTCGAGAAGTTCGGCAACGATGCCGACTTCGTGCCGTGCCTGCACTCGGCCGGCCGGCCGCTCGAGCCCGGCGAGGCGGATGTGCCGTGGCCGTGCAATGAGACGAAGTACATCACGCAATTCCCCGAGGAGCGCGCGATCTGGTCGTTCGGATCGGGTTACGGCGGTAACGCGCTGCTCGGCAAGAAGTGCTACTCGTTGCGAATCGCGTCGGTGATGGCGCGCGACGAGGGCTGGTTGGCCGAGCACATGCTGATCCTCAAGCTGATTTCTCCAGAGGAGCGTGTGTACTACGTGGCGGCGGCATTCCCGTCGGCTTGTGGCAAGACGAACCTGGCCATGCTGCAGCCCACCATTCCGGGCTGGAAGGTGCAGACGCTTGGTGACGACATCGCGTGGATGCGCTTCGGGGACGACGGCCGGCTCTACGCGGTCAACCCCGAATACGGCTTCTTCGGGGTGGCGCCCGGCACGAACTGGAAGACCAACCCGAACGCGATGCGCACCATCGACAAGGGCAATTCGGTGTTCACGAACGTGGCGCTGACCGACGACGGCGACATCTGGTGGGAGGGCATGGAGGGCGACCCCCAGCACCTCACCTCGTGGAAGAAGCGGGACTGGACGCCGGCCGAGGACGAGCTGAGCTCACACCCCAACTCGCGCTACTGCACGCCGATGGCGCAGTGCCCGGTGCTCGCCCCCGAGTGGGACGACCCGAAGGGCGTGCCGATCTCGGCGATCCTGTTCGGCGGCCGCCGGGCCACCACCATCCCGTTGGTCACCGAGTCCCGCGACTGGCAGCACGGTGTGTTCATGGGCGCGACGCTCTCCAGCGAGAAGACCGCGGCCGCGGCCGGCAAGGTGGGCGACGTGCGGCGCGACCCGATGGCCATGCTGCCGTTCATCGGCTACCACGCCGGCGACTACTTCCAGCACTGGATCGACGTCGGCAAGGGCGCGGACGCGGACAAGCTGCCCAGGATCTTCTACGTCAACTGGTTCCGCCGGGGCGATGACAAACGCTTCCTGTGGCCCGGCTTCGGCGAGAACTCCCGCGTGCTGAAGTGGATCATCGAGCGGATCGAGGGCACCGCGGCCGCCGAGGAGACCGCCATCGGGCACGTGCCGACCACCGACGGCCTCGACCTGTCCGGGCTGGACGCCCCCACCGAGGACATCGAGGCCGCGCTCGAGGTGGACCTCGACGATTGGCGCGCGGAGCTCCCGCTCATCGAGGAGTGGTTCGACAAGATCGGCGACAAGCTGCCCACCTCCATGCGTGACGAGCTCGAGGCGCTCAAGGTGCGGCTTAGGGGCTGAGGGCACATCCGAAACTGCAGCCCGTGGCGGGGTCACCCCCGTCACGGGCTGTTTTCATGTCCACCCGATGGTGTGACGTACGGGGTTCGCCTAGCATCCCCGTGACGCCCCGACCGTCAACGACAGGACTCGAGCATGACCGCCGTGTCACCACCCCGTATCCCGCCGCGACCGCCGGAACGCCGGCGCCCACCGAGGATTCGGTGGAACTCGTGGAACCTGCTGCTGCTGGTTCCCCTGCTGTGCCTGCTCACGCCGCTGTACAACAGGATCGAGCCGCAGCTGTTCGGGATGCCGTTCTTCTACTGGTCCCAGCTCGTCGCCATCCTGCTCGGGGTCGCCGCGACCGCCCTGGTCTACATCATGACCAAGGATGACTACGTGGTCACCGACCGGCCGGACCGGCTGAACGTGGACATCCTCGACGAGGGGGCGCACCGGTGACGCTGAAGCTGACCGAGTTCATCGTCTTCAGCGTGTTCTTCGGCGCTGTGACGATCATGGGCTTCGTCGCGTCGCGGTGGAAGTCCGGGGCGACCATGGACCACCTCGACGAGTGGGGCCTCGGCGGGCGCAGGTTCGGCTCCTGGGTCACCTGGTTCCTGATCGGCGGCGACATCTACACCGCCTACACGTTCATCGCGGTGCCGGCGCTGATGTTCAGTGCCGGCGCGATGGGCTTCTTCGCGATGCCGTACACGATCATCATCTACCCGCTGGTGTTCCTCCCGCTGCTGCGGCTGTGGTCGGTTTCGCGGGTGCACGGGTACGTGACGCCGGCCGACTTCGTGCGCGGCCGGTACGGCTCGCCGACGCTCGCGCTGCTGGTCGCGCTGACCGGGATCGTCGCAACCATGCCGTACATCGCGCTGCAGCTCGTCGGCCTGGAGGCCGTGCTGCGCACGATGGGCTTCAACCAGGCGGGCCTGCTCGGCCACGCGCCGCTGTTCCTCGCGTTCGTGATCCTCGCGATCTACACGTACCAGTCCGGGCTGCGGGCGCCGGCGCTGATCGCGTTCGTCAAGGACACCCTGATCTACCTCGTGATCTTCGTCGCCGTGCTCTACCTGCCGATCAAGCTCGGCGGCTGGGACAGCATCTTCGGCGCGGCGGACGCGAAGTTCCAGCAGACCGACAGCCGGACCGACGGCCTGCTGCTGAACGTCAACAGCCAGCTGCAGTACGCCACCCTGGCGCTCGGGTCGGCGCTGGCGCTCTTCCTGTACCCGCACGCGTTGACCGGAGTGCTGGCGGCCCGCAGCCGCGCGACGATCAAGCGGAACATGTCCGCGCTGCCGCTGTACTCGCTGCTGCTCGGGTTGCTCGCGCTGCTCGGGTTCTGCGCCATCGCCGCCGGTGTCCGCCCGCTGCAGAACGCGGCGACCGGCCGCACCGACAGCAGCACGATCATTCCGGTGCTCTTCGACCAGCAGTTCCCCGACTGGTTCGCCGGCCTCGCCTTCGCCGCGATCGGTATCGGTGCGCTCGTGCCGGCGGCCATCATGTCCATCGCCGCGGCCAACCTGTGGACCCGCAACGTCTACAAGGAGTACCTGCGGCGCGAGGCGACGCCCGAGCAGGAGGCCAAGCAGGCGAAGATCGCCTCGCTGGTGGTGAAGTTCGGCGCGCTCGTCTTCATCGTCGGCATCGACCCGGTGTACGCGATCGACCTGCAGCTGATCGGCGGCGTGATGATCCTGCAGACGCTGCCGGCGGTGGCCATCTCGCTGTACACCCGCTGGTTCCACCGGCAGGCGCTGATCGTCGGCTGGTTCGCCGGCATGGGCTACGGCCTGTGGATGCTGTACCAGATCCCCAACCCCGCGGCGGAGCGCGAGCACTTCGGCGGCTCCGCGTTCCCGCTCGGCGACGTCTCGCTGCTCGGCGTGTGGGAGCCGTTCGCCGGCTCGACCGTCACGATCTACGCCGGCTTCGTCGCGCTGCTGGTCAACCTGGTCGTCGCCGGGCTGACCACCATGTTGCTGCGGGCCGTCAGGGTGTTCAACGGCGTGGACGCCACCGACCGGGCGGACTACTTCGCCGACGACGGCGACGCGAAGCTGCGGGAGATCGCGCCGGCCTATGCGGACTGACGTTCACGGGCGCATCAGCGCGGCCGCGCCGATCAGGCCGGCGTCGCCGCCGAGCTCTGCCGGCAGCACCTTGAGTTCGCGCAGGTAGTCGAGGCGGGCGTGGCGTCGCAGCGCGTCGCGCACCGGGTCGAAGAGCAGCGGCCCGGACTTGGCGACGCCGCCGCCGACGACCACCAGGTCCAGGTCGCACACGGCGGCGACCGAGGCGATCATGGCGGCGATCGCGGTGGCGCCCCGGCGGAAGGCGCGCAGCGCGACCGGGTCGCCGGCCACGGCCGCGTCGGCGAGCTCCTTCGCGTCCGCCTGCGGCCCGGCCCGCCAGCCGTTGTCCCTGGCCCACTGCGCCATCCGCGGGCCGCTCGCGATCGCCTCGGCGCAGCCGTGGCCACCGCACGCGCACGGCGGCCCGTCCTGGTCGACCACGACGTGGCCCACGTGCCCCGCGTTGCCGGTGCGGCCGTCGTACGGGCCGCCGTCGAGCACCAGCCCGCCGCCGATACCGGTGGAGACCACCATGCCGAGCAGGAACCGCGCGCCGCGTCCGGCTCCGCGCCACTGCTCACCCAGCGCCATGCACAGGCCGTCCCCGGCGAGCCGCACGGGCGCGTTGGGCACGGCGCGCGCGATCCGCCCCAGCAGCGGGAATGCGCGCCAGCTCTCGATGTTGATCGGGCTGACCGTGCCGGCCGCGAGGTCGATCGGCCCGGCGGACCCGACGCCGACGCCGCGCACCATGCCGCGGGCTGCCGTCAGCGCCTCTTCGATCAGCGCGTCCACGACCGCCCAGACGGCTTCGGCGTCACCGTCCGGAGTGGGCTTCCTGGCTTGGTGCACCAGTTGGCCTACCCGATCCACGAGACCGGCGGCGATCTTCGTTCCGCCGACGTCCAGCGCCAGCGTGAGCTCGCCCATCTTCACCCTTTTGGTCTAAGCGCGACACGAACGGCCTAACCTTAGTGCCGCGCTGGCGGTAGTTGGGGGTCTTCGTCCCGCTGGTTGGGAGGTCACTTCCACCAGACGGCGGGTGGTGCTGATCCTGTTGGCGGAATCTAATCGGTACCTCGACTGCATCGAGGGAGTGGCAGTGTCATGACCAACGGGGCGTATCCGGACGAATACCCACCGAAAGAACAATATCGGCGAAACGCCTTCTGGAACCTCCTGTTGCTGATTCCGCTGATCGCGTTGTTCCCGCCGTTCTACAACCGGACCGATCCGCGGCTGTTCGGCATGCCGTTCTTCTACTGGTTCCTGCTGGCGTTGATCGCGCTCAGCGCGGCGTGCACGTATGTCGTCTACCGGATGACAAAGGACGAATTCGTCGTGACGGACGGCCCCGACCTGCTTTCCGTCGATTCGCTCGACGAGGGGGCGCGGCGGTGACCGACGTCAAACCGGTCGAGCTGACGATCTTCATCCTGCTCTTCGGCACGGTGACCGTGATGGGCTTCATGGCGTCGCGGTGGCGGGCCGGGAACACCATGTCGACGCTCGACGAGTGGGGCCTCGGCGGCCGCCGTTTCGGCCCGTGGGTCACCTGGTTCCTCTGCGGCGGCAACCTGTACACCGCCTACACCTTCGTCGCGCTGCCGGCGTTGATCTTCGGCGCCGGCGCCATGGGGTTCTTCGCGGTGCCGTTCGCGCTGATCGCGTACCCGATCGTGTTCCTGCCGCTGGTGCGGCTATGGTCGGTGTGCCGGGTGCGGGGCTACATCACGCCGGCGGACTTCGTGCTCGGCAGGTACGGCTCGCGCATGCTCGCGACCGGCGTCGCCATCACCGCGATCGTGGCCACCATGCCGTACATCGCGCTGCAGCTGGTGGGGCTGGAGGCCGTGCTGCGCACCATGGGGTTCAACCAGGCCGGACTGCTCGGGCACCTGCCGCTGTTCATCGCGTTCACGATCCTGGCGCTCTACACCTACCAGTCCGGGCTGCGCGCGCCGGCGCTGATCTCGTTCGTCAAGGACGGGCTCATCTACCTGGTCATCCTGGTCGCCGTGGTGTACCTGCCGTTCAAGCTGGGCGGCTGGGAGTTCGTGTTCTCGGAGGCCGACGCCAAGTTCGCGCAGACGCCGAACCCCAACGACGGTGTGTTGCTGAACGGAAACAACCAGTTGCAGTTCGCGACGCTGGCGCTCGGGTCCGCACTGGCGATCCTGCTGTACCCGCACGCGGCGACCGGTTTCTTCGCGGCGTCGGACCGCAATGCGATCAAGCGGAACATGTCGGCCCTGCAGGTGTACACGTTCCTGCTGGCGATCATCGGGCTGTTCGGCTACCTCGCGATCGCGGCGCACGTCCGTCCGCTCACGAACAACGCGACCGGGGCGGCCGACTCGAACACCATCCTGCCGCAGCTGTTCGTCCAGGAGTTCCCGTCCTGGTTCGCCGGGCTGGCGTTCTCGGCCATCGCGATCGGCGCGCTGGTGCCGGCGGCCGTCATGTCGATCGCCGCGGCGAACCTGTGGACCCGCAACGTCTACGTCGAGTTCGTGCGGCCGGACGCGACGCCCGCCCAGGAGGCGCGGCAGGCCAAGGTCGCCTCGCTGGTGGTCAAGCTTGGCGCGGTCGCCTCCATCGTGCTGCTCGAACCGCAGTTCGCCATCGAGCTGCAGCTGGTGGGCGGCGTGTTGATCCTGCAGATCCTGCCGGCGATGGTCGTCGCGCTCTACACCCGGTGGCTGCACCGGTGGGCGCTGCTGGGCGGCTGGGCGGTCGGGCTGCTGTACGGCGTGTGGCTGCTGTACGAGCTGCCCAACCCGGTGACCGGGCAGCGGCACTTCGGCAGCTCGGCGTACCCGCTCGGTGAGCTGTCGCTGCTCGGCTGGCAGCCGTTCGCCGGGTCGCCGACCACGGTGTACGTCGGGCTGATCGCGCTCGCGGTGAACGGGGTGGTCACCGTGCTCGGCACGGTGGTGCTGCGCGCCATGGGCGTCTCCAACGGCCACGACAGCACCCGGCCCGCCGACTTCCACGCCGACGAGCGGCAGCCGCGGTCGGTGCTGCTCGGCGACCCGGCGAGCCTCACGCACATCGGGCCGCGCGCCACGGTGCCCACCGGCCGCGGCCCGAACGGCTAGCTCCCCGCTTCCCCGCGTCGACTCGCATCCGTATCGACCTTCTGGCGGCGCGAAAACGCCGATACGGATGCGAGTCGCCAGGGCGGCTAGTGCTTGTGGGTGTTGTCGGGCTGGCGGGGGTCGCCGGGGTGCTCGAAGCCGAGGGCCAGGTGCACGAGCTCGGCGCGCCGGCCGTCGAGCCACGTGGCGAAGGCCCTGCGCCGCGCGGCTGCGCGCAGCTCGTCCGCGATGGTCCTGCGCACCTCGGCCAGCGGCGGTGCGGCGGCCGAGGTAGGCACGGACCAGCCGTGGCGGTCGCGCTGCCGGCCGGCGAACCGCCGCGGGTTGCGGGCGTGGTAGTCGTCGACCTCGCCGTCCGTCACGTCGACGTCCGCGGTCACCTCCGCGAACAGCGCCCTGGCCAGCGCGGACGAGCCGAGCACGGCGCTCGTCACGCTGCCGAGCTCCAGCCGCGCGGCGGCGTCCGGCAGCAGCTCGTGCTCGGCCGGCGCGGCGCACGCGTCGAGCCCGCGCGCGGTCGCCTCGACGTGCACGACGCGCTCGGTGGCCAGCAGCTGGGTCAGCCAGCGGCGCAGCTGGCGGCCCTCGCTGGTGCCGGCAGCGGGCAGCGCGGCCGCCAGCTCCGAGGAGCGCAGTGCCCGCTCCCTGGCGTCCACCTCCGCGATCGGGATCGGCTGGCCGGCCACCGTCGCCGCCACCGCCGGATGCATCACGTGCGCATCCGGCCGCACGTGGGCGCCCGGATGCGGCACGTGGGCGTCGGAATGCGGCACGTGGGCGTCCCGCACTCCGTCATATGAACCGTGGGACGCCCAGGTGCCGGTGCTGGGGGTGTTGGGCGTGGCGCTCATGGTGGGGCCACCTGGACGGGGACCGCCGGCGAGTAGAGCAGCCGGCCGGCGCCGGTGACGCGGATCAGCGCCCACCACTCGCCCGGCTCGACCCACGGTGGCGGCGCCACGTCGAAGCCGAGCTCGACCTTGCCCTCGGCCGGCAGCTCGGCGCCCACCGACGGCGGCCCGATCCACTCCCAGGTGCCCCACGGGCTGATCACGTGCGCCTCCACCGCGAGGTCGGCGTGCGCGTCGGTTGCGACGGCGACGGACAGCCGCGCCGACCGGCCGGCGAGGACCGTGACCGGCTCCGGCTCCCGGTCGAGGCGCAGCACGTCGCCGTGCGCGGGGGCCGACGCGCTGCCGACCGAGACCACGCAGACGTCCTCCACGACCTGCCGCCATGCCGCCGGCAGGTCGTCACCCTGCAGGCTCAGCTGGGCCCGCACGGGGTACCGGCCGGGCCCGGCGTCCACCGGCACCCGCAGCACCACCTCGCGCTCCGCGTGCCCACCGGCCGGCAGCTCGAACGGCAGCTCGCCCTGCCCAGTCGACCAGCGCTGCGGGCAGAGCAGCCGTACCGTGCCGCGCAGGCCGTCGTCGGTGCGGTCGACGGCGACCGTCAGCCGCAGCGTCAGCTCCTCGCCCGGCCCGGCCGTCACGTTGTGCGGGTGCAGGTGGGCCACCGCGGGCAGCCCGCCGAGCGGCGCCGGACCGCGGTTGTGCAGCCAGTACCTCGCGTACAGCGGCTGCGCGGCCTCGGCGTCCGGCGCCAGCGCGGTGCCGTCGGCGGCCACCACCTTGGGCAGGTCCAGCTGGGCCAGCACGGTGGCGATCTCGAAGCCGTGCAGGTCCAGCCGCAGCTCGTCGGTGTGGCCGGGCAGCGACTGCCGGGCCCGTTCCAGCAGGTCGGCGCGGGCGGCCTCGGCGAACCGGCCGAGCGAGGTGCGCAGCACGGCCGTGGCCGGCGCGCCGCGGGACTCGACGAGCCGCACGGTGACCGCGGCGGCCGGGTCGACCGGCTGGCCGCTGCCGCGCGCGAGCGGGTTGTCGTAGGCCTTGAGCGCGCCGAGCTGCACGGCGTCGGCCGGCTCGACCTGCAGCAGCGAGCCGACCGGCGGCAACCGGCCGCCGTGCTCGCCCTGGATGGTCGCCAGCAGCGGCCTGGAGAACTCCTCGCTGCGGGCGCTCACCCCGGCCTGCCGCCAGTCGCCGGTGCCGGAGACCAGCGCGTACTCGAAGCCGTGCGTCCAGTGCTGCAGCTGGAAGTTGGAGCCGTCCGGGGCCGTGCGCCGCGGCGGGTCGATCCACACGCCGGACGGCCACGCGGTGCACGAGCGCATCAGCGAGCTGTGCAGCGTGCCGTCGGACTCCACCCCGAAGCTCGGCACCCCGCGGTTGAGCAGCGCCACCGTGCGCGACTCGAACGCCTCGGCCTCCGCCGGCGCGTCCTGGTGCACGCTCACCTCGGCGTCGGCCAGGTCGTCCACCATGGCCGCCACGGCCGCGCCGAGCGCCTGGTCGTCGTGGCCGGCGAGCACCAGCACCGGCAGCGCGCGCCGGTACCGCAGGTCCGCGCTCGGCACCCACTCCACCGCGAGCGGCGCCGCGGCCGGCACCCACACCCTGGCCCGTCCGGTGGCCTGCAGCTGCCGGTCGAGCTCGGCGGTGTACTCCGGGTCGGACTCGGCGAGCAGCCGCTCGGTGAACGTGTTCTGGGTGGGCCCGCCGAGCGCGATCCGCACGTCGGGCATGTTGGAGTCGATCGCCAGGTGGCCGTAGCGCGGGTGGTCGGCCGTCGAGCAGGTCGCGGTGACCCCGGCCCGCACGAGCGCGACCAGCAGGTCCCGCGCCAGCGGGCCGGCGGCCGGCTCGGACGGCGCGATCACCTCGGCCACCGCGATCGAGCGGACCGTGTCGCCGATCCTGACCCGTGCCGTCGAGGACAGCCCGAACCACGTGTACGCCGGGTTCTCCAGCGTCCACGGGTGCTCGTCGGAGTCGACGGACCGGCCGGTGACCGGGTCGTGCAGCAGCCCGAAGCCACGGCCGACCACCGCGTCGCCGACCTCGCTCACCGGCATCGCGCCCGGCACCGGGCACGGCCAGCGCAGCCGCACGAGCCGGTCGGCGCCGGTGAACTCGTCGACGGTCGTCGTGCAGTCCACCCGCGGCACGCCGGCCCACAGGGTCACGGTCTGGGTGTAGCGCAGCCCGCCGACGCGGCCGCGGACCACCAGCCGCTGGCCGATCGGGCACCGGAAGGCCCGCACTTCCTCCGCGGGCGTGCCGGCCGAGCACACCACCGGCCCCTTGGGCACCAGGTGCCACGGCCCCTCGCCGAACTTCGGGTGCTGCGGGTACTCCTCGTACACCGCGAGCTCGTTGCCGACCCGGCCCTCGGCGATCAGCTCCCGGCCCTCCGGCCGGAGGGAGTCGCGGCCCCCCGGCCGGTGGAGGGAATCGGAGCCCTGGTGCCCGAGCTCCACGAGCGAGGACACCCCGCCGCCACGCGAAGGGTCCACCCGCAGCCGGTAGTGCTCGTTGGCGATCTCGGTGCCGGGCGCCTCGTGCCAGTCCTCGTCCACGTACGAGGCCACCAGCCGGAACGCGCGCCAGCCGAGCGACGGCACGTCCTTCGCGATGAACGAGACCGACCGGCCGCCGTGCTCGACGAGCGCCGGCAGCTCCGCACCGTCGGCGTCGAGCACCCGCACGCCCTCGGGGAAGTGCCCGGGTGCGGGTGCCCCGCTGGGCGCAGTCGACACACGGACCGTCACCACGTCCGAGCGGCCGCGGGCCAGCGGGTTCCAGACGATCACCGGCAGCGCGTCCATCGAGCCGCCGGAGGTGTCCACGGCGGAGGAGAGCAGCCGCAGCGCGCTGTCCCGCGCCGTGGTGCCGAGCTGCCACGCGTCGCGCCAGCTGGTCAGCAGGTCGAGGTACACCTGGTCGGACTCGGACCCGGTGATCGCGTCGTGGTGCGCGCCGTAGGCCAGCTGCACCCACGCCTTCGCCAGCGCGGCCTGCGGGTAGGCCGCGCCGGTCAGCAGGCCGGCGAACACCGCGAACCGCTCGGCGTCCAGCACCGCGTTCTCGGCGGCCCGGTTGGCCTGCTTGGTGTCGATGAACGACACGTCCTTGCCGGTGTAGACCGGGTTCATGTCCCTGGTCTGCGGTGAAGGCCGCAGCCCGCGGCGGTCCAGGTCCGCGCGCACCGCGGCGAAGAACTCGCGCGGCAGCGCGCACACGAACCGCGGCCAGGTGTAGCGCGCGTTCCAGTCGCGATGGATCTGGGTGACCCACTTGTTGGGCGGCGTGTAGTCGGTGCCGACGGGCAGCAGTACGTTGCGGGTGACGGAGACCTTCTTCAGCCCCTCGAAGATCCGGTATACGGCCTCCTCGGCGTCCGCGAGCGACGGCGCGGAGTCCATCCACCAACCCGCCGAGTAGTGCGCGGGCATGTAGTGGGTGAGCAGCCCGCGGCCGGACGGCGAGATCCACTCGAACTCGCTGCGGAACTGCATGCGCTCCGGATCGCCCTGCACGCCGGCCAGCACCTGCATCGGGCCCCACTGGTGGTGCGGTCCGCGGGCCCACGAGCTGGACGTCAGCCCAGCGTCGGCCGCCATGCCGGGGAACTGCGGATCGTGCCCGAACGCGTCGAGCTGCCACGCCGTGCTCGGGTCGCCGCCCAGCACGTCGCGCTGGAAGCCCATGCCGTGCACGAGGTTGCGGATGGTGGTCTCGGGGCTGGTCAGGTTCGTGTTGGGCTCGTTGTAGGCGCCGCCCATGATCTCCACGCGGCCCTCTTCGATCAGGCGGCGCAGCTCGGCGCGGTCCTGCGGGTGCACGTCCCAGTACGGCTTGAGGTAGTCCACCTCGGCCAGCACGAACTTGTACTCCGGCTCGCGCCGCGCCAGCTCAAGGTGGGCGCGCACGAGGTCGAAGCTGTGCGCCTGCCTGGCCGGCCCCGGCGGCGCCTGCCAGGTGCTGGTGTACGCCGACTGGGTGGTCCACCACACCGGGTCGTAGTGGAAGTGGCTGATCATGAACATGGTCCAGCCCGGCTCGGCCACCTTGAGCTGGAGGTCCATCCTGGTCTCGGCGGCCTCCAGGCGGGCTGGCACGGTCCGCCCGGGGCCGGCGTTCTGGATCGCGACGGCGACCTCGACGCTGCGCTCGCCCGGCGCCGGCTCGGCGATCGGCGGGTGCGGGGTGTGCACGTCGGGGCCCACGATGCGGACCGGGGTCGGCTCGAGCCCGCCCGTGTAGGTCACCCTGACGAGCTGCAACGGCGCCCCACGCGGCCCGACGAACAGATCCGTCGACTCGGCGGAGATCACCTGAAGCGATCTTCCGAACAGCACCAGAGCACGATACGACGAAACCGCGACCTCAGGCGCCGGCGCCGAGCTCGTGCTCGACGGTGTGGCGCAGGTCGGCGAAGTCGATGCCGGCGTCGGCGAGCACCTTGGCGGCCAGGCCGTCGCCCTCGCGCAGCAGGCCGAGCAGCACGTGCGAGTCGGTGATGCTCTTGTGCTCGAGGCGCAGCGCCTCGCGCAGGGACAGCTCCAGCACCTTCTTGGCCCGCGGGGTGAACGGGATGTGCCCGCCGATGCCGCGCCGGCCGCGGTCGCCGGCGCACCGGCGGCCCGGCGGGTCGAGCGCCCCCGGCCCGAAGGCCGCCTCCACCTTCTGCCGCACGGCTTCCAGGTCGATGCCGATCGACTCCAGCGCCTCCGCGTCCAGCCCCGTGTCGTGCGCCGGGTCGTCCCCGAGGACCGTGACGACGGCCGACGTCGCGAAGTCGCCGGTGACGCCGTGCATGCCGAGGACGCGCGCCGCGGTCCCGTCCGGCACCTGGAGCAGCCCGAGCAGGAGGTGCTCGGTGCCGACGTAGTTGTGGCCGAGGTGCCGCGCGTTCTCCTGGGCGAGCTTGACGGTCTCCTTGGCGTTGGCCGTGAACCGCTCGAACATGGCTTACCTCCCGCGCCTGAGCAGGCCGCGCCCGCCCGCGTGCTTCTTGTGCACCGCCTGCCTGGACACGCCGAGCTGGGTCGCGATCTCCTGCCATGACCAGCCGAGCTGCCTGGCGTTGTCGACCTGCACCGCCTCCAGCCGTTCGACCAGCGTGCGCAGCGCCCGCACCGCCCGCAGCCCGACGGCCGGGTCACGGCTGCCGGCGTCCGAGGCCAGCTCCGACGTCTCACCCATGCCGTCAATTGAAGTTGACACGCCGGTCCATGTCAACCCTAGTTGACGCCCGCACAGCGGCACCTGGGCGTCCCAAGGCTCGTCATACGCCACCTGGGCGTCCGTTGTTTCACGAGGAACGGGCCACCGCGGCTTGCGAAGGCCGGCGCGCCGGTAAGCGCCGGTCAGGCGTCCGTGGGGCCGTGGTGCGTCGGGTCGAGGATGCGGGCCAGGAAGGTGCGGGTGCGCTCCTGGCGTGGGTTGCCGATCACCTCGGCGGACGGGCCGTCCTCGATGATCACTCCGGCGTCCATGAAGAGCACCCGGTCGGCCACCTCCCGGGCGAACTGCATCTCGTGGGTCACCACGAGCATCGTCATGCCTTCCTGGGCGAGCTGCCGCATCACGCCGAGCACGTCGCCCACCAGCTCGGGGTCCAGCGCCGAGGTCGGCTCGTCGAACAGCATCAGCTCCGGGTCCATGGCCAGCGCACGGGCGATGGCGGCTCGCTGTGCCTGGCCGCCGGACAGCTGCGACGGGTGGGCGTAGATCTTGTCGCCGAGCCCGACCTTCTCCAGGTTCCGCTTCGCCACCTCCTCGGCCTCGGCGCGATCGCGCCCGAGCACCTTGCGCTGCGCGATCGTGAGGTTGCCGAGCACGTTGAGGTTGGCGAAGAGGTTGAACGACTGGAAGACCATGCCGATGCGCTGCCGCGCCGCGTCGATGTCCACGTCCGGGTCGGTCAGCTCGACGCCGCCGACGAACACCTTGCCCGCCGTCGGCTCCTCCAGCATGTTGACGCAGCGCAGCAGCGTGGACTTGCCCGAGCCGGACCGGCCGATGACGCACACCACCTCGCCCGGCTCGACGGCGATGTCGATGCCGCGCAGCACCTCCAGCGTGCCGAAGGACTTGTGCAGGCCGACGGTCTCCACGGCATGGGTCACGGCCCCGCCCCCCTCGTGGTCACCCCGCCGCCGTAGCGGCGCTCCAGCCGCAGCGACAGCAGGGACAGCGGGATCGTGATGATCAGGTAGCACAGCCCGGCGACCAGCACCGGCGTCAGGCTGCGGGACTGGTTGAGCGCCTGCCGGCCGAACTGGGTCAGCTCCTGCTGCGTGATGCTCGAACCCAGGAACAGGGCCAGCGACGAGTCCTTCGTCAGCAGGATCAGGTCGTTCGTCAGCGGCGGCAGGATGATCTTGAACGCCTGCGGGATGACGATCCAGAGCATGGCCTTGGTCGGTGACATGCCGAGCGAGCGAGCCGCCTCGACCTGCCCGCGCGGCACGGCCTGGATGCCGGCGCGGATGACCTCGGCCATGTACGCGGCGCCCACGATGCCGAGCGCCACCATGAGCGCCACGTACCGGTTCAGGATGGTGCCGGGGAAGGCGAGCGGGACGCCCGTCCCGACGGCGAGGATCACCAGCAGCGCCGGCAGGCCGCGGAAGAACTCGATGTAGCCGCGGGCGAGCCAGCGGTACGGGCCGACGCTGGACAGCCGCATCAGCGCGATCACCAGGCCGAGCGCCAGCCCGAACCCGAAGCCGAGCGCCGTGTAGACCACGGTGTTCTTCAGCGCGACCGTGATGACCTCGGGGAACATTCCCCTGGCGACCTCGATGTCCAGGAACGCCCTGCGCAGCCGCCCCCAGTTCGCGGTGAGCGCGAACAGCACGGCGGCCAGCACCAGGATCCCGTACTGGCCGCCGCGGATCACCCTGGCGCGTTGCCGCTTCGACATGGCCATGGCGGCCTCAGCCCGTCGGCTTCGTGCCGAACCACTTCTCGTAGATGCGGTCGTACTCGCCGCTGGACTTCGCCTCGGCGAGGATCTCGTTGACCTTCGTCAGCAGCGCGTCGTTGCCCTTGCGGACGCCGATGCCGTACTCCTCGCCGGTGTCGAACTCCTTGCTCACCTCGTAGTCGGTCTTGTCGGCGACCCAGTCGTAGAGCACGCCGTTGTCGTTGATGCCGGCGTCGACGTCGCCGGTCTCCACCGCGGTCAGCAGCAGCCCGAGGTCCTCGAAGGTCACCAACGTGACCTCCGGCGCGTTCTCCTTCGCGTAGTCGTGCCCGGTCGTGCCGTTCTGCACGGCGAGCCGCTTGCCCTTGAGCTGCTCGAAGCCGGTGATGCCCGAACCCTTCTTGACGACGAGCGCCTGGGTGGCCTCGAAGTACGGGTCGGAGAAGTCGAAGTTCTGCTTGCGGGTCTCGGTGATGGTCATTCCGGCGGCCGCCAGGTCGCACTTGCCGGAGTCCAGGTCGGCGCCGGACTGGATGCCGTCGAACGGGGTGTCGACGACCTCCTGCGTCACGCCGAGGTCCTTGGCCACCAGGTCGACGAGGTCGATGTCGAAGCCGACGACCTTGCCGCCCTCCTCGAACTCGAACGGCTCGTACGGCAGGCCGGTGCAGTTGGTCAGCTTGCCGTCCCTGACCAGGTCGATGCCGGCCGGCGTGCTGTCGGTGCCGGTGCCGCCGGGTGTGGTGTCCTCGCCGCAGCCGGCCGTGGCAAGCGCGGCGACGGCCAGCAGCCCGACCATGCGGGGGAT
>Ga0299913_10001887_pt1 | contig 16071 bp, 18 predicted proteins | sample RVTome_9_FD_201360 | JGI IMG/M metagenome (GOLD analysis project Ga0299913, IMG submission 201360) | Soil microbial communities from uranium-contaminated site in the Upper Colorado River Basin, Wyoming, United States - RVT155D38 (version 2) ...
GGTGTGGCTCAGACTCATCGAGAACATTGATTCGATCAACGACCCCGAGCGTCTCCCTGGATGGCTGGCCACGACGAGTAGGCGGGAAGCGATGCGCGTCTCCCGGGCGCAGGAGCGCGACGTGCCAACCGAGTTCGAATACGACGTCGAAGACCCGGGTCCCTCTCTGGACGAAATCCTGGTCGACGACGAGGAGCACCGATTCGTCGTCGAGGCGTTCAGGACGCTCGACGAAGTCTGTCAGCAGTTGCTCAGGCTGATGACCATCGAGCCTGCCCTCAGCTACGAGGAGATCTCGGAGGCCACCGGACGCCCCATCGGAAGCCTCGGGCCCACCAGAGCCCGTTGTCTCGACAAGCTGCGCTCGGCGATAACACGTATCAGGCGCGGCGGAGACGACTCTTCGCATTAGGAGGTGAGCAATGAGCGAGTTCAACCAGTCCAGAGAGGATGAGAAGCTTCTCGCGATGCTCCGCAAGGGGCTCGCGGACAGTGATGCCGTCCCTTCCGACGTGGTCGCATTTGCCAAGGCCGCCTTCACATGGCGTGACATCGACGCCGAGCTCGCCGAGCTCGACTTCGACTCTGCCGACGAGGAGGTACCCGCGGGGGTGAGGTCTTCGACCACTCTCCGCATGATCTCGTTTCAGGCCGGCCAGTGGATGATCGACATCGAATACGACGAAGCGGCCGGCCGGCTCATCGGGGCGACCTCGCCCCCAGCCCGCTACACGGTCGAACTCCACACGTCCGGAGCATCTTTTACGACTGAGTCCGACGACATGGGGCGCTTCACCGCCGACGGAATCGCCCGAGGCCCGCTGGGCATGGTTCTCCGTTTCACCAGAGGCAAGGTCGTCAAGACCCAATGGGTGGTCCTCTAATCGCCTAAACCCGTTCTGTGAACGTGGGACGAGAATATTTCTCGCGTGGCGTTCACAGAACGGGGTTTTTCCGTATCAGGGCCCATGTCGGTGCCTCCTCTCCTGTAACCGTCGCTCGTGAGGCGATGGATTGAGAGAGGAGAGCAGATGCTCTACATGTCCCAAGCACGGACCTCTCGTCGGGGTCGACGATGGACGTGGGCCAATCGCCCGCTCGAGTCGTTGGACAACCCGGTGAAGAGGTACCTGGGCAACCGATCCGTCGGTCCCGGCTTGTGGAACCGGCGTTCTCGTGAGGCGTGGCGACGCCAAGTGTTGCGTCCGGCCTTTTGAGAGAAGAGCCAACGTCTCAGGGGGAATCCTGAACCGCAAATGAGGAGCCCACCGGGAGGGGGAGCCGAGCAGACGGAGGGAAATGGGGGCTGTCGAGAGACAGCCCCCATTTCTCGATTCCCGCGCCAGACCTCGAACAGAGATACGACCCCGGACCCTTGATGGGCCCGGGGTCGTGTTCCCCCAGTCGGAAGCCTGTCCAACCGCCCTGGTGACGGTCAACCGCCCGATGTGTCAGTCGTAAATCGCTCCGCTCGTGAGAGGCGAGGTCGTCTCGGCCGGCTGGGTGACCGGGACGCCGGGCTGATCGGGCGCCTCGATGGCTGAGCCGGTGGCGATGCCGGCCAAAAGCGCGGTCCCCGCGATTGCTGTGGCCAGGGCGATGACCGCACCCGCCACCACCGCTTTGGCCCGCGGTGAACCCGGTTGAGCTCTCACTCCTCCGGGGTATGTAGCCGACGTGGTCATCGCTCTCCTCTGTCTCTCTCAGACGGTTAGAGGGGAAGGGAGCCCCGTTGATACGCGTTGTTTGATGAATATGGAATTAGGAATCACCAGCTTCGCCGAGACCATCCCTTCCCACGGTGGCGATCCTCCTGTCAGCCACGGGGAACGACTCCGCCAGATCCTCGAAGAAGTCGAAGTGGCCGAGTCGGTCGGTCTCGACGTGTACGGGCTCGGGGAGCATCATCGACCGGATTTCGCCTCGTCGGCACCCGCGGTGGTCCTCGCCGCCGCCGCCGGGCGCACGTCCAAGATCCGTCTCTTCCCAGCCGTGTCGATTCTCAGCACCGACGACCCGGTCCGGGTGTTTCAGCAATACTCGACATTGGATCTCGTGTCGTCGGGACGTGCCGAGTTACTCGTGGGTCGGGGATCGTTCATCGAGTCCTTTCCCCTGTTCGGGTACAACCTCGACGACTACAACGAGTTGTTCGCCGAGAAGCTCGACCTACTGCTCCAGATCCGAGACAGCGAGGACGAAATCAACTGGTCGGGACGGTTCCGCTCCCCGATCAACGGTCAGGGCATCTATCCCCGGCCGGAGCGCGACTTGCCAATACGTGTCGCCGTAGGCGGGACACCCCAGTCGATTGTGCGGGCCGCCACCCGCGGTCTGTCAGTTGCCCTGGCCATCATCGGAGGTGCGCCCGAGCGGTTCACAGCTCTCGCCGACCTCTTCCGCCGCACGCTTCAAGAGTCGGGATACGACCCCGAGGAGGTGCCGCTATCGGTTCACGCCCATGGTTACGTCTCGGACAGCGGCGACCAGGCTGCCGAGGAGTACTACGCCTCCTATGCTGCGGCGATGACACGTCTCGGCAGGGAGCGAGGCTGGGGACCGATGACCAAAGAGCAGTTCAACTGGATGCGGTCGCCTGAAGGCTCGCTCGTGCTTGGAGACCCGGAGACGGTGGCGGCCAAGATCCTCCGTTTCAAGGAGCTGCTGGGTGTCAATCGCTTCGAGTTGCATGTGAGTGTGGGCACCATGCCCCATGACAAGGTGCTGCGGAGCATCGAGCTGCTCGGCACCAAGGTGGCTTCGATCGTCAACGAGACGGCGGGCTAGCGGTCTTCGTCCTTCAGCCGTTGGAGATGGGCGTATATGGCGGGAAGGGTGCGCAGATCCTTGGGACGCCCGGCCGCCTCCTTCGAACGAGCAACATCGGCCAATGACGCCGTGGGAACCATCACACCCCGGTAGGGGAGTTCGGTGGAGTTGCGCACCAGATCCGGGTACCCGTCGGTGCCGGCCGGGAGAATCGTCAGGTCGAGAGGCCCCGCGTCGGTAACCAGATTCAGGACAGATATTTGTCCGATCAATTCGGCGCCTAGACCTCCCGGCACGTCGATCTTGTTCCCCCCAACCCTGAGACCCGCTTCGAGCTCGTTGAGCGCGTCGGCCAGCCGCTTGAGGTTCTGTAGTGACATCTCGGGTGTCACATCGACATCGACGGTCGGTTGCACGGCCACGTCCCACAGCTCAACGGCGAAGCCGCCAACCACCACGAATCTCACGTCGTGAGCGCGCAGGGTGGTCACGATGCGTTCGGCATCGACTCCGGGTACAGGCATCAGGCCCCACGGACACGGCGGAGCCGGGCCTGGTCCACCCGGGCACGGGCCGACTCCTCTACCGCGGCTCGCACGTCGAGGGGCAACGTGTCGAGATACTCGAGGATCGAATCGTCGTGATCGTCCACCGGTGCAAGCTGGATCCTCATCTCGAATCCGGCTGCGGCCAGCAGACGAGTCAGTGTGGGCATAGTTGGTTCGCGACGTCCCGTCTCGTAGGCCGATATCACCTGTTGGTCGACGCCGGCGTTTTCCCCGAGTTCGGCCTGGGTCATTCCGGCCTTGGCTCGGGCCAGTCGGATTAGACCGGCGGCGAGTGTTGGGGCGACGTCGTACTTGCCCATCGTCTCGAGTGTACCACATACAGAAGTATGTATACAGTGTCTCGTATGTATACATCGATTCGTATGTGTCACGGACGGGATGTCCGGCACAATTGACCGTCCTCCGGTCTTTTGAAACGCTGTGGCTCCCATATGTGGGAGCCACAGCATTAGGGACGTATTGACGGACTGCCCGCTAACTGGTAAACCTTCACCGCAATGAGCAGCACAACCGCGTTCGCAACCCGGCAGTGGTGGTGGTCGACCCCATAGAGGTGGCGACCATACGGCTCATTCCATAGACCGACATCAACCCACCTCCCGACACGAGGTGGGTTTTTCGATTCCCGGAGATCTCTCCTCGTGTCAAGGCAAGTGAGGAGACCATGGAATCGATATTCGACATACCGGCAGACCTGGACACCCCGGTCTCTGCGTATCTGCGGCTGGCTTCATTGCAGCCCCGCTACCTATTGGAGAGTGTGGAGGGTGGGCACACCGGCCGCTACTCGTTCATCGGATTTGGCGACACCCAGCGGGTCACCATCGAAGATCACGGTGTCCATGTCGACGGCCAACTCGCCGACACCAGCCTCCTGCCGGGACTCCGCCGCGCCCTCGAGATGGCCCCCGTCTGCGCCCCCGAGGACACTGCTTCCCCCTTCGGTGGCGGTCTGGTCGGGGTGGCCGCCTTCGACCTGGTGAGAAGGCTGTATCGACTTCCCCCATCCCCCCACCGACATTCCGGTCCCGACGGGGTGTACATCACGACCAGATCGATTCTGGTCTTCGATCATCTCACTCGGCGCATGGCGCTCCTCCACTCAGGATCGGAGGGCGAGCGTCGCCGACTTCGCCGGGACGTCCAGACGGCATTGCGTGGCCCGCTCGATCGGGCCGAGCAGCCGGCGAGTCATGGCCCGGCCACACCATCGATGACCAAGGCCGAGTACATGGATGGCGTCGATACGGTGAAGCAGCACATCGAGGCTGGAGACGTCTATCAGTTGGTTCTCTCCATCCGTTTCACCGGTGAGACCGAAGTCGACCCGTTCGCCGCATATCGGGCCCTGCGGCTGCTCAATCCCTCGCCATACATGTATTACGTCGACACCGGTGACCGTCAAGTGGTCGGGTCTTCACCGGAGGCGTTGGCGCGGCTCAATGGTCGCAAAGCCGAGCTCCGCCCGATCGCAGGAACCCGTCCCCGCGGGATCGACGAGGACGAGGATCATCGTCTGGAGCGGGAACTGCTCGCCGATCCCAAGGAAACCGCCGAGCACGTGATGCTGGTCGATCTGGCGCGCAACGACGTGGGTCGCACCGCCTCTCCGGGCTCTGTGGTGGTCGACCCGTACCGGACCATCGAGCGCTACAGCCATGTGATGCACATGGTCAGCGGGGTGACCGCCGATCTGCGGCCCGAGCTCGACGCCTTCGACTTGTTCGCCGCCGCGTTCCCCGCCGGAACGGTGACCGGGGCACCCAAACTTCGTGCCATTGAGATCATCGACGAGCTGGAGCCGGTTTCCCGCGGTCTCTACTCAGGGTCGATCGGCTATTTCGGCCATCGCGGGGCGATGGACCAGGCGATCACCATCCGCACCCTCGTTTTCGAAGACGGCAAATACAACTATCAGGCAGGTGCCGGGATCGTGGCCGACAGCGATCCCGCCAACGAGCACCTCGAGGTCCTGTCCAAGGGCGCCGTACTCGAGGCGGCGCTCGAGCTCGCCAAGGAGGGTCTATGAGCCACGTGCTGGTAATCGACAACTACGACTCGTTCACTTACAACCTGGTGCAGGCATTCCTGGGCACGGGGGCGACGGTCAGCGTGGAGTACAACGACCAAGTCACCCCGGAACAGGCCGACGAGACCGGTCCCACCCATCTGGTGGTCTCGCCCGGTCCGGGCCGGCCCGAGGACGCCGGGGCGTCGGTCGAGATGATCCGGCACTTCGCCGGTCGCATCCCGATCCTCGGGGTCTGCCTGGGGCACCAGGCGATCGCTGTCGCCTTTGGCAGCAAGATCGACCGGGCACTGTCCCTGATGCACGGCAAGTCATCGGAGATATATCACGACCGCTGTTCCGTGTTCGCCGGGCTACCCAACCCGTTCGTCGCCGGCCGCTACCACTCTCTCGCCGTGTCCGGAATGACCCTTCCCGACGAGTTGGGCATATCGGCCACCACCCCGGACGGCGAGATCATGGGGCTGCGACACAAGTCACTGCCCGTCGAAGGAGTGCAGTTCCACCCCGAGAGCGTGCTCACCCCGCGAGGTGACCGGCTCATCTACAACTTCCTCGGCTTGCGGGCCCGGGGAGCGAGTCAAGAACTGGTGGGTGCATCGTCATGAGAGAAATCATGGGCAGGCTATTGGACGGCCAGGTTCTCACCGACCGGGAGGCAGCTACGCTCGTCGGCTATCTGACAGCCGCCGAGCTCGACCCGGCGGTGGCCGCGGCGTCTTTGGCGGCGCTGCGGACCAGGGGTGAGTCGGCCAGCGAGGTGCGAGTGTTCGTCGAAGGATTGCAGGACCTCGCCGTCCGTCCCGAGATCGCGGATACCTCGCGGACAGTCGACGTGGTGGGCACCGGAGGTGACTCGTCGGGCAGCCTCAACCTATCCACCGGGGCAGCCCTGCTGGCGGCGGCCGCGGGAGCGGAGGTGGTAAAACACGGCAACCGATCTGTCTCCAGTCGCAGTGGCAGCTTCGATGTGCTGGCTGCGCTCGGGCTCGACGTGCCCTGGGATGCCGCCCGCGCCGGTGACATATTCGCCGCCACCGGTTTCACCTATCTCTTCGCCCCTGCGTTTCACCCGGCCATGAAGTCGGTTGCCCCGGTGCGGCAGTCAATGGGGGCGCGCACCATCTTCAACCTCGTTGGCCCCCTGGCCAATCCGGCGCGGACGCCACATTTGGTGGTGGGGGTGTACAGCCCCGAGGCGGCGCGCATGATCGCCGAGACTCTCTCGGGGATGGACATCACCCGGGCCTTCGTCGTCCACGGCGAGCCGGGGTGGGACGAGCCCACGCCGGTCGGGCCCTATCTCCTGTTCGACGTCACCCCAGGGAGGGTGGTCGAGCTGGTCGAGGATCCCGCCGATTTCGGTGTCGCCCGCTGTGACCCCCACCATCTCATTGGTGGTGATCCCGCCGACAACGCCGAAGCCATCCGCCGCGTGTTCGCGGGAGAAGAGGGGCCTCACCGGGATGCGCTGGTGCTGGGGGCGGCTCTCGCGCTCCGGGTGACCGGGTCTACGGTCGGAGCAGCAATGGAGCGCGTATTCACGGCGCTGGACGATGGTGCAGCCGCGGGATTGTTGGAACGTTTGACCGTACGCGCCGTCCAGGAGTCGATCGGTGTCTGACTTCCTTCAGGAGATGGCCGAGTCGAGTATCGCCCGAGCGCGTGCTGCCAAGGAGAAGCGAACCGTGACCGGGCTCGATTCCCGGGTCTCATCCGCCCGACCGCCGATCCCGCTTCCGTTTTCGGATGCAGGATTCGATGTGATCGCGGAGGCCAAACTCGCCAGCCCGGCCGAAGGGAAGCTGATCCAAGGTCCGGCCAGCGTCGACCGGGTGGTGGCTCTGGCCGAGACGTATGCCGCCAATGGGGCCGCCGCCATCTCGGTGCTCACCGAGCCGACGAGGTTCTCCGGGCATCTCGAGCATCTCGAGGCCGTCTGTGACGCGGTGAGCCTCCCGGTGATGAGAAAGGACTTCCTGGTCGATCCCATTCAGGTTCTGGAGGCCAGGGCCGCGGGATCCTCCGGTGTGCTCTTGATCGCCCGGATGCTGCCCGGTGACCTGTTGGAGGAGATGACCGACCAGGCCCTCGACCTCGAGATGTTCGTGCTGGTGGAGGTCTTCGACCGCTCCGATCTGGAGACGGCCGTTCGTGTCTTCGATCGTGAGGTGCTGGTCGGGGTCAATTGCCGTGACCTGGCCACACTGGGCATTGATCTGTCCCGGTTCGAGTCCCTCGCTCCGCATCTTCCCGACTATCTGCCGGCGGTGGCCGAGAGCGGGATCATCACGCCCGAGGACGTCACATCGGTCGCCGATTTGGGTTACAGCATGGCGCTCGTCGGCTCCTCGCTGGTCTCCCGTGACGACCCGGGCGCCACCCTCGCCAGGCTAATCACCGCCGGACGTGACCGGGTATCAGGAGTAACCCGATGAGCCTGTTCGTCAAGATCTGCGGGATCAGCGATCACGAGAGTGCTCAGGCTGCGGCGACGTCAGGAGTGGACGCCATCGGCTTCGTGTTCGCCACCTCGCCGCGCCAGGTGACACCACGTCAGGCTCTGTCCATCTCAGGTGAGCTGTCTCCTCACGTGTTTCGGGTGGCGGTGTTTCGTCGACCCGATCCCGCCGAGATCGAAGCCGTACTCGAGGAGTTCACCCCGGACCTGGTACAGGCCGACAGCGACACCCTCCAGGGTTTCGCCGCGACCGGCACGCTACCGGTGTTCCGGGAGGGTGGAGACCGGGTGCCCGACGGTGGCCGCTTTCTCTATGAGGGCCGGGTCAGTGGAACCGGCGAGCAGGTCGACCTGGCGAGGGCCACCGCGGTGGCCCGTCTCGGTGACATGGTCCTCGCCGGAGGTCTGAGACCCGACAACGTGGCTCGGGCAATAACAATGGTGAGACCGTTCGGGGTGGACGTGAGCAGCGGGGTGGAGAGCTCGCCGGGGGTGAAAGACCCGGCGTTGATTCGTTCCTTCGTGGCCGCCGTCCGGGCGGCCGAAGAAAGGTTGGTGAACGCATGACCGTCACGACCAGGTCGCCGCGTCGGGTCTCGTCCGACGGCAGATATGGCGCCTACGGCGGGAGGTATGTCCCGGAGACCCTGATGACCGCATTGCAGAAGCTGGAGGGGACGGTCTTCGCGCTCTTCGACGACGACGGCTTTCACGCCGAGTTGGCCGATGAGCAAGCGAACTTCGTCGGCCGCCCCACGCCGCTCACCCCGGCGGAGCGCTTGGGGGAATTCTGGGGTGCCCGGGTGCTTCTCAAGCGGGAGGATCTCTGTCACACCGGGGCCCACAAGATCAACAACGCCATCGGCCAGGCGCTGGTGGCGAGACGGCTCGGGGTGTCCCGGATCGTCGCCGAGACCGGGGCCGGACAACATGGGGTGGCTGCTGCAGCCGCCGCCGCCCGGGTGGGCCTGCCGTGCACCGTCTACATGGGCGCGGTCGATGTGGTGCGGCAACGGAGCAATGTGGAGCGGATGAAACTGCTCGGTGCCACCGTGGTTCCGGTGGAGAAAGGCGGTCAGACGCTGCAATCGGCCATCGACGAGGCGATGCGCGACTGGGTTTCCGATCCCGAAGGGACCTACTACCTGCTCGGGTCGGCGGTGGGGCCCCATCCCTATCCGACGCTGGTTGCCGAATTGCAATCGATCATCGGCACCGAGGCGAGGACACAGACGATCGAGACGACAGGATCGCTCCCCGACGTCGTCGTCGCCTGTGTCGGCGGCGGCTCCAACGCCATCGGCATGTTCCGCGGGTTCGTCGACGATGAGGCAGTGGGGTTGCTCGGGGTGGAGGCCGGTGGCAACGGCGAGTCTCACAGCGCGACTCTCGGCTCGGACACCGTCGGTGTCCTCCACGGAGCGATGACCCCCCTCCTCCAGGACAGGCACGGACAGGTGCACGAGACCCACTCCATCGCGCCCGGTCTCGACTACCCGGGGGTGGGTCCCGAGCACGCCATGCTTCGTGACTCGGGGCGGGCCACCTATGTCTCCGCCTCCGATGCCGAGGCCCTGGCCGCATTGAAGGAGTGCTCCACCGCCGAGGGAATCATCCCGGCGCTGGAGTCGGCGCATGCCCTTGCCGGAGCCAAACGCTGGGCCGGGGATCACCCGGGATCCACCATGGCGATATGTGTCTCCGGGCGGGGCGACAAGGATCTCGACATCGTCATGGAGGCCGAGGGTGGGTGACCTCATCGCCAAGGTGACGGCGGCGATCGAGACGGCCGGCGGCCGTGCCATCTGCGCATACCTGACCGCGGGATACCCCGATCTCGACACGTTCCCCGAGATCCTCGCCAAAGTGGCGGACGCCGCCGACGTGGTCGAGGTGGGGGTCCCGTTCACTGACCCCATGGCCGACGGGCAGACCATCCAACAAGCGAGTCACCAGGCGCTGGTCAACGGTGTCCACCTCGACTACATCTTCGAGGTACTCGACGCGGTTGACCTGGACGCACCTCATCTGATGATGGGCTATTACAACCCGTTCCTTGCCTACGGGCTCGAGCGTCTCGTGGATCGCATGAGCGAGGTGGGGACATCCGGGTTGATCGTGCCCGATCTCCCTGTCGAGGAGAGTGTCGAGCTGATCGGCCTCCTCGAGGCGAGGGGGCAGGGTCTCGTCCAACTGGTGGCTCCGACCACGCCCACCGAACGTCTCGCCACGCTGGCCGGGGCCAGCCGGGGTTTTGTCTATGCGGTGACCACCAAGGGCACCACGGGGCGGACCACACTGTTCGACGATGAGGTCCTTGCCTATCTGGACCGGGTGAAGGCAGCGTCGTCGCTTCCGGTCCTGGCCGGTTTCGGGGTGCGGGAGCGATCCCAGGTGGAGGCGCTCGCCGGTCACGTCGATGGCGTCGTGGCGGGCTCGGCGCTGATCGACGCCATCGACCGGGGAGAGGACCCGGCGGCGTTCGTCGCCGGGCTGCGGGCGGTGGGGGCGATGTCTCGATGACCCAACCGTTCTGTGCGGGTTTATCGCGTCTGGGGCGGTAAAAACCCGCACAGAACGGTGGAATGTCGGAGGCGCGGTACTGTTGGACCCACCACATGGCTGCAATCCAGGATCTCGTCGAGTTGGGGTTTCCTTGGGAGGGGTTCGATCCCTTCCTGTTCACGGTGCATCACGTCGACCGGTACCCGGCCGGAAACGACCAGCTCGGGCCGGTGGCACCCTTGCATGGGCGTAACCTCGGGTCCGACTTCTCCTACCTCGACGGGTGGAGCATGTACCACGGAGTGAGGGTCCCCGGATTCCCGCAGCATCCCCATCGCGGGTTCGAGACGGTCACCGTGGTCCGCAGGGGCTATGTCGACCACTCCGACTCGCTGGGTGCCACCGCCCGCTACGGCGAAGGCGACGTCCAGTGGCTCACCACGGGCAGTGGGATCATGCACTCGGAGATGTTTCCTCTGCTCAAACCCGACGACGACAACCCGCTCGAGCTTTTCCAGATCTGGCTGAACCTCCCGCCGGACTCGAAAATGGTCGACGCCTACTTCGGGATGCTGTGGAGCGAGGACATCCCCACAGTTTCCCCGGCAGTCGGGGTGTCCATCGACGCCATCGCCGGTCGTCTCTCCGGTTCGACCCCGCCATCGCCCCCACCCGACTCCTGGGCATCGCGCGCCGACACCGACTTCGCCATCTGGCTGATCCGTCTCGCTCCGGGCGCGATATACGACCTGCCTCCTGCCCAAGCGGGCACCAACCGCACTCTCTACTGCTTTCTCGGCGACGAGGTGACCATCGACGGCTCCGTCGTGTCGAGGAACATGGGTGCCCGACTCGACTCGTCGGCTCAGATCACGCTGGAGAACGAAGGCGCTCCCGCCGAGTTCCTGATGCTGCAGGGACGACCGATCGGGGCACCGGTGTTTCAGATGGGCCCGTTCGTGATGAACTCCGCCGAGGAGCTCCGACAGGCGGTGGACGACTATCGGCGCACCCAGTTCGGAGGATGGCCGTGGTCCGGTCCTGATCCGGTTCACGATCGCAGTGAAGGCAGATTCGCCCTCCACGCCGACGGTGAGGTCGAGCACCGAGACCGACAGCCCGTCTGAGACCGAGTGATCCACCAGCTACGCATCTACGAGATCTTCGAAGAGAACAAGCAGGCCTTCCACGACCGGTTCCGGGACCACGCCATCAGGACCATGGAGTCCTATGGATTCCGCTTCCTTTCCATCTGGGAAGCGGAAACGGAGGAGCGGACCGAGTTCGTCTACCTGTTGCAGTGGCCCGACGAGGCCACCATGAAGGAGTCGTGGGCGGGATTCATGGCGGACCAGGAATGGAAGGACATCAAGAAGGAGTGGGCCGCGGAACACGGCCAGGCGGTGGGTGAGATCGAAGACAAAGTTCTCATCCCCACCGACTACACGCCCGGTCCTGAGCGCTCATAGGACCATTGCGGTGAGAGCCCCCAGCCAGAGCAGGCTCTCCAACCCGAGGACCCTGCTGATCTGACCCCCGGCGATAGTGGCCTCAACCCGGTCGCCGCGGGAGATCGCGTCCCGCATCCGCCGCGACGCCGGCCGACCGGTCGTTGCTCCGACGACGAGCGCGGCCAGAACCAGGCCAAGACCGACCCAGATGCCAACGTCCACCGTGTCGATGCCAACGAGCCACATCAGCGCACCTCCCGACAGCAGTGTGCCGAGGCCGGTCAGGATCCCGAAACGCTCCGCCCGTCTCATCCTCTCCAGCAGAGCCTCGGAATCGGTCGATCCGATGTGAACCGCCCGGCGAATGTCACCCGGGATCAACAGCTTGTGCCCGAACCAGGCGGCGGCGATGGCGATGTGGGCGATCTCCAGAGTGACGATCATGACTGACTCGGCTGCACCATACGCAGGTGGTCGTTTTCGAGGCTGGTGGCTGGCACAATCACCCGATCAGCTTTCTGACTCGTGCCCGAGACATGGCGGAGGCGACACCGCCATCACGCAACCGCGTCGTCGACTTGATCCGTGTCCTCTCGATCCTCATTGTGGTGTTCGGTCACTGGCTGATGGCTGCCATCACCTTCGAAGACGGCGAGCTCGTTCCCGGTCACCTCCTCGAGTTGGCCGATTGGACCCACCCGCTGACTTGGGTGTTTCAGGTCATGCCACTGTTTTTCTTCGTCGGGGGCTATTCGAACGCTCTCTCCTGGAGGTCGGCCCGGGGGAGGGGAGAGCCCTATGGAGCCTGGCTTCGGGCGAGGTTGCGCCGGCTGGCGCTGCCCGTAGTCCCCCTGCTCCTGGTGTGGACCATCGGCGGCTGGGTCGGTCTCCGGCTGGGCCTCAATTGGGAGATCCTCCAGCTTGCCTCTCGTGTGGCGCTGGTACCGACCTGGTTCCTGGCCGCCTACGTGGTGATCGTCACCCTTGCCCCGCCGCTGCTCGCATTGTGGGATCGGATCGGCTGGTGGTCGATCGCAGGTGGCATAGCCCTCGGGGCTCTCGCCGATGTCCTCTCCATCGGCGCCGGTTGGGTGCCCGTGGGGTTCCTCAACTACGTGTTCGTTTGGGCCACGGTTCACCAACTTGGCTATGCCTGGGTCGACGGGAAGCTCGCCGGATACGGGAAACGAGTCGCCCTTCTCATCGGGGGTTTCTCCGCAACATTCCTCCTGGTCTGGGCCGGTCCCTATCCGGTGGCCATGGTCGGTCTCGACACCGCCCAGATCACCAACTCGTACCCACCCCGGGTGACGTTGACTTTGCTGGGGTTGTTTCAGGCCGGGTTGATTCTGGTTATGGAACGGGCCTTGCAGCGGTCCATGCGCAACGTCGGCGCATGGACGTCGGTGGTGGCGATCAGTGCCCGCATCATGACCCTGTATTTATGGCATCTCACCGCCATGGTGATCGTGATCGGGTTGGGGCTGTTGGTCGACGGATGGGGCTTCGGCATCGAGCCATTGAGCGGGCAGTGGTGGCTGACCCGACCCGTGTGGTTTCTGTTGCTGATCGTCCCCACACTCGGCCTGATGGCAGTGTTCGGTCGCTTCGAGCGCCCCGACCGCGACCTACGACCGGCGCCCGCGTGGTGGCGTCCGGTTTTGGCGGTTGGCTTGATCTGCGCCGGCTTGGGGTTTCTCGCCGCCATCGGCATCGCCGACGAGCAAGGTCTCAACGGTCTCGTGCTCAGTCTCCCGGTCGTCGGCGTGTTTCTCGGCGGTGTCGCCCACCTGCCGTGGGAGCGGGTGGCCGTCCCGACCTGAGCTGAACGGGTCACCCTGATTTGCTCGCTGGGCTCAGTCGACCTGGATCAGTCGTCGCGCAGCACCGCTCCGATGATCCAGGCGACGATCGAGACCACGATCGAGGCCAGGAAAGTAGACCAGAAGAAGCTGTCCGAGCTCAAGCCCAGCTCGAACTGACCTGACAGCCAGACGACCAAGCCGAGCACAAGGGCGTTGACCACCAACAAGAACAAGCCCAGCGTGACCAGGATCAACGGGAGGCTGAACAGCTTCAAGATCGGCTTCACGATCGTGCTGGCCACTCCCATGATCAGGGCGACGATCAGGAATTGCCACCACTCACCATCGAATTCAAACCCGTCCACGAGCCACACGGCAACCCAGAGTGCTGCCGCAGTTCCCGCCAGGTTGAGCACGAATCGCATGGCAACAATCTATCCGACCGTCGCCGCGGCCGGCAAGCAATGACTCACGTTTCTCACACCACTGCGATTGCCTGGAGCTCGAGGACGAGCCGCGGATCGGTGGCCAGCCTGACCACTTCAACAGATGTGCTGGAGGCCCGGTGGTCTCCCATGTAGCTCGCCATGACCCGGTTGATTGCGTCTTGATTGCGCTCCTGGTCGACCATGAACCGGATGAGCTGGACGATGTCGCCGAGGCCGGCTCCCGAAGCCTCCAGCACGGACTTCAGGTTCTCCATGGTCATCTCGGCCTGTACCCCTGCATCATCGGGGATGTCGACGAACTCGGACGGATCGTGCGGATGGGAGTGGTACACCGGGGCTGCGGTAACCCCGGACACGTAAATGGTCGAACCACCGGTGACTTTGATCGACGGGGTGTAGGGCATGTTCCACTTCGGGTCGTTCCCCTCGATGTGGATGTGCTCGATCGTCATTCAATCGGCTCTTTCTGAATCCATCGAGATCGCCCTTTTACACGACCCCGGCGTCGTGGACGACCTTCCCGCCGACCACGGTGAGCACCGAGTTGATGTCTTTGAGTCCCTCGTCGGATACCGCGAAATAGTCGTCGTTGAGCACCACCAGGTCGGCGTGATGACCCACCTCGATCGTGCCGATGTCGTCCTCGCCGAGGAACCATCGATTGTCTGCGGTGTACAGCCTGAGCACCTCTTCCCGGCTGATCTGCTGCCCGTCGTTGATCAGGTCCCCGGCGGCATTGACACCGGTGGTGGCGTAGAACATGTGCAGCCATGGGTTCATCGGGGCGATCTGCATCCCGTCCGAGCTCATCCCGGTCGGGATGCCGTTGTCGACGATCATCCGGAAAGGTGGGCCGTTGCCTGCCACGGTGCCCGAGAGGTATCGCCAGCCGGTCAGGCTCAAACCTCCACCGAGCGCTTTCAGCCGGTTCACGTACTCCTCGGTGATGAACGGGACGTGGGCCAGCACCCATCGCAGATCGGTGATGGGAAACTGGGCATTCACCTCTTCCCATCCTTCGATTATGGCCATGAAATCGCTTCCACTCAGCGAATGGTTCTCGTTCCTCCACCCTGCCTCAGCCACCCGCAATGTCCCGTTTCTCCAGGCTTCGCTGGGCTCGGGTCCCTGAAAGAGCTCGAATGGGTTGCCGGCGGTGAACTCGCCAATGCCTCCGGTCTTGACCAAGTCACCTCCGAAGAAGGGGAAGGCATTCTTCAACCTTGCGATCAGCTGGGGGGTCTCGGGGTCTTCTTCGAGATTGAGGAAGTTGATCCGTAACCTCGTCCCTAGCTCCCGGGAGCGATACAGCTCCAGGAACGGGATATGCATTGTGAAGTTGTCCTCGTGAGCCGCACCGTCCGACGGCTCACCGGTCGCCTGAAACGCCCCCTGGTCGAGATGGGTGGTCACTCCGAGCGACGCCCCGTAGGCCATGGCATCCGCAGCGCCGCGGCGACGCGTCCCTGGAGTGAGGAGCGTCTGACGGAGGAAGAGGAGAGCCTCTCCCGTGGCACCGGCACCGCCTGATGCGATCTCGCCGTCGGGTCCTACCGTCACGCCATTGGCGGCCAGTATGGCGGCACCGGCGGAGTTGGTTGCCCCAGGGCCGCTGAAGCTCTGAGAGACGAGCACCGGGTGGTCGGGGATCGCGTCATCGAGCTCGGTCTTGGTGGGAAATCGGGACTCGGCGAACTGGAGGATGTTGAAACCACCAATGGTGGTGATCCACTCTCCGGACGGGACCCCGGCCGCTCTCGCCGCCAGCGTCGCCTGCACCTCGGCGATGGAGTTGGCGTTCTCCAGAGGAGTGTGAAATCCCGGCCGATTCCCCATCAACACGATGTGGTTGTGATTGTCGATGATCCCCGGTACGACGGTGCGGCCCTTCAGATTCACCACCGTAGTGTTCGGGCCCCCTGCCCGGGCCCCTTGGCCGACGTTGGCGAATCGTCCGTTGCGAATGGTGACCGATGAAGCCACCGTCCCGTCGTCGTCCATGGTGTGGATCTCGCCGTTGATGAAAATCAGAT
>Ga0299913_10001888_pt1 | contig 16070 bp, 17 predicted proteins | sample RVTome_9_FD_201360 | JGI IMG/M metagenome (GOLD analysis project Ga0299913, IMG submission 201360) | Soil microbial communities from uranium-contaminated site in the Upper Colorado River Basin, Wyoming, United States - RVT155D38 (version 2) ...
AGTGGCGGGGCATGCAGCATCGAGGGCCTTCGGGCGTGGGGTTGTGACCGCTCCCTAGCGTGACAATGAATTGTGGCGCCGACAATCCCTCCCTTTCACCAAAGGTCCCTTGGCGACCGGGGACCCTCCCCATGCAGGCAGTCCCGCCATGAAGCGTTTACGCCGTTCGGCATCTCTCCTTGACAGTTTGGCGGCGGGTCTCCATGTTGGGGGCACATTGATTGCTCGCGATCGCGCGTAGCTGCCGCAAGTCTTGCGGCGCCTCATCCCGAGACAATTTCCCGATTTTCGTCTGCCCCCAGACAGCGCGTGGGGTGGGGCAAGCGTCCTCACGATCGCGCGTCCCGTGCGCCGTGCACAGGCGCAAGGAACCTATACGTGACACCTTCTTTCGATACGCTCGGCCTCGCCGAGCCGCTGCGGCTTGCGCTCAAAGCCGAAAACTACCTGACGCCCACACCTATTCAGGTGCAGGCAATACCCATTCTTACCAAGGGCAAGGACCTGCTCGGCGTCGCCGAGACGGGCACCGGCAAGACGGCGGCCTTTGCGCTTCCGCTGCTGCACCGCCTATTCCTCAAGCCGGAGCCACGCACGCCCGGGGCGCCGCGGGCGCTCATCCTGGCGCCGACTCGCGAGCTCGCCAGCCAGATCGGCGAGCGGGTCAATGCCTATGGGCGGCATCTCAACATGCGGGCCGCCGTGATTTTCGGTGGCGTCGGTCAGGCGCAGCAGGTCAAGGCGCTCAGGGCCGGAGTCGACATCCTGATCGCAACGCCTGGGCGCTTGCTCGACCTCTGCGGCCAACGCCATGTCCGGCTGGACAAGGTGTCGGTCCTCGTGCTTGACGAGGCAGACCGCATGCTCGACATGGGCTTCATCCACGACGTGCGGAAGATCGTCGGCTTTTGCCCCAAGGCACGCCAGACGCTCCTGTTCTCGGCGACGATGCCGCCAACGATCGCCAAGCTTGCACATGACATCCTGCGTGAGCCCGTCCGCGTCGATATCTCTCCCGTGAAGGTCGCCGTCGACCGTATCGAGCAGCGCGTCTATTTCGTGGATGCGAAAAACAAGCGGACACTGCTGACCGGCCTGCTCGAGGGCCCTGCCATCGTCCGGGCGATCGTGTTCACGCGGACCAAGCGTGGCGCCGACCGGGTTTGCCGGCATCTCGTCCAGGCGGGGGTGGCCGCAGTCGCCCTCCATGGCAACAAGGGCCAGAACGAGCGGACGCGCGCGCTAAATGGGTTCCGCCAAGGCCAAATGCGCGTCCTCGTTGCTACCGATATCGCGGCGCGCGGAATTGACGTGCCCGGCATCTCCCATGTCATCAATTTCGAGTTGCCGAACGAGCCGGAGAGCTATGTGCACCGCGTCGGGCGGACCGCCCGCGCCGGCGCGCAAGGCATCGCCTTGGCGTTTTGCGACCCGAACGAAGTGCCCTATCTGAGGGCGATCGAACGGCTCATGCGCACGAATGTCGACGTCGCCGCACATCCTCTCGCCGTGCCGCGGGAGGCCGCCATCATCAGCGAAGTGCCATCCCGCCCGGTTGCCCGTCCGGCCAACCGGCGGCGGAGACGGCCGCGTGGCAGGCGGCCGAACGGCATGGCCGCCGTCGCCAAGTCCCGAGGAGTCCATCGCCAACCGGAGGTCCTCATATGAGCAAAACACGCATGACCGCAGCTCGGCGCAATGCCGAGGCACTCCTGAGCCAGGGCCGGAAACGGCAAGACAATTTCAGGCTCGAGCAGAAACAGGCGCACGACGCCATGGTGCAAAAGACCGCCCGCTTGCGCGAGCTGCGCCTGGCGAAGGAGGCCGCCGACAGGGAAGCGGCAGCGGCAGCGCCGCCGAAGAAGTCGAAATCACGGCGATCAAAGCAGACATCGCAATAGATTAGACAAGGAGGGTGAGGCTAGAGATGGCATTCAAACCCAACTACAACTTTCAGAAGGCCGAGCGGAGCCGCGCCAAGGCGCAAAAGAAGCAGGAGAAGCTGAAGCGCCTGCAAGAGGAAACGGAGAAGCGTAAAGCGTCGCGCAGCGATGAGCCGGGCGACGATGCGGGCTCCGATCCTGAGAAGAGCACGGACGACGCCTAAGGTTGGAGCATTATGGCCAAGAAACAGCAGGCACGTCCGAGCGGCTTCGTCTTGTTCGACGTTGTTTATGAGGACGGCACACAAACGTCGAACCGCAAGGTGCCCGCAGGCGAACTGGGCGGCTTGGACGGAGACGCGCCGGCACGCACGATCATCGAGAGTCAGGACCAGAGAATCGGTGAAATGTCCGGCAGCCGTCGATCGCGCATCAAGTCGATCGCCCGGTCGCCCAAGATCCGGGCCAAGGCCTCTTAGGCCGCGCTGACCCCTTTAATTTCCCCTGTTTTTCGCCCTCGAGTGCCCCGCAAGGCAGTTCCCTCGTGCCCCCCTAGACTATAGTGTGGCGGCGGCGGCCGGCGACCGACATGGTCCAAGGCGCCGCTAGGGATAAGCGCTGTCCGAGAGGTGCCAGATGCAGGTTGTTTTCGCCGCCGTGAGGGGCGTGTTGGCTTTGGGCGTGGCTATGCTCTTCATCGACGACACCAGAGCTCAAGTTCCCGTCGAGGAAGAGGCCGGGACCATTACGATGACCGGGACCGTCGAGGAGATCATCGTTCCGGAGCGGCTGATCACGGTGATCGGGCCGAACGGCAACACGATCGTGGGAATCCTCAGCCCCGATATTAAGGACATCAAGAAGATCAAGCTGAAGGAGACGGTCACTATCCAATTCACACAGGAAGTCGCCGTGGCGCTGCGGAAGGCGGACGGGCCCCCTAAGGCGACCGAGAATCCCTTCGAGGAAAGCGAAACGTCCGACATGGGCATGAACGCGCCGACGGTGGCTGAGCAGGACTGGGTCGAATTGACGCCTAAGGGCGGCGTCAGCGACCTAACCACGATAGAGGTCACCGACACGATCAGCGCCGTCAATCGTAATAGGCGCACGGTGACGTTCGCCGGCACCGGCGGCAAGACGCGCACGATCTATGTCCCGCCGACGGTCCAGGGCTTCGATCAGCTCGAGGTCGGCGACATGGTGGTCATCGAGGTGACGCGCGCCTCGATCGTCAACGTCAAGATCTCGTAATCACCGCATTCAGCGTGTAGCAAAAAGGGCAGGGAAAGATTCCTGCCCTTTTTTGACGCGTGCGCTTTAGCGGCGGCGACTACATCGTGGAGGCGCCAACCACCTCGTGGTCGGTGATCACGCATTCCCAGGCGCCAACCGCCGGGAACTCGCGCAGATCCTGCCGCCGCTCGAGAAACTGCATCGAGGCGAGATAGCCGCCATGGCCCATGCAGGCCGTGGCCGACATGCCCTCGGCGAGAAAATCCATCGGCACCGGCACATCGATACAGCCCAAAGCCGTCAGAGCGGCTTTGCGCTCCTCCAGCGTCAAAGGCCTCTCGTTGTCGTAGATCTTGCCCTGGCCGGTGGGCACAAGCGGCGCCTCGACCGCGTGGCAGGCCTTGACAATGAGCTGCACGAAAATGGTCTTGTCCTTCGGCTCGCCCATTCTATTGGGCTGCGGATCCTCGGCGGCGGCATAGCCGCCGGCGGCGACGACAAGCGCGAGCGCGGCGATGGCATGACGTATCATAAGAGCCCTCATCCTTGTCAGAGCTCCGGCCACGCTCCTAAATGACCTTCGATGATGCGGCCGACCGGCGCCGCTCATTCCTTGGGCGCCATGATACACGGCTTTCGCCGGGTCGAGCTAGGTTCACAGGGATGTGACCCGCGGGGCGGTTCCCGGCGGGTGCCGGCCGCGGCTCGTTACATCGCCGCGGCGCCGACGACCTCGTAGTCCGTCTCGATGCACTGCCAAGCGCCGACCGCGGGGAAGCCTGCGAGGTCCTGCCGCTGCTCCAGGAAGCCCTGGGCGGCGAGGTAGCCGGCGTGGCCGCGGCAGGCGGCAGGCGACATGGAGTCGGCGAGATATTCCATGGGGATCGGCACATCGACGCAGCCGAGTTCAGTGAGGGCGGCCTTGCGTTCCCCAAGGGTCTTCGGCTTCTCCTCGTCGTAGACCTTGCCTTGATTGACCGGCTCAAGCGGCGTTTCAGTCACGGGGCAGGCCTTGACGATGATCTGCAAGTAGACCGGCTGTTCGGGGATGGCGTTGGGCGTCTCGGCAGCCATCGCGGTGCCGAAAGTCAGCGCGCCAATGGTAAGACCTGCACAAAGGGGACGTAGCATCGCGGTGTCCTCACTTTATCGAGAGCTGCCGGCCGCGCACTTTTCTGATGGGCTAAGATTCGGTTCGACCGGAACCGTTCTTATCGAATGGAGTCACCCAAACCGAAGGACTCCACGATGTCCGCGGCATAACAAGGCGAGAGGCCGCATGCCGGTGAGACTGCCGCAACAACGCGGCAGCCTCGGCGAGAGTTGCATCACGTATGATTACGCAGTCTTACGGGTCTGGCCTTCGGCCACCTCGTAGCCGTATTCGGCGGCGCTCGCGGTGAGCCAGCGCCAGAAGCTCTCCGCCATGCTGCGGGACACAGCGATGTCGTAACCGCCGGCGTCCCCGCTCCAAAGCTGCACGCCGATATGGGAGATGGTGCTGGTCACGGCGCCGTCCGGCGGAAAGACCAGCGGGTCGAGATCGATGGCGAGCCCCTTAGCGAGCACGTCGCGCACATGGGGTCCGCGCAAATTGAGCACGGCGCGCCCGCTGCTTTGGTCCGAGACCGAGGCAAGGCCCTCGAGCTTGCCGGCGAGTTCACCTGCGAGCGCCTCGTTCTTGAACTTTGCCGACAGGGCGAACCATTGGCCAGGACCGGTACCGATGAACGTGACGCCCTTGCCTTGCGCCAGCGAAGGCCCGGACGGCAATGCGGCGCCGTAGACTTTGCGGACGCGAGCTCCGAGCGCCTCGTCCCGACCTTTCCGCGCGGCGACGGTAGCTAGGCCGAGGTCGGCGCGCTCGGCGATGGTGACGCCAGGCGCGCCGTCTTGCCTACCGAAGCGGCCGGGACGCGCGAGCCCGTGAAAGCCGGAAAGAGACGCGAGCTTAGACACGGAGGCGCGCTCCTTCCGGATCGACGAAGCAAGGCGCACACACCTCGGCGCGCAGCTCGGTTCCGCGCAAGGGGTCGCACACCTTGACGACTTCGCCGTGGCGCTCGGACCCGCGCGCGAGCATGGCGAGCGCGATCCAGGTTCCAAGCTCCGGCGAGTAGGCCATGGAGGTGACGTAGCCCTGATCGTTGGATGCTGTGGCGTCGGCACCTTCCGGCACGAGATGGGCGCCGGCGCGGATGCGCACCGTCTTGTCTTCCGGCTTGAGCCCGACGAGCGAGGCGCGCGCAACATCGGTGAGCGCTGGCCGCTCGCCCATGAAGCGGCCGATGAAGTCCTTCTTCTGCGACACCATCCTGCCCATGCCGAGATCCTGCGCCGTGGTCTGGCCGTTGAGCTCGGGGCCCGCGGCATGGCCCTTCTCGATGCGCAGCACGCCGAGCGCCTCGGTGCCGTAAGGCGCGATGCCGTGTGGGGTGCCAACCTCGACGATCTTGCGGACGAGCGCATCGCTGAAGCGCGCCGGTATGCCGATCTCGTAGGCGAGCTCGCCGGAGAAGGAGAGCCGGTAGAGCCGCGCGGGCGTGCCGCCGCACACGGTGAAAGCGCCGGCCGCCATATAGGGAAAGGCGTCGTTGGAGATGTCCTGGCCGGGGTCGAGCAGCGCCTCGATCACCTTGCGCGCATTCGGGCCGGCGACGGCATATTGCGCCCATTGCTCGGTGACGGAGACCGTCTGCACGTCGAGCTCGGGCCACAAGACCTGCTGGCAAAACTCCAGATGCTGCATGACCTTCACGGCGTTCGCCGTGGTGGTGGTCATGAAGAAATGATCCTCGGCAAGCCGCGCCGTGGTGCCGTCGTCCATGGCGAAGCCATCCTCGCGCAGCATCATGCCGTAGCGCGCCTTGCCGACGGGAAGTTTGGAGAAGGTGTTGACGTAGACGCGGTCGAGTAACGTGCCGGCATCGGGCCCTTGCACGTCGATCTTGCCCAAGGTGGACACGTCGCACACACCGACATGCCGGCGCACAGTCGTCACCTCGCGGTTGACCGCATCCTGCGGGGCCTCGCCGGGCTTCGGATAGTAGAGCGCGCGCAGCCAGGCGCCGACCTCGACGAAGACCGCGCCCTGCTCCTTCGCCCAGGCGTGCGACGGCGCAAGCCGCGTGGGGCGGAAGTCGGGCCCGCGATGGTGGCCGGCGAGTGCGGCGATGGCGACGGGCGTGAAGGGCGGGCGGAAGGTGGTGGTGCCCACGGCGCCGACATAGCGCCCGGTAAGATCGGCGAGCACGGCGGCGCCGTTCAGGTTCGAGGTCTTGCCCTGGTCCGTCGCCATGCCGAGCGTGGTGTAGCGCTTCACATGCTCCGGCGTGCGGAAGCCCTCGCGGGCGGCGAGCTTGACGTCGGACACGGTGACGTCGTTCTGAAAATCGACGAAGGCCTTGCCCCTGCCCTTCTCCACTTGCCACAGCGGAGTCGCGGGCGCGGTCTCCTCTTTCGGCGCGGGCCGCGGCTTCTTCTTCGGCGTAAAGCCGCAAGCCTTGGCGGCGTCGACGCCGGCCGCCTCGCCGCTTGCGAGACATGATTCAAGCGAGACCTTTCCGGCCGCCGCGCCGGCCACGGTCATGCCGGGCGGCAGGCCACCAGGGACGAGGCATGAGCGCGCATGATCCCATACCGGCTTGCCGCCCAGATGGGTGGTGAGGTTGAGGGCAGGGCTCCAGCCGCCGGAGACGGCAAGAAGATCGCAGTCGAATTGATGCACCTCGCCGTCGGCGGTCTTGGCGATGACGGATTTGAGCCCGAGGGCGCCGCGCACGCCGCAGATGGTGGCCCCGGCGAGGTATGGCGCCTTGACCGCTTCGGCGATCTCCTGGGCCGCTTCGGACTTCGTGCGGCGCGGATCGACGAGCGCCTTCACCGTGATGCCGGCATCGGCGAGATCGGCGGCGGTGCGGAACGCGGCGTCGTTGTCGGCGAAGATCACGGGCCGGCGCCCGGGCGCGACGCCGTAGCGGTTCACATAGCTGCGCACGGCGCCGGCCAGCATGACGCCGGGACGGTCGTTGTCGCCGAAGACGATGGGCCGCTCGATGGCGCCGGCGCAGAGGATCGCCCGCTTGGCGACGATGCGCCATAGGCGCTGGCGCGGCGCGTGCTCCGGCGGCATAGGCGCATGATCGTTGACGCGCTCGAGCGCGGCATAGGTGCCGCCGTCATAGACGCCGAACACCGTGGCTCGCGGCATGACGCGGCAGTCAGGCAGAGCCTCAAGCTCGGCCGCGGCGGCTGCGGCCCATCTGGCGGCAGGCTTGCCGTCGATCTCGTCGCGCTCGGCAAGCAGGCGCCCGCCGAGGAGGAAGTCCTCGTCGCAGAGAATGACGCGGGCGCCCGCCCTGCCTGCGGCGAGCGCCGCGGCGAGCCCCGTGCCGCCGCCGCCGATGACGAGCACGTCGCAGAACGCATTCGCCTTCTCGTAGTGGTCCGGGTCGGGGGTGCCGGAGGCGCGTCCGAGGCCGGCGGCGCGGCGGATTATCGGCTCGTAGACCTTCTCCCAGAAGGAGGCGGGCCACATGAAGGTCTTGTAGTAGAAGCCCGCGCCGAAGATGGGCGCGAAGAGCTGGTTCACAGACAGGAGATCGTATTTCAACGACGGCCAGCGATTCTGGCTCGCGGCGTTGAGGCCGTCGTAGAGCTCAATGGTGGTGGCGCGCGTGTTGGGCTCGCGGCGCGCCCCGGTGCGCAGCTCGACGAGCGCGTTGGGCTCCTCGGAGCCGGCGGTGAGGATGCCGCGCGGACGGTGATATTTGAACGAGCGGCCGACGAGGCGCACGCCATTGGCGAGAAGCGCCGAGGCGAGCGTATCGCCGGGATGGCCGGTGAGACGCACGCCGTCGAAGTTGAAGCCGATGACGCGCTTGCGGTCGACGAGGCCTTTGTCGCGCAGCCGGTTGATCTGCGGCGGCGCCATGTCAGCTCTCCTCGCCGGCAAAGGCCACGGCGACGATCTCGTGGGTCACCGTGTTGCGCGTCACCACGAGCCAGGCATGGCAGCCGGCGCTGTGGTGCCAGTGCTCCTTGTGGAGGCCGGCGGGATTGTCGCGGAGATAGACATAGTCGACCCAGGCGTCTTTGGCGGCGGGATCGAGGCTCTCTGGCCGCTTCACCGTGGCGTCGCCGCGATAGGTGAATTCCTCCAAGGCGCGCTCACCGCAATAGGGACATTTGATCCGCATCAGCCGGCCTCAGTGCAGGTTCGGTTGCGCGCCCATGCCCTTTTCGTCGACGACCTTGCCTTCGGCGAAGCGGGCGAGACGATAGGCGGCGGCGTAAGGGTGGGATTCGCCGGTGGCGATGAGATGGGCGAAGCACCAGCCGGCGGCGGGCGTAGCCTTGAAGCCGCCATAGCACCAGCCGCCATTGAGATAGAGACCTTCGACGGGCGTCACATCGATGATGGGCGAGCCGTCCATGGTCATGTCGAGCAGGCCGCCCCAGGAGCGCAGGATGCGCAGGCGGCCGATGGACGGCATCAGCGCCATGCCGCCTTCGGCGACGTCCTCGACGACCGGCATGTTGCCGCGCTGGGCGTAGGAGTTGTAGCCCTCGATGTCGCCGCCGAACACGAGCCCGCCCTTGTCGGACTGGCTGCAATAGAAATGTCCGGCGCCGAAAGTGATGACGATGTCGAGCAGCGGCTTGATGCCTTCGGTGACGAAGGCCTGCACCGCGTGGCTCTCGATGGGAAGACGCAAGCCCGCCATCTCGGCGACACGCGTGGAGTTGCCTGCGACCGACAGCGCCACCTTCTTGGCGCGGATGAATCCCTTCTCGGTCTCAACGCCTGTGATGCGGCCGTTGTCGATGCGGAAGCCGGTGGCGGCACAGTTCTGGATGATGTCGACGCCGCGCTGGTCGGCAGAGCGCGCATAGCCCCAAGCGACCGCGTCGTGACGCACGGTGCCGCCGCGCGGCTGGAGCAGGCCGCCGCGCACGGGAAAGCGCGCATTGTCGAAATCGAGGAAGGGCACGAGCTTGCGCACCCCTTCGCGATCGAGCAGCTCCGCGTCGACGCCGTGCAGCCGCATGGCATTGCCGCGGCGCACATATGAGTCGCGCTGGGGATCGGAGTGGAAGACGTTGAGCACGCCGCGCTGACTGACCATGGCGTTGTAGTTGAGGTCCTGCTCCAGTCCCTCCCACAATTTCATCGACCACTCGTAGAACGGCAGGTTGCCCGGCAGCAGGTAGTTGGAGCGAACGATGGTGGTGTTGCGCCCGACATTGCCGGAGCCGAGATAGGACTTCTCCACCACGGCGACATTGGTGATGCCGTGATTCTTGGCGAGGTAGTGGGCCGTGGCGAGGCCGTGGCCGCCGCCGCCGACGATCACCACGTCGTATGAGGCCTTGGGTTCGGGCTCGCGCCAGACCGGCTTCCAACGGCGGTTGCCGGTCAGCGCGCCCGTGAGAAGGCTGGCGAAGGAGTAACGCATGGCTTGAGTTTGCGCCGTTTTTTGCGCACGGATTGACAATCTACGCCACCTATTTGACCTTTTACGCCATGCGTGAGGCGCCAACGACCGTCGGCTTCCTGCTGGTACCGGGCTTCGCCCTGATGTCCTATGCGGCCGCCATGGAGCCGCTCAGGGCGGCCAACCTGCTTTCCGGCCGCGAGCTCTATCGCTGGTGGCACGCAGGGCCCTCGCCTCAGCCGGTCACCGCGTCGAACGGCGTCGCCATCATCCCGGACTTCGGCACCAACACCGACCGCGCCGCCGACATGATGTTCGTGTGCGCCGGCGGCAATCCGGCGAAGTTCAACGACAAGACGACCTTCGCCTGGCTCAGGCGGCTTGCGCGCAAGGGCACCGTCCTCGGCGGCATTTCCGGCGGGCCTTATATTTTGGCGCGCGCCGGACTCCTGGACGAACGCCGCGCCACGCTGCACTGGGAGCATCTGCCGGCGTTCCGCGAAGCGTTTCCCGACGTCACGGTGGTGCCGTCGCTGTTCGAGATCGACGGCAACCGGATCACCTGTTCCGGCGGCATCTCGGCGCTCGACATGATGGTCGCGCTGATCGAGCGCGATCACGGACGGCAGCTCGCCGCGTCGGTCGGCGACTGGTTCCTGCACACGCATATCCGCGAAGGCTACGGCCCGCAGCGCATGGACCTGCGCTACCGGCTCGGCATCGCCGACGAGAAGCTGCTGCGCGTGCTCGGCGCCATGGAGATGAGCTTGGAGTCCCCTCAGTCGCGCGTGGCGCTGGCGCGACAAGCCGGCATCTCGCTGCGGCAGCTCGAACGGCTGTTCCACACCCATGTGGGACATGGCATTCACCAGCACTACCGTTGGCTGCGACTTGAGCGCGCGCGCCAGCTGTTGCGCGAGACCACGCTGCCGGTGCTCGACGTGGCGCTCGCCACCGGCTTTGCCTCGGCAAGCCAGTTCGCCAGGGCCTATAAATCCGCCTTCGGCGAGCCGCCGAGCCGCACGCGGGCAAGTGCCTGACCGATTGCATTCCCACCGGGAATGCCCGCATGATGAGGGCCATGGCGACCAAACTGTCTTCCAAGAAAATCCGCGATCGCTCCTATGCGCGGCAGCGATCGACGCAAACGCGCGCAAAATCGGCCAAGCCCGCCGAAGCGGCGGAGGACGTTTACGCCACCGGCTCGAACGCACCGACCACCGGCGAGCTCAATCTGGAAGTCTCCATCGGGCGGCGGGTGCGGCTCCTGCGGCAGCGCCTGCAGCTGACCGCGACGGATCTCGCGGCGGAGGCCGGACTATCGCCCGGCATGCTGTCGAAAATCGAGAACGGCGGCACGTCGCCGTCGCTGTCGACGCTGCGCGCGCTGGCGCGCGCGCTCAACGTGCCGATGACGAGTTTCTTCGCCGACTTCGAAGAGAGGCGCGACTGCTCCTATGTGCGCGCAGGGCAAGGCGTGCTGATCGAGCGGCGCGGCACCAAGGCGGGGCACCGCTACGAACTGCTCGGGCATTCGCTCGCGGGCGACATCGTGGTCGAGCCCTATCTCATCACGCTGTCAGAGGACGCCAACCCGTACACGCAGTTCCAGCATGACGGCATGGAGTTCATCTATATGCTGTCGGGCAAGGTCATCTACCGCCACGCCGACAAGCTCTACCCGATGTCGCCGGGCGACGCCTTGTTCTTCGACGCGGCCGCACCACACGGTCCCGAGGAGCTGATCGACCGGCCCATGACCTATCTGTCGATCATCATCTATCCCCGGTCATAGCGTCCCTCTGGACTTTCCTCAAAGGAAACTTTATTTCACCTGGGTTGACGAACCTTATGGCGCCGTAGCATGCTGAACGGCGCGTACTTCCGGAGTTTTGCCAGCCATGTGCGGTATTGTCGGACTGTTTCTCAAGGACCCTGCTCTCGAGCCCGAGCTCGGCCGGCTAACCGCCGGCATGTTGGCCACCATGTCGGACCGCGGACCCGACAGCGCGGGCTTTGCCGTCTACGGCGCGGGCGAGCCGGGACAGACCAAGCTCACCTTGCGCGGCGAAACGACCGCCGCCATCGCGGACACCGCGGGCGCGATCGAAGCGGCCTTTCCCGGCGCGCATGCCACGTTGCACGACACCCATGCGGTGATCGCCCTCCCCGACCAGCAGGTCACGCGGCTCGCCGAGTGGCTCACCAAGGAGGCGCCGGACACCGAGATCGTCGGCCGCGGCGCACGCATGGAAATCTTCAAGGAGGTCGGGCTGCCGACGCGCGTCGCCGAGCGGTTCGGCCTCGCCACGATGCGCGGCACGCACGCGATCGGCCATACGCGCATGGCGACGGAGTCGGCGGTGACGACCGACGGCGCCCATCCCTATTCAACCGGCAGAGACCAATGCCTCGTGCATAACGGCTCGCTGTCGAACCACAACAATTTGCGCCGGGCGCTCGAACGCGAAGGATTGAAGTTCGAGACGGAGAACGACACGGAAGTTGCCGCCGGCTATCTCACCTGGCGCATGCGCGAAGGGCTGTCGCTCGGCGATGCGCTGGAGGTTAGCCTCGACGACCTCGACGGGTTCTACACCTTCGTGGTCGGCACCGAGAACGGCTTCGGGGTGCTGCGCGACGGCATCGCCTGCAAGCCGGCGGTGATGGCCGAGACCGATCAATACGTCGCCTTCGGCTCCGAATACCGCGTGCTCGCCGACCTGCCCGGCATCAAAGACGCGCGTGTGTGGGAGCCAGAGCCCGCCACCGTCTATTTCTGGGAACGCTAGCGATGCCGGACATCGATCTCGGCATCACGCCGCTTCGGGAGCTCAATGCGGCGCTGCATCGGCTGACGCCGGAAACCAACGAGAGCCATTGGATCATCGACAATCCGGCCGGGCGTCATGCCGTTGCCGCCGGCCTCAACGTGCCCATCACCGTCGAGATCAACGGCCCCGTCGGCTATTACTGCGCCGGCATGAACAAGCTCGCCACGGTGCTGGTGCACGGCAGCGCTGGCGTCGGCGTCGCCGAGAACATGATGAGCGGTTTCGTGCATGTGTCGGGCGACGCCAGCCAGTCGGCGGGCGCCACCGGACGCGGCGGGCTGCTGCGCATCGACGGCAACGCGTCCTCGCGCTGCGGCATCTCCATGAAGGGCATCGATATCGTGGTGAAGGGCTCGGTCGGCCATATGAGCGCGTTCATGGCGCAGGCCGGCAATCTCGTGGTGTTCGGCGATGCCGGGGACTCGCTCGGCGACTCCATCTACGAGGCGCGGCTCTTCGTGCGCGGCAAGGTCAAGAGTCTCGGCGCCGACTGCATCGAAAAGGAAATGCGCGACGAGCATAAACTCGCCGTGCATGACGTGCTGACGCGCGCAGGCTTCAACGGCCAGATTGATCCGAACGAATTCAAGCGTTACGGGTCGGCACGGAAGCTCTACAATTTCAACGTCGATCACGCGGGGGACTATTGATGGACGCAACGCTCAAGACGACGCCGCGCAAGTCTACGGTGTTCGACGACTACAGCCTGTCGGAGATCAGGCGCGCCGCGGCGAGCGGCGTCTACGACATCCGCGGCGCCGGGGCGAAGCGGAAGGTTCCGCATTTCGACGACCTCCTGTTCCTCGGCGCCTCCATGAGCCGTTATCCGCTCGAAGGCTACCGCGAGAAATGTGCCACCGACGTGTGGCTCGGCACGCGGTTCGCCGAGAAGCCGATCCATATCAAGATCCCCATCACCATCGCCGGCATGAGCTTCGGCTCACTGTCGGCGCAGGCCAAGGAGGCCCTGGGCCGCGGCGCCTCACAGATGGGCACGTCGACCACCACGGGCGACGGCGGCATGACTGAGGAGGAACGGCACAACTCCACCATTCTCGTGTATCAGCTCCTCCCTTCCCGCTACGGCATGAACCCGGACGACCTGCGGCGCGCGGACGCCATCGAAATCGTGGTCGGCCAAGGCGCGAAGCCCGGCGGCGGCGGCATGCTGCTCGGGCAAAAGATCACCGAGCGGGTCGCCAACATGCGCACGTTGCCCGTGGGGATCGACCAGCGCTCGGCCTGCCGCCATCCGGACTGGACAGGCCCCGACGACCTCGAGATCAAGATCGAGGAGCTGCGCGAGATCACCGACTGGCAGAAGCCCATCTATATCAAGGTCGGCGCGTCCCGCCCCTACTACGACACGGCGCTTGCCGTGAAGTCCGGCGCCGACGTCATCGTGCTCGACGGCATGCAGGGCGGCACGGCGGCGACGCAAGAGGTGTTCATCGAGCATGTGGGCCTGCCGATCCTCGGCGCGATCCGCCCGGCGGTGCAGGCGTTGCAGGACCTCGACATGCACCGCAAGGTCCAGCTCATCGTGTCGGGCGGCATCAGAAACGGCGCGGACGTCGCCAAGGCATTGGCGCTCGGCGCCGACGCAGTTTCCATCGGCACGGCGGCGCTCGCCGCGCTCGGCGACAACCACCCGCAGTGGGAGGAGGAATATCAGAAACTCGGCACCACGGCCGGCGCCTATGACGACTGGCACGAGGGCAACGACCCCGCAGGCATCAGCACGCAGAACCCGGAGCTCGCGGGGCGATTGGACCCCGTGGTCGCCGGACGCCGGCTGGCAAACTATCTTTCGGTCCTGACGCTGGAGGCGCAGACCATCGCGCGCGCCTGCGGCAAGAGCCATGTGCGGAATTTGGAGCCCGAAGATCTCGTCGCGCTGACCGTGGAGGCCGCGGCAATGGCGAAGGTGCCGCTGGCCGGCACCGACTGGATCCCGGGGTCGAAGTCGGATTGGTAGGGGCGAAGAGCGGCGCGCCTTGAGCCGCAGCGAAGGGGAGTAGAATGGCGGTCGATCTTGCACATGAAGCCCGCGAGCGCGGGATCAAGTATTTCCTGATTTCCTTTGTCGACCTGTTCGGCACGCTGCGCGCCAAGCTCGCGCCGGCCAGCGCCATCGCCGACATGTCCAAAGAAGGCGCAGGCTTCGCCGGCTTCGCCAGCTGGCTCGACATGACCCCCGCGCATCCGGACATGCTCGCCATACCGGACCCCGCCAGCCTCATTCAGATTCCGTGGAAGCCCGAGGTGGGCTGGCTCGCCGCCGATCCGTACATGGACGGCAAGCTTGTCGACCAGGCACCGCGCAATGTCCTGAAGGCCATGCTCAAGAAGGCAGAGGACGCGGGCTACACGATGAAGACCGGCGTCGAGTGCGAGTATTTCCTGGTAAGTCCTGACGGCGCGGCGATCAGCGACCCGGCCGATACTCAGTCCAAGCCCTGCTACGACCAGACCGCGCTGATGCGGCGCTACGAGGTGATTAGAGAGATCTGCGATTCCATGCTGGAGCTCGGCTGGGGGCCGTATCAGAACGACCATGAAGACGCCAACGGCCAGTTCGAGATGAACTGGAATTTCGCCGATGCGCTGACCACCGCGGACCGGCAGGCCTTCTTCAAATACATGGTCAAGGCCATTGCCGAGAAGCATGGCTTGCGGGCGACGTTCATGCCAAAGCCCTTCGCCAACCTCACCGGAAACGGCTGCCACATGCATGTGTCCTTGTGGAAGGGAAAAAAGAACCTCTTCGACGACGGCAACGACGCCATGGGCCTGTCGAAGGAGGCATACAACTTCATCGGCGGCCTGATGAACCATGCCGGCGAGATTTGCTCGATCACCAACCCCACGGTGAACTCGTATAAACGCATCAACGCGCCTGTGACGTTGTCGGGCGCGACCTGGTCGCCCAACACGGTGACTTACGCCGGCAACAACCGCACGCACATGATCCGCATTCCCGGCAGCGGCCGGTTCGAGTTCAGACTCGCCGACGGCGCCGCCAACCCGTATCTGTTCCCTGCCGCAGTGCTGGCCGCCGGGCTTGACGGCATCGAGAATGGAACGGACCCGGGCAAGCCGCTCGACATCGACATGTATGCGGAAGGCCACAAGGCGCCGGCGGGGACCAAGAAACTCCCGCTCAACCTGCTCGACGCGCTGCGGCTCACCGACAAGTCGGCATTGCTTAGGCGCCAACTCGGCGACGAGTTCGTCAATTCCTACATCAAGCTGAAGACGAGCGACTGGAACGAATATTCGCGCCAGCTGACGCCATGGGAGCGGGCCACCACGCTCGACTGCTAGATGGCGACCGGGCCCGGCGCGGTGCTCGCCATTCGTGATCCCGAGCCTGGGGACGAGGCGGCTTGGCGCCATCTATGGGCGGGCTATGTGGCCTTCTACGAGGCGGAGGTCAGCGAGGCGGTGACGGCCGCCACCTGGCTGCGCCTGCTCGACCCGCATTCAGGCATGTTCGGCCGGCTCGGCGCGCTGGACGGGGCGATTGCCGGATTCACGGTCTCGGTGCTGCACCCCGGCTCATGGACGATCGCACCCGTCTGCTATCTGGAGGACCTGTTCGTCGCGCGGCAGGCCAGGGGCCACGGCCTCGGCCGCGCGCTGATCGACGATGTGGTGGCCATGGCCCGTGCGCGCGG
>Ga0299913_10001889_pt1 | contig 16069 bp, 12 predicted proteins | sample RVTome_9_FD_201360 | JGI IMG/M metagenome (GOLD analysis project Ga0299913, IMG submission 201360) | Soil microbial communities from uranium-contaminated site in the Upper Colorado River Basin, Wyoming, United States - RVT155D38 (version 2) ...
GACTGGCAGGAAAATGGAGTTTGACAGTCATTGGTACCGGCCCTTCACAGGAGGAGTTGGAGGGATTGGCTCAGCGCCTCGGCATCGCGGCACGCATATTATGGCTCGGAGCCCTGCCGCGGCAGGCGGTAGACGCAGTCTGGTGCCGTCTCGACTGCCTCGTGCTCCCCAGCCGCACGACCGAGCGCTGGGTAATGACCGAAGGACGAGCAGCTATCCACGCCATGGCCCATGGTGTTGCGGTGGTGGGAACCGACTCCGGTGCATTGCCTGAGATTCTCGGCGACGCAGGGCGAATAGTTCCCGAGGAGGACGTCACTTCCCTGACCGCCACTCTCCAGGCTTTGTATGCCGATAGGTCGGAATGCGAACGGCTCGGCTCGGCTGGCCGGCGTCGGGTTCAGGAGGAGTTTTCGGACGCGGCCATAGCCCGCAAGATGCTCGCGTTCTGGCGTACATTGATTACCGCAACCGCTTGACTTCCGGTCACTTACGAGCGATCTTCGCCCTCCATGCAGCGATTCAGCCGGTTCGTCTACCAGGTAGGGATGGCTCTGGCTCTCCTCGGGTCCGCGAGCATTGTTCCGGGCGGAGTTCAGGCCCAGGTCCCGCAGGTTCCACCAGGGCAGCAACTACCGACCCCTGATCAGGCCCGGCGAGCCTTGCAGAGCCAGCCCGAGCTGATCACCCGGCTCCGGCAACGGCTGCTCGAGTCCGGCCTGACACCCGACCAGGTTCGGTCTCGACTCCGGGCGGCCGGCTACCCCGAGAACCTTCTAGATGCGTACCTGATGGGGGCCGACACCACCCGCCAGGTCAGGCCGGGAGCGAGAACACTCGAGGCCGTCAGCGCCCTCGGGATTCTGAGTGCCGCGGAGACCGATTCGTTACAGGTGCAGGATTCCATGATGGTGCTGTCGGATTCACTGCAGCAGCTGCTCGATTCGCTTCGGTTTCTGGCTGCCGACTCGGCCCGGGCGGATTCCCTCGCCGACTCTATCCGCGTCTTTCAGGACCGGGGCCTGAAGCTGTTCGGAATCGAGACCTTCAGGCGAGCGTCTACCCGCTTTCAACCGACCCAATCAGGACCAGTAGATGCGAACTACCGGTTGGGCCCCGGCGACCTGCTCGTTCTGATTCTCACCGGCGATGTCGAGCAGGCCTACTCGCTGGACGTGAACCGCGAGGGGTTCATCGTCATTCCACAGGTGGGACAGGTCCACGTTGCCAACCTTACGCTGAGCCAGCTCGAAGATGTGCTTTATACCCGGCTCAGCCGGGTGTACTCAGGAGTTCGGCGGGGAGCCCGGGCGACGACGAGATTTCAGGTTTCTCTGGGCCGCCTTCGCAACATCCAGGTGTTCGTAGTGGGCGATGTGGTGCGGCCCGGCGCCTTCCAGATGTCGAGCGCCGGCACGGTGCTTACCGCGCTGTATGCGGCGGGCGGGCCCACCAGCAATGGCAGTTTCCGCAGCGTTCACATACGACGGGGTGGCAACCTGGTGGATTCGCTGGATCTCTACGATTACCTCCTGCAAGGCATCAATCGAAGCGACCTGCGATTGGAGAACGGGGACGTCGTGTTCGTACCGGTGCACGGCGGCTTTGCCAAGCTGGCAGGAGAGGTAACCCGGCCCGCGGTATACGAGCTGCGCGCAGGGGAGACCCTTCGCGATCTCATTGCGTTCGCTGGAGGCTTCGGCCCGGCCGCATACCAGGCCCGGGTACGCATCCACAGAATTCTCCCGCCCGATACTCGCGGCCCGGGAGGCCGCGCGCGCGTGGTTGTGGACGTGGGTGCTGACCAGCTCACCGGAGGAGTGGTACCTGCAGTTCCGGTTTCACCCGGCGATTCGATCACCGTTCTGTCGGTGCCGGACCGCCTACGTGGCTACGTCACCGTCAAGGGCAACGTCTGGGTCGAAGGCCAGGTCGGTTACATCCCTGGGATGAAACTGAGTGAGGCGCTCCGCAGTGCCGGTGGGCCGAAGCCCGACGTGTATCTGGACCGGATTTTGATTGCCCGCACTAATGAGGATTCCTCGAGGGTCCAGCTTCGGTCGGCCTTTGTGGACTCCACCGGCCGGGTAGCAGACGATCTCGTTCTGCAGGACCAGGACGAGGTGCGAGTCTTCTCCCGCGCCACGTTCTCGCCGGCGCCCTATGTCACCATCGTGGGGGGCGTCCGAAATCCCGGTAGAGTCCCCTTCCGGCAGGGCATGACCATGCGGGACGTGGTACTTCTCGCCGATGGTGTAACTGAAGATGCCGACCTCAAGGAGGCCGAGATTGCACGCCGGGAGGAGAGTGACGATCCCGGAGCTCTCGCCAAGACTATCTCGGTGCCGCTCGACTCTGCTCGGCTTGCCGGCGGCGGCTCGAGCGGCACGCACGTGATGTCAGCGGAACGTCCGGCGGGTGGAATTCCCGACCTGGCGTTGATGCCATACGATAACGTCCTGATCCGCCGGGTACCCGGCTGGGAATCCCAGCGACTCGTCTATCTCACCGGGCAGGTGAAGCACCCTGGCCGGTACGCCCTGCGCTCCAAGACGGAACGTGTGAGTGACCTGATCGAGCGGGCTGGTGGGCTTACGGAGCAGGCCTACCCAGGTGGAGTTCAGTTCTATCGGTCCTACGGGCCGGGGCACAAGCCGATCAACGGCAGGCCCGCCCCGATCGATGAAAGCGCGGTGAGTGCCCGTGATACCCTGCCCCAGGGTTTCACCGAGCGGGTCGGCATCGATCTGCCCAGGGTGCTGAAAAACGCAAAGGCCGGTGACAACGTCATTCTGGCCGCGGGCGACTCGATCAACATTCCGGAATTCAATCCCATTGTCATCGTCGAGGGCGCTGTCAACTCGCCTGGTGCCGTGGTATTTGCCCCTGGAAAGACGCTCGACTGGTATGTGAGCGCTGCCGGTGGCTACACCCAGCTGGGCGACGAAAAGCGGGCGTACGTGACCCAGCCGGATGGTAAGCGGGAGTCGGTAAAACGTCGCGCCATCCTGGCGGACGCGGTGCCGAAGCCGAAGTCCGGCGCAGTCGTGTTCGTTCCCGCTCGCCGGGTCCAGGAACAGCCCAGCAACATCGCCGGAGTACTGTCGGTGGCGGCACAGGTGCTGAGTGCGTTGGTCACAATCATCGTGGTGACACGGTAGTGCCGACGGGGCTCGAGACAGGACCCACGTCTATTCGCCGCAAAGGCGAGTACGACATTTCCTTTTTTCAGCTGCTCACGCCGTTGATCCGCCGTTGGCGGCTGATTGCGGGCACAGCAGCTGGCGCCGCAGTTATTGCCGCCGTGGTGCTGCTCCTCCAACCGCCATCGTATACGGCCAGGACCACGTTTACTCCCGAAGCGTCCGGAAGCTCGGGCCCGGCGGGCAACTGGGCAGCGCTGGCAGGCGTTGCCACCCAGCTCGGCCTGGGCTCCGGATCGATGAGCTCGGTGTCACCCGACTTTTTCGTCAAGCTTGCGACCAGTGGCGAAGTGCTTCGCTCGACCCTGCTCACCGAGTTCGCCGATCCAGCGGTCTCTGATCAGAGACGTACGCTGCTCGAGATCCTGAAGATTCCCGGCGACTCGATCGAGGAGCAGCTCCAACGCGGAGTAGTCGCGCTTCGCGGGCGCATCGAGCTCGTTGCCGACAAGCCCACAGGCATTGTCACGCTCGAGGTCGATATGGGCACGGGGCAGCTCGCGGCGTCGGTTGCCAACCGAATGGTGGAGTTGCTGAACGAGTTCAATCTCGAGCGGCGGCAAAGCCAGTCACGGGAACAGCGGCGGTTCACGGGAGAACGGATGGCGGAGGCCGAGCGCGATCTGCGTGAGGCGGAGCGGGCCGAGCTCGCCTTTCTCCAAAGAAACCGCGACTACTCCAGCTCGCCGGTTTTGACGTTCGAGGCTGGACGATTCGCCCGGGACGTTCAGGTCAAGCAGGAGCTGTTCCTCACACTGTCCAAAGCGCACACAGAGGCCCGCATCGCAGAGGTCCGGGACACGCCGGTACTGACGGTGGTGGACTCCGCGGTGGCGCCGGTGCAGCGAACCAGTCCTCGCCGCACTCTTGGTGTACTCATCGCCGCCACGGTTGGGGTCATCGTGGGCGTTGGATTGGCCTATGTCGCCACCGCCCGGGATCGAGCCAGAGTAGATCCACGTCCCGACTACCTCGAGTTTCGCGAGGCCTGGGACGCTGCCCGGCGGGGTGCGCGCTCCGGATGAGGGCCAGGCACTGTCCTCGATGAGGCAAGACCTTCCCCGGGTGATCCCGGCCCGTGCACGGTTCGCGCTCCGGCGCGGGTATGAGGTCGTATCGGAGCAGTGGGAGCGGGTCAGGGGGCGGAAGGACCCGCTGGTTCCGCCTGCCGGCCTCATGTTCGTTGGTGGCGGCCGGCGTGATTTTCGGCCGCTGGGTGAGAAGTGGGTGGCAACTTTCATTCGCGTGGCAAATCTGGAGCGGCACGAGCAGGTGCTCGATGTGGGCTGCGGTGTCGGCCGCATGGCCGTGGGGCTCACCGGGTACTTGAGTCCCTCCGCGCGCTACGAGGGTTTCGACATCGTCAGCAAGGGAATTGAGTGGTGCCGGCGGGAGATCAGCACCCGATTTCCCAATTTCGGCTTTCAGCACGCCGATCTCTACAACCATGAATACAACCCCTCGGGCCGGCTGCAGGCATCGGAATACCGCTTTCCCTACCCGGACGAGAGCTTCGATTTCGCATTCATGACGTCGGTGTTCACCCACATGTTACCGGCCGATATTCGCAACTACCTCGGAGAGGTGCACCGGGTGCTGAAACCCGGCGGCAGATGCCTTATCACCTGGTTTGTGCTGAATCCCGAAGCGAGAGAGCTGATTGCGTCCGGAAGGGCCGGTGCCCGCAACTTCGAGCATGACCTTGGCGGCTATTGGGTAGTAGATCCGGACCAGCCGGAGGCGGCGGTTGCATACACGGAGCCAACGGTGCACCAGTTTTATCGCGAGGCCAACCTCGCGATCCAGGACCCGATCCTCTACGGTGCATGGTGTGGCCGTCCGAAACCGCTGACCGGTCATAGCCAGGACATCGTCCTGGCCACGAAGCGGGGATTGAGCAAAGCGGCGTGACCGAGCAGGTCAGGAACGGGCCGTGTAGTACGTGGTCTCCAGATCCGACTTGCCGTCTACCTTGATTACCCGACATCCTGCCTCTGCAACTATGCGGGTCACTTCGCCTTCAGCCAGGAATCCCATTCGCATGGGGTTCAGCTCGAGACGCTCGAGCAGCAGCCGCTCGCTCAGTCCCAGCGACCGGAGCAAACGGTAGACTCGCCTGCCCGGCTGAATCCGGTGCGCCAAAGGAATTCGCCGCGGGATCTGGAACGCGGCAAGCCCCTGCGGCCGCAGCACCCGGAGAAACTCGCGCACGTAACTTCGAAGGTGATCAGCAGACGGCAGGTGTTGAAGAACGTAGCGGCTGTAGACCAGGTCGAAGGAGGCATCGGTGAATGCCAGGAGATTACCGCTGGTGTTGACCTCGAAGCGGCAGCCGGGACAGTCCCGGTGCCAGGCGCGCGCCTGGGCGATCATGGATTCGGAGATGTCGAGACCGATGCAGGAATCGAAGTACTCAGCCAAGGGACGGGTGAGCCGCCCCACACCACAGCCGAAGTCGAGCGCCGCCTCCCTACGGGCCGGCAGCCCCAGCTCCTCGGCTGTCTTCATCAACGCTGCGACATGACGGGCGCCGCTGGCGAAGAACTCAGCCGCGTCCCAGCCCCCGTGGCGTCGGCCGGGGGCGCTCAGCACCGCCCACATGGGGTCTACGCGTCCAAGGTCTTCCCAGTCACGCTGGTGTTGTCGCAAGGACTTCATTCGATGGGTACCCCGTCGGATGGACGGCCTCTACTTGCATGAGTGTAACCCGAGGCCACCAGACCGAGAAGCTCGCGGACTCGACGCCTCGACCAAGTCGGGTCTTTCTCAACGGCCGTTATCTCGGCCAAGCAGTCACCGGTGTGCAGCGCTGTGCCAGGGAAACTATTCAGGCCCTGGATCTACTCATCGGCGCAGGAGAATATCCTCCCTCGCTCTGGAAGTTCATCCTGCTGGCTCCGCCCGGGCCGTGGGAAAGGCCGGTGCTGGGCGGCATCGATGTGCGCACAGTAGGACGTCTCCCCGGGCAGATGTGGGAACAGCTCGAGCTGCCGGTGCACGCGCGCGGAGGTCTCTTGTTGAATTTCGCGAATACCGCCCCCCTTGCGGTGCGCCGCCAGTGCGTCACCATCCATGACGCCTCTGTTTTCGCGTTCCCCAGCGCCTACAGCCGGACGTTCCGCGCCTGGTACCAGATCCTGCTTCCCCGCCTCGGCGGGCGTGTGGCGCGTGTTCTCACGGTATCTGAATTCTCACGGAACGAGCTGTCGCGGTGGGCGCGTATTCCGCGGCAACGGATCTCGGTAGTGCACTGCGCCGGCGAACACATCCTCTCCGTTGCACCCGATGCGGGAGTGTTCCGACAGCACGGCATCGGAAGCCGGCCGTACGTCCTGGCGGTGGGGAGCAGCAGCCCCCACAAGAACCTGCAGGGGATCGTTCAAGCGCTCGAATATGTAGGTTGCGACGACTTCGACGTGGTGGTGGCCGGCGGCAGGAACCTGCGGGTATTCGGCATGGAGCAGGTATCAACTCACCGGCGCATTCGGACAATCGGCTATGTCACCGATGGCCAGCTCCGCGCCCTTTACGAGCGCGCCGCCTGCCTCGTGTTCCCCTCCCTTTACGAGGGCTTCGGACTTCCGCCGCTGGAGGCGATGGCCTGTGGATGCGCAGTGATCACATCGAATACGACCTCGCTTCCCGAGGTCTGCGGCGATGGGGCGCTCTACTGTGATCCCCGGAACCCTCGTGACATCGCCGGCCGTATCTCCGCCGTGCTGACCCGACCCGAGCTGGCCGCCGAGTTGCGCAGCCGTGCCCTCGCCCGGAGCCGGCTTTTCAGCTGGGAGGCGACCGCGCGGGCAGTGATGAAGGTCGTGCAGGACGTCGGTCGCGAGGACCCATCGTGAAAACCGCCATCGTTCATGACTGGCTGGTCGTCTATGCGGGTGCGGAGCGGGTCCTGGAACAGATGCTGAAGGTGCTGCCGCAGGCCGACCTCTTCAGTCTTATCGACTTTATGCCTGACTCGGAGCGCGGCTTCCTGGGGGGGCGGCGAGCACGCACCTCGTTTCTGCAGAAGCTTCCAGGTGCGCGCGCGCATTACCGGCGCTACCTGCCCCTCATGCCGCTCGCGGTCGAACAGCTCGACTTGTCGGGATACGACCTGGTGGTTTCCAGCTCCTACGCGGTAGCCAAAGGCGTGCTCACAGGCCCCGATCAGCTCCACCTGTGCATGTGCTACTCTCCCATGCGGTATGCCTGGGACCTCCAGCACCAGTATCTCCGCGAATCGGGACTCGAACACGGTATTCGCGGCGCGATCGCGCGCCAGGTGCTGCACCGTGTCCGCAATTGGGACGCGCGGACCGGAAATGGCGTGGACGGCTTCATCGCCATCTCGCACTTTGTTGCCCGGCGCATCCGGAAGGCCTACCGGCGGGAGTCCAGGGTGATCTATCCGCCGGTGGACGTCGAATCGTTCATCCCTGGTGCCGGTCCCCGCGAGCCCTTCTACCTCACGGCATCGCGCCTCGTTCCGTATAAACGGGTCGATCTGGTGGTGGATGCCTTTGCGGGGCTCCCCGATCGCACGCTGGTGGTCATCGGAGATGGGCCCGAGGCAGCACGGATCAGTCGAAGGGCGGGAAGTAACGTTCGCATGCTCGGGCATCAGCCGCTCGAGGTGCTGCAGGACCACATGCGGCGCACCCGGGCTTTCATTTTCGCTGCAGAAGAGGATTTCGGGATCGTTCCCCTGGAGGCTCAGGCCTGCGGCACGCCGGTGATTGCCTTCGGCCGCGGCGGCGCCCGGGAGACCATCCGCGGGTTGGACCAGGACCAGCCCACGGGCGTGTTCTTCGAGGATCAGTCACCCGCCTCGCTGCGGGAGGCAATCGGCTCCTTCGAGTCGCACGAAAGCAGGCTGAGCCCCGCTGCCTGCCGTGAGAACGCCTGCCGCTTCGCACCCGGCCGTTTTCGGGCGGAATTCCAGGAGTATGTCTGCGATCGAATCGAGGCCTTCCAAAAAGAGTTGAGGCAGGGACGTGGCTGAGGGCCGGGAAACGTCATGATTGCGGCTGTGACCTCGGGTCTGGCCCTGCTCTATTGCTTCGTGTGGCTCCGAATACCGGATGCTCTGGGCCTGGCTCTTCCCTTTCAGCGGTTGCTCGCCTGGTCCGGCTTTCTTTTTCTATGCGGTGTGCTGGCCATGGGCCGCTCCGTGAGGACCGGCGCGGCCACTGGCGTATTTCTGCGCTTCGTCATCGTGTTCTGGGCCATGCTGGCAGTCAACCTGTTGGCACAGGCATGGTACGGCCGCCAAGTGTATCTGCTGTACTTCCTCATGGATTTTTCGAAGTACGTAGCGGTATTCAGCGCCGCATTTCTGACGTACTACACCCTACGACGGGAGCTGGTTGAGGAGAATCGATACCTGCGGTACATCATCTGGTCGGGTGCCGCCTCACTGGCCATCGTGTGCCTGCTCCTGGGACTGTACTACCTCGGGTTCCGGTCTGATGTAGAAATCCTCGCCCATTCGTTCGGCGGATCGTTGGGCGTGTGGCCCACGGGCGGAACTATACCGCGCCTGGCCGGGACCACGGCGGAACCTCAGCAACTCTCTGTCGTTTATCTGACGCCTCTGATGCTGATGCTGTGTCCCGAGCACATCGGCCGGTATCGCTGGGTGGCCGCGCTCGGCATGGCCGTATTACTTATGTCGCAATCCAAGTTCGCGGTGGTGTCCTTGCTTCTGCTGTATCTCTTCGTGCTCATGGTTTATCCCCATCGCCGCAGGCTGCTGATCCTCGGGGGCCTTGCACTGCTACCGGTGGGGGCCACCGTCCTCATGCGGCTTCCGACGTTCGCTTCGCTCCTGACCGAGGGCCTGAGCTCGGTGGCCATAGTGGAGCGTCTGGGCAACATCCTTCTACTGTTGTCGATAGTCGGACAGTATCCTCTGTTCGGCATCGGGGCGGGCCAGTTCGGTATATATCGGGGAGAGGTTCTCTACAGCGATCCCCTGTTCGATCCCGGGTACACACCGAACATGGATTTCCTGAAGGTGCTGGCCGAAGTGGGGTTGGTAGGTTTCCTGGTGATCGTGGCGATGCTCGTGACCCTTCTGCGGCTCTTCTATCGGACCGGCTCGCAACTGCCTTCTTCCCGCCGCCCTCGGTTCCTTGCATTCCAACTCGGTGCCATCGGCATTCTGCTCAACATGCTCGTAGGCTACGAGCTCCTGCACGTTTTCTTCTGGCTCAATATCGGGTTTCTGCTCTACCTATCGGAGACCAGCTTGGAGGTCGGCGGACAAACGGATGATGGAAGCGGCCACAGTCATGGCGGGCTACCCGATCCGGTGGATCAGCCCGAGGCTGCGCTCCGATGAAGGGAGTCTTCGGCCGCCTTGCATCCGCCGTCCGGCGCCAGGTCCAGCGTGTCTCCAGAACCAGGCCTCCGCTGGCAGGATACGGCGAGCACCGACACCAGATTGCATTTGTCGATCCGCTCAGTGACGAGGATCTCTCCGAGTTGAACCTGCTGCTGCCCTGGAAGGCGTTTACGGTGGATAGTCACGGAAGGCGCTTTGGCGGTGCGGCGTGGGCGGGCAAGCGAGACCGCCCCCAGGAAGTTCCGGACCGGCGGGTACTCCTCTTCCACGAGCGCTTCGACCTGAGCGACAAGCACGTGCTGGAGATCGGCTGTTTCGAGGGAATTCACACGGTGGCACTTGCTGGCCTGGCGGCCCGAGTGACGGCCGTGGACGGACGCATCGAGAACGTGGCCAAGACGATCGTCCGTACCGCGCTCTACGGACATCACCCTACTGTGTTCGAGCACGATGTCGAGGAAACGCCAGCGAGCTACGACCTGCTCCAGGCCGACCTGATGCATCATGTCGGCGTCCTGTATCATCTGAGTGATCCGGTGCGGCACCTGCTCGAGATCGGACGGTACATCCGGACCGGCCTTATGCTCGATACCCACTATGCGCTCGCCGAGGAGGCCCGGCTGACCTACACGGTAAACGGGCGGGAATTCCCCTATAAGCAGTTCCAGGAGCGCGGGAGGACCGATGTCTTCAGCGGCCTCAATCCCCACTCGAAGTGGCTGCCACTCGATGTGATCACCGGACTGCTGGTGGAGGCGGGGTTCGGAGAAGTAGACGTGGTGGAAAAACGCGAGGAAAGAAATGGGCCCAGGGTACTACTCTTTGCCCGGCGACGGCTCTGAGCTCAGTGCGCCCCGCGCATGAACAACACCACTGGGATGGTCTTAACCAGGATTCCGAGATCCTTCCAGATCGTCCAACCGCGGATGTAGCCGGTTTCGAGACGGATGACCTCCTCGAAATCGGTGATGCTGTTGCGGCCACTCACTTGCCAGGGACCAGTGATCCCCGGTTTCACGTCGAACCTGGTGTAATGATGGTCCTCATAGAGGTCCACTTCGCTGGGCAACGGCGGCCGCGGACCAACCAAGGACATATCGCCTCGTAACACATTCCACAGCTGCGGAAGCTCGTCCAGGCTGGTACGGCGAAGGAAGGCGCCCATCTGGGTCACCCGGGGATCATCCTTCACCTTGAAGAGCCGCTGATCGGTGTAGAGGCTCTTGGGCGCCAGATCGTCCCGGAGCGACTCCGCGTCATGAACCATGCTCCGGAACTTCGTGATCTTGAACGGTTTCCCTCCCAGTCCTACCCGGGTCTGCCGGAAGAAGATGGGCCCCGATGAGGAGAGACGCACCGCGGCGGCTATGGCGATGAACAGTGGACTCAGGAGCACAAAGCCTGCTGTGGAAACCACGATATCCATCGCGCGTTTCAGCAGTAGCTGGCGTCCCCGGAGCACGGGCCGGTTCAATGACACCAGCGGCACCCCCCTCCTCCACACCGTCTGGAACTCGAGCCCTGCGGGCGCGAAGGTGCGGGTCAGCGCATAAATCTGGCAGCCTGCTGCGCCCGCCGCCTCAATAACGACCGCAAAGGCTTCATCCTCGAGAGGGCCTGTCAGCACGACCGTGTCGGCTCGATACTTCTTGATGGTGAGGCAAAGCCGCCGAAAGCCTTCCTTGTCCACGCTGAGACGGGGCGTCTGGGGGTCGAATGCTCCACCCAACGCGAATTCCCGGGCATCGCCGAGGGCGGGGTGTTCGAGTGCTCGGACGTTGTCCTCCGGCCCACCGATCAGGAGCGCTCTGGCAGCGCCAGGCCCGATCGGCCAGAGACGGCGCACGACATAGTCGATGAGATGGCGCTCGGAAATCAGGGAAACACCAATCACCGTGGCGAGCAGCACGAACCCGGGCAGCGCCAGGGGCGAGAAGTGAGCCCAGAGATAGCCCCAGAACGGGAGCCCAAGTCCCAGTGTCGCCCCTGCCATCAGGCGACCGGCGTCTCTGCGACGATCGCTGGCACCGTAGGTGTCGAGCACGATGAGACCGAGGAGCACCGCGGGAATGAGCTGCACCAGCGGGAGGGCTCCCTGAGGCACGAGGCTGTTCATGATGCCGGCCGCCCCCGGCCCCAGCCAAAGCTCGTCTCGGACTCCCCGAAGGAGTAGGCGCAGCAGCAGCAGGGCGCCGGCGTCGCCGGCCATCAGGACCGAAATGCGCACGGCGGAGCGCACCAGATGGCGGCGCATGATCTGCGGTGCCCGACGGCTCAGGGAGAGCCGCTCGAGTGCGCTCCAAAGTGGGGGAGCTGCGGAGGTGGCTTTCTGGGTGGAAGCGGCGACCTCCTCCGCGGAGGAAGAGGGCCGGATTCTAGTGCTGATGGAGGGTTGGCTTACGGAAGACATGAGGTGAGATCCACTAGCACCGTTTTGGAGGAAGCACCTGCATCAGGTCCCAAGCCCTCTTTGCACCGTCCTCAGCCGATTCAGGCGTACCGTGCAAGAGGTACGCCACAGACTGCCAATTATTGCGTGACCCCGCCTGACTTGGCCAGGCGCACCGGCGAACATAGCCAAATCCAAGTCCTATGCAAGCCTAGCCCTATCCTCGGGCGATGTGAAGGGAATGTCTGAGTCTACCGGTGGGCTCGTGAAGAGGAGAAATGGCTCGCGTCACACAGACACACACGCATGTCGGTGCTGGGCCCCGCTAGCGGCTCACCCGCCCTCCACGCACCGCAGGATCGTAGGTTCTTCCGCCGGTCCGGCGGAGGTATGCATCGCACAGCGCCCGGCCGACCACGGCAGCCTCCGCGGCCCGCCCCTTTGCAAGCGCCTCCAGCATGCGAGCGATCCGGGAAGCGATGGTAAACCCGTGGGCAACACACCGGCGGAGCGGATCGGGCGCATTCTTGGCGATGAATCGCCACCGGTTCCGGGTAGAGTAATAGAGGGCTACCAGCGAGGGGCGGGTGGGAGCTCCGCCACTGCTCCCATAGACGTCGTGAAGCGCACCCGCCGAGGGCTGGTAACGGACACGTCCGCCTGCCCGGGAGAGCCGCGCAACGAAGTCGGAATCCTCGAAATACATGAAGTACGCCTCGTCCAGCAGGCCGAGATCTCGAAAGGCCTGACTTCGAACCAGAAGGCAGCAGGCATTGGCGAACTCCACCTGCTCGGCGCGGTCATACTGACCCCGATCAGGCTCCCCGATTCCCCGATCTACCGAGACCCCGCGCCACCAGTCGAATCGGCCTCCAGCGGCCCAGATCACCCCAGGATTTGTCCGGTACAGGATCTTGGGCGCAGCAGCCCACACTGCCGGTCCTCCCGCATCGATCGCCTGACGAAGACTCTCGAGCGCCCCTGGAAGCAACTGGGCGTCGTTGTTGAGCAGGAGTACATATTCTGCCCCGGCGGCAAGAGCCGCTCTAATCCCGAGATTGTTCCCCGCAGGAAACCCCAGATTCGATCCCGCCTCGATCACCGTCACAGTTGGCCAGGTGCTTCGGAGGTATGATACCGAGCCGTCGGTCGAGCCGTTGTCTACCACGATGACGAGTTTCGGCGGAGGGTCCTGGTCCAGAACCGACTGCAGGCAGGCCGCTAGGAGAGAGCGGCCGTTCCAGTTCACGATGATGACCGCGATCATCGGGAACGACAGAGCCTTGCGGGCGGGAGATTGCTCATACCGCGCCGGCACGCATGAGATCGTGCAGGTGGACGATGCCGACCACGCGGCGATCTTCATCCACGACCGGCAGCGCCATCACCCGGTGCCGTTCCATGAGTCCAACGGCTCCCGCGGCCAGCTGGTCCGGCTCGGCGGTCCGCGGTGTTGTCGTCATCACCTTCGAGACCGGAACCGAGAGGAAGTCTTCCTCCCGCTCCATGAGCCGGGTAAGGTCGCCTGAGGTAACAACACCGAGCAGCGCCATCCGCTGGTCCACGACGGCCACCGTCCCGCGCTTTTCCGCTAGCAGCACGACGCAGTCTCGCATCGTTGCGGTCGGAGGAAGCGTGGGAATGGCTTCGGTCACCATGACGTCGCGCACCTGTAACAGCCGGCGCCCGAGCGCCCCCGCGGGATGGAAGCGGGCGAAGTCCTGCTGCCGGAAGCCACGCTGCAGGAGAAGCGTCACGGCAAGCGCATCACCCAATGCGAGTGCTGCAGTGGTCGAGCAGGTGGGCGCGAGGTCGTGAGGGCAAGCCTCTTCCTCGACGGCGCAGTCGAGCACGATCCGGGCTTGCCGCGCCAGCGCTGATTCCGGGTTCCCGGTGAGAGCCACGATGGTCACGCCGAACCGGCCGAGACACTCCAGGAGCCCGCGCAGCTCCTCGGACTCACCGCTCTTCGAGAGGAGAAGCGCCACGTCGTCGGGACCCACGATACCGAGATCGCCGTGGAGGGCATCAACCGGATGGAGGAATATCGCGGGAGTTCCGGTGGACGTGAGCGTCGCCGCGATTTTACGCCCCACGATGCCCGACTTTCCCACTCCCGACACGATCACTCGTCCGGAAGCGTTTAGGATCGCGGTCACCGCCTGGACAAAGGGCTCACCGACTCGCGCCTCGAGCGCAGCCACAGCCGCGGCCTCCATCCGTAGCACTCGGCGGCCGGACTCCAGGATCTTGTCGGGGGAAGGCGTCGGCCGCAGCGGCTGCTCCTTGGTGGGCTGGCGCGCGAGACTGCTCAGGAGCGCGCTGCGTGGCGTGCGCGATGGATCAGGCCGCGGAGATGTCCCAGCAACCCACCTCCGGTCGAGGAACCGGGGCCAGTCTGCTTGTAGGGAGCAACGAACGCACGGTCCAGCGCATATGCTTCCTTCGGCAGCTGCCTGGACTCGGTGATGCCCTGATCGAGCTGGTACAGGAGGGAGGGCCTGACAAAGCCCCGAAGCACATGGTCTTCGACATAGGATCGGGCGATGAATCCTTGCGCCACCGCATCACGAAGATCCTGCACCCAGAGAGAGCCAAGAGCATTCTCCGGCGAGACCCAGGGCTGGGTCGGCATATCGGTATAGTGCAGCAGGCCCGTTTCTCCAGGAACGTAGCGCTCCAGCGAATTCCATGACGGGTCGATCGCCGCTCTGATCTTCCGCGCAACTGCCATGTCGTACATGAGAGTTTCGTACGTCAGCTCACCGCGGTCCAGTGCCGCCACGATCTCGGTCAGATCCCAATGCAGCTCGTCGCAGTTGAGCAGCATCACGCTGAACTGCGGACGCCGGCCACTCGCTCCGGGCTCGCGGGCAGCCAGCAGGTCGGCGCCCTCGAACGGCAGAGTCCAGACCTCCCGGAGATCGCGGAACACCTGCATGTCCGAGTCCAGATAGATGGCACGGCCACGGTATCCCTGAAGCGCCGGGATGTAGAACCTTTGAAAGGAGAACGGCGTCCGGGGGCGGTTCTTCACGTCACGCGGAGTTGGAAACTCGATTCGCGCCTCGTGGAGCGGAAAGACAACCACATCAGCGGCCGTGTGCCGGCGGATGGAGAACTCCAGGACCTTCACGGCGAGCATCTGCTCGTCCTGGCTTCCGACGTATACCCGGATTGGGATGTCGCCGGTGTTGGTACGCTCCTGAGTCTGACCTGCCGTCATGCGGGCGCCGTTTCGTCTGAATTGTCAATCATGCCGGAGCTCGTTTGGTGGTGCTGTCGGTATCCGACCCGGGCCGGGTTGCGGGGCTTGCCGCCTGAAGCCTCCAGAGTACGACGCGCAGGTAGAAGGGTACCGGATACGGCAGCAAGGTACGCGGGCGAATACGGTGGCGGTAGACCGCGCTGAGGCGGGCCAGTGGACCCCCGGTTGCAAAGACGGAACAGAATTCTTCCAGTACCTGCAGTGAGCTGCGGCTCCTGGGAGTCGAGGGACCCCGCTCGATCCGAAGCCGTAGCTCGTCTGCCTGACGCACTGCGCGCTGGAGCATAAGGGCCGAGGCCGACCACCAGGCAAGCGGCCGGCGCAACGTCAGGTTTACGGCGGACCTCCAACCCTGCGATCCCTGCACGTTCCTGCCGTGCTGCCGATAGAGTACGGTGGCCCCCGGCAGATAGACCACCTCCCCGAGTGCCGCGGCGCAGAGCGCCAGCCACCAATCATGCATGATCACAGCGGGTACCGGAACGGCCACGTTCAGGAGTGCCCGGTTGGTGACCGTAGTACATCCGGTTACGAAGTTTTGGATCAGGAGTGTGCCAAGGGGCCAGCCGGGCTCGGGCCGCAACTTCTGGAAGGCCATGAACGAGCGGTGGATAACCTGGAGATCCTCACCCACAACGGTTAGGTCAGAGTGGACGAGGAGCGGCACAGCCACCCCGAGAACGCTTTCCCGGCGCCGAAGGAGCCCCAGCTGGTTCGCGAGCTTGTCCGAGCTCCACACATCGTCCTGATCGGCCAGAGCCACGTAACCGGCTCCGATCTTCTGCGCATGCTCCAGCAGAAGTCCGAAGCTTGCCGCCGGTCCGACATTTCCCTTGCCGTCGCGCAGAAGCTCGATGCGGGCGTCGGCG
>Ga0299913_10001890_pt1 | contig 16068 bp, 16 predicted proteins | sample RVTome_9_FD_201360 | JGI IMG/M metagenome (GOLD analysis project Ga0299913, IMG submission 201360) | Soil microbial communities from uranium-contaminated site in the Upper Colorado River Basin, Wyoming, United States - RVT155D38 (version 2) ...
CTCTCACCTTTCACGCTCCCCTTCATGGCCAAGACCTTCAGGAACTTCATCGGCGGCGAGTGGGTGGCGCCCGCCACCGGCTCCTACTTCGACAACCGCAACCCGGCCGACACTCGCGACCTGGTCGGCCGGTTCCCCGACTCCGACCGCCGGGACGTGGACGCGGCCGTCCGCTCGGCCAAGCGGGGATTCCGCCTCTGGTCCCGCACGCCCGCGCCGGTGCGGGGGGACGTGCTCCGCCGGGTGGGAGACCTGCTGGTGGAGCGGAAGGACGCCATCGCCGACGCCATGACCCGCGAGATGGGCAAGGTGCTGGCCGAGACCCGGGGGGACGTGCAGGAGGGCATCGATACCGCGTACTACGCGGCCACCGAGGGGCGCCGGCTCTTCGGGCACGTGGTGCCCTCCGAGCTCCGCGCCAAGTGGGCGATGAACTACCGCCGCCCGATCGGAGTCGTCGGCCTGATCACCCCGTTCAACTTCCCGCTGGCCATTCCGACCTGGAAAATGTTTCCCGCCCTGGTCTGCGGGAACTCGGTGATCATCAAGCCTTCGGAGGACGTGCCCCACACCGTCCACCTCCTGGTCGAGATCCTGCTCGAGGCCGGACTGCCGCCCGAGGTGATCCAGCTGGTGCACGGCCGGGGCGAGACCGTGGGGAAGGCGCTGGTCGAGCACCCGGAGGTCCCGGTGATCTCCTTCACCGGCTCCACCGAGACCGGTGCGATCATCGGGGAGACCTGCGGGCGGATGCACAAGCGGCTGTCGCTCGAGATGGGCGGCAAGAACGCCATGATCGTGATGGACGACGCCGATCTCGACCTCGCGCTGGAGGGCGTGCTGTGGGGCGCCTTCGGCACCACCGGCCAGCGCTGCACGGCCACCAGCCGGCTCGTCCTCCATCGAAAGATTCACGATCGCTTCCTGCGCCGACTGGCCGCCGCCGCCGAGGGTCTCCGCCTGGGCGACGGCCGGGAGGTCCGCACCGACGTGGGGCCGCTGATCCACGAGGCCTCCCGGGAGAAGGTCGAGCAGTACGTGGAGATCGGGCGGGAGGAGGGGGCCGAGCTGGTGGTCGGGGGTCGGGCGCCGGGCGGCCGGCTCGCCGGGGGCTGGTTCTACCGGCCCACCATCTTCGCCGGGGTGCGCCCCCGCACCCGGCTGGAGCAGGAGGAGATCTTCGGACCGGTGCTCAGCGTCATCCGGGTGGGCTCCTTCGACGAGGCCGTGAAGGTGAACAACGACGTGCGCTACGGGCTCTCCAGCTCGGTGTACACCCGCGACGTCGAGCTCGCCTTCCGCGCGATGCAGGACCTCGACAACGGCATCACCTACGTGAACGCGCCGACGATCGGCGCCGAGGCCCACCTCCCCTTCGGCGGGGTGAAGGCGACCGGGAACGGCCACCGCGAGGGCGGCTGGGAGGTCTACGATTTCTACTCCGAGACCAAAGTGTGCTACGTGGACTATTCCGGCCGGCTCCAGCGCGCGCAGATCGACACCGTCGAGTTGTGACACCGGTCACGCGCCGAGACCGACGCGAAGGTCCATTGCGCTCGCCCAATCCCGCGAGTAAGGTTCCTCAGGAATTCCGGTCGTGGTCCGCCGAGCGTCGCCATGGGGACCTTCGTTCATCGCAGCATGCCGGTCGAGTCGCTCCCCATGTCCAGTACGAGGTCGAGTCGCATGCGTCCAATGCAGGTCGGTTCGGGCAGGCGCGGTCCGTCATTCGACGAGGGGTCACTGGACCAGTACCTCCGGGAAATCAGCAAGTACCCGCTGATCCCGCAGGAGGAGGAAGTCAACCTCGCGCAGCGCATCCGCGCCGGCGAGGGTGAGGCGCTCGACAAGCTGGTCCGCAGCAACCTCCGCTTCGTCGTCTCGGTGGCCAAGAAGTACCAGAACCAGGGCGTGTCGCTCGCCGATCTCATCAACGAGGGCAACCTCGGGCTCATCCGGGCTGCGCACAAGTTCGACGAGACCAAGGGGATCAAGTTCATCTCCTATGCCGTCTGGTGGATCCGCCAGGCCATTCTCCAGGCGCTGGCGGAGCAGAGCCGCATCGTGCGCGTGCCCCTGAACCGCGCGGGCACGCTGCACCGGATCGGCAAGCGCTCTTCGGCGCTGCTGCAGGAGCTGGGTCGGGAGCCCACCCCCTCCGAGATCGCCGAGGGCATGGACATCTCCATGGAGGAGGTGCAGAAGACCCTCTCCATCTCCCAGAATCACCTCTCGCTGGACGCCCCGCTCACGCCGGGAGAGGACAACAAGCTCCTCGATTACCTGCCCGACACCCAGAATCCCGGCCCCGACTCCGAGACCTTCGAGCACGCGCTCACCGAGTCGATCGAGGAGGTGCTCTCGACTCTCAAGGAGCGCGAGGCCAAGATCCTGCGACTCTACTTCGGACTCGACGGGCCCGAACCGATGACGCTGGAGGAGATCGGCAGCCTGCTCGGCATCACCCGCGAGCGGGTGCGCCAGATCAAGGAGAAGGCGCTGAGCCGGCTCCGCCACGTGAGCCGGGCGCGCGCGCTGGAGAGCTTCCTGGCCTGAAGAGCACCGCCGGCCCCACCCGCGGTCGGCCGGCGCTCTCCCCCCCCGTACTACCGTCCGGCGGCCGTTTCCACCGCCACCTCCTGCAGCCGCCCCGACCGCACGTCGTACACGAAGCCCCGGATCAGCGTGTCCGGATCGAGCAGCTGGGTGGCGAGGAGGAACTCCACGTCCTCGCGCACGCTGCCTTCCAGATCCTGGAACGGCAGGAAGTCGAACTCCCCGGTGTCGCTGCCCAGATCCTCCCGCACTTTCTCCCTGAGCTCGCGGTTCGAGAAGGTCAGCATACCGCAGTCGGTGTGGTGGATGACCGCGATCTCCCGGGTGCCGAGCAGCCGCTGCGAGATGATGAGGGAGCGGAGCGCGTCGCGGGCCCGGCCGCCGGCATTCCGGATGACGTGCGCGTCGCCTTCCTCCAGACCGAGCGCGCGGGAGGGGAGGATGCGGGCATCCATGCAGGTGAGGATCGCCGCCCGGCGGGCCGGGGGCAGCGGCAGGTGGCCGCGGCTGAACGTGCGGGCGTACTCCTGGTTGGCGCGGACCAGCTCGTCGATGGTGGACACGGCCCCTCCTCGGGTGTGATGCGGTGACGGAAAAAACTAGAGGCCCGGACCAGGGATGGTCCGGGCCTCGGTGGCTGGGTGAAGGAAGGCTAGAACGACTGGGCTTCCTCCGGCGCGCGCGCCGACGGCTCGGTCCACCCCGGGGCAGGGGGACAGGAGCAGGGACGACAGCCGTGGCGAGCGGTCATGGACGTAGGCTAGGGTTCCCGCGGCGGAGTGTCAAGCGGAGGTTTCAGGACGTTTCCGGCGCTTGCACCGGTCCGACGGTGGGGTAATCCTTCCGTCGGCTTCCCGACCACCTCCCCCCAACCCGCATCGTCAGCCATGGCCAGCTCCGCCTCCTTCGACATCTCCACCGGGGCCGACCTCCAGGAGGTCGACAACGCCGTCAACCAGGCGCTCAAGGAAGTCGCGCAACGCTACGACTTCAAGGGCTCCCACTGCACCATCGAGTTCGATCGGGCCAAGGCGGAGATCCGGCTCGCCGCCGACGACGAGTTCCGGATGGACGCGTTGCTCGACGTGCTCCAGGGCCGCATGATCAAGCGCGGCGTGCCGGTGAAGAACCTGAAGATCGGCGATCTCGTGCAGGGGACGGGCCAGTCCGTACGGCGGACGGTGAGCCTCACGCAGGGAATCCCCCAGGATGCCGCGAAGAAGATCGTGAAGGCGGTGAAGGACGGCGGCTTCAAGAAGACCCAGGCGTCGATCCAGGGGGACGAGATCCGGGTCACCAGCCCCTCCAGGGACGAGCTCCAGGCGGTCATCGCGATGCTGCGGGCGGGCGACTTCGGCATCGAGCTCAAGTTTGGCAACTACCGCGGCTGAGCGCCGCCTCCTCGCTGCGGCGGCGCTGGCGCTTGCGGCCGGGCTTGCGGCGCTGGGGAGCTGCACGCCGGGCGCCCCGCCGGAGCAGCCGGCTCCCGAGCTGCCACCGGAGCCGGAGCGCGCCCCCATCCCGATGGGCGCACCGGAGCCCCGCCCCCGGCCGGCCGTGGAATCGGCGGAGCCCGAGGTCCGGATCGGGCTGGCGGTGGGGGCGCGGTCCGCGACCATCGGCGGTACCGGCGACCTCGTGGTGACGGACCCGAGCGGTGCCAGGCTCGGGGCCATCCCGGCCGGGGAGCAGTGGCGCGTCGTGCCCGCCGGCGGCGGCGTCGCCCTGCAACCGCCCGGGCGGGTGACTCCGGCCACGGGGGAAGTCGTCGCGCTCATCGCCGCCGACCCCGCGGAGCTGGTGCGGCTGAACGGGCGGCCCTATCGGGGCACCGTGGAGATCGCGCGCGACACCGGCGGCCTCACGGTGGTGAACCGGGTGCCGCTCGAGTCCTATCTCCCCGGCGTGGTCTCGGCCGAGATGGGGCGGCGCGGCCCGGCGGAGTTCGAGGCACTCAAGGCCCAGGCGATCGCCTCCCGCACCTACGCGCTCCGGAACCTCAACCGCCGGGCGGCGCTCGGCTTCGATCTCCATGCCGGCGTCGCCGACCAGGTGTACGCCGGCAGCGCGGCCGAGACGTCCGAGGGCGTGGAGGCCGTGCGGCAGACCCGCGGACTGGTGCTCACGCACGGCGGGGCCCCCATCGACGCCTTCTACTATTCCACCTGCGGCGGCCGGACCGCCGACGGGGTGGAGGCCTTTCGCGCAGCCGCTCGCCCCTACCTTCGCTCGTTTGCCGACGTGGACGAGAACGGCCAGGCCTACTGCCGGATCTCGCCGCGCTACCACTGGCGGGAGGAGTGGAGCGGCGACGCGCTCCGGACGACGCTGCGGCGCACGCTCCCGGTCGCGACGGGCGTCGCCCCGGGGCGGGCGGCCGAGGTCCGCGACGTCTGGGTGGCGGAGCGCACGGCCTCGGGCAGGGTCGGCCGGCTCGGCATCACGCTGAGCGCCGACCACGTGATGGTGGAGGGCGCGGCGGTGCGGCGGGTCCTGCGGCCCTCTTCCGGTGACCTCCTCCGGAGCGCCGCGTTCACCCTGACCTCCACCCGGACCGGGCGGGAGATCACCCGGCTGGTGGCGGAGGGCAGCGGGGCCGGCCACGGCGTCGGGTTCTGCCAGTGGGGAGCGGTGGGCCGCTCGCGCGCGGGCCAGGGCGTTCAACAAATCCTCGCGGCGTACTACCCCGGCGCGGCATTGCAGCGCCTCTACTAGGAGGGTGGAATGACGGGCAGCCGAGCAGGCGGGGAGCGGCTCAAACTGGGGATCATCGGCGGCGGCGCGATCGCCCAGGTCGCCCACCTCCCCGTGCTCAAGAAGCTGAAGACGGTGGACGTGCGGGCGATCTGCGACACCGATCTGCCCAAGGCCCGCGCCCTGGCGGACCGGTTCGAGGTGAAGGACGCCTTCGACGACATCGAGGACGTGCTCCGCTACGAGGCCCTCGACGCGGTGGTGATCTGCTCGCCGAACCACCTGCACGAGTCCCACATTCTGGCGGCCCTCTCCGCCAACCTCCACGTGCTGGTCGAGAAGCCGCTGGCGATGTCGCCGGCGAGCGCCCAGCGGATCGTGCGGGCCGCGGAGAAGCGCGATCGGATCGTGATGGTCGGCATGAACCACCGCTACCGCCCCGACGTCCAGATCGTGCGCAGCTTCGTCCAGGGCGGCGAGCTGGGCGCCATCGAGAGCGTCCGCGGAAGCTGGCACGTGTTCCGGCCCAGCCGCGCGCAGCTCGGCTGGCGGCAGCGGCGGGACCAGGCCGGCGGCGGCGCCATGCTCGACCTCGGACTCTCCGTCCTCGATCTGGGCCTGTGGCTGGGCGGGAACCCCGTTCCCGTCCGGGTGAGCGCATGCCTCGATGCGGGCAAGGACCGCGCGGTGGAGCAGTCGGGCAGCGCCTTCGTGGTCTGCGAGAAGGGGCTGTCGCTCTTCGTGGACGTGACCTGGCACCACCTGGGCGAGGGCGAGCGGTTCGGCGTCGGCGTGCGCGGCAGCAAGGGCACTGCGGCCATCAATCCGCTCACCGTCTGGAAGGAGCTCCACGGAGTGCCCGTGGACGTCTCGCCCACCGGCTCGGGCAGCAAGGAGAACGCCTTCACCGCATCGTACCGCGCGGAGTGGGCGCACTTCGTGGCCGCGCTGACGGGCGAGGCCAAGCCCCCGGTGCTGCAGGAGCACGTCGTCCTGCACCAGGTGGTGGAGGCGATCTACCGCTCGGCGCAGGACGGGCGAGACGTGGAGCTGTGAGGCGACGGCGCGTGCTCTCCCTGCTCGCGGGCGCCCTGCTGCTGGCGCCCGTGCTCGTGCAGGGCGTCGCGCAGAGCCCCGCGCCACAGGACGACGGCGGGAAGCCCGCTCCGCCCGGCAGCGAGCTCCGCGTCTACCTCATGACCATGGGCCCCGGGGCCCAGGTCTGGGAGCGGTTCGGGCACAACGCGATCTGGATCCACGACCCCGCGTCGGCGCCGGACACGGCCTACAACTACGGCCTGTTCGACTTCCAGCAGGAGAATTTCCTGCTCCGATTCATCCGCGGCGAGATGTGGTACTGGATGGCCGGATTCGCCGCGGAGCCGTACGTGCGGACCTACGTGCGCGACGATCGCTCGGTGTGGCTCCAGGAGCTGAACCTCCCGCCCGCCGCCCGCCTCGAGCTCCGTGAGTTCCTCCGCTGGAACGAGCGGCCCGAGCACCGGTTCTATCACTACGACTACTACGACGACAACTGCTCCACCCGGGTGCGTGACGCTCTCGACCGGGTCATCGGCGGGGCGATCGAGGCGCAGACCGAGAGCCTCCCGACCGGGACCACGTATCGGTTCCACACCCTGCGGCTCACCGCGAACGATCCGCCCGTCTTCACCGGGCTTCTGCTCGCCCTGGGCCCGGGCGTGGACCGGCCCATCTCGGCTTGGGAGGAGATGTTCCTGCCGCTGGCGCTGCGGGAGCACGCCCGCCGGGTGGTGCTGCCCGGGCCGGACGGCACCCCGATTCCCCTGGTCGCGGGAGAGCGCACTCTCTTCGAGTCCACCGCTCCGGATCCTCCATCGGCGCCGCCCTCGTGGCTCCCCTGGTATCTGCTCCTTGGCGTTGCGATCGGCGGACTGGGCACAGCGCTCGGGGAGCTGGCGGGCAGGGACGGGCGGGCCTGGGGCAGGGTGGGCTTCGGTGCGCTCGCCATCGTGTGGGGCGCAGTGGGCGGCTTCGGGGGAGTGGTGCTCGCGGGTCTCTGGGGCCTGACCGACCACACGATGGCCTACCGGAACGAGAATCTCTTCCAGCTCAATCCGCTTCTGCTGGGTCTCGCGGTGCTGGTTCCCCTCGGATTGGCCGGCCGCGAGTGGGCGTGGCGGTGGGCCCGCGCGCTGGCGCTGACGCTCGCGGCGCTCTCGCTGCTCGGATTCGTGCTCCAGGCCCTTCCCGGCTTGGACCAGGTGAACGGTCCGGCGGTCGCGCTGCTCCTGCCGGTGCACCTGGGCTTCGCGGCCGGCGCCCGGCGCGCGACGTCGCAGCGGCGCCCGACGTAGTCGCCGCCCGACCGATCAGCCCCCCCGGACTCGCGCCAGGCCGGAGGCGGCCTCCTCGAACCCGGGATACGCGCTGAGCGCGCTCCGGTAGAATTCGCTCGCTCTGGCCCGGTCCGCGCGCGCTTCGTGGAGCAGTCCCCGGCCGAAGGCGGCGATGGCCTCCGTCGGGATCGCGGGGGCGGAAACCCCGTCAGGGTAGCCCGGCAGCCCCGCCGCTGCGGCGAGGCGCTCGGCCATCAGCTGGATGATCGCCGCGAGCTGAGCCCGATCCTGGAGCTCGGGATCGTCGTTGGAGACGACTTTCATGATCTCGCCGGTCCTGGCGTTCACCAGCCGGGCGTTGATCCGGAACTTCCCGTAGAAATCCGCGAAGCTGCCGGTGACCGTGAAGCGCGCCCCAGCGGCCGTGCCGACCCGTGCGGCATCCGCCGCATCCACTCGGTGCGAAGGGCCCGGCGCCTGTTTCCGGATCACCTCGGCCAGGGCGGCGCGCTCCACGACGTCAGCGGCAGGGTGTCGGTCGAGGGCGGCGGCGATGAGGGCCGGCAGGGCGAGCTCGAGCCCGTCGAACACCTCCTTGTCCTGGCCGTAGGAGCCGGTGTTCTCGAAAGGAAGCACGGCGAATCTCGCGGTGCCCGCCTGGGCCGCCACGGGGCGCGCCGCCCCGAGGGCGGCGAGGATCGACACCGACCACATCGCTGCCCGCATCGCCCGCCTCCTCGTGTTCGGGAGTGCCTTTCCCTAGAGCGGAAGCTCCATGCCCTCGGCGGCAGCCACCACCTCGAGCCCCGGCGCCGTCCGGGAGGCGTGGCTCCGGGTGTCCTCCAGCAGCCGGTCGAGCGCGTCGTCGTCGTGCTCCGGCTCGTGGTGGAAGAGGATCAGCCGGCGGCACCCGGCCTCGGCGGCGAGCCCCACGGCCTCCCGCGGCGTGGAGTGGCCCCAGCCGCACCGCGCCGGTGCGATCTGCTCCGCGTACATGGCGTCGTGAATCAGGGTGTCGGCCCCGGCGAGGAACTCGACCAGACGGCTACGCCAGTTGGCGCCCACGGGATACCGCGCGCCGGTGCCCAGCTCGTTGTCGGTGAGGTAGGCGAAATCGCTTCCGCCCTCGGCCGGTGCGAGGCGGAACCCCAGGGTGGTGCCGGGGTGCCGCAGCCGGAAAGCGCGCGCCGTGAAATTGGGCAGGGTCACGTCTCCCTCGGTGATCTCCTGCACCTGGATCGCCGCGGCCAGCGCCCGCAGAGGGACGGGGAACACCATGGGGTCCATCTGGCGCCGCAGGATCTCCTCCAATGCGACGCCTTCCTGGGCGGCCCCCAGGATGCAGAAGGAGTTTCCCGGCGCACTCAGCGGCTTGAAGAAGGGCAGCCCCTGGATGTGGTCCCAGTGCGTGTGGGAAAGCAGGATGTCGGCCGCGATCGGACCGTTGCGGTGCACCATCAGCTCGTGGCCCAGCGGACGGAGCCCGCTGCCCGCGTCGAGGATGACGAGCCGCCCGTCGGGCCCCGACACGCTCACGCACGCGGTGTTGCCGCCGTAGCGGGCGGTCTGCGGACCCGGGGTCGGGATGGAGCCTCGGGTGCCCCAGAACTTCACGGTGTAGGTCATGAAGGGGGCCCCGGGACGGGAGGGGACATGCTCGAACGTCTCCCGATCCGGCCCTCGCCGGCTACGACAGCAATCACCTCCGAGCCGTGACTCCGCTCACGCCCGCCGGGCCGCGAGCATGAGCGAGCGGCGGTCGCGTAGCGTTATGTCCTTGCGGGTGACCGCGATGATGCCCCGCTCGACCAGATTGCGCATGGTCCGCGAGACCGTTTCGCGGCTGGAGCCGATCATCTGGGCGATGGTGTGGTGGGTGAGCTTCCGGGTGATGCGATCGCCGCCCTCGTCGTCGGCCATCCGGAGCAGCAGGTGGGCCACCCGGCCGTTCACGTCGAGGAGCACGAGGCTGCCGATCTTCTCGTCCGCCCGCCGGAGCCGGCGCGAGATCTCCTTGAGCAGGGAGATCGCGACCTCGGGCGAGTGGCGCAGCCGGGCGTGAAAGTCCTCGCGCCGGAGCACGAGCAGGCTCGAGTCCTCCATGGCGATCACGTGCGCCGACCTCGGCTCCTCGTCGATGACGGCCATCTCGCCGAAGAAGCTCCCCTCACCCAGCACCGAGAGAATCACCTCCCGCCCGTCCTCGGCGATCAGCACGACCTTGACCTGGCCGGCCGCCACCAGGAAGAGCGCGTCACCGGGATCGTCCTCGAAGACGATCACGCTGCCCTTGGGATAACTGCGCTCGCGGGTCAGCTCGGCGAAGGCCGCCAGATCGGCCTCGCTGAGGCCGGAAAAGAGCGGAACCTTGCGCAAGACCTCGATGGGAGACAGCGGCACGGGGGCCTCTCGAAAGCGGAAGTGGTTGGCGATAGCATACTTGCGCTTGGTTGGGCTGTCAACGGATGGCGCGGGTGCGCTGGCCCTGTCATCACGCCCGGGCCGCGGCTAGATTTCCGTGCTGACTCAGAACCGGAGCTTGGCAGTGAAGGCAGATCTCCACCCCGTCTATCGCAAGATCACCGCGGTGTGCGCCTGCGGGAACTCGTTCGAGACCCGCTCGACGGCGGCCTCGATCCACGTCGAAGTGTGCGCCCAGTGCCACCCGTACTTCACCGGCAAGCAGCGGCTGGTCGACACCGCCGGCCGGGTGGATCGGTTCCGCCGGAAGTATCAGAGCGAGCCGGCCGCAGCCGCACCCAAGGCGTAGCCGGTGGAGGGCAGGCTCCGCCAGGCACTGCTGCGGGCGGAGGAAGTGGGCAAGGCGCTGGCCGACCCGCTCGTCGCCCGAGACCCCGTGCAGCTCAAGTCGCTCGGGCGCGAGCACACCCGGCTCGCGCCCGTGGTGCGTCTGGCCGAGCGGCTGGCCCGGCTGGAGCACCAGCTCGCCCAGGCACGCGAGCTGGCCGATGAGTCCGACCCGGAGCTGGCCGCGCTCGTGCGCGCCGACCTGGCCCGCCTGCCCGATGAGATCGCCGCGGTGAGCGGTGAGCTGCACGAGCTCCTCCTCCCCCAGGACCCCCACGACGCGCGCGACGCGATCATCGAGGTTCGCGCCGGCACCGGCGGCGACGAGGCCGCGCTCTTCGCGGCCGACCTCTACCGCATGTATCAGCGCTTCAGCGAGCGCCATGGCCTGACCTGGGAGCCGCTCTCGCTCAGCGAGGGGACGCTGGGCGGGCTCAAGGAGGCCGTCGTCGCGGTGCGCGGCGAGGGCGCCTACGGGCTGCTGCGGCGCGAGTCCGGCGTGCACCGGGTCCAGCGGGTGCCCGCCACCGAGACCCAGGGCCGCATCCACACCTCGGCCGCCACCGTCGCGGTGCTGCCGGAAGCGGAGGAGGTGGATGTGAAGATCGAGGACAAGGACATCCGCGTGGACGTGTTCCGCTCCTCGGGTCCGGGCGGGCAGAGCGTGAACACGACCGACAGCGCGGTCCGGATCACCCACCTCCCGACCGGCCTGGTGGTCAGTCAGCAGGATCAGAAGTCCCAGCAACAGAACAAGCTCAAGGCGATGGAAGTGCTCCGCGCGCGGCTCCTGGATCGCATGATCGCCGAACAGGAAACCGCCCGGGCGCGAGAGCGCCGCGCGATGGTCGGCACCGGCGACCGCTCGGCCAAGATCCGGACCTACAACTACCCGCAGAGCCGGGTCACCGACCACCGCATCAATCTCTCGGTGCACAACCTGTCCGACGTGATCGACGGGCATCTGGAGGAGCTGGTGGACGCGCTTCGGATGGCGAGCCGGCAGGAGCGGGATGGGGCCTGACCTCCTCCCGTCGCGCCGGACACTCCTCGCGGAAGCGGCGGCGGCGCTGGCGGCCGCTGGGGTAGGCGAGGCTCGGCGCGAGGCGCTGCGGCTCTGGTCCGAGCTCCGCGGCGGCGCCGCGGAGGTGCTGCTGGATGGCGACGCGGAAGCGGACCCGGGGCTCGCCAGCGTGCTCCGCGCCGCCGTCCGCCGGCGCGCCGCCGGCGAGCCGCTCCCGCACGTCACGGGGAGAGTGGGATTCCGGACCCTGACGCTCAAGTGCGACCGCCGGGCGCTCATCCCCCGGCCCGAGACCGAGGGGCTGGTGGACCTGCTGCTCGCGCGGGCGCGGACGGGGCACGCGGTGGACGTCGGCACCGGCAGCGGCTGCCTGGCGCTGAGTCTGGCGCTGGAGGGCGGCTTCGACCGGCTGACGGCGGTGGACCGATCCGGGGAGGCCCTCGCGCTGGCCGGGGAGAACCGCGACGCGCTCGGCCTGCCGGTGACGCTGGTGCGCGGCGACCTCTGCCGCGCCCTCCGACCGGGCTCGGCCGACGCGGTGATCTCCAATCCCCCCTATCTTACCGAGCAGGAGTACGCGGCTCTCGACCGGTCGGTGAAGGCCTGGGAGCCTGGCGCCGCGCTGGTCAGCGGCCCCGAGGGGCTGGACGCGACCGGGCGGCTGCTGGAGGAGGCGCGTGACCTGCTCCGCCCGGGAGGCTGGCTCGCGGTGGAAGTCGACTGCACCCGGGCATCCCGCGTGGCCGGCAGGGCCGGGGCCCTGGGCTGGATGGACGTCGCCATTCATGCCGACCTTTTCGGACGCGAGCGCTACCTGCTCGCTCGGAGGAGCGCAGAACCGTGATCTGGGACAAGGCACAGGAACTCGGCCGTCAGATCGGCCAGTCCACGGAGTACCAGGCGCTGAGGCGCGCCGAATCCTCGCTGCGCGAGGACAAGGAGACGGTCACCAAGCTCGATCAGATCCAGACCCTGGCCCGGCAGGTGGACCAGGCGATCGCCCAGGGGCAGATGCCGGATCAGACCACCGCGGACGCGTACGAGAGCGCGGTGCGCGAGCTGGAGACCAGCCCCGTGGGGCAGGCCTACGTGGTGGCGCGCGCCAACTTCGAGAAGCTGATGGCGCGGGTCAACCAGCAGATCAGCGAGGGCATGGAGAAGGGGGCGACCAGCAGCATCATCACGTTGGGATGAGCCAACCCGGCCTGTTCATCGTCCTCGAAGGGACGGAAGGGTCGGGGAAGTCCACGCTGGCGGCCGTGCTCGCGGAGCGGATGCGGCGGGCGGGACTCGAGCCCCTCCTCGTCCGCGAGCCGGGCGGCACCCGCGCCGCCGAGATCGCTCGGCAGGCGCTGCTCGATCCGGAGCACCCCGTGGGCCCGGTCGCGGAGCTCTTTTTCTACCTCGCCGCCCGTGCCGATCTGGTGCAAAAGGTCGTCCGCCCCGCATTGGCCGATGGCCGGGTGGTGCTCTCGGACCGTTTCGCGCTCTCCACAGAGGCCTACCAGATCGCCGGGCGGGGCCTCCCGCCCGAGGTGGTGCTTCCGGCCAACCGGGCCGCGACGGACGGACTGGTGCCGGACCTCACGCTGATTCTCGATCTCAGCCCGGAAGTTGGTCAGGCGCGCCAGCTTACCGGTGGGAAGCCCCTCGACCGGCTGGACCGGGAGGGGGCCGAGTTCCACGGCCGGGTGGCCCGGTACTATCTGGCGGTCAGTGGGGAGAGAGTGCGACATTTGGATGGCGGGCTGACTCCGGACCGGCTCTTGCAAGCCGCCTGGAGCGAGATCCTCATGCTGGCGCCGCAACGGTTCGGTGCCGTGGCCAGTTAAGTTGAAGCGTCGTGATCGGAGGCGGGAATGAGGCAGCGCTGGGGCGTCATCGTCATGGTATCGGTCATCTCGTTCCTGAGCGGCGGCTGGCTGCTGCAGCGCGGCGCCGCAGCCGGCGGGAACGTGTACCAGCAGGCCCGCCTGTTCGATGACGTGCTCGGCCACGTGAGTGCCTACTACGTGGACTCCCTGGGCGAGACCGATCTCTACCACAAGGCCACCGAGGGCATGCTGGAGCAGCTCGAAGATCCCTATTCCGTCCTCCTCACCGGCGACGACTACAAGGCGCTCACCGAGCAGACCTCCGGGAACTACGCGGGCCTCGGCATCCAGATCGACGTGCGCGACGGCTGGATCACCGTCGTCGCCCCGCTGCCGGAGACCCCGGCGGAGCGGGCCGGCGTCCAGACGGGTGACCAGATCATCGAAGTGGACGGCAAGTCCACCGAGGGCTGGAAGAACGACGAGGCGGTCAAGGCGCTCCGGGGCACCCCGGGAAGCAAGGTGACCATCACGGTGCGTCGCTCCGGGATCCCCGAGCCCATCAAGTACACGCTCACCCGGGCGCAGATCCACATCCGGTCCGTCCCCGCCGGCAACATGTTCGATGGTGGCGTGGGCTACATCTCCCTCAACCCCGTGAGCGAGACATCCGCCGGTGAGCTGCGGCAGGAGATCACCGCCATGAAGCGGAAGGGGATGAAGTCCCTCATCCTCGACCTCCGCTACAACCCCGGCGGGCTTCTCGACCAGGGGGTGGAGGTCTCCGATCTCTTCCTCGACACCAAGCAGGAGATCGTCTCGACCCGGGGCCGGGCCCGGGGGGCGACGAAGCAGTTCTTCGACGATGCCCGCCAGAACTGGCCGGAGCTGCCCATCGTGGTCCTGGTGAACGAGGGGACCGCGAGCGCCGCGGAGATCATCGCCGGCGCGCTCCAGGACCACGACCGCGCGGTCGTGGTCGGGACCCCGACCTTCGGCAAGGGGCTGGTGCAGACCCTGTTCCCGCTGGGAGAGGGCGTGGCGCTCAAGCTCACCACCGCCCGGTGGTACACGCCGAGCGGCCGCACGATCCAGCGGACGGTGGAGAGCGAGGAGGAGCAGATGGAGCAGGCGGCGCTCGAGGCCAGCGATACGCTGCTCGGGGAGCCCGATCCCTCGGCCTCCGACTCGGCGATCCGGGCGCGGCCCACCTACCGGACCGGCGCCGGACGGATCGTGCGCGGCGGCGGCGGCATCGTCCCCGACCTCGTGATCCGCACCGACTCGCTCACCGAGCCGGAGCGCGAGTTCGCCAAGGCCCTCGGCACCGATCTGCCGCTGTACCGCGACGTGCTGACCAGCTTCGCGCTGGAGCAGAAGAGCACGAGGGGCATCTCGAGCGAGACGTTCTCGATCACGCCCGCCATGCGGCAGCAGGTCTACAAGCGGCTCAGCGAGAAGGGCGTGGAGCTGACGCCGGCGGAGTTCGGCCAGGGCGGCCGGCTGGTGGATCAGCAGCTCGGATACGAGATCGCCCGCTACGTCTTCGGGCGGCCGGCCGAGTTCCGCCGCCGGTCCGCGGACGATCCCCAGATGCAGACGGCGCTGGAGCTCCTCCGGAAGGCCGGCTCCCCCAAGGAGCTGCTCGGTCTTGCCATCGCCGGGGGCGGGACGGAGTCGGCGCGCAACTGAGCTGAAGGCGGGTCGGATCGGCCGTACCCCTTCCGCGGAGACGGCGTGGCGCGACCGCTCGTGGCGATTGTCGGCGCGGGCCGGATGGGGCAGGGGCTCGCCCACGCGCTCCATCGGGGCGGCCGGTCCGCCCTCCTGCTGTCCCGCTCCTCCCATCCCGTCATCGCGCCGCTCCAGCTCCACACCGGCCCGCTCGAGCAGGCGGTCCGCCAGGCCGCCGTCATCCTGCTGGCGGTTCCGGACGCCGCGATCGGCGCCGTGGCCGCCGAGCTGGCCGGCGGGCGGGCGGTGGAGGCGCGCCACGTCGTCCTCCACCTGTCCGGGCTGCGGGACCGTGATGCCCTGGGCCCCCTGACCTCCACCGGTGCGGCCCTGGGCTCCTTTCATCCCCTCCAGACCATCGCTGATCCGGTGAGCGCTCCCGAGCGATTCTCGGGCGCGTACGCCGGCATCGAAGGCGACGACCGCGCCTTGGCCGCCGCCCGGGAGCTCGCGCAGTCGCTCGGAATGACGCCCGTCCCAATACCAGCGCCGGCGAAGCCGGCCTACCACGCCGGGGCGACGTTCGCCGCCAATTATACCACGGCCCTTGCGGCCGTCGCCGAGCGCCTCGCGGTCTCGGCGGGCGTGACCCCGCCGGTGGCGCGGCGCATGTACCTGCCGCTCATCCGCGGCGCGGCAGCCAACCTGGAGGCCGGGCCGGCCGCCGCCCTCACCGGCCCCATCCGGCGCGGCGACCATGACACCGTCGCCGCCCACCTGGGCGCACTGGAGCCCACCGACCGCAGGCTCTACCTCCTGCTGGCCCGCGAGGCGCTGCGGCTCGCGAGGGAGGCAGGCCTGCCCTCCGAAGCCGCGGCCCGGGTGGGGCGGGTGCTGGACGCCGGCGACTCGGAAGGCTGATCCGGCGAAACTTTCCGTCCGCCGCATCCTTACTGACACATAGCCTCACCGACTCACCCCCTCACCGAGGGCCGCGCATGTCACGACGGTGGACAGTCCTCCCCGCGGTCGCGATGGTCACGTGCTTCACCGGCGGATGGCTGCTGCAGCGGCAGGCGGTGGCCGCAGGCGGCGACGTGTACCGGGAGGCCCGGCTCCTCGAGACCGTCCTGGCGCACGTCCGCGACTACCACGTGGATTCGATCGGGGAGTCGGAGCT
>Ga0299913_10001891_pt1 | contig 16065 bp, 15 predicted proteins | sample RVTome_9_FD_201360 | JGI IMG/M metagenome (GOLD analysis project Ga0299913, IMG submission 201360) | Soil microbial communities from uranium-contaminated site in the Upper Colorado River Basin, Wyoming, United States - RVT155D38 (version 2) ...
CGGCGTCCGCTTCGCCGCCGGCCGCCGGCCACTCCGCGCGAAGCCGGGCCGGCGGGTCACCCAGATGCACTACGCCCGGCGCGGCGAGGTGACCCCGGAGATGGAGTTCGTCGCGATCCGCGAGAACCGGCTCGCCGAGGAGATGGAGGCACGCTACGGCGACGCCTGGCGGCGGCTCGCCCGCGGGCATGCCGGCGAGAGCTTCGGGGCGGCGATCCCCCAGCGGGTCACCCCCGAGCTCGTCCGCGACGAGATCGCCCGCGGCCGCGCGATCCTGCCGGCCAACGTCAACCACCCCGAGCTCGAGCCGATGGCGATCGGCCGCAACTTCCTGGTCAAGGTCAACGCGAACCTCGGCAACTCGGCGGTCACCTCGTCGATCGAGGAGGAGGTCGAGAAGATGGTGTGGGCGATCCGCTGGGGCGCCGACACCGTGATGGACCTGTCGACCGGCCGCAACATCCACGAGACCCGCGAGTGGGTCCTGCGCAACGCGCCGGTGCCGGTGGGCACGGTGCCGATCTACCAGGCGCTCGAGAAGGTCGGCGGCCGGCCCGAGGACCTCTCCTGGGAGGTCTACCGCGACACCCTGGTCGAGCAGGCCGAGCAGGGGGTGGACTACGTCACGATCCACGCGGGCGTGCTCCTGCGCTACGTCCCGTGGACCGCCGAGCGGGTCACCGGCATCGTCAGCCGCGGCGGCTCGATCCTCGCCCGCTGGTGCCTCGCCCGCCACGAGGAGAACTTCCTCTACACCCGCTGGGACGAGCTGTGCGAGCTCCTCGCCGCCTACGACGTGTCGATCTCGCTCGGCGACGGCCTGCGCCCCGGCTCGATCGCCGACGCGAACGACCGCGCCCAGTTCGCCGAGCTCGAGACCCAGGGCGAGCTCACCCGCCGTGCCTGGGAGCACGACGTCCAGGTGATGAACGAGGGCCCGGGCCACGTCCCGATGCACCTGATCCGCGAGAACGTGGAGAAGCAGCTCGCCTGGTGCGGCGAGGCCCCGTTCTACACCCTCGGCCCGCTGACCACCGACGTCGCCCCCGGCCACGACCACCTCACCTCGGCGATCGGCGCCGCGATGATCGGCTGGTACGGCACCGCGATGCTCTGCTACGTGACCCCCAAGGAGCACCTCGGCCTCCCCGACCGCGACGACGTCAAGGCCGGAGTGATCGCCTACAAGGTCGCCGCCCACGCCGCCGACCTCGCCAAGGGCCACCCCGGCGCCCAGCTCCGCGACAACGCCCTGTCCAAGGCCCGCTTCGAGTTCCGCTGGGAGGACCAGTTCAACCTCTCCCTCGACCCCGACACCGCCCGCGCCTTCCACGACCAGACCCTCCCCCAGGAAGGCGCCAAGCTCGCCCACTTCTGCTCGATGTGCGGCCCGAAGTTCTGCTCGATGGAGATCACGCAGCAGATCCGGGAGTACGCGGCCGAGCGGGGGTACGGGGTGGAAGAGGTAGAGGAGGCGGTCGGCGACGGGATGGCCGAGAAGAGCCAGGAGTTCCGGGCGGGGGGCGGGGAGCTCTACCGGGCGGCGGACTGACGCCGCGGGCCGAACTGGCCCCGGTCTTGCTCTCTCCCCTCTCACGGGCGCATCCAAGCGCCCGGGGAGGCAAGAATGAACCGCCGAATCCGACTCTTTTCCGCCCTGGGGGCCGCGCTCGTGGCGCTGCCCGCGGTGGCCCTCCTACCCGCGCCCGTCGAGGTGCGGACGCTCGTCCAGATGCCGCTCGCGGTGACCGAGGTCGTCGAGCTCGGGGTGCCGCCGCGCGACGTCGAGAGGGTCGTCGTCCGGCTCAACGAGGCCGCGGTGCCGGTGGTCGACACCGTGGAGATCGTGCGCTACTCGGCGTTCCCGCTGGTCGTCGACACGTACCGTCCGCCCGAGACCCTCCTCGTCGACCTGCCGTGGGACCTGGGTGATCTCGACATGTCGCTGCTCGTCGACACGCACTTCGACGACGGGCTGCGCGGCGACTCGCTGGCCGAGGCGATCCTCTTCGACCTCGTCGAGCTCGGCTTCCTGCTCGACGGCGACCGCTGGGCGGCTGCGCCGATGCCGGTCGAGCGCGACTTCGTCTACTACGTCGTGCCGGGCTTTCGCTTCGACGCCGACGCGGGCCTCTTCCGCGACCGGCTGGTGACGATCGACCGCGATTTCGTCGTCGATCGTGACCGCTGGTACGTGCGGCGCGACTTCGACGTCGCGGCCGTCCGCGACGTCGAGGTGATCGACCTCGACGGGCGCGACGTCGACCGGATCGTCGTCCGGGACGCCGACGGTCGGCGCGGCGTCCCGCCGGGCCATGCGATGCACGACGCCGATGGCCCGCACCCGACCCCCGGCCACGTCAAGCACCACGTCCCCGGCGGCCCGCCGGGGCACGTGAAGCACGACGACGACGGCGTCCGCCGCCGGGCCGTCGTCGACGACCGGCGCAGCCGCGACGGCCGCCCGGCCCGCGCCGCCAGGCCCGCGGATCGCGGCAAGCCCGCCAAGGCCGGCAAGCCCGGCCAGGGCGGCGGGCAGGGCAAGGCCCGCGGCGGCGGTCCCGGCCAGGGCGGCGGGCAAGGCAAGGCCAAGGCCGACAAGCCCGGCAAGGGGAAGGGCGGCGGCCAAGGCGGGGGCGGTCAGGGCAAGGGCGGCGGGAAGGGCAAGGGAGGTGCGCGATGACGCGTCGTAGCCGGATCCTGATGCTGTCGGCCCTGCTGGTCGCCGGGCTGGCCGTCGCGGCCTGCGGGACCGACGAGGGACCGCGCGAGGCCGGCGCGGCGGCCGAGCTCTCCCCCGAAGAGCTGGGCCGGCTCGGCGCCCGGATCGAACAGGAGCCGGACCGGGCGGCGGAGATCCTCGAGGAGGAGGGGCTGACCTGGGAGGAGTTCGAGGCGGCGGTGCGCGCCGTCTCCGCCGACGCCGGCAAGGCCCGCCGCTACACCGAGGCGTTCACCGCGGCCGGCGGCCAGGGGACCCCGCCGGGCGGCGCCGAGGCCTGAGACCCGGACCCCTCCAGACGCGGCTCGGTTCCGCCGGCGGCACCGAGGTCCCGCGAGGCGCGACTCCCGGCTGAAACTCTCCGCCCTCGCGTGCCGTAGGGCCGCGAAACGACCGGAGAGGAGGCGAGGGATGAGCCGGTGGCGCATGGTCGGGCTCGCCGCGGGCATGGTGAGCGTGGCGGCCGGCGGGACGGCGGCCGCTCAGCCGCCGGCCGGGTCGACCCGAGACCCTGGGGAAGCGCGGTTCGTCTACGAGGACGTCGAGCGGTTCGCCGGGCTTTCCCGCGACCTCTCGTGCGACCCGGAGAGCGAGGCCCGTTGGGCGGGCTATCTCGAGGCCGGCACTCCGGGGCTGAAGGCGTTCATCGAGCGCAAGGGTCTCTCCGCCGCGAGCCTGCGCAGCGCCGTGTGCGGGCGGCCCGAGCACTACGCGGCGCTGGGCGATCTACCCGGGCGGCTCCGCGCGCAGGAGGACGAGATCGGGGCGAGCTTCGCGGCGCTCCGCGAGATCTTCCCGGAGGCGGTCTTCTTTCCGACCTACTACTTCGTCGCTGATTTCTCGGCCGGCGGCCTGGCCGATCCGGCGGGCGTCCTCATCTCGGCGGAGACGTATGCGTTCCCCGCCTCGCCGGAGGGGGAGGGGGCGGCGGCGGGACCGAGCGTCGAGCGGATCCCGTACCTGGTCGCACACGAGATGGTCCACGTGCAGCAGGCGATGGTCCAGGGGGTGGAGCAGTACCGCTCGATCTACGGCCCCGGCCAGACGCGCCTGGCGCTCGCCATCCGCGAGGGATCGGCGGACTTCCTCGCATGGCTGATCTCCGGCGACCACACGAGTCCGGCGGCGCACGCCTACGGGCGGCAACACGAAGCCGAGCTGTGGGAGGAGTTCCGGGCCGACCGGTCGGCTGGAGACCTGGGAGACTGGTTCTTCGTCGAGCCGCAGCGCGACGACGGCCGCCCCGCGGAGCTCGGCTACTTCATCGGCTTCCGGATCGCCCAGACCTTCTACGACCGGGCTCCGGACAAGCAGCAGGCCGTCCGCCGGATCCTGGGGGTCACGGACCCCGAGACGTTCCTCCAGGAGAGCGGCTATCGGGGCGGTGGCTAGGACGTGGTAGCCGTCGATGCCACCGCCACCCGGTACCGCGGGTCGCCCTTGTCGCCGTCTTCGGGATCGGCGAGCTCGGGGTTGAGCTTCTCGATGACCGCCGCGTAGCCGAGGCTCTCGGCGTCGTTCGGGAGGTAGCCGGAGACGACCGAGATGACCCGGAAGCCGCGGTGGAGCTGGAAGGAGAGGGTGGGGTCGCGGATCTCGTCCTGGACGACCTTCTCGGCGTACTCCTCCGGGGCCATCAGCTCGGCGTAGGCGTGGTAGCCGCGGAGGCGGGCACCGGCGCGGATGCGCCGCAGGCCGAGCCGCTCCATCAGCTCGTCGCGGGCGCGGTAGATCGCCGAGCCGACGCCGCGGCCCTGCAGGTGCGGGTCGACCATCACCTCGGCGCCGTAGAGGGTGCGGCCGGAGGCGTCGTGGTTGGTGAAGTAGCCGCTGGCGGTGAAGTGGCGCCAGCGGAGGTCGATCTCGTAGTCGTCCCAGAGCACGATCAGGCTGGCCGCCATGCCGACGACCCGCTCGGCGCCGTCGGGGCGCACGTCGACCGCGGTGAGCTGGCCCTCCGGGAAGACGTCGAGGTGGGAGGCGAGCTGGTCGGTGCCGTAGGGGAGGCTCCCCGGGTAGACCCGCTCGCACAGGGCGATGATCGGCGCGAAGTCCTCCTCGCGGGTGGGGCGGACGACGACCCGGCCCGCGGTGCGGTCCGGCAGGCCCGCGGTGCGGTCCGGCAGGCCCGCGGTGCGGTCCGGCGGGCCGACCCCGTGGTGCCGCTCCTCCCGGCCCTCTGCGCTCCTCGCGCTCACAGCTCGACCACCTCGGTGTGGGCGAGCACTTCGGCCGTGCGCTGGCTGTCGCGCAGGGGGAGGACGGTGCCGGTGGAGCGGCTCTCGCGGATCAGGTCGAGGTCGAGGTCGCCGATGACCATCGACTCCTGGTTGGGCACGCCCTCGGCGAGGATGCCGTCGCGCGAGAAGGCGAAGTCGCACGGGTTGAAGATCGCGGCCTGCCCGTAGTTCAGCGAGACCGCCGGCACCATCGGCAGCGAGCCGACGGTGCAGGAGTGGACGACGTAGAGCTGGTTCTCGATCGCCCGCGCCTGGGCGCAGTAGCGCACGCGGAGGTAGCCGTGGCGGTCGTCCGTGCAGCTCGGGACGACGAGCACCTCGACCCCCTGGCGGGCGGCGGCGCGGGCGATCTCCGGGAACTCGACGTCGTAGCAGATGTTGATCGCCATCCGCCCCCACGGCGCCTGGAAGATCCGCAGGCTCTCGCTCGGCTCGACGTGCCAGTCCTCGGTCTCCCAGCGGGTGACGTGGAGCTTGCCCTGGGCGCCGTGGCGGCCGCCCGGCCCGAAGACGAACGAGCGGTTGGTGACCCCGCCGTTCTCGAGCATGGGGATCGAGCCGCCGACGATCCACAGCCCGTGCTCGCGGGCGAGGCCGGCGAAGAGCTCGGTGTAGCGAGGGACCTGGCCGGCGAGCCAGCGGATCTGCTCGGTGATCGGCCGGCGGACGTCGCCGAGGGTGAGGAGCTGGACCGTGAAGTACTCCGGGAAGACGACGAGCTGCGCCTGGTAGTCGACCGCCGTCTGGACCAGCGACGCCACCTGGTCGCGGAACATCTCCCAGCTCTCGACCGGCCGGATGAAGTACTGGAGCGAGGCGACGCGGACCTTGGCCATGCGCCCTCCATTCTCTCAGAGCGATCGCCCGGGGCGTCTCGCGTCTGGAGAGGGTAGGTGGCGCGAAGGGCGCCCACGAACGCCGGCTGTTCGAGAGAGGACTACACATGCGGAGTGAATATGATGTATGCTCACGCCATGAAACGGCTCCAGATCATGATCGAGGAGGAGCTCGACGCCGAGCTCGAGCGCACGGCCCGGGCCCAGAAGACGTCGAAGGCGGCCCTGATCCGCACCTTCGTCCGCGAGCGGCTGAACCCGCTGCCGCCGCTCGAGGCGGACCCCCTGTGGCAGATGGTGGGCGCGGACGACTACGAGCCGGGCGGCGAGTCGATCGACGACGTGGTCTATCGCTGATCGCGCCGGTGATCTTCGTCGACACGTCGTTCTGGGTGGCGCTGCGCAGCCGGCGGGACGGCCGCCACGAGGAGGCCGTGGCGCTGCTGCGCGCGCACGCCGACGCCGGCCTCGTCACCTCGAGCCAGGTGCGCGGCGAGACCTGGACCTTCCTCCGCCGCCGGGCCGGGCACGGCGGCGCGGTGGGCTTCCTCGACTTCCTCGAGCGCTCGCCGCGCGTCGAGGTGCTCGCCATAGGCCCGAAGCTCGAGGCCGAGGCGCTCCGCTGGCTCCGCCGGCACGGCGACCGCGAGTGCTCGTTCGTCGACGCGACGAGCTTCGCCCTGATGCGCTTCGAGCGCATCCGCGAGGTCCTCGCCTTCGACGGCGACTTCGCCGCCGCCGGGTTCGTCGAGCTGCGGGTCTGAGGAGGGAGCGGAGGCGGGCGCCGCGCGAGGAGCGGACCCGGACCTTCTCCCCCCCGCGGTGACGCCCGGCCGCGGCGCCCGCGCCGGTTGCGTTCTCCGCCGCCCGGGTGTCTCACCGGTAGCATGGTGACGCTCCAGCCGATCGAGGAGACTTCCGGAGGAGGGGCCGCGGTGGCGACGGGATCGCTCGGGAGGGGATCGCTCGGGACGGGCCTGCTCGATCGCGGGTCTCTCCGCGACGAGCGGCGGCTGCTCGCCGTGCTCCGGCGCGGGCGCCGCGCCGAGCGGGAGGCCGGGAGCGAGGCCGTCCGGGCCGCCGAGGCGCTCCTCGACTCGACCTACCGCCGGACCTACGCGACGCTGCTGCGCCTGTGCGGCGGCGACGCCGACCTCGCCGCCGACCTGACCCAGGAGACCTACCGCAAGGCCTGGGCGGCGCTCGGGCGCTTCGACGGCCGGGCGCGGTTTTCGACCTGGCTCTTCCGCATCGCCTACACGACGTTCCTCAACCACGCGCGGCGGCCGCGGCTGTTCGTCCCGGCGGCCGGCGGCGACGACGCGGACGGCGAGCCGGAGCGCGCCGACGGCTCCTCGGCGTTCGCGGCGCCGTACGCCTCCCCCGACGACGCACTCGCCGAGTCGCAGGACCGCGAGCGGCTGCGGCGCGCCGTCCTCGGCCTGCCCGAGGACCTGCGCTACACCGTGACCGCCCGCTTCTGGGGCGAGCTCCCGGTGCGGGAGATCGCGCGTCACGAGGGGATCACCGGCGCCGCCGTCCGCAAGCGGCTGCGCAAGGCGACGAGCCTGCTCGCCGCCCAGCTCGAGGAGGACCACCGATGACCGGCCGCCGCCACCGCCAGCGCGAGATCGCCCGCCGACTCCGCGCCGTCCCCGCCGGCGAGCCGCCGGCCGACCTGCTCGCCCGGCTGCGCGAGGACGTCCCGGCGGAGCTCGGCGAGAGGCTTGACGCCGAGCGCGACGAGCCGGCCCCGCCGCCCGCGCGCACCCTCCGCTGGGTGCCGGCCGCCGCGGCGCTCGCGATGGTCGTCGGCGGAGGGTTGCTGGTGTGGCGGGTGTTCGAGGGCGTGCCGCTCGTCGAGGAGTCGCCGGAGCCGGCCGTGGTCCGCGAGGCGGCCGCGGGAGGCGAGGGCCGCGCGGTCGGCGAGACGGCGGAGGCGGCCGGCGAGAGCGGGGAAGCAGCCGGCGAGGGCGGCGCGGAGCTCCACCGCCTCGGGTACGCCGGGGGCGCCGGCCCGTCCCGGCGGTCGGAGAACGCGCCTCCCCGCGGTGCGCTGAGTCAGAGTGCGGAGGACGAGCGGATCGCCGTCGTCGCCGAGGAGGCGGACACCGGCGCGGTGACGGGGTTCCGAGAGGAGGCCACCGTCGCCGGAAAGTCTCCGACGATCGCCCCGACGGCCACCACCGTCGGGGCATCCGTCGACGAGACCGTGGACGAGGCGGCCTCGGCGGAAGCCGCCCGCCGGCCTCGGCCGGCCGCGCCCGAGCCCCCGCCGGCCGATGCGGCGATCCAGGCCGCGGTGCCCGAGCCGGCTCCGTCCGCCCCGTCCGAGGCCCAGCGCGCGGACCGGGCGGCTGCCGCGCGACAGCCGGCGCCCTGGCCGAAGCGGGTGCCGCTCCCGGCCCCGGCCCCGGCGCCCGCCGAGAGCCGGCAGGCCGCCGAGGCCGTCCGCGTCCGCTATCCCGGGGTCCACCCCTTCGTCGACACCGCGGCCGACCGGCTGTCGACCTTCGGGCTCGACGTCGATACCGGATCGTACGCGGTGGTCCGCGCGCTGCTCGCCCGGGGACAATTGCCGCCGCCGGCGACCGTGCGGCTCGAGGAGATCGTCAACTACTTCGTCCCGGGCGACCCGGCGCCGCCGCCGGGCGAGACGTTCGGGCTGGTCGCCGAGGGCGGGCCGTCGCCGTTCCGGGACGACACGCGCTACCGGCTGCTGCGCTTCGGGGTGCGCGCCCGCGACGGCGCCGACACGGTCGCCGAGGAGGCGCGGGTGCAGGTGGAAATCGAGCCGCGCTCGGTCGTCCGCTGGCGGCTGCTCGGCTACGAGAACCGGGCGATCGCCGACGAGCGGTTCCGTTACGAGAGCGAGGACGCCGGCGAGATCGGCCCCGGCCACTCGGTGACCGCGCTGTACGAGGTCGAGCTGGCCGAGCCGGCCGCGCGGGGCACGCTGGCGCTGCTCGAGCTCCGCTGGCGCGACCCGGAGACCGGCCGCTTCCGCGAGGTCGAGCGGCGGCTCGACGCGTCGGACGTGGCGCCGACCTGGGAGGCGGCCTCGCCGGCCTTCCGGCTCGCCGCGACCGCCGCCGCCTTCGCCGAGGCGCTGCGGGGCTCACCGTGGGCGGGGCCGGAGCTCCTCGGCGAGACCGCGCGCCGGGCGGAGCGGCTCGCGGCGGAGGCCGGCGGGCGGCCCGAGGCCGACGAGCTCGCGCGGCTGAGCCGGCGGGTGGAGGAGCTGCGGTCCGACGACCCGCGGTGAGCGCGGCGTCGGATCGTCGGCGGCGGAAGGGCCGGCCGCGCGAGGTCAGCCGCCGGGCCGCGTCTGCGCCGCCATGAACCGCTCGATCTCCTCGACCGTGCGCGGCGTGCCGTCGGAGAGGATCCGCGGGGCGCCCTCGGTGATCAGGACGTCGTCCTCGATCCGCACCCCGATCCCGGCGTAGCGCTCGAGCGCGGCGTCGACCCGCTCACGCTCCTCGGCGGACAGCTCCTCCCACACCTCGCTCGCCCGCACGTCGTCCGGCCGCACGTAGATGCCGGGCTCGATCGTCCACACCATCCCGGGCTCGAGCTTGCGGGTGCGGTCGAAGACGTCGTGCACCTGGAGGCCGAGCGGGTGGCCGACCCCGTGCGGCAGGTAGAGCTCCGCCTGCTCGGCGACGTTCTCGGTGGCCAGGCCGAGCTCGACGAGCGCGGCGCCGATCCGCTCGAGGGTGCGGACGTTGAGGTCGGCGAACGAGGTGCCCGCCCGCATGCCGGCGATCCCCGCATCCGAGGCGTCGAGCACCGCCTGGTAGACGGCGCGCTGCTCGGGCGAGAAGGTGCCGTCGGCCGGGAAGGTGCGGGTGACGTCGGCGGTGTAGCCCTCGACCTCGGCCCCGACGTCGAAGAGCGCGAGCCCGTCGCGCGGCACGGGGTCGCTTCCGGCCTCGTAGTGGAGGACCGTCGTGTTCGGGCCGGCGGCGACGATCGACGGGAAGCCCCAGCAGCAGGCGCCGAGGTCGGCGAAGGTGAACTCGATCGTCGCCCGGAGCTGGTTCTCGGTCTCGGCGCTGAGCGCCCGGCGCATCCCGGCGCGGATCGCCTCCTCGGTGATGGCGATCGCCCGCCCGATCAGCTCCAGCTCGGCCGGGCTCTTGACCTCGCGGAAGCTCTCGAGCAGCGGCGTGGCGTTGCGGATCGCGACCTCCGGCCAGGTCTCGCGGATCTCCCGCGCCAGCTCGAGGGCCGGCCCCGGGTCGCCGCCGCCGCCGAGCCCCCAGCGCAGCCCGAGGTCCAGCCACACCTCGGCCCGGCCGGCGACGACCGCCTCGTGGAAGCGCGGCGCGGCGGGCGGCCGGTAGTAGCCGTAGAGGTCGCTCTCGCCCCACTTCTCGCCGTTGAGCGCCGCGGTGACCAGCGAGCGCCAGCCCGCGGCGCTCTCCACTTGCTCGACCCCGCTGGCCGCCGCGAGCTCCTCGTGGCTCGGGATCGGCCCGGTCCACAGCTCGGCGAGCGGGTCGCGGTCGAGCGCGAAGAGGACCTCGCGGAGCTCCTCCTCGCCGGGCAGCAGCACCAGCGCCGTCTCCGGCTCGGCGACGCCGGTGAGGTAGAGCAGGTCGTCGTCCTGCCGGAACGGCCACACCACGTCCCCGTTGCGCGGCCGCTCGGGCGCCGAGAGCAACACCAGCATCCCGTCCGCCCCCACCGCCTCCGCCACCCGTGCCCGCCGCGCCGCGTACTCCTCCGCCGCGATCGTCGGCGAGGAACTCTCGTCGGCGGCGGAGACTGCAGGCAAGGCGGGAGCGGCCAACGCGAACACCACGGCGACGGCGGTGACGAGGAGGGACCTCGAGCGGCGAGGCGAAGGTCGACGGGTCATGTCGAAGCTCCTCGGGGCGCGGCCCACGGGCGAGGGCGAGGGCCGACTGCTGGGAACCGCGAGCCTCACGCGGCGAAGGTCCGCGGCCATCCCAGGCGGACGGCCTCGGCACGGCGCTCGAACTCGTCCGCCGACATTCCCTCGTCGACGAACCGCCGGCGGAGGAGCTCGGTGAGCTGAGCGGCGAGCTGCTGAGCTTCCTCGGCGAGCTCACGGAGCTCGACCGCGCGCGACGACGGGCGCGCCTCCTCGAGATAGCTCCCGTGGACGAGCCATCTCCTTCTCGACACGACGCTCCACAAGCGCTGCGCGAGATCGGAGACCGTTTCGCTCCGCTGAAGATCGGAGGCCAGGCGGCCGAGAGATCCTTCGTCGGCGCTCTCGAGGAGCTCGCCCACACGCTCCCCGGCGGCGGCCAAGTCGGGGTCACCGAGCAGAGAGAAATAGGTGACGAGCTCGCGCTCCAGGCGCTGGATCTGGAGAAGGCACTCCGCGAGCCAACGTGCCTCGTCGGCGGCCACCGCACCCTGGTACCACTCGTCGGCTGTCGAGAGCCGCCCGGAGTACGCGCCACGGGTGCTCTCGGAGAGGTCGTACCCCTCGCTGTACGGATCGTCGGTGAGTCTATCGTTGCTCATAGGTCTTGCGTTCGGCGGCCGTGGCCCGCCGCGCGCTCACGATCCGGAGTCTATCGCCGCGCTCGGCGTGCACCACGACCAGGAGCCGTTCTTGGTGCGACCTCCCCACCAGGATCCAGCGCTCCTCGCCGGTCGAATGCTCCGGATCTGCGACGAGCAGGTGGAGGGGATCGGCGAACGCCGTCGTCGCCTCGTCGAAGGTCACCCGGTGTTTGCGGAAGTTGGCCTCCGCCTTCGCCGGGTCCCATTCGAAAGGGATCTCCACGCCGTCGAGCTCACCCGTCCTTGCGCTCCGCGAGCTCGTGGCGGAGGCGGTCGAGCTCGCGCTCGAGCTCTTCGACGCGGCGCTCGAGGCGCTCGCCGTCGCCGACGCCGGCGGCGCGGAGCTTCCAGGCGGCGACGCGCGCGGAGCGGCGCTGCTGGGGGTCGAGCTCGTCGCGGGCGATCGCTTCGAGCACGGCGACGGCGCGCCGGTCGGCGAGCTCGACGAGGGCGTCGTAGGCGCCCTGGCGAGCGCGGAAGGCGCGGTCGGTGCGCGCCCATCGTGTGAGGAGGTCGTAGGCCTCGGACCGCCGGCGCTCGTCGTCGCCGGCGAGCCGGGCGAGTGCCTTCATCGCGGCGCCGCGGCTCTCGGGCGGGGCGCCGTAGCCGGCGAGCCGGCGGAGGCGGTCCCAGGCGGCGGCGTGGCCGAGGTCGGCGAGGGCCTCGGCGGCGGCCTCGCGGACCACCTCGCGGTGACTCGGCTGTTCGAGGCCGCGGAGCAGGTGGGCGGCGGCCTCGGGCGCGTCGTCGGTGAAGCGCGCGAGCCCCTTCGCGGCGCCGGCGCGGACGTGCGGTGAGCGGTCGTCGGACAGCGCGGCGGCGAGCCGGGCGATCAGCCCCTTGCGCTCCTCGCGCGAGGTTCCCTTGGCGAAGGCGCCGAGCCCTTCGAGGGCGGCGGTGCGCACCCGGCTGTCGGCGTCGTCGAGGGCCGGCTCGAGGGCGGCGAGGGCGGCCGGCGTGCCGATCTTCGCGAGCGCCTTCGCCGCCTGCGACCGGGCGGCGTGGAAGGGGTGGCCGCCCGCGGCGACCTCGCCCAGCGCCTCGATCGCCGCCGGTCCGCCGCGCTCGCCGAGCGCCTCGATCGCCTGGAGCTTCGCCCACAGCGGCTCGCTCGCCCGGAGCTGGGCGACCCACTCGGCGGCGGGCTTGTCGAAGTCGACGACGGCGAGGAAGGTGCCGTCCGGGTCGAAGACGACGGTCTCGGGACGCTCGGCGGCGGGGAGCCAGAAGGTCTGCGACCGCGCGGCGGCGAGGTCGACGGTGGCCGTCGTCACCGCCCCGTCCGGGGCGAGCAGGGCGACCTCGACCGGGTACGCGAAGAGGCCGGTCTCGGCCTGGGGCAGGCCGGGCGGGGTCTCCTGCGTCTGCTCGACATCGAGGCGCACCGCCCGGCGGTCGGGCAGCCAGCTCCACGAGACCGCGAGCTCGGGGTGGCCGGCGCCGTGGACGTAACCGTCGAAGAGCGCGCCGAGCGAGGCGCCGGTCGCCTCCTCGACCGCGGTCTGGAAGTCGGTGGTGACGACGGTGCGGTCGCGGTGGGCGTCGACGTAGGCGCGGATCGCCTTCCACCAGCCGGCCTCGCCGGTCAGCCCGCGGACCATGTGGAGGACGAGCGCACCCTTCTCGTAGAGGTGGTCGTCGAACATCTCCATCGGCGCCGCGTAGCGGTGGGTGACGATCGGGCGCCGGTACTCCTCGCGATCCTCGCGCAGGTAGCTCTCGCGCCACTGCCAGCGCTCCCAGGCGAAGGCGTCGGCGCCCTCGGCGTGCTCGAACCACAGGCCGGTGAAGTAGGTGGCGAAGCCCTCGTTGAGCCAGGCGTGCGCCCACGAATCGGTGGTCAGCAGGTCGCCGAACCACTGGTGGACGAGCTCGTGGGCGACCAGGCCGTCGCTCGACGACTCGGGCGCGGCGGCCGCGGGGTGGAGGGTGGCGAGGGTCTGGGTGGTGGCCGAGACGTTCTCCATGCCGCCCCAGATGAAGTCGACGGCCGCGGTCTGCGCGTACTTCGCGTAGGGGTACGGCTCGTCGATGGCGGCGGCGAAGAACTCGAGCATCGCCGGCGTGCGGCCGAAGGAGCGCCGCGCCTCCTCCTCGCGGCCCGGCGGCACCCAGTACTCGACCGGCACCCCGGCCGCCGACTCCTCGATCTCGACCAGGTCGCCGACGACGACCGACACCAGGTAGGTGACGTGCGGCTGCTCCATCGACCAGCGGAAGGTGCGGCGGCCGTCGGGCAGCTCGTCGACGCCGAGGAGCCGGCCGTTGGAGACGACCTCGAACGGCGGCGCGACGGTGGCGGCGAGCTCGGTCGTCGCCCGGTCGTTCGGGTAGTCCCAGCTCGGGAACCAGTGGCGGTTGAACTCCGACTCGCCCTGCGACCAGATCTGCCGCGGCTTGTCCGGGTAGCCATCGTCGGGGCCGACGAAGTAGAGGCCCATCGCCGGGCGGGCCGAGTACTCGACGGCCACCTCGAGGACGTCGCCCGGGCCGGCCGGCCGTGGCAGCTCGACGACGAGCTCGCGCCGCGCCGGGTCGGCGGACCACTCCGCCGCCGCGCCGTCCACGGTCACCGAGCGGACGTCGAGGCCGGCGGCGTGCAGGGTGACCGCGGCCGTGCCGGGCAAGAGCGGCGAGAGCCGGTTGACGGCGCTCCCCTCGACCGATCTGCCGTCCCAGTCGAAGGCGAGCTCGATCTTCCGATGGAGGAGGTCGTACCCGCGCTCCGGCGCGTAGTGGGCGGGGGTGCCGGGCGGGGCGAACGGCCGGCGCTCGGCCGCCGCCGCGGGAGGCGGCGCGAGGAGGAGGGCGAGGAGGGGGCCGACGGCGAGAGCGAGGAGGGTCGGGGGCCGCCTCGGGGCGGCGGATCGTGGGCGCATGGGGCGGATCTTAGCCGGTGGCCCGGCGGCGACGTTGGCCCGGACCTTGCTCGGTAGAGAGACGAGCGGCGGAGCCACCGCCGCGGAAGAGAACCCGAAACCCTCGCGTAAAGGAGACCGAGCGATGAACGACGACGTGTTCGAGGGCCGCTGGAAGCAGGTGAAGGGCGACGTGAAGCGCACCTGGGGCAAGCTGACCGACGACGACCTGGACCGCGCCGAGGGCAACCGCGACAAGCTGGTGGGCGCCCTCCAGGAGCGCTACGGCTGGGAGCGGTCCCACGCCGAGGGCCAGTTCGACCGCTTCGTCGAGGGGCTGCGGCAGCCGGCCGGCGTGCGCTAGCCGTCCACCGACCCACACTTCGAAGGAACCCGGCGCCCGCGGTCGATCCCACGGGCGCCGGTGCGTTGGGGGGGCGGAGTCTCGGTCGGCCCCGCCCGCCGGCGGGCTAACATCGCCGGCATGTCCGCGACCGGCCGGTTCCGCCTCGCCCTCGCCAAGGAGGACTTCAAGTTCTCCGTCGCCCACTTCACGGTCTTCTCGGCGGACGACGCCGAGCTGCTCCACGGGCACAACTACCGGGTCGCGGTCGAGGTCGAGGGGCCGGAGGTCGGCGAGCTCGGTCTGCTCGCCGACATCGACCGCATCAAGTCCGAGATCCGCCGGCTCTGCTCGGCCCTCGACGGCCGCACCCTGCTCCCGGCGGCCTGCCCGCACCTCGAGGTCGAGCGCCGGGCCGGCCAGGTGCACGTCGGCTACGGCGACCGCCGCTACACGCTCCCCGAGTCCGACGTGCTCGTGCTGCCGATCGCCAACGTCACGATGGAGCTGCTGGCCAAGGGGCTGTGGGAGGAGCTCGCGCCGGGCCTGGCCGAGCGCGGTCTCGACCGGCTCACCGTCTCGGTGGACGAGGCGGCCGGGCAGGGCGCGGTCTACGTCCGCGACGTCGCGCCGGCGATCGGCTGAGGCCCGCGCGCTTCTCCTCCACCCGCCGCTCCGCAGCCGCCGGACCCGCTACCGATCCGCCGTCCCTTCCAGACCGCCGGCGCGCCGCGCAGCCGGTCCGACACGCCGGCGGTCAGAGTGGCGGCGAGAGCCAGCGCGTCGGCCGGGTAGAGGAGGGCCCACGCCGCCTGCTGCCCCGCGGTCGCACGCAGCGCCGCCGACGCCGCGGCCCCGGCGGCCCAGGTCCAGGCGGCGGCGGCCCGCCGGCCGCGAAGAATTAGCGCGGCGACGGCGAGCGGCGGCGCGAGGAGCCCGGCGAGCGCCGCGGCGAGCGTCCAGGGTCTCCCGGCGAGCAGCCCGCCGAGGTTCCGCCGCCAGCCGCGGAAGGTCTCCCGCCCGCCGCGGTACATGCGGATGTGGAGGTGCTGCGGCGCCCGGAAGAACCCGGTCGAAAACCCTGCCTCCCGCAGCCGCCCTGCGAGCGCCACGTCGTCGATGAGCGCTCCGCGCACGGCGCCGAACCCGCCGATCGCCGCGAGCGCCTCCCGCCGGACCAGGACGAGCTGCCCGTTGGCCACCGCCGGACCGCCGCCGGCCGCCGCCTCCCGCCAGTCCCCGAGCAGGAGGTCGAGCAGGGCGTAGACCGCCGGCGTCGACACGTTCTCCGCCACCCCCTTCGCCTCCTGCCGCCCGGCGACCGACACCGCGTCGAGCCCGTACCCCCGCGCCGCCGCCAGCGCCCGCGCGAGGAGCTCCGGCCCGTGGCGTGTGTCGGCGTCGGTCGTCACGATCCACTCCGCCACGACCCCGCGCCGCACGAGCTCCGCCTCCCCGACCGCCAGCGCGTGCACCTTCCCGCCCCAGCCCCCGGGCAGCCCTCCGGCCTCGACGACCG